>CAJICC010000036.1_pt1 | contig 17002 bp, 14 predicted proteins | sample 9199511 | NCBI WGS metagenome assembly CAJICC01 (sample SAMEA7708322, study PRJEB35096) | sediment metagenome | biome: marine neritic benthic zone biome [ENVO:01000025]; feature: sediment [ENVO:00002007]; material: shallow marine sediment [ENVO:03000034] sea grass bed [ENVO_01000059] ...
CGAGTTTATCGATTCAATGACCAACGAACGTGTGGCGGCGATGGTGGAGCTTAAGTTAGGCACGCCTACGGATTTGAAATCGGGATTCACTTCGCTTGGTCATGCCAGAGCTTCTTTCAAATCCTGGGCATCGGAACTAAAGCGAGCACTTGAGACCGGACCGTGAGAATCCCGATACAGAATAAAATATAAATTGCCTAACCGATGAGCCTAAAACGCGTGCCGCTGATACTTGGCGTTGGCGGCCTTAGAGCCATGAGATAGGACCTATTGCTATGCAACCAACAGTCGTAACATGGGTACTTTTAGTATTTGGTGCAATTACCTTGATACCACTCGTGTTTGCCCAACTGGTTATGCTTGTGAAACCGCATAGTCAACAGGCAAAAGACATTCTTGTCGCAAAGGATGAAGACTGGCGAGATAAGACTCACTTTCGATCAGCCTTGGGGTTAGCCTGGGCTGATTGGTTGCTTGTTGTTCCGTTGCTTGTTTCGGGAAGCATCGGCGTGATACTTGGGCATGCTTGGGGTTATGCCCTTTGGGGAGCATCTGGATCTATTTCGCTATACATTAATATCGTATTGTGGTTCATGGAGAAGGAATATGTGTATCCTTCTCGAGGAGCGCTTGCCTACTACTCCTATTATTGGGGATTTTTTGTATACTGGGGGGCTCTTGCCCTAGCTTATTCAGCTATCCGTCTTAGTGGGGTAGAAATCTGATCAAAATGTTAAGAGGGAGGACGCCTAACATTTCGTTCGAGCAGACCAAATCATGGGTGTCCTAGGAAACATGGACCCTGGCGGCTAAGCAAGAACCCTGCACTAAACAATGGAATGCTCATGACATAACTGTGGGCTTGGGATTGCCCCTCCTACGGGGGGGGCGGAAACGTGCGTTCCTACCGCGAGAAACGTAAATAGAAATGAATATTTCCACCGTAATAGGAATGCTAATAATATTTCCATTTGGAGCAACAATCGTTGGCGCTATCTACATTTGGATGTTTTACAAACTTAAAACAAAGTCGGCCATTGTAACTGGCGCTTTATGGGTACTGTATTCAATCTACGAATATCTAATGTATACAAGGGTGCTATGCACTGGTGAGTGCAATATCCGCATTGATTTACTAATTATCTATCCGCTTTTAATTGTTTTATCATTGGCATCAACAATTTTGTATTATCGTAAAAAGGCAAAAGTAAGCCATGTCACGTAATTCATCCGGAGCAGTGGATTCGGATCAAGCTAACAGTTAGATATGAATAGAAAAAAACTTGAAAATTGGCCTGATTTCATGCTTAAAGAGCCCATTTTACGGTAATAATTCATCATCAAAGTAAATTCTATGCCGCGAGCAAGTCGATATTTTCTGCCTAGACATGTATGGCACATCACCCATCGTTGCCATATGAAGTCGTTACTCATGCTAAAACGCGCCTCTTCTTGCAACGTGTTATGTGCTGTGTAAATTCAGGAAGGTGAAATGATTAACCCTTCACCAAATGCTTTGCAGCTAATATATGCACGCGTGGCAGGATTCAGCTATGTGGCTGTAATTCTACTAGGCATTTTTAGTGTAAGCTTTATAGATACCAGCATTATTGTAGCCGGAGATGCTTCATCAACAGTAAATAATATCGTTGAAAACGAGCTGCGCTTTCGAATTAGTGTAGCCGGAGAAATCGTGATGTATGCGCTTGTCATACTGCTTTCTCTGTCTCTTTATGTAGTACTCAAGTCGGTTAATGAACATATGGCATTACTTGCGCTCCTTTGGAGACTTGCAGAAGCCATTGTTGGAGTCAGTGTCGCTGTGGTTAGTGGTTTAATTCCTTTGCTGCTCGTAGAACAGAGCACTGTCAACAACAGAGAACTGTTACAGACCCTTGTTGCGGTATTCCTAGATATAAGAAACTCTGGACTAGATTTTGTTTTGCTGTTTGTTGGCATTGGCGGGACTATCTTTTGTTTTCTTTTTCTTAAGTCCAACTATGTGCCCAGGATATTGGCTATTTGGGGGATATTGACTTATTTGTCCATGTTAGTTCTTTCAATTTCAAGCCTGCTTTTACCTAATATCTCCGAGACTACAAAAATGGTGTTTTTTGTCCCTGGTGGACTGTTTGAGATAATTTTCGGGCTGTGGCTTTTAATCAAAGGCCTAAATTTCAATGGAGTCAGGTTAAGTTGAAAAGGGTGAATCGATATAATACCTAACTGTCGATGATAACACAGCCTATACAGTAACTATTGGGAACTGGCTTGGCCATTTCGATACCGACGCAGCAGCAGGCTACTTTGTCACTATGGGGTTATCTAGCCAGTGTAGGTTCCGTAAATGCGCGGGCTCGAGCCTCGCTACGGCTCGTCTGTCTATGCACTGCGTTGTTGCTGTTTGAAATAATCATTTTTCAGAAAGAATAGTGATATATTTAATGAATTCGATGTCTCACGCCCTCATCTATTTGAATGATTGACGCCACGATATTTGACATGCTTGAAATATTAATAGGGTACAGTAAGCCCGCCAAGATTGTAATTAAATGGAGTTTTCAGATGATTAAAAGTATATTTCTTGTCTCGATCAGCTTGGTCTTATTTGCTTGTGGTAATGATTTTGATCCAACAAATACGGATCGCGGGCCTTATCGACTTACTTTTTCGCTTGACTCGAGCTTTAAAATTCCTCACGCAACTCAACCGATTCGAATAGCATTGGTTAGATTGACTGACGGTACTGTGATTGCGGAGGATAGCGGATTCATCTCAACAGCGGATTTCAGGTCGTTCACTTTTCAAACAGCAGCAGTGATGGAGCACCGGGTATCTTATGCGGTACACTATTGGATAGACTCCAATATTGGCGGGGGCACAGTGGGTGTCTGTGATCCGACGGCCAATGACATGCAATGGAGTGTCGAGTTCTTCTCGGTGAGCAATGACATTAACTTCGTGGTCGGATATGCGCCTGGATTTGTCGAATACGTTTGCGATACATTTCCATAGTGTGCGCTTATTGAGATTGTGGTTTCTAGGATTTCTATAGGGGCAGTCATTACCTTGCCAACAGGCAGAAGACTGCGATTTTACATTTTAGATCAATTAAAGGAGTATCCGAGAATGACAGATAAGAAAATCCTACCGGCTTTCCTGCTTTGCTTTTTTCTAGGCATCTTTGGCGCACACCGATTTTATGCCGGCAAGGTTGGGACTGGCATATTGCAATTGGTAACGCTGGGTGGCCTTGGTATCTGGGCTTTTGTAGATTTCATCATGATCATTATTGGGGCCTTTACAGATAAAGAGGGAAATAAGATTACTGAATGGACTTAACTAAATTACTAGACATAACGACTCGGCATGAAACGCCATGCCGAGTCGTTCAATATTTATAGTAGAGCAGTTAAGATGCCAATCGTATGAGTAGCTGCTAGCAAATTGCAGTTATATTCCTGCTGTGTACTCAATCCGGAACGTGTCGGATTCATCAAAATAGGTGAATTCCAAGTATTAAGCTGTGTGGCAACACAACAGTTCATTCAATAAATATACCGTGGTCTGCATACCACTGTTTATCGAGCCGCCAGCGTACAACTTCGATGTCCTGTCGGGACAAAACCAGTTTTTTGACCTTGAATTGTAACGCGCCAAGCTCTTTTTGTGCGGCTATCATGACTGGATCTTGTTCGGATTTATTCGCCAAACCCGATTTAATAATAGCCAAAAAGCGAACGGCGGGCATGCTGGTGGAACGGGGTGTTGAGATTATTGCTGTCTTGCCTTGAATGTCGAGTGCCTTGAATCGGTAGGGATATGATGCTATTTCTTCGTCTTGTTGCAACATTTCGTCAATTTCGCCTAGACGTAGGTCTAATGTAGCGATCCAGGAAATAAATATAATAAGTGAGATGCCACCTAGTATGGACGCGTAGATTTTTGTGCCTGGGTCAAGGTTCATGATAGTCCAAGAAACCTCCTGCAAAGTCGTCGTGCTGACGAAAGTCGGTATCCAAATAGCTGATAATTTTATATCTCGGCATTTGCCCAAATGACGATGGCGGACATATTCAAAGTTTCAGAAAAATACTGCTTTTCAATCTGTTGGCTGCATTCAGGATTGACAAAAACCTGGACGAGCATATCCTGAAAATGGTCTAGGCGGAGCCTGGATAATCAGTATTTCTAGTGTAACCTTGAGCATCTACCAGTGTCTGAAAGTCAAGCTAACGATTTTGAATTTGAGGCACAATGACAATCGTCAGCGAATGAGGTTGGAATAGATAAAGATTGTGTGGTTTTATAATTAACGGAATTGGTGGGGCAGGGCCCCACCCTACCGTGGATTTGTAGGGTGGTGGTTTGTGCGGGTTATAATGTGGGGTAGGGGAGCCAGAACAGGACAGGATCTTCTTGTTCGTTGAGCTCCTGTTTGAGTATCACATTGCCTCGGGTGGTGTCCCAGCGGAGTATGGTGGCGTTGTCGCCCGGGTCGGGTGTGTCGGTGTTTTCCTTGACCGGTTCACCCATCTGTTGCAGTAGTTGCTGGATCAACTGATTGTGATAGCTGCGGCGATAAACGATCTTGACGCCGTTGATGTATCGGTCATGGAAAAAGACGGCCAGGTAGTGGGCGGGAATGGTGTTGTAGACGCCAATACGTGCGGCGCAGGCTCGGTTGCCGAAATTGCTTTCGCCGTCTTGGCATTGCCAGTCGATATCGGGAAAGACTTCCAGTAGTTCCGTTTCCGTAAAGCGGTCGTCCAGCGCTTCCAGGTTGAACTTGATCTCGTCTTCGCCCCACAGAAAGAGTACCACCGAGTCGGTGCGCCGTTGGCCATCTTCGGTGAAGATGAGCCAGTAGATGGGGCCGATCACGATCAGAAATGCTATCAGGCGCTTGTAGAGTGGGTTGAGTTTGAGGTTCATAGGGGATTGGTTGTGAATCCTTGATTTTGAATTAGTGGTGTGCGTTCAGCGCACGCTGAATTCAAAATTCATAATTAGTAAAAGAGGGGGGCGGTCCCGCGGGATACCGCCCCCCAGTCATCGAAGCCGGGAACACCGGCTATCGGTTCTCCCGGTTATCGATCAGATTGTCGACCACGCTGGGATCGGCCAGGGTGGAGGTGTCGCCCAGGCTATCCACCTCGTTGGCGGCGATCTTGCGCAGGATGCGGCGCATGATCTTACCTGAGCGGGTCTTGGGCAGCCCCGGTGCCCATTGGATGATGTTGACCTTGGCGATGGGGCCGATTTCGGTGCGTACCAGGTTGCCTAGCTCTTTTTTGAGTTCGTCGGTGCCTTCGGTGCCGGCCATCAGGGTGACGTAGGCGTAGATGCCCTGTCCGGTCAGTTGGTGGGGATAGCCGACTACCGCCGCTTCCGCCACGTTGTCATGCAACACCAAGGCCGATTCGATCTCGGCGGTGCCCAGGCGATGGCCGGAGACATTGAGCACGTCGTCCACGCGGCCGGTGATCCAGTAGTAGCCGTCCTCATCTCGACGCGCGCCGTCGCCGGTGAAGTAGTAGCCGGCATACATGGCGAAATAGGTCTCGAAGAAGCGCTTATGGTCGCCGTAGACGGTGCGCATCATGGATGGCCAGGGTTGTTTGATGGCCAGGTTGCCGCTCGCCGGGTTGCCGTCGATCTCGACTCCCTGATCGTCCAGCAGCACCGGTTGCACGCCGAAGACCGGATGGGTGGCGGAGCCGGGCTTGAGGGGTGTGGCGCCGGGCAGGGGGGTGATCATGTGCGCGCCGGTTTCGGTCTGCCACCAGGTATCGACGATCGGGCAGCGTTCGTCGCCCACCACCCGGTAGTACCACTCCCAGGCTTCCGGATTGATGGGTTCGCCCACGGTGCCGAGCAGGCGCAGGCTCTTGCGGCTGGTCTTTTTGACCGGCTCCTCGCCGGCACCCATGAGGGAGCGGATGGCGGTGGGGGCGGTGTAGAAGGTGGCCACATTGTGTTTGTCGCAGACCTGCCAAAAGCGGGAGATATCGGGATAGGTGGGGATGCCCTCGAACATCAGGGTGATGGCGCCGTTGCAGAGGGGGCCATAGACGATGTAGGTATGGCCGGTGACCCAGCCCACGTCGGCGGTGCACCAGTAGACCTCGCCATCCTTGTAGTCGAAGACCAGCTTGTGGGTCAGCGCGGCCTGCAGCAGGTAACCGCCCGTGGTGTGCAGCACGCCCTTGGGTTTGCCGGTGGAGCCGGAGGTGTAGAGGATGAACAGGGGATCCTCGGCCTCCATCTCTTCCGGCGGGCAGTCGGCGCTGGCTTGCGCCATGGATTCGTGGTACCAGACATCGCGATCGTCATGCCAATCGACCGGATCGCCGCCGCGTTGCACCACCACGCAGGTATGCACATTGGGACACTGGGCAATGGCCTTATCGGCGTTGGCCTTGAGCGGTACCTTCTTGCCGCCGCGTATGGACTGGTCGGCGGTGATCACCACCTGGCAGTCGGAATCGAGGATACGATCGCGCAAGGCGTCGGGGGAGAAGCCGCCGAAGACGATGGAGTGGACGGCGCCGATGCGGGTGCAGGCCAGCATGGCGACCGCCGCCTCGGGAACCATGGGCATGTAGAGTGATACCCGGTCGCCCTTCTTAACGCCGCGGGACTTCAGCACGTTGGAGAATTTGCTGACCTCCGCGTGCAGTTCGCGATAGGTGATTTTGCGGTCCTCTTCGGGATTGTCGCCTTCCCAGATGATGGCGGTCTGATCGCCGCGGGTCTCCAGGTGGCGATCGAGGCAGTTGTAGGAGACGTTCAGTCTGGCCCCTTTGAACCACTCGATATGCAGGTCGTCCTTACCGAAGCTCCAATCGAGTACGGTATCCCACTTCTTGAACCAGGTGACATATTGTTCGGCCTGTTGCGCCCAGAATCCCGCCGGATCATCGACGGATTGCCGGTACATGGCTTGATACTGCTCATCGCTGATGTTGGCTTGGGCTGCGAAGTCGGAGGGTACGGCGTAGACTTTGTTATCTGACATTGGATACTCCTCAACGGTGTTGTTGATACTTATTTAGTTGAAGGAAAACACGCAGTCCGTAAAGGTACCAGGGGTTTTCCGAAAAAATAACCTGTCCGTGTTGTAAAGGCCGCAAGACGCAGGTGCAGCCGATCTTGCCTGGAAAGCTTCGAATTTGGTCATTGGTTAAGACATTCTATTGCCTGTCAGTGGGTAAGGAAAAGGTTGAGCTGGCACTGCTGGGGCTTTGGCACCATCTCCGACGCCATGGCGAGGAAAAGCTCGGCGGTGGCCAACGCGTCGCTCAGGGCGTTGTGCGCCTTGTAGTTGGGTAGATTGTAGCGCGGCCGCAGATTGAACAGGCGCAGGTCGCCGGCCTGCACCGTATGGTTGCGGCGCTCGAACAGGCGCTGCGCCAGCACCAGGGTGTCGATGGTCGGTATCACGAAAGGGGCGCCGTAGAGCTTCTGGCAGACCGCGCTGAGAAAGTTCTGTTCGATCATCGAATAGTGTACCAGCATAACCTTGCCGGCCATTCGTTCCAGGATCTCGTGCAGGGCCGGCTTGATGCCGATGCCGGTGGCGGCCTGGTCGTCGGTTATCTGATTGATGACCGCCGATTCTTCCGGGATCTCTTCGTCGATCGAGATCAGCTGGTGGCGGGAGGTCTCCAAGCGGACAGTCATGTGCTGGATCTCCACCAGGCCGTAACTGAGGATCTTGTCCTTGCGCGGGTCGAGCCCGGTGGTCTCCAGGTCGAGGGCGACGATCGAGAGGTCGTCGCACTGGGATTTCTTCGGCGCCAGCGGCGTCGAGAGATAGTCGTGCAGCGCGCCCGGCATGCTCTGCGACAGGGCTCGCTTGCGCCGGGTTTCCAGACTGAGGAAGCGTTGAAACATATCGGCCCTATCTAAACCTTCCGCCCTGGTAGCGGCTGTCCATTGTCTCCTGCATGTCTTGAATGACCCGGAAGGCGTCTTTCAGGTGACGCCGCTCCAGGTCGGAGAGATCGTCCGGTGAGAGGTAGTTGTCGACCTTTACCCCCTTATGGATCTGCTCCGCCTGATGGTTGATGCGCATGCTGGCGATGAATTCCAGGGCATCGACCAGATTCTCGCACATTTCGCGACTGAGGATGGGGGTCTCGGCGGCGGCCAGCAGCCGCTCGGTGGTGTTGACCGGTTTCAGCCCCTGGTTGAGGGCGAAGACCCGGGCGATATCGGTAATGGGCACGATACCGCGATGCTTGATATCGAAGGTGTCGTCGTGGGCCCCGTCGTGGATCAGGACGAAAGTGCGGAAGAAACCGAGGGGCGGACGGTGCTGCAGGGCATTGGAGGCCATGTAGGCGGTGAAGATGCCGTTGCCCCTGGTCTTGTTGAGTATCTCTGTCTGCAATTCGGTAAACAGTTCTTTGTCGCCGTGCACCGGGCGCAGATCGAAGAAGATGCTGGAGAGCATCAGCGCCATCGGCTCCGGCTTGTTGATCCAGGTATTGAAATATTTACGCCAGGCTTTCAGGGGTTGGCGCCACTTTGGATTGGAGGCCATGGCCTCGCCGGGGCAGTAGATAAAGTGGCAGGCGTTGAGGCCGTCGGTGACACGCTTGGCCAGCGCTTCGAAGTAGTCCTGGTGCTCCGGACGCAGCTCATCGGAGATAAGCAGGGCATTGTCCTGATCGGAGTGGGAGGTCTGTTCGCAGCGTGCCTGGGAGCCGCCGCACATCCAGACATAGGGCACCGGGGGCGGGCCGAGATCCGCCTCCGCCAGTTCGATCAGGCGCACCGTCAGCGAGTCGGTGATGCTAGAGAGGGCATCGCCGATGTGCAGCGCCGTGGCGCTGGAGTTGGCCAGCTGGAACTGCAGCTCCGGCAGCCGCTCGCTGATATGGGCCAGATCCTCGATGCTATCCGCCTTGCGGATATCGGTGGCCAGGAAGGCGGAGTTGGTGGTCTGATGCCGGGCCAGATCGGTGGCGGTCAGCATGCCGACCACCTGGCTGTCGCGCATCACCGGCAGATGGTGGACCTTGAGCCGGGTCATGGTCATCAGCGCCTGGATCACCAGGGTGTTCTCCTGGATGGTCTCCAGGTCGACCGTCATGATGCGGCTGACGGGCTCGTCGGTAGAGAGGCCGGCGGCGACACAGCGCCTGCGCAGATCCCGGTCGGTGATCAATCCGGCGAGCCGTTCCCCGTCCATCAACATCACCGATGAGACATTCTTGTCGCTCATCAGGCTGGCCGCATCGCGAATGGAGCTTTGCATCTCGATGACGACCGGCGATTTCTTCAGCAGCGTGGAGACCTCCACGGTCATCTGCGCCATGCCGCTGGTGTCGTTGTTGTTCTGCAAGGTCCGCACGGCCTGTTTCAGACGATCACGGATGGAGTCGCTGAAGTGGCGGTCGAAGGCGGGCTCGGCGTGGCGCAGGGCTCGCAAGTGGCTGCAGGGCAGTTGATAGAGCAGGGTGTCTTCGGTGGCCACGCCGCGGATGGCCCGTCCGAAATCGATCAACTGGCAGTCGATGGTATAGATGTCTCCTTCACCCAGCTTTTCCACCAGCTTATCGTCTTCGTCAAGCAGTTCCACCGCACCGCTGCGCAGGATGTAGAGATAGCTCCGTTGGGCATCCACGGGGGGGAAGGCGCTGGTGCGCCGCAGGTAGCGGATATCGAGCAGTTTCGGGAGTTGATTCAGCTGTTCTTCGGGCAACACGTCGAAGGGGGGACGCTGTGCCAGAAAGTCACGAATCTCGACCAGTTCGATTTCCATGTGTTCGCTCGAATGAAGTCGTTTGCCTGCTAGGTTCCTGAAAGTTCTCCGGTGCGGCAAGCCGCACCCTACCTGCTATCGAGTGTAGGGTGCGGCTTGCCGCACCAGAACCAGTTGCTTCAAACCTTCAAGGATATCGCGAAAAAACCTCGACGACTTGATCGGAGTGATCGCATCTCCGGTCAATGCGTGGAGACTCTTTGTCAGAGCCCAGGAAAAAAGGCCCCGCCGAAGCGGGGCACTTATTACAGCTTTATTGTTGGTTATCAATGCTCGATGGCACCTGCCGCGCCCTTAGGCACGCGAATATCTTCCACCAAGTGCTGGATGTGATCCGGCGGCGGCTCCGTCAACTTCGAGACGGTGATGGCCACGGCAAAGTTGACCAAGGCACCCACGGCGCCAAAGGCGTTCGGGGAAATGCCGAGGAACCAGTTGGGACCCAAGTCACCCAGGAAGGAAGTGCCCGGGATGAACATGATGCCTTTGTGCTGGAACACATAGAGCATGGTCACGCCGATACCTGAGATCATACCCCAGATTGCGCCGGAGCGGTTCATGCGTTTGTTGAAGATACCCATCATCAATACCGGAAAGATGGATGACGCTGCCAGTCCGAAGGCGATAGCCACTGTGCCGGCAGCGAAGTCCGGCGGATAGAGACCGAAGTAGCCGGCCACGCCGATGGCGCCCGCCATGGCGATACGACCCGCCAGCAACTCGTTCTTCTCCGAGATGTCGGGCACGAACACGCCCTTCAAGAGATCATGGGAGATGGAGGAGGAGATGGCCAGCAGTAGACCCGCCGCTGTTGACAGGGCTGCCGCCAGACCGCCTGCCACCACCAGGGCGATAACCCAGTTGGGCAGATTGGCGATTTCCGGGTTGGCCAATACCATGATATCCCGGTCGACCTTAGTCATCTCGTTACCCGTCCAACCCCAGGCCTCGGCCTTGGCGGCGAACTCCTTGTTCTTGTCGTTGTAGTACTGGATACGACCGTCGCCGTTCTTGTCTTCCCACTGCAACAGACCGGTCTTGCTCCAGTTGGTCATCCACTGCGGCACCTTGGCGATCTCGATGTTGCCGGTGGTTGAACCGACCTCACCGGTCTGGATGGTGTTCATCAGGTTCAGGCGAGCCATGGAACCAACGGCCGGTGCCGTGGTGTAGAGGATCGCGATGAAGACCAAGGCCCAACCGGCTGAAGCGCGAGCGTCCTTCACCTTAGGTACGGTGAAGAAACGGATAATGACGTGAGGCAGGCCCGCGGTACCGATCATCAGTGAGAGGGTATAGACAAACATGTTGAGTTTGCTGCCCATCACCTGTGTCGTGTACTCCTTGAAGCCGAGTTCCGTCACCACCTGATCGAGCCGGTCCAGCATGTAGGTGCCGGAACCGTCCGCCATGCTGCTGCCGAGACCCAACTGCGGGATCGGATTACCGGTCAGGTGCATGGAGATGAAGATGGCCGGCACGGTATAGGCGAAGATCAGCACACAGTACTGGGCGATCTGGGTGTAAGTGATGCCTTTCATGCCACCCAACACAGCGTAGATAAAGACGATACCCATGCCGATGCCGAGACCGTACTCATATTTCATCTGCAGGAAGCGGGAGAAGGCCACGCCGATACCCTTCATCTGGCCGATAACGTAGGTTACCGAAGCGATGATGAGGCAGACAACCGCCACGATACGGGCCGTGCGGGAGTAGAACCGGTCGCCGATGAACTCCGGTACGGTGAACTTACCGAACTTTCTCAGGTAGGGCGCCAGCAGCAGGGCCAGCAGTACATAACCACCGGTCCAACCCATCAGGAAGACGGAAGCGCCATAGCCGTTAAAGGCGATCAGGCCCGCCATGGAGATGAAGGAGGCGGCTGACATCCAGTCGGCCGCGGTGGCCATGCCGTTTGCGACCGGATGGACGCCACGGCCGGCGGCGTAAAATTCGCCGGTAGTGCTGGCACGCGCCCAGAAGGCGATACCGATATAGAGGGCAAAAGTGGTGCCCACTATAATGTATGTCATCATTTGTAGATCCATGATTCAGTATCCCCCTGTTAATCCTCATGGACGTCGTATTCGACATCCAGAGCATTCATGCGTTTTACATAGACATAGATCAGCACCAGGAAGGTATAGATCGAGCCGTTCTGCGCGAACCAGAAACCGAGACCCAAGCCTCCAATCTTGATGGCGTTGAGCGGTTCTACCAGGATGATGCCGAAAAGATAGGAGCAGGCAAACCAAATCGTCAGCAGGATACCTACTAGGCGAATGTTGGCTTTCCAATACTGTTCAGCAGTTTTTGTCATGTCATTCATGTCATGATCACTCCGCCTAATTGAAAAGATGTGGACGTGTAGTCGCCTGCCGCCATCGTCGACATCCTGTCTTATCTATCGTTCTTGATGCTGGCTTCCCTGTGCGTGCAGACGCGGTGAGCAGTGTTCCCGCCGAGGAAGGGTGACACTCTGCACAATTCTGTGACACGAATCGCTATTTTGTCAAATAAAACAATAGCTTATATATTGTGGTTTCATGCTGCTGCGCAGCAAGAACGTTTCTTTGGGTAACACTATTTGGGCTATTTTGTTACCTTATGGAGCGCTTGCCGTTTCCTATCGTAAACAAAGATTATTTTGCACCTAATCTCGATAAGGGTATTTCATGGAGTTTTTCCATCATAATGACGGGAGCGCAATCTTTCGCCCGGACGAGATTAGGTTAGGGTTTATACGATGACCCAAGCGTGAAAGTTCTCATAGGGACCGCCGTGCGGCGGCGGAGCAAAGAACCGGAGTGGAAGTCAACGCCACTTGCTCTTGAAACCCAAAGCATGTGGCCACATCGATGCGAGTATTGATCTTCTTATGATCAGCAAGCTACAACAGTTTTTTAATACCTATATCGATCCGCAGAAGGCCGGCCATGGGGTCGACCCATCGCATCGAATTCGATTGGCGGTGGCATCATTGCTGGTGGAGATCGCCGTATCCGATTTCGAGCCGGTGGCCGCCGAGCAGCAGGCCATCCTGCGGATCGTGCAAAAGGGATTCGGTCTCAGCGAACAAGAGGCGAATACCCTGATTTCGCTGGCGGAGGCGGAACACCATACCTCTACCGACTACTTTCAGTTCACCCGCCTGATCAACACACACTACACCCCGGCGCAAAAGGTGGAGTTGGTCGAATCTTTGTGGCACGTGGCCTTCGCCGATGGGGTATTGCACAAGTATGAGGAGCATGTGATCCGTCGACTGTCTGATCTGCTGCATGTCTCGCACCGGGACTTCATTGCCGCCAAGCACCGCGTGATGGCGTCCGGGGATTTTGATTGAGCCTCCCATCCCTAATAACGCACTGATTTTAAAATATTTACCCTGTACGGGCCGGCAGGTTTTTTACCTTTCTTCGTCAATGCTGTATAAAAGTCGCCTAAGAAAAAACCGATTTAAGCGTCTAGGATCGGGGGATAAACGGTGCGGCAAGCCGCACCCTACCCACAGTCGAGATGTAGGGTGTGGCTTGCAGCACCGAAACATCGGGGTTATCGCCATCCAGAAAACAAGAATATCTCGCTTAAGTAAGTGCCCTTGGGGCAAACCTTGATTCCTATCAAGCGTCGTTTTGGGTTGGGGACTCCATTTCCCATCTGCAATGGGATCCCGTGATATAGTCGACCAGTCGAAGTAGGTTGGTCCCGGACGGTTCATCATGCCAGACAACGAGACAGCACCGCCTCAAGGCAGCCCGGCGAGCAAAGGGCGTCTATTGATCGTGGATGACGAGGCGCGGCATGCCGAAAGCCTTGCCCTGATGGTCAACAGTTGGGGATACGAGGTGACGACCGCCTCGGACGGCGCCAAGGCGGCCGGCATCCTGGTGACCAAGCCCCACGACCTGGTGCTGCTCGATCTGCACATGCCGAACGCCGATGGTCTCAAGCTGTTGGATTTCATCCGCAAGCGCGGTCTCAATACCCGTGCCATCGCCATTTCCGGCGACCCTTCCATGAGCGACGCCGTCAAATCCCTGCGTAAAGGCGCCGACAATTTCATTCGTAAACCGGTGACGCCAGTCTCTCTACTGAAGGCGATCGACGAGAGTCTGAAAAGGCATGCGCGGGAGATCAAGTTGGATGGTCTCAAGCGCAAGCTGGAGATGAAAAACACCCTGCACCGGTTGATGTTCGATATCGCCCCCAATCTGCTCTTCATGCTGGATGCCAGAGGTTGTTTCCGCATGGTCAACAATGTCTTCTGCAAAGTAACCGGATACTCAAAGCAGGAGCTGATGGGGAAGCATTGGAAGGCCCTGGTCGAGGAAGACGAAGTGGAGCGCATGCACCACGTCTTCGAAGAGCGGCGCACCACGCCGGATCAGTTTCCCGAGGTCGAATTCCGGCTCAAGTGCAAAGAGTCCTCCAGCCAGTCCAGGGAGCAGAAACCCCGCACCATACTGGTAGCGCTGCAGTCGCGCCGGCTCTATTCGAGACAGGACAATAAGAAGACCTTTTTTGGCACCTACGGTGTAGCGAGAGACATCACCCACTACAACAAGCTGGAGGAGCTCAATAAGTATCGCGAGTTCCACGACCGGCTTACCGGACTGCCCAACCGGGTGTTGTTCGACGACTATCTCAGTTTTGCCCTGACCCAGGCGAAGCACAGCAATAGCGGACTCTGCTTGCTGAACATCATGCTCGACGATCTCAAGCAGGTGAACGAGAGTTACGGCCACACCGCCGGCGATATCTGTGTCAAGACCTTGGCGACAAGACTCAAACGCCAGATACGCCGCGGCGACACCCTGGCGCGCATCGATGGCAGTGAGTTTCTCCTGCTACTGCCCAATATGCAGTCGGAGGAGATGGTGGTGCCCCTCGCGGAGAAGATCCGCATGAGCCTGGTCGATCCGGTGGTGGTGGACGGCAAGAGTATCTCGCTGCAGGTCAGCATCGGTACGGCGCTCTATCCAAGGGACGGGGATGGGTCAGATGCCCTGCTGAACCAGGCTAAGCAAGATTTCTCCGCTTTGGAGCAGGGCAGAAAGCGCATGGCGGGTTCCGAGGGCGGCGACAACTGGATCAAGCTGATCAAATCACAAACGTGAATGAAAGTTTGAGTTTTTAGTTTTTAGTTTTTGTGTTCGCTTCGCTCACGGGTTTTTATCTCCCCCTCTCCCTGGCCCTCTCCCGCAAGGGGAGAGGGGACGCATAGATCAAGCGTCGGAGCGAACAAACGGCTCGATTCCACAACCTGACGAGAAGCGTTCGATGCACTCTATAAGCACATCCCCACTTCCCTGCGGCAAGGGGAGAGGGGACGCATAGATCAAGCGTCGGAGCGAACAAACGGCTCGATTCCACAACCTGACAGGAAGCGTTCGATGCACTCACAAAAGCACATCCCCTCTCCCCTTGCGGGAGAGGGCCAGGGAGAGGGGGAAGAACACTCGTGAGCGCAGCGAACACCTCAGCAGACGCCATTCAATTTTGAACTCAAAAAGGTAAAAAAGCGTTTAGCTTTGTTTACCTTTCTTCCCTCGCGGAATACCAAACCGCTGCCGCCGCTCCCACAGCGCCTTGCGACTGATGCCGAGCTTTTCGGCCAGCTCAGTTTCCGTCAAGGCGTCTTGGTGGGCTTCGACGAAGTGGCGAAAGTACTCTTCCAGCGACAGGTCGGTGTTGGCGGCGTCCGACAGCTTGGGCTCTCTAGCGCGCTTGGACAGTGACAACTCGTCGAGGGTGATTTGGTCAGCGTCGCACAGTATCACTGCGCGTTCGATGGCGTGCTCCAGCTCGCGCACGTTGCCCGGCCATGGATATCGGGTCAGGGCCTCTTTGGCGGCCTCATTGAGCGTGAGCCTTGGTTTGTGTAGCCGCTCGCAGCTGCGCGCAAGCAGCATTTCAGTGAGCTCGCCGAGATCCTCTCCGCGCTCGCGTAGCGGGGGCAGCTGGATCTCCATGACATGCAGGCGGAAGTACAGATCCTCGCGAAACTCGCGTCTGCGCACCAGTTCGGGAAGGTCCCGGTGAGTGGCTGCCAGGAGCCGGATGTTGACCTGCCGGGGGCGCGCCGCGCCCACCCGCCGGATCTCGCCATCCTGGAGTACCCGCAAGAGCCGGGCTTGGGCGTCCATCGGTAGTTCGCCGATTTCATCGAGAAAGAGCGTGCCGCCGTCCGCCGCCTCGATTAGGCCTTGCTGGACGCCCACCGCCCCGGTGAATGATCCCTTCTCATGACCGAATAGCTCGTTCTCAATCAGCCCGCTCGGAATGGCGGCGCAGTTAACCGTGATCATCGGAGCGTCGCAACGTCGACTGTCCTCATGGAGTGCCCTTGCCACCAATTCCTTCCCGGTTCCGGACTCACCAAGGATAAGCACGGTGGTGTCGGTTGCGGCTACTTTGCTGATACGTGCGCGCACCTCGCGCATCGCGGTGCATTTGCCCACCATTCCGGTGACCGGATAGTTGCGCTCCACATCGGACTTGAGCGCCCTGTTCTGGCGCTGCAGTCGACCCGTCTTGAGGATCCGCTCAACGCAGAGCAGCATCTCATCGTGGTCGAACGGTTTGGCGATGTAGTCCACCGCACCCAACTGCATCGATTGCACGGCGGAGCGCACGCTGGCGTAACTGGTCATGATGAGCACCGGCACACTGTGGTCCATCTTAAGGACGTCAGTACCAGGCGCGCCGGGAAGCCGCAGATCAGCAATGATCAGGTCCAGGCGGTTGGACTCGATGTGCGTACTCGCCTCCTCTACGGTGGCGGCCTCGCTTATCTGGTAGCCGTTGCGCTCGAGCAGCCGGCGCAGCGCGGAGCGGATGACGACCTCGTCTTCGATTATCAAAATGTGGTTCATGGAACCGCGGCATTGTCAGCCGGCGCCAAGTCAGGCGTTGTCTGGGGCGCGGCTGGCAGGCGCAGCACCACCCGGGTTCCTTTGCCGGGTGTGCTGTGCAGCGCTACGCTGCCCTGGTGGTCTTGGACGATGCTGTACACCAACGATAACCCGAGGCCGGTCCCCTGTCCTGGATCCTTGCTGGTCACGAAGGGCTCGAACAGCTTATCGGTCATGTTTTCGGAGATTCCATCGCCCTCGTCGATGACGTCGATTCGCACTTGCTCACCCTCTGTTTCGGCGCGGATCTCCACCGCATTGCCGGGTTTCGAGGCGTCGCACGCATTGGTCAGTAGGTTCACGAACA
>CAJICC010000458.1_pt1 | contig 16249 bp, 16 predicted proteins | sample 9199511 | NCBI WGS metagenome assembly CAJICC01 (sample SAMEA7708322, study PRJEB35096) | sediment metagenome | biome: marine neritic benthic zone biome [ENVO:01000025]; feature: sediment [ENVO:00002007]; material: shallow marine sediment [ENVO:03000034] sea grass bed [ENVO_01000059] ...
CGGCACGCATGGGCATGCTTCATTGCCGGTAACAGCACCGTCGAGATAGTCGCGATTAAGCCACCGGACAACCGCTTCCATTTTGCGAAAGTGTCGCGGGGATAGCTATGATTGAATTCTGTGTTATAAACCCATACCGCCGGATATACGGCATATTTATTATGGGAAGGGATCTTTATTCCGGTATCTGGCGCTTGTCACATTTACACTGTGAGTAATAAACTTATGTAGGTCGGGCTGGTGCTGCGTAACCCGATACTATAAAAATATCTATATTTTCGTTGGGTTACATTGCGCTAACCCGACCTGCTCTCTGCATGGATAAAGTGGCTCATGAAAGCAATTGTTTATACAGAGTATGGCCCCCCGGATGTCTTGCAACTGAAAGATATTGAAATTCCTATTCCGAAGCGGGGCGAAGTTTTAGTAAAAATACATGCGACAGCGGTGAATCGTACGGATAACGCAACAATTAAGGCAATACCATTTTTCGCGCGGATTATTACGGGCGTCTTCAAGCCCAGGAAGCATACACCAGGAACTGAGTTCTCGGGAGTGATTGAGACAGTTGGCGAGTGCGTAACATCTTTCAAGGTGGGTGATAAGGTTTTCGGTTTTGATGATCAAGGTGCTAAGTCTCACGCGGAATATACAGTAATCGCAGAAGATAAAATTATGAGCATGCCTACCAATATGGCATTTGTGCAGGCAGCGGCATGTTCGGAGGGGGTGCACTATGCCTATAATGCCATTAATAAAGTCGACTTGAATAAAGTAAGCTCCATTCTTGTAAACGGTGCGACCGGGGCAATTGGTTCCGCGGCAGTACAGTTGTCAAAGCATTTAAATATCAATGTGACCGCTGTGTGTGGGACGGAGAATCTTGATAAGGTAAAAGCATTGGGTGCGGATCACATAATTGATTACAAAAAGAGTGATTTCACAAATGATGATCGAAGATATGACTTTGTCATGGATGCCGTAGGCAAAAGCTCATTTTTTAAATGCAGGAATCTGCTTAAGTCTGGAGGCGTCTACGTATCAACAGACCTAGGGTATATGGCACAAAACATATTTTTGCCGATGATCACTCCGATTATAAAGCCATTTATTGGAATGAAAAAATGTGTGGCGCCATTTCCGGTAGATATCCGTAAGAGCTTATTGTTGGTCAAGAGTCTGATTGAGAAGGGTGAATTTACTCCGTTAATAGACAGAACTTATCCATTTGATAATATTGTTGATGCATATAAGTATGTTGAACTGGGACAAAAGATCGGTAATGTGGTTGTAACTCTCGAAGGAAACAGCCCAAAAACAGAAGTAAACTGATGTAACAGATGTATATAGGGGTTGCTGTTTGAAATGATAAATTCAGTAAGATCATGGCGCCATGCGCTCAAGGATGTAGCAGGCGATTGCAGAATCATTACCGAATACCTCTATAGCCAAATCCACAGGCCGCTTGCCGTCATGCCCTCTGAGATCAAGGTTTGCTCCGGAATCAATTAACAGTCTGGCGCACGCCTCAAAACCGTGCCAAAGGGCATCATGCAGGGGGGTGTAGCCATTAGTTGGACCCTGGTAGTCGAGCTTGATTTCGGGCTGCTGCAAGAGCAGGTTTGTCATATCTGCTCGTCCGTTGTATGTGGCTTTGTGCAATGGTACAGCGAGAAAGGTTGGTTCAACCGCGTTAGCGTCGGCTCCGGCCGCCAGCAGAAGCTTGGCCGCATCGAGGTGGCCGTCACGAACCGCCACCAACAAGGGAGTATGGGCATCATTGAAACTGCCGAGACAAGGCGTGCGTTTGTCAACGGGAAAGCCTTCTTTGAGCAGTGAGTCGATAGTTTCAAGATCGTCCTTGATAACGGCTTCCATCAACGGATTTTCTTTCTGTAGCTTTTGATCTCGGGCTTGCCGCTGATTTACCAAATCCTGAATGGCTTGGATTTTGGCCTGTTCTTCAGGATGTTCGTTGACTTTGAGTTCATAGGATATGTGTTCTTCAAGTGTAAAGTCATAGTGAGTAGGGATATTGAGATTGACGTTTTGTTGTAATAGATAATCTACAATGTCTGTGTACTTGAACCAGACCGCCTCCATCAGGGGGGTATGACCGGTTGCGGAACACTGACAGTCGAGCAGTGAGCCGTGTTCCACCAGTAGTTTTACAATCTTCAAGTGTCCGCCCTGGCATGCCTTGTGCAAGGGGAATGCGCCGGCCAGACTGTCGCCGCAGTTAGGGTCCGCGCCATTTTCGAGAAGCCACTTTGCCAGCTCAAAATGACCGAAACCACATGCAATCATTAACGGTGTTAAACCGGTTTCGGGACACTTGCCGTTGGGGTCGAGCAATCCTGAAATGCCGTTATTTACCGTTCTCAAGTCATTATTTTCCAGTGCACGGCATAGGTTTAAGATCTGTTCTGATTTTATCGCGCCTTCCATCTACTTCACCTTTTTGTTGTAAACAATCGCTTGCTGATTGTTTGTATACGACAATACAGATATAAAGATATAAAAACGTCCAAGCTATCAGCGGAAAGCCGGGCCAATGATCCAATGCTCGCTTGTTACCATGGTGTGGATGTATTTCGGGTCGACAAAGGTGGTCAGGTCAGGTGCCACTATCTCTCTGTATTCAACTGAGCTCCACATTTCTTCAATGGCCGCCACATTGTCGAACCAGAGCATAAATACCGCGTCCAACAATGCTTCCCCAACTGCATATAAGCCATCCCGAACATGGCATTGATAATAGCGGCGTAATCCAGGCAGGCTCAGTGTCTTCAGCGCGTGATTTTCGAGGGCATGGCTTCGAAATTCATCGAGCGGCATACCGGGTATGCGCTTGACCAATATGAATAACTTCACCAAAGACGAGTCTTGGCTCATCGGCGGCCCTTCCATGATCACATGGGCTGTGGTGTCCAGTGCAACTGTTCTCCAAAAGGCGGCCCATCGCGGCTCGTCGATACGCGCACCTTCGAGAAACTCTTTGGATTGCAGGGATGCCAGTTGTTGTTCTTCATTCTCTAACCAGATCTCCGCTACACCGCCAAATAGTGGAACATCCTGTTCCGCTCCGCAGGGTATCCGTGAGGCCACCAGATAGCGCCTGATCTGCGGGATCTTGGACGCGTATTCTACGGCGTGGACATTGACCCAATAATCCTGGAATGCCTGTTCGCTCATATCGGGTTTCGGATGGGCAAAGATTAATTGGTGGATCATGATGCGCCTCCTTGTAAAATCGCTGCTCAAGAATCAATATTACTGACCGCATTTGCAGCCCGGCTGATGGTCGTCGTTGTCTGCATCCAGAACCAGATCGATGAGAAAAGGTCCCTTGGCTTGCAGGGCTTGATCGATGGCCGCGGGAATCTCAGCGGTTTGCTCCACTCTCACTCCAGATACCCCCATGCCTTCCGCCATGGCGCAAAAACCCAGACGTGGATTTGAGAGATCGAAAGGAGCGGGAAACTCGCGTTCCGGCAGTTTTTGTTCCTGCCAATAGTGCTGAATGTTGAGATCCAATAGTTTGTAACGCCGGTTGTGGCAGATTACAAACAGAATTTCCAACTCGTACTTCGCGGCGGTGTAGAGGGCTTGGATGGTGTACATGCTGCCGCCGTCACCGGTGACCCCGACTACAGTGTGTTGCGGATTGGCCAGTTTAGCGCCGATCGCACCCGGTATGCCAATCCCTAAAGAGCCGCCACGGGTGCAGAAGTAGCTGCCAGCCATTGTTGGCGGAATGGCCCGGGTAAGGGCAGGTGAGTTGGTCAGGGCCTCGTCGAATATAATTGCATCCTCGGGTAGTCGACGCGCCAACTCGGCGGCGAAGGCCTCCATGGTGGCGTTTTCGCCCAGGGCTCGTACCCGGTCTTTTGCAGCCTGCGCGGCTGCTGCTTTCGTTTTGGCTTCTGTCATTGTTTCCAAACGTGTAACGGCATTGGTCTTGGCTTTCTCACTCATGCAGGTGGTCAGTCTCTCGCGCAATGCCTCGATTCCGCATAGGGGATCGCATACTACACCCAGATCTACCGGGTGGTTCTTGGCTATTTCATAGGCATTGAGATCGAAATGCACAACTTTGGCGGCTGGATCGAAGATCTCGTCCAACTCTGGATAGACTTCAGGCAACAGATAGGTGCCCACCACCAGTATCCGATCCCCCTCCTGGGTCAGAGGCAGGCTATGACTGCCGAACATATGTCCGGTCAATCCCTGATAGCAGGGGTGGGTAGTGTCCACATTCAGGTCACCGCAGTCGGCGCCCCAGATCTCCGCTCCCCATACTTCGGCGAGACGCTGCAAAGCCACTCCCGCTCCGGACCAGGCAACACCGTCCCCCATAAAGATCTTGGGACGCTCGGCCCCGGCGAGCATCCGAGCTGCCAGCTCGATCAGGGCGTTGTCCGGTCGTACCCGGGTCTGGGGTATGCATGCGGGAAAGACAGTTTCTTCATTGTGTGCGTCCAAGACATCCGCCGGCAGGCAGATATAGACAGGTCCCATGGGCGGTGTAGCAGCTATCTTGATTGCCCGGCGCAGGGTGCGCAACAGACTGCGAGGTTCAAGCACCATGGTGGCGTACTTGGTTACCGGTTGCATCATCGCCACCAGATCCGCCGCCATTTGGGCGTCCATATTCATGTAACGCAGACCGGCATCGCCGGCGATCACCACCAGTGGCGAGTGCCCCCGTTTTGCCTGGTAGAGCGCACCCACGGCATTACCGATACCCGGCGAGCTGTGCAGTTGCACCAGCGCGGGTTTTTGAGTCGAGCGGGCATAACCGTCGGCGCAAAGTACGGCGATGCTCTCCTGCAAGGTCAGGATGTAATGCATTTCAGGAAAGTCTGCGAGCGCGTCCAGAAATCCTTGTTCCACAGTTCCCGGATTACCGAACATATGGGTTATGTCATCGGCAAGTAATTGACGAAGAATGGCATAGCGTCCAGACGTTTCCATGGGTCTCCCCCTTGTCAAAGCAATGCAACGATTGTTTTTAAGGGTCTTACCAGCCGTAACGGCGCAACCCGTGATCCAGAACATTGACGAACTGCTCGCCAAACTCATGGGAGCACTGGAGTGAACGTGCCGTAATGAACGGATAGTCCACGACAACCGAGGTCGGTTTGCCGAAGTTGCCGTGGAACTGCCCTTCGGGACCAACCGCGTCCTGCAAAAGATACTCGAGACAGTAGGGTGGCGGACCGATGTTGAGATCGGTGCCGACAAATCCAGTCCCGTCGTGGTAGTCGTATTCGATGCAGTGACCGGTTACATGCTTGCCTTGAATGATGCTTCGGCGCTCATTGAAATCACGCGCCATGGGCAGGCAAGCGACCCCGTAGCAGATTGCGGCTATCGGTTTGTTTTGTTTGAGAAATCCCAGGATGACATCGTGCACGCGCTGGTTGTTGACCATATCGAGGATTGGTCCGCTGCCACCTACCAGTAACAGACCTGCATACTCCTGTAACTGCTGATAGCGCTGGAGCACTGTTTGATGATAGCTCTCCCAGGCACGGAGAAATTGATCATGACTGAAATAGGGACGTTCGGGAAACCACTCCGAGAGGTTAATCGGATCGTCCAGCTCTGGGCTGTCCTTGATCTCCGCCACCAGATTAGCGTCTGCCTCGGTGGTGACCTGACAACCCAGGGGCGGGTCAAGGTAAGCGGTGTCGTAACTGGGTGGCAATGCCACCGGCCTGTTGCCCTTGGGTGTGGTATAGGTAAGTGTATAGCCGGCCTCGATCAGCTTTTTTCTGGGGCCCGCAAGTTCGACTCCCCAGTAACCGAAGTTTGAAACGATGGCGAGTATTTTTTTTGTCATGACGACCTCCCTGTTGTTAACCCGATGATTAAAATCGGGTTATGTAGATAAGTTCCCTGCTAGCGAAGGATTATGACCGGCAGCTACCCTGTCCTGTTCAGGTATTTTCGGAGGTTATAAGGAAATTCTTGTCGCTAGTGTACCTCGTCATAGATTCTGTACCATTCAGAGCCACCCCAATACGCCAGATCAAGGCGTGGCTCGCAGTCAATGGCGCGCCCTTAACAAGGGCCACAACGCAGAGCTGGCGTATTGGGGTGGCTCCCTTCGGGCGAGCCAGCAAAGGGCCATCCGCGGCGTTATGCCTCTTGGAAAGGACCAGGCCATTCCCTGCGAGTCATGCCTTGCGGCTAGCCCTTTGCTGACTCGCTGAATGGTACAGAATCTATGACGAGGTACACTAGGCAATAAGCGTAGCAGATGACCAGTTTGCCAGATAGGTGTGGGGTCCGTCGCCTGAGGTCTAACAGTGGATCTTTCCAATAAAATGTGCTAATTGACCTGATGTGAAACCCCATTTCTACAGCGTGGTGGATAAACTCCTACCATTTGACCATTATTGACAGTGGATGAGACCAAACCGTTTCTTACTCTATGAGGGTAGCTTGAAATGAAAACGGATCATCTCAAAGGTATCATGGAAAGCCCGCATCCGGCGGCAATCTGGGCAGCGGAGGCAACACTCGATCCGTTGCAGGTCGATTGCGTCACCGCTGAGATGCTGAAAATACTCGATCATAAGTGCAAAATGCCACCGGAAGAACAGATTGCGGTAATGGCCGTCTATAGTGTCGTCAAGGAGCGTAAAGGCCTTTTACTGGACAGTACTTTCCATGATGCCATAGAACATGCCATGAGATATGGTGATATTGCTTCGAGCGAGCAGATACACAATTTAAGACTGCAAGCAGATCAGGAGATCCCCCAGGTTGTGATGAAGTATTTTTCGCGATATTTAAGGCAGTCCCTGTATGGCGTGTAATGTGCGTTCTCGAATGCGGGAGCAAGCGTGCGCAAAGCTTAGGGATTCTAGGGCCTGTTAACCTAATCCGATAGGCTCTGCTGTCTGCTCAGCCAGACAGACCTCAAACATGAGAATCGGCTCGAAATCTATCTGTTACTTCTGCAATCGTAAGATCGGATAGTTTTTTTCTTGAGATGCCAGATACTTTTGCCAGGCGGTTCAACTGTATGCCGCTTAGGCGTTTGTTCTCAGATCGGGTGCCAGTCTTTTTTTTATCAGTGTCTTTAGTCATGAGTTCTCTCCCTGCCATTCATGCTACGGTTAGTCAGATGCGGTCGGCAACACACATACACTGCGCTTATTGTACTAGGATTCGAGTGTTGAATAAGTCACAAACGTGAAGTGTATTAATGCTTTTCTGCTTTTGAAATTATACTAACTCGTGTAAATCAGCATGAAGTCTGATACCTCGTGAGCACGATAAACACCTAAGATGGATGGGCCGATTGGATTAATTTCCTGCGTCGTTACTTCTGAATAAGTCAAATGCTCAGCAGCACAGGGAAATGTCGAATTTTCACAGATGCAAGCAAATAAAATGCTGGAAACAGAAAGTCACTTTTTTGTTTCTGTGCCCTACTAATGCTGGATGGTGTCAATCGAAGTTTTCCTGATAAATAAACTGACTAGTAGTAGGTGATGGTTACCTGGTAAACGCCTCCAATCACCAGGTATTCACTCTCTCCCTGCAGGGTGCCTGGCAGCAGTTGCGGAAAGTAGAGTAGCTTTACCATTGGGATATCCGCCTGCATGATGTAGTCACCGAACTCGTCCGCTTGAGATCGACTGTTGGTGAAGGAGTTGAGGTTGTTCAACAACAAAATATAGGTCTCTTTATCACGCTGATGTAACGCTTCATGCTTATCTATTTTATTGATCCCCCGGTAGAGACGCAGGTGAGACTGATCGGGAAATCGGCGTCCAATCTCATATTGACAATAGGTAAAGAGCAGATCGAGCTGGGCCTCCAAGGCATTGGTGTTGTAGAGCCCCCGGGACCGAGCACTAAGATATAGTTGATAGTTCTCAGTCATGAAGTCCCACAAGGGTCCCCCATGATTGCGTGGCAACAGCCCGAAACGGGATTCCACCCAGCTTTTCATAACCGCCGCCTCGATGCCGTCTGGATCGAACATCCAGCCTCTGAGCATTCGCAAGTAGTCCGCTTTGTCACGCCTGTGCCGGCTATTTTTCACATCGAAACCCGCTTCATCCAAGTGATCGAGTAGGAAACTCGACCGCATATAGTCCTTGAAACAGACAGCGCGATCAGCGGGGTCTTCGAACTCCCGCAGGCTGGTGAAGAATTCAGCATGCAGTTCTTCGACGCCGTCCAGGTGCAGCGGCACCGGGTGCTGTTGGAAGGTCAGGCTGCCGAGGATGACCGCCGGCAGATTGCAGTGGCTGATTGGGAGGCGCGCAGATGCAGGCAAGGTACTGGGACTTTGTCTTGTCTGTTTGTGGTCATTCATACATTGGGGCTTTTTTGTAGTGAATCAAACCTGGGATCAGATTCCGGAAAATACATAATTAAGTAAAATAAAACAATAAGTTACAAATGTCATGCGGTTTTGGCACGCGGTTTGCTCAAGAGGATTGTACGAGTGACCTCAAACGACTTTAGTCACCACCGATTCATTAATTGTAAGGAGATCGACCATGGCGCTGCGTCAATGTGCAATCTACGGTAAGGGCGGTATCGGCAAGTCTACCACGACCCAGAATCTGGTCGCGGGTCTTGCTGAATTAGGTAAGAAGGTAATGATCGTAGGATGCGATCCCAAAGCGGACTCGACCCGTCTGATTCTGCACTCCAAGGCGCAGAACACCATTATGGAGATGGCAGCCGAGGCGGGCACTGTTGAGGACCTGGAACTGGATGATGTGCTGAAAGCCGGTTATGGCGAAATCAAGTGCGTCGAGTCCGGCGGTCCCGAACCGGGTGTGGGCTGTGCCGGCCGTGGCGTAATCACCGCCATTAACTTCCTGGAAGAGGAGGGTGCCTACGAAGAAGATCTCGACTTTGTCTTTTACGACGTATTGGGCGACGTGGTGTGCGGCGGTTTCGCCATGCCGATCCGCGAGAACAAGGCCCAGGAGATCTACATCGTGGTCTCAGGTGAGATGATGGCCATGTACGCCGCCAACAACATCTCAAAGGGTATTGTGAAATACGCCAACTCCGGCAGTGTGCGTCTTGCCGGCCTGATCTGCAATAGCCGCAACACCGATCGGGAAGATGAGCTGATCGAGGCCTTGGCCGCCAAGCTGGGTACCCAGATGATCCACTTCGTACCCCGGGACAATGTGGTACAGCGCGCCGAGATCCGGCGTATGACCGTCATCGAGTATGACCCCGGCGCAAAGCAGGCCGATGAGTACCGGGCCCTGGCGCAGAAGATCATTGACAACGAGAAGATGGTGATCCCCACGCCGGCGACCATGGACGAGCTCGAAGAGTTGCTGATGGAGTTCGGCATCTTGGAGGAAGAGGACGAGAGCATCATCGGCCAGACCGCGGCAGCTGAAGCGACTGCCTAACCTTTCAGCAGCAACTGCCAGAGGTTTGGCCGCAGCTGACTGCTTAATAAACCATTTAAAACCGTATGTCCGCAGATTGGCGGCGCGGCAGGAGAACGACTATGTCTGCGATGACACGCGAAGAGACGCAAGCCCTCATCCAGGAGGTGTTGGAAGTCTATCCGGAAAAGGCGAAAAAAGACCGCGCCATGCATCTCACGGTCAATGATCAAGAGGTCGAGACGTCAAAGAAATGCATCACTTCCAACCGCAAGTCGTTGCCGGGCGTGATGACGATTCGCGGCTGTGCCTATGCCGGATCCAAGGGTGTGGTCTGGGGTCCGATCAAGGACATGACCCATATTTCCCATGGTCCTGTCGGCTGCGGGCAATACTCCCGTGCCGGGCGTCGCAACTATTATGTGGGCACCACCGGTGTCAATACCTTTGGCACAATGAATTTCACCTCTGATTTTCAGGAAAAGGATATCGTCTTCGGTGGCGACAAGAAGCTGGCTAAGCTGATGAACGAGGTCGAAGAGTTGTTTCCATTGAGCAAGGGCTTTACGGTGCAGTCCGAGTGTCCGATCGGCCTGATCGGCGACGATATCGAAGCAGTCGCCAAACAGACCGCCAAGGAGATCAACAAACCGGTAGTTCCGGTGCGCTGTGAAGGCTTTCGGGGCGTCTCCCAATCACTCGGCCACCATATCGCCAACGATGCTGTTCGCGACTGGGTGCTGCATAACCGGGATGAGGACAACAGTTTTCAAGGTACCGACTATGACGTCACCATCATCGGTGACTATAACATCGGCGGTGACGCCTGGTCTTCACGTACGCTGCTGGAAGAGATGGGCCTGCGAGTCATCGCCCAGTGGTCCGGTGACGGTACTCTGGCCGAGTTGGAAAATACACCGAAGGCCAAGTTGAATCTGCTGCACTGTTACCGTTCCATGAACTACATCTCGCGCCATATGGAGGAGAAGTACGGGATACCATGGATGGAGTACAATTTTTTTGGACCAACCAAGATCGAGGAATCCTTGCGCGCTATCGCCGCCTTTTTCGATGAGACCATACAAGCCAACACCGAGAAGGTGATAGAGAAATACAAAACCGAGTACGAGGCGGTGATCGCTAAATACCGTCCACGTCTCGAAGGTAAGAAGGTGATGCTCTATGTCGGCGGTCTGCGTCCGCGTCATATCATCGGCGCCTACGAAGATCTGGGTATGGAAGTGATTGGTACCGGTTATGAGTTCGCGCATAACGACGACTATGACCGCACCCTCAAGGAGATGGGCAATGCGACCCTGATCTACGACGATGTCACCGGTTATGAGTTCGAAGAGTTCGTCAAGCGGGTCAAGCCGGACTTGATCGGCTCTGGTGTCAAGGAAAAATACATCTTTCAGAAGATGGGCGTTCCTTTTCGCCAGATGCACTCCTGGGATTACTCCGGTCCCTATCACGGCTACGACGGCTTTGCCATTTTCGCCCGGGATATGGATATGACGTTGAACAATCCCTGCTGGAGCAAGCTTCAAGCGCCTTGGCTGAAAGGTGATGAAGAGGCCGAAGCGGCGGCATAAGCATAAGTGGCCAGCAGCAAGCTGTGAGCTTTCTGGCTGCCAGCTAACGAACAAACTGTCAGTCCACAGATTAGTGGCACAGTAGGAGAAATCACATGAGCCAAGTTGTCGATGACATCAAACCGAGTTATCCCCTGTTTCGTACAGACGAATATATCGAAACGCTGAAAAACAAGCAGGAAGCTTTTGAAGAGAAACATCCGCAGGATAAGATCGAACAGGTCTTTCAGTGGACTACCACGGAAGAGTATAAGGAACTCAACTTCAAGCGTGTAGCGCTGACCATCAATCCGGCCAAGGCTTGCCAGCCGCTAGGTTCCGTACTTTGCGCCCTGGGTTTCGAGAAGACCCTGCCCTATGTGCATGGGTCCCAAGGTTGCGTTGCCTACTTCCGGACCTACTTCAACCGCCATTTCAAGGAGCCGGTGGCCTGCGTTTCCGACTCGATGACGGAAGATGCGGCGGTATTCGGTGGCCAGAAGAACATGTTCGATGCTTTGGCCAATGCCAAGGCCCTCTATAAACCCGATATGATCGCCGTTTCCACCACCTGTATGGCGGAGGTCATCGGTGATGACCTCAATGCTTTTATCGGCAATGCCAAGAAGGAGGGTCATATCGAGCAGGAGTTCCCAACCCCCTTCGCCCATACCCCGAGCTTTGTGGGATCCCATACTACCGGTTGGGACAACATGTTCGAGGGCTTTCAACGCTACTTCACCCTGAATAAAATGGAGGACAAGGAGGTCGGAAGCAACGGCAAGATCAATATCGTACCCGGCTTCGAGACCTACCTCGGCAACTACCGGGTGATGAAGCGGATGCTGGAAGAGATGGGTGTCGAGTACAGCTTGCTGTGCGATCCCTCCGAGGTGCTAGACACCCCGGCTGACGGAGAGTACCGGATGTACGATGGCGGTACCTCTATCGCGGAGATCAAGGACGCACCCAATGCCATCGATACTCTGTTGTTGCAGCCCTGGCAGTTGGTGAAGACACGGAAGTTCGTCAAAAACACTTGGAATCAGCCGGCCAGTGACATCGGCATCCCAATGGGTCTGCAAGCCACCGACGAGTTCCTGATGAAGGTCTCCGAGTTGACCGGCAAGCCGATTCCCGAGTCACTGACCCGCGAGCGCGGTATCCTGGTGGATATGATGACCGACAGTCATACATGGTTGCATGGCAAGAAGTTCGGCCTTTACGGTGATGCCGATTTTGTAATGGGTATGACCAAGTTTCTATTGGAGTTGGGCGCCGAGCCGACCCAGATCCTCTGCAACCACGCCAACAAGCGATGGAAGAAGGCAATGGAGAAACTGCTGGCTGAATCGCCTTTCGGCCAGAGCAGCGAGGTGTATACGGGCAAAGATCTTTGGCACTTCCGTTCGTTGATGTTTACCAACAAGCCGGATTTCATGATCGGTAACTCCTACGGCAAGTTCATCCAGCGCGATACCTTGCACAAGGGTAAAGAGTTTGAGGTACCGTTGATCCGCATCGGTTTCCCCATCTTCGATCGTCACCACATGCATCGTGACACCACCCTGGGTTACGAAGGCGCCATGTACATGCTGAAGACGCTTGTCAACGCGGTACTGGAGCGTCTTGACGAAGAGACGCGCTTGATGGGGACGACTGACTACAACTACGACCTGATTCGTTGATCCGGTTGAGATAAATGAGTCGCGGGTTTTAAGTTTGAGTTTTGAGTTGAGCGGTGGATTTTCCACCGCCCACTCACAACTCATAACTCAGAACTCCGAACGAAGTGAGGTAAAACCTGTGCCCAATGTAATGATTCGCGTAAAAGACGACGGTGGCCTCTTGTTCTATATCGCCAAGAAGGACCAGGAAGAAGCGATTGCATCCGTGGAAAAGGATAGCGATGTCGAATGGGGCGGCGAAGTGGAATTGACCGATGGTTCGAAGTACTACATCGACCCGATCAGTCCGCCTCCCAGTTTTCCCACCACACTGCGTTTTAAACGCGCCGGTTAAATAGTATTCAGGAGAATTGCCATGGCTCTTACGATTGTTCGTGATGTGTGTACCGCCTGTGGGGATTGCGAGCCTATTTGTCCTACGCAGTCGATTACCCCGTTCAAGGGTGTCTATAAAATTGATTTAGAGAGTTGTACCGAGTGTGAGGGTGAAGCGGATATACCCCAGTGCATCGATGTCTGCATGGAAGACGATTGCATCATTCCGGCCTGAGCGGAGTGCCAATCTTTGTGTATAACCGCCGATGGGCGTCAATCGCATATTCAGGAGTGAATCATGAGTGCTTCACCTATCGATGACGATATCGCAATCCGTATCGGTCTCGCGGCACGGGAGCTTCCCGGCGGCAACCCCCGGCGCTTATTGCAGGTATTGGATAAAATGGTCGGCCTTCCGCCAACGGCGAAAAAACTCGCCACATTGACCTTGAAGGGCTTTAAACAGGCCGCAAGCGGGGAGTTTGCTGAGATCAACACGGCGACCGTCAAGTCCGCACTCAGCTATCTCAAGGGCGAACAAAACGCAGTGAGCGAACCGTTGCCCGAGATATTGGCGTACCAGACGGGAGAAATGCCCCAGAGTATCCGCGTAGCCTGCGCATCGAATCGGGGAGAAATGCTTGACGGCCACTTTGGTTCCTGTCTCCGCTTCCTCATCTACCAGGTTTCGGAGGCCGAGATCCGGTTAATCGATGTCCGCCGGGTCGAGGAGAGTGATCGAGCAGAAGACAAGAACGGCTATCGCGCTTCCCTCATCGACGATTGCCAGATCCTTTTTGTCACCTCCATCGGCGGTCCCGCGGCCGCCAAGGTGATCAGGGCCGGCGTGCATCCCGTCAAGAAACCGCTGGCCGGCTCAGCCCGCGACGAGATACAAGCCTTGCAACAGGTCATCGGCAAGCATGCACCGCCCTGGCTGGCCAAGGTCCTGGGACAATCGCCGGAGGAGCGTATTCGCTTCACACAATAAGCGTTAAGGCCGGGATGATTACTCAGTCGAAACTCGATCAAGTGGAGGAGTAGCCGCCTGTTACAGAATTGCTATTTTTTTCCCGGCAACCTAATATTGCGGCGATTCTGAGTTGGAACTCAGATAATAGGGCTAATCAGCCATTCACCATGTGTTAGGGCCTGTTAAAACTAATCCTGCGGTATAAGCCGAAGGCTGTTTGTATTTCTGATCGATAGGTATGACTACGATGCACCCCTTTTCCCGTTTTATTCAGATCCTTGGAAAAGGACGCAATGGTATGCGTCCGTTGACCCAGGAAGAAGCCTACGAGGCGATGAACATGATCGCCTGTTACGATGTGGAACCCGAACAGATAGGTGCCTTCCTGATGCTGATGAGGGTCAAGGAGGAGACAGCCGGGGAGATCGCCGGTTTTACCCAAGCCCTGAAGGAGAGTCTGCCTACCCATTCGCGAGTGATCGCGCCGGCCATCGATTGGGCGGCTTACGCTGGCAAGAAACGCAAACTGCCCTGGTTTATTCTGGCGGCGTTGATACTTACCCGCCGCGGCTATCCGGTCTTCATGCATGGCATGAATCGCAGTGACGGGCGTGTGTATGTCCCGGATGCATTGGATGTACTGGAGATAGAGCCGGCGGAATCGATACGGCAGGCGGAAGATCAGTTGCGCGAGATGGCCTTTGCCTATCTGCCGATCAGCAAGCTATCGCCGATGATTACCCAACTGATTACCACCCGGGATCTTTTCGGCTTGCGTACCCCGCTGCAAAGCGTGGTGCGCATGCTCAACCCGTTTCAAGCCACTTTGAGTCTGATGGGGGTATTCCATCCCAACTTCGCGGTCATCCATCAGCAGGCAGCGAGCTTGTTGGGACAGCCAAACTTACTGGTATGCAAAGGGGATGGGGGTGAGTTCGAACGCGTGCCAGACCGGGAAGTGGAACTGAACGGTATCGAAAATAGCAAACCCTGGCAGGAGACTTGGTCGCCGATGATAGCGCCGGGTCAGGAACTACGCCAGGATCGTCTCAACCTAAACCATTTCCGCGCGGTGTGGGAGGGCGATGCCGATGATCGCTACGGTGAACTCGCCGTGACGGGAACCCTGGCCATGGTGTTGCGCGCGCTCGGCTTGGCCGAGACGGCCGACTCTGCCCACGCGATGGCGGCCGAGTGGTGGCGGGAGCGTCATCAAGCGAATTAGGAGCTTCGTCCAGCAGGCGGTCATCCTGCGTATCGCGCCCGGCATCCAATTAGCCGGCTATTGCTGCGCCGGCGCACCATGCGGCTCTCCGCCCAGCGTCTCACTGAATGAGGCTTTGTCCGGGTTAAGATTGGCGGCAATTCGGGAAAACAAGATCGCGATGCCAATAAATAACGAAGTCATGAGCATCGATGCCATGCCTGCCAAGGCGAGATACCAGAAGTAGACTAGAAATGGAAGTTCATATACAGCGCCGAGTGACGATGTGCAAAGTCCGCTCAGTATGATCATGCATTGAACTTCGGTAATAGTCTTATGCAGCCGATGAATTTTTTTCATCACCCATCATCCTTTTTTTCATTGCCCGGTCCGATTGGTTAAATCCTGTACTGAGCGGACTTGCTGGAAGTGACCAAGCCAACTCCGTAAACAAATAGTGACGGCTATCTAGTGACAGCAGCAACAGGTGCTTCGGATAAAAACCTTGCGCGATATCAGCGCTTCATTCCGGGACAGAATGAGTAGAAGTGTTTACGATTGACTAAGAAGCTATAGCAGCCTTGGCATAAGCTGAACGAAGATGCTAGTTAAGTGCTCGGCGGTGACAATTTGAGTCTCGTGGGAGACAAGGACATTCCTTATTGTAATCATGCTATCCCTCCAGGACAGTATATATATGCCGCTAAGATTGGCAGATAGGAAGTAGGATTTCAAGGTTACATTTGGGGTGTTTTATTGTAGTTAGGTGATCTATTTCATATAAAAAAACAAATACCTTACACAAGGGATATGCATCTGCCTATAACTGGAGATGATTAACGTCGAATCTCTGCTGATCTGCAGAATTCACATACAGTCTCGGCTCACAAATTAAGGAACCCCTGATTAGGGCCTGTTAACACTAATCCGATAGGCTCTGTTGTGCCTGAAAAAGCGCCAATCAAGGCGCGAGGAGCGAGGTTTGGTTGTTCCAAATGAGCGACGAGCAACGCCGAGTGGCGCATTTTCAGGCGCAACCCGGAGGGCTGGGGCTGTTTTTCCACCCAGCGGCGTTATCATTCGCTCATGTAGCGCTGCTACAC
>CAJICC010000409.1_pt1 | contig 16236 bp, 19 predicted proteins | sample 9199511 | NCBI WGS metagenome assembly CAJICC01 (sample SAMEA7708322, study PRJEB35096) | sediment metagenome | biome: marine neritic benthic zone biome [ENVO:01000025]; feature: sediment [ENVO:00002007]; material: shallow marine sediment [ENVO:03000034] sea grass bed [ENVO_01000059] ...
ATAAGCATCTGATGGTTGATCGGTTATGATGTTGATTACACCGGCATAAGAGTTAGATCCATAGGCCGTTGCGTTGGGCCCGCGGATTACTTCAATGCGGTTGATGTCTTCAATGCCGATTGGCAGGTCCCACCAGGAAACACCGCCATACCCGGGATCATAGACGGAACGTCCATCGATCAGCACCTGCATGTCCCTGGCGTACTGGTCAGCGAGACCATGATATGTGACGGCAGCCTGGGATCCGGCATAAAAGGCCACGGTGAAGCCGGGAACCAGACGCAGTAGATCCGGGATCGACATAGCGCCTGTGGCGCGAATCATCTGCTTGTCGATCACGGTCATGGCATTGGGCGTATCTTCGAATGGCTGCGAAAGACGCGTGGATGTTAAAGTGACAGGGAACTCTTCGAAGTAATAGGACTCCGACATGGCGGTCTCATCATTCCCTAAGCCAGCCCCGGGAAGGCATATGAGGGCCATTGATACTAGGGTGCCGGATATGAGAAGCCTGGTATTAGTTGTGTATTGTGCTTTCATAATTCGCTCCGTTCCGTACACATAGGGTTTGTTGAGCGGAATGGTGGAATTTATTGTAAAGCAAGAATAGCCACATATGTGCTATACATGCCAGCGTTCCATGTTAACGTATTGTGAGTATGCGGGACATGTCGCAGCTGGGGAATCTTTCTGCTCGCGATGACAGGTCATATATTGATAACAATCGGATAGTTGGCATGGCAATGTACCGTTTTGTGGTCAGTCAACTAAGACGCTTGTACTGAGTTACGACTTTTAGCGAGGCGGAACCAGATCTGAGCCATATCACCGCCATGGTCATGATTGCCGCCCTGTTGATGACATACAGGGCAGCTAACCGTTTAACTGGTGCATACCTGCACTGGCATGCCAGTAGCCGTTGCAAAAGCCCAGTGGAGAAAAGGGAGAGAGGTCGCTCTGTGCGCCACCTTCGAGGACCTGTCTGAAGGCTTGCGCGATGCGTGATGTGTGATGATATTGCGGACTGATTCTCAGGATGTTTACCCCGAGTTTATCCAGCTCCCGGATCTCTTCGAGCAGGTTGCAGGTCAATGCGGATACTGTTTGTATGCCATTGAGCACCAGAAACGGCTCTCCGTCCTGGGTCGACATTAAACGGCCATCCGGATAGTCGATGCATTTGTATTGGCAATCGTCCTTCGGCAGGTTGTGGGAACGGGCCGTGAAGCAGCGCGCGGAGAGAGTCAAGGGCATCCGCCCGTAGGCGAAGATTTCGCTTTCAATCTCCTGCGGCAGACTTATCAGCAGAGATTTCAGGGTCTCGCGGGAGAGTTCCAGCGGTACTACCCAGCGTTTGAGTCCGGCCTTGGCCAGGACCTCGAGTGTCTCGCTGTTGTAGATGTTGACCGTCGGCCCGGTGATGAATGGCAACCCGTTGCGACTCAGAATTTGCACGGCCGCCATATCGTTGGCCTCAACCAGCAGGTCCCCGTTGTCGCAGATCCTACGCAGCGCCTTGAGTTCCGATTCCGCCTCCAGCAGGGAGAGGGTTGAAAGCACGATCTGTTTGCCGCTATCCCTGCTCAGCTTTTGCGCCAACGCCAGCCAATCGTCGATTTTCAGGCTGCGCCGTTTCGAACAGACGGTTTCACCCAGGTAGATGATATCCACCGGCATTTCGGCGGCGGCTTCATAGAACTCGAACAGGTCTTCGCGCGACCAGTAGTAGAGCACCGGCCCGAGTGACAAGCGCATTTTATTCAACGCCATTATTGCCAGGGCCTGTAGTAGGGGCCGAGAGTGGTGCAGGTACCCTCGGATACCTGGCTCAGGGCTAGATCCCATGAGGGTTTGGGGCTGAAGGCGCCGGGATTGGTCCGGCAGCTGTCGATCGCTTCGCGCCAGACCTTGGCCACTTTGCCGACATAGGCTGGGGTGCGTTGCCGGCCCTCGATCTTGATGGCCTTGATGCCCGCGCTCTGCAGCTCGGGCAGCAGTGCCAGCGTGTTGAGAGAGGTCGGTTCCTCGATGGCGTAAAAGGTATGCTTGCCGACTTCGTAACGACCCTTGCAGATGGTGGGATAGCCTGCCTGCTCACCCTGCTCATAGCGATCGGTGAGCAGGCCACCCAGGCGCGATTCCATGCCATCGGCGGTTTGCCGGTACTCCACGAATTGAGCCGGCGAACAGGCGCCGCAGGTATTGGGGGATTGACCGGTAACATATGAGGAGAGGATGCAGCGACCTTCCACCATGACACAGAGGCTGCCGAAACCGAACACTTCGATCTCTACCGGGGTGTGTTCGATCACTTGCTTGACTTGGCTCAGGGAGAGCACCCGAGGCAATACCGCACGTCGAATGCCGAAGTGGTCGTGGTAAAACTGCAATGCCTCGTAGTTGGTGCAAGAGGCCTGCACTGAAAGATGCAGGGGGAGATCCGGCCATTGCCGGCTGGCGTAGTTGAGCACCCCGATGTCGGCACAGATCAGGGCATCCACGGCCATTTCGGCGGCATGATCAACGGCTGTTTTCCAGCGCTCCCAACCCTCGGGTCGAGGGTAAGTGTTGATCGCCAAGAAGACCCGCTTACCACGGGAGCGGGCATAGGCGATCCCTTCGGTCGCCCGCTCCAGGTTGAAATTGAGGCCCGGGAAGTGACGTGCATTGGTATCGTCGCGCAGGCCGAAATAGATCGCATCGGCGCCGTTGTCAACGGCGGCTTTCAGGGAGGGCAGATTACCCGCCGGACAGACCAGTTCCATAACTTCTCTCGCACAAGGGCCTATTTGTTTGCCGGGTTAATACTTCAAGCGACGCGACGGTGCAATTTGCCGCGCCGATGGAGTTCCTGTGTGATGGCGTTGAGCACACGCCACTTTTGCGCACACCACAGGGGCGCCAGAAGTATCTCACGCTGCGCGGTGCCGGTCAGCCGGTGCCACACCACGTCGTCAGGTGCTGACTCTACCAAATCGGCCGCGATCTCGACATAGGTATCCAGGGACAGGGGTTGATACTCGCCCCGTCGCCAGGCATTGGCCAACTGGGTACCCTTGACCACGTGCAGGGGGTGGAGTTTGAGTCCTTGGGTGCCCTGATCGAGGACCCGTTGTAATGTTTCGTGGCAGTGCCGTGGATTCTCGCCCGGGAGTCCGGCAATGAGGTGGGTGCAGAGTTTGATGCCGCGATCCCGGGCGCGTACCACCGCATCCGCATATTCGGCAAAGCCGTGTCCCCGGTTGACCAGCTCCAGGGTCTTGTCGAAAGCGGACTGCAGCCCCAATTCGAGCCAGATTTCGTAGCCCCGCTCCTGGTAGCCGGCCAGCAGATCAAGGACGCCGTCGGGGACGCAGTCTGGCCGCGTGCCGACGGAGAGGCCGACCACATCCGGCTCAGCCAGCGCCTCTTCGTAGAGCCGGGCGAGCCGGTCAACCTCCCCGTAGGTGTTGGTATAGGCTTGGAAATAGGCCAGATACTTTCGTGCGCCGGTGCGTTTGCGTATCACCGCTCTGCCGGCGGCCAGCTGCTCCTGCAGCGGCTTGGGCTTGCGCCCGTTGGGGCTGAAGGAGACGTTGTTACAGAAGGTACAGCCGCCGTTACCCTTCGTGCCGTCCCGGTTCGGACAGGTGAAGGCGGCATCGAGGGCTATTTTATGCACTCGCTCGCCATAGCGCCGTAGCATCTGCTGTCCGAAAGTGGGCAGCTGTTCCGACAACCTGGTCATCAGCCGACTTCATCGAGTGTGCGGCGATGGAACTTGACTCCCAACTCCCGAGCGATCGTCTCGCAGGCGGGGATGTCGACTCCATCCAGCCCGTCGATGGCGGTGGCGGTGACATCCTTGAAGTATTTTGGGGCCTCGCGCAGGAACGCCAGCATCGCCTCGTATGAGCCGGGCAGGTTGGGGCGACAGTGGCGGTCGTAGACTTCTGGATTCTGGGCATTCAAAGAGATGGACAGGGCATCCACGCACTCGGCCAGCTCCGGTAGGGTGTCGTGCTTGTGCACCAGGTTGCTGAGTCCATCCGTGTTCACACGTACCCGGCCGCCCCGCGCCTTGATGTCCCGTGCAACCTCGAGCAACACATTGAGCCGCAAGGTGGGTTCGCCATATCCGCAGAAGACCACTTCATCGTAGCGTGTGGGTTCGTCGATGGCGGCGATGATCTCCTCGGCGGTGGGGCGATGATCGAAGGTCAGGTCGTAGCCCTTGACCTTCATATCGCCGAGGGTTTTGGGGCAGAAGGCGCATTCCAGGGTGCATCGGTCCGTGATGCTCAGGTAGAGATTGTTGTTGATTTGGTAAGTAACTTGTTGCGTCACGGTAGAGCCTTGGTGATAGATTATCCGGGTACATCTCGCGTCGTTTATCGAGAATGTCACACTATCTTTAGGATCTATCGAGACAATGACTTTGGTCAAGCGTTTCTGGGAGCTTGTCGATCAGGCCGCAGGGGAATTTATGAGAGATCCTTGATGGCGCGCTGGCAGACGGCCTTGAAATTGGCGAATTGCCGGGGTGTGATTAGCCCTTTGGGACCGTTATCGGCATAAAAGAGGCCGATCGGTTTATTACGCAGAAACACCGACATGATCAGGCACTGCTGCGGGTTGATCAGGTCCTGCAGGTAGGAGGGAATCAGGTGCCGGAATTTCTCTTCATTTGACGGATTCAGGTGGACCGCCTGCGGTTTCTTCAGCAGCAGGTTGAACAGGGAGGGAGAGGCCAATTCCACTCTGAAACCCTTGAGCGAGGTCTCCGCGGTGGCCTCCGTCACCAGTCGAGCGCGCAGTTCGGTCTTTTCCGTATTCAGCATGGCGAACATGGCTCGCTGCAGATCGATTTCACTGCGTATCTGCTGGAGAGTAGCGGTGATCAGTTTTTGCAACGGGTTGGTGGTTTTACCGCTCGCCGTTTTGGGTGGAGCGGGTTTGGGCTCGGCTGCCGGCACCGGCTCCGTGGGTGGTGTGATGTCGTGAATCAGGTGGAAAGCCGGCAGCGGGAACGGCAGTTTCTGCAACCGCCGCGCCGCCTCGGCCGCCTGTTGGTGAAACCAGGCCGAGGCCTGGTCGATGGGTATTTCCAGGAACTCGGCCAACAGTTCCAGACTGTCGAGGGTCCTCGGTTGTTGCCAGCCGAGACTGCTTTCCCGGGCCAGGGTGGAGGCGAGCATGACACTCAGCGGCCGTGGCAGGTAGCTATTGGAGAGACCTTGCGCGATCCGTACCAGTTCCGGCAGGTGCCAGGCCTCGCTCAAGCCACTGCTGATCTCCTCGAGGGTGCAGCCCAGGACCGCCATGGCGGCATCCTCGCGGCCATCGCCCTTGAGGACCCGGCTCAGAATCTGACGCATCAGATCCGGTTCACTGGACCAGAGGGCCATTTCGCCGATGTCGTGCAGCAAGGCCGCGGTGTAGACAACCCCCTCCTCGTGATCTTTTCGCCGAACGGCCAACGCGTTGGCATAGATCGACGCATGGGCCGCACGGCTGTAACAGTCGACCAGGCCGTGCCGGGGCGGGCCTTGCAATCGATCTTCCAGGCAGGCAAGGGTCCGGCAGGCCTGTTCGACCTGGCCCATGCCCAATAGGGGCAGGGCCAGCGCGATCTTGCTCACGGGTTCCTTCGGAGCATTCGGCATGTTGTTGAATTGACGAATGATGTACAGGCTGAATCCGGGATCCCGCGCAATGACCTCGGCCAGGCTGGAATGGTTGACGCTGGCTTGATTCAGCAGGTCACGGACCTGCGTCATGGTGCGCCGTAACACCGGCAAGGTCTCATAGGTGAGACGGTCGACCCACTGATAGGCGGCTTGTGACATGACCTTTATTTTATGAGCTTAATCAGGATGCTACTTCATTCGAATGCATCGGCCGTTTCTCTCTATTCTTTATTCAAAGGCGGTTTCTGCCGACCCGGCCGAGTGGTAACATAAACCGCTTGATTCAGGCGATTTGAGAGGATTCTATGGCTGGACACAGTAAGTGGGCCAATATCAAGCACAAGAAGGCCGCCAATGATAAGAAGCGTGGCAAGATATGGACCAAGCTGATCCGTGAGATCACCGTGGCGGCGCGTCTCGGGGGCGGCGAGATCGATGCCAATCCCCGCCTGCGCCTGGCCGTCGACAAGGGGCTCGGCGCCAATATGCCCAAGGATACCATCGAACGCGCCATCAAGCGGGGCGCCGGCGATACCGACGGCGATAACTACGATGAGATCCGTTACGAGGGTTACGGTCCCGGCGGGACCGCGGTGATGGTCGACTGCATGACCGATAACCGCAACCGGACCGCTTCCGAAGTCCGCCACGCCTTCAGCAAGATGGGGGGGAATCTGGGAACCGACGGCTCGGTGGCCTACCTCTTCACCAAGCAGGGCGTGATCAGCTTCGCCGCCGGGATCGACGAAGACGCCATTATGGAGGCCGCTCTGGAGGCGGGGGCCGAGGATGTCATCACCAATGATGACGGTTCTGTCGATATCCTCACCGCCGCGGAGGAGTTTACCCTCGTCAAGGACACCCTCAAGCAGGCCGGTTTCGAATCCGACAGTGACGAGATCACCTATAACGCATCGACCAACGCCGAGCTGGCTCAGGACGAGGCGGAGAAGCTGCTGCGCCTGATCGATATGCTGGAGGATCTGGATGATGTCCAGGAGGTCTACACCAACGCCGAGATCTCTGATGAGATTCTCGTTGCCGTGGGTTGAATGCTGCGCATCCTCGGCATCGACCCCGGTTCCCGCATCACCGGCTACGGTCTGATCGAGTCGGACGGGGTCCGCTCCGTGCATCTCGAGCACGGTGTCCTGCGGCTGGAAGGGCAAGCCCTGCCGCCCCGTCTGGGCGAGATCTATCAACGGGTCAGCGAATTGATCGAGCGCCACCGCCCGACGGTGATGGCCATCGAACAGGTGTTCGTCTCAAAGAACGCCGCCTCCGCCTTGAAGCTGGGGCAGGCCCGGGGAGCCGCCATCTGCGCTGCGATTCAGCAGGGATTGGCGGTGGCGGAGTACACCCCGCTGCGTATTAAGCAATCGGTCGTCGGCACCGGCCGCGCCGACAAGGGACAGATTCAACACATGGTGAGGATGCTTCTGAGTCTTACCGAAACTCCTCAGGCCGATGCCGCCGACGCCTTGGCGGTGGCCCTGAGCCATGCCCACAGCCACACCACCCTGGCCCGGCAACAGGCCGCGGGCGGGACGAGCGGGTCGAGCCGATGATCGGTCGCTTGCGAGGCGAGGTCGCCGCCAAGCAGGCCCCTTTCCTGCTGTTGGACGTCAACGGCGTCGGCTATGAGCTGCAGGCGCCGCTGTCCACCTTTTTCAATCTGCCCGAAACCGGTCAGCGGGTAACCCTTTACACCCACCTGGTGGTACGGGAGGATGCCCATGTCCTATACGCCTTCGCCACCGAGTCGGAGCGCGCCCTGTTCCGCAGCCTGCTCAAGGTAAGCGGGATTGGCGCCAAGATGGCGCTGGGCGTGCTCTCCGGCATGAGCGCCGACGAGTTTGCCCGCTGCGTGGAAAGCGAGGATCTGAGCGCCCTGGTGCGGCTTCCCGGCATCGGTCGCAAGACTGCTCAGCGGCTGATTGTCGAGATGCGCGATCGGCTGGCGAAGCTGGGCGATCAGCTAGGGAGCCCGAGTGGCTCATCGGTCGCGCAACAAGCTGCACGGCCGCGTAGCGTGAAATCGGACGCGGTGGCCGCCCTGGTGGCGCTGGGTTACAAGCCACAGGATGCCGATCGCATGGTAAAAGGGGTGGCGAGTGACGAGATGGATAGCGAATCGTTGATACGGGCGGCACTGCAGAGCACAGTCAAAACTTAAAAATTTTTTACAAGGGTTTACGTGAAAGAGGAGCCAAGACTAATCACCGGCGAGTCCACCGGCGAGGATGAAGCCGTCGAACGGGCGATACGACCCAAACGGCTGCAGGACTACGTGGGCCAGCCTACGGTGTGCGAGCAGATGGAGATCTTCATCCCTGCCGCCCGTGGACGCGGAGAGGCTCTGGATCATGTGTTGATTTTCGGACCGCCGGGTCTCGGCAAGACCACCTTGGCGCACATCGTAGCCAACGAGATGCAGGTCAATCTGCGCCAGACCTCCGGGCCGGTTTTGGAAAGGCCGGGTGATCTGGCCGCCTTGCTGACTAATCTGGAACCGCGGGACGTGCTCTTCGTCGACGAGATCCACCGCCTCAGCCCGGTAGTGGAGGAGGTGCTCTATCCCGCGATGGAGGATTTTCAGCTCGACATCATGATCGGCGAGGGCCCGGCGGCGCGCTCCATCAAACTCGATCTTCCCCCTTTCACTCTGGTCGGAGCGACCACGCGGGCCGGTCTCTTGACCTCACCGCTCAGGGACCGTTTCGGCATCGTGCAGCGCCTGGAGTTCTACAGCAGCGCCGAATTGGCACAGATCGTCACCCGTTCGGCGGGTATCCTCAATGTCGGGATCGACGCGAAGGGCGCCCGCGAGATTGCACAGCGCTCCCGCGGCACGCCGCGCATTGCCAACCGGTTGCTACGTCGGGTCCGCGACTATGCCCAGGTAAAGGGTGACGGACACATCTCCGCTAGTGTGGCGGATGCCGCCCTCGGCATGCTCAAGGTGGATGCCAACGGTTTCGACGGCATGGACCGCCGCCTGTTGTTGGCGGTGATCGAAAAGTTCGACGGGGGTCCGGTCGGCGTCGACAATCTGGCGGCGGCCATCGGCGAGGAGCGGGGGACCATCGAGGATGTGCTGGAGCCCTACTTGATTCAGCAGGGTTTCATCATGCGCACGCCGCGGGGACGGGTGGCCACCCGTACCGCCTATCTCCATTTCGGGCTCTCGCCCAAGGCCGGAGACACGGTACCGCCGGATGGTGATCTTTTTCGTGAAATGTAACACATAAACCTCTATATACATGGGGAACTTGGTAAAGTTAACTAACTCAATAATGACGGTAGCCATCGATTGTCAATTGACGGCCTGGCGGGGATATGAGCAGCAGTAACCGATTCGTCTGGCCGGTAAGGGTCTACTACGAAGATACGGACACCGGCGGTGTGGTCTACTACGCCAACTATCTCAAATACATGGAGCGCGCGCGGACCGAATGGCTGCGCAAACTCGGTTTTGAACAAGATCAACTGTTGGCGCGGGAGGGGATCATCTTCGCAGTTCGCAGCGTGGAACTGGGGTACCATCAGCCCGCCCGTTTCAATGACGCGCTGGAAGTCAGCGCTTCCCTGGCCGTCAAAGGCCGGGCCAGCCTCACCTTCCGGCAGGAGGTCAGGCGGGCGGACGACGACCAGGTACTTTGCAGCGGCAAGGTCAAAATTGCCTGCGTGGATATCAAAAGCATGCGAGCGGTACCCATTCCACAAGCGCTAACACGGGAGTTCCCGGATGTCGACTGACCTCTCCATTACCCATCTGATACTGAATGCCAGTCTGGTGGTGCAACTGGTCATTGCGCTGCTGGTCTTTGCCTCGGTCACCTCCTGGACCATGATCTTCGATCGCCGGCGCGTTTTGAAGCGGGCCGGGCGTGCCGCCGAAGATTTCGAATCCCGCTTTTGGTCCGGCGGCGACTTGTCCGAGCTCTATCGGCAACTGGAACGGGATGCCGACGACGATTCCGGCATGGCCGCGATCTTCCGCGCCGGTTTTCGCGAATTCGCGCGTCTGCGGACCAAGGGACACAATGATCCGATGGCCATGGTGCAGGGAGCGCAGCGCTCCATGCGGGTCTCCCTCAACCGGGAGGTCGACCGTCTCGAGAACCACCTCTCCACCCTGGCCACCATCGGTTCCACCAGCCCTTACGTGGGGTTGTTCGGTACGGTGTGGGGTATTATGAATTCCTTTACCGCCCTGGGTAACGTCAAAGCCGCCACCCTGGCATTGGTCGCCCCCGGCATCGCCGAGGCATTGATCGCCACCGCCATCGGCCTGTTTGCCGCGATCCCGGCGGTGATCGCTTACAATCGCTACTCCAACAAAGTGGAACGGCTCAATAACCGTTATGACGATTTCGTCGAGGAGTTCGCCACCATATTGCAGCGCCAGGCGGGGCGTTGATCGAGCCTATCGATGAGCCGCGAAAAAAATCGCCGCAAGCCCATGTCCGAGATAAACGTGGTGCCCTACATCGATGTGATGCTGGTACTGCTGGTCATCTTTATGATAACCGCCCCCCTGTTGACACAGGGGGTCGACGTGGAGTTGCCCCAGGCCGATGCGGAACCCCTGTCTCAGCAGGCGGAAGAGCCGGTGGTGGTGACGGTCGATCGGCAGGGCGAGATCTACATCGACGTCGGCGAGGGGAGAGACCGCCCTGTTTCGCCCGATGATCTGGTCAAGCGTGTGCGGGCGGTGCTGAAGTACAAACCCAAGACGCCGATCATGGTGCGGGGTGATGCCGGGGTGGCCTACGGACGGGTGGTGGAGACGATGGTGCTGCTGCAAGCGGCCGGGACACCGAGCGTCGGCCTGATTACGGAACCGCCAGAGTCATAACGGGTTACCGGATTAAACAATGTTTTCGATTATCAAACGCAGTCCGATCGCCGTCACCTTGGCAGTGCTGTTGCACCTGGCGATTGTTTACTTTCTCCTCTACGGGATGGAGTGGGAACTGTTTCCGAAACAGGTGGAGCCAAAGGCGAACGTGGTACAAGCACACGCGGTCGATGCGGAGCAACTGCGTAAAAAAGAGGCTGATGAAAAGGCGAATTTGAAGAAACAGCAACAACTCGCGGAGCAAAAGCGCAAGCAGGAGCAAGCGCGAAAAAAGAAAATCGCCGAAGAGAAGAAACGAAAGGCCGATCAGCTGGCCAAACAGAAAGCAGAGGCCAAGCGCAAGGCGATAGCCAAACGCAAAGCGGAAGCCAAACGCAAGGCGGATGCCAAGCGCAAAGCGGAAGCCAAAAGCCAGGCGGATGCCAAGCGTAAAGCGGAAGCCAAGCGAAAGGCAGAAGCCAAGCGCCAGGCGGAGGCGGAAGCCAAGCGTAAGGCCGAGGCAGCCAAGCGGGAAGCGGCGGCCCAGGCCGAGCGCGAGAGAGCGCTGCAGGAGCAGTTGGCGGCGGAACAGAATACACGGGAGATCGATCGCTATGTGGCGGTGATCAAACAGCAGATTGAACGCAGTTGGCTGCGGCCTGCCCAGACGGGCAAGCAGCTCTCCTGTATCGTACAGGTTCGCCTGATACCGGGCGGGGATGTAGTGCCCGGCGGCGTCAGTATCGTCAAGAGCAGCGGTAGCGGCGCCTTCGACCGCTCGGTGGAAGCGGCGATCTACAAGGCGGCCCCGCTGTCGGTGCCCAGCGGGAACCTGTTTGAATCCTTCAGGAATTTAAGGTTAAACTTTAATCCAAGTAAATAAGTGATTGTTAATAAATGAAAAAGATTTTCATCGCTATCTTCCTCTCTCTGGCCTGGCTGACGCCAGCGCTGGCCGATCTGACCATCGAAATTACCGAAGGCGTGGAGGGCGCACTGCCGATCGCGGTGGTGCCTTTCGGTTGGCAGGGTCCCGGGACCCCGCCGGTCGATGTGGCCGGGGTGATCGACGCCGACCTGAAACGCAGTGGCCGTTTCAAGACCATTCCCCAGGCCGACATGCTGGCGCGTCCCTCCGCCCCCGAGGAGATTGAGTTCAAGGACTGGCGGGCATTGAATGCAGAGAACCTGGTGGTGGGGCAGATCCGCCCCCAGGGCACCGGTGGCTACGAGATCCGATTCCAGCTGTTCGATGTTTACAAGGGAGAGCAGCTGACCGGCTACACCATTCCCACCACCACCCCCAATCTGCGCGCCACCGCTCACCGCATCGCCGATCTGATCTATGAGAAGCTGATGGGGGTGCCGGGGGCATTCGCGACACGGGTGGCCTATATCACCTCGGTGCGGCCGGCCGATGGACCGATGCGCATTGACCTCAATATCGCCGACGCGGATGGTTACAATCCACAGACCATCGTCAGTACCGTCGAACCCTTGATGTCGCCGGCCTGGTCTCCCGATGGGCGCAAGCTCGCCTATGTCTCTTTCGAGGGGGGGCTGTCGGCGATCTATGTGCAGGAGGTCTATACCGGACAGCGGCAGAAGGTGACATCCTACAAGGGCATCAACGGCGCCCCCGCCTGGTCGCCGGACGGCAGCAAGCTGGCACTGACCCTCTCCAAGGACGGCAATCCCGATATCTATGTCTTCGATCTGGCGACCCGAAAACTGCGCAAGATCACCCGGCACTATGCAATCGATACCGAACCGGCCTGGTCCCCGGACGGCCGTAATCTGGTATTTACCTCGGACCGTGGCGGCAAGCCGCAGATCTACCGCGTCTCCGCCTTTGGGGGCAGGGCGGAAAGGGTGACATTTCAGAACAGTTACAACGCCCGCGCCTCCTACTCCCCGGACGGCAAACTGCTGGCCCTGGTGACCCGGGAGGATGGCAACTACCGGATCGCGGTTCAGGATCTGGAGCGAGGCGTGATGCAGGTGTTGAGTCAGGGCAGCCTTGACGAGTCCCCCAGCTTTGCGCCCAACGGCAGTATGATTATCTTCGCCTCCAAGGCTGGCCATCGCGGCGTGCTGGCGGCGGTTTCGGTCGACGGCCGGGTACGGCAGCGACTTGCCCTGCAGAAGGGCGACGTACGTGAACCTGTCTGGTCCCCATTCAAGAAATAGTTACTTAGACTCATGAGGAGATACATTCCATGAACAAGAACTTGACCCTGTGGGTCTCACTCCTGATCTCTTTTTGGCTACTGGCCGGCTGTTCCTCAGCCCCGACCGGCGACCGCCAGGGGGGCGCAGACGTGTCCGAGCAGTCGCTGGGCGCTGATAGCGGCGCTAATACCACCGCGGCCGATGCGGGCGCCGCCTGGCAGGGCGATCCGTTGGAGAATCCCAACAGTCTGCTGGCGACCCGGGTCATCTATTTTGATTTCGATCAGAGTACCGTACGCGCCGACTATCTCGACGTGATCAGCGCCCATGCGGACTATCTGGCCGCCAATCCCCAGGTAGCGGTACGCCTGGAGGGCCATGCCGATGAACGGGGCACCCGCGAGTACAATTTGGGACTGGGTGAGCGTCGCGCCAATGCGGTACGCAGTCTGATGATGGCCCAGGGTGTGGCCGACAACCAACTGGTGGTGGTGAGCTATGGTGAGGAGCGGCCGACCGCCTATGAGCACAACGAAGAGGCCTGGGCGCTGAACCGCCGGGTCGAACTGGTCTACTGAGCATGAAAATCCCGCGTCAAACCATCACCCTGCTGCTCGTGTTCGGCCTGCTGGCCGTTTCAAATCCCCTGTGGGCCGAAAAAAGGATGTCCACGGAGCAACGGTTGGAGCGCCTGGAGCGCTTGCAGCGCAATCAGAACATGGCGCAGCTGGTCTACCAGATCCAGCAGTTGCAGCAGGAAATTCAGCGCCTCAACGGCGAGCTGGAGATGCAGAAGCACGCCATGGATGCCATGAACAAACGCCAGCGGGATCTCTACTTGGACATCGATCAGCGTTTGAGTCGCCTGCAACCGGGATCCGGCTCCCGCGTCTCCCCGTCGACCGGCGTTAAGCCACCGGCCATGCCTGCTCCGCGAGTGGCGACGACACCTCCCGCACCGGCGCCGGCGATGCCGGGTGTGCCGGTTACGCCGCCGGATCCGAAAAAAGAGGCGCAAGCCTATCAGAGTGCCTTCAATTTACTGAAGCAGGGGCGATATCCCGAATCGATCAAGGCTTTCAGTGCCTTTTAAAGGACTATCCTGGCGGCAGTTATGAGGATAATGCCAAGTACTGGCTGGCCGAGGCCAGTTATGTGAGCCGGGATTTCGACTCCGCATTGAAGGATTTCAGTAAGGTACTGATCGATCATCCCAAGAGCGCCAAGGTGCCCGGCGCCATGTTAAAGATGGGTTATATCTTTTATGAGCAAAAGGCCTGGGACAAGTCGAAGGAGATCCTGCAGCGGCTGCAACAGGACTATCCCGGCAGCACCGAAGCGCGCCTGGGGGAGAAGCGGCTGAAACGTATCGCCAAAGAGGGCCATTGATCCCGAGATGACGCGCCTGCGCATCTGCGAGATATTCTACTCACTCCAGGGGGAGGGCCGGACGGTCGGTTGTCCCACCGTCTTCGTGCGTCTGACCGGCTGTCCGTTGCGTTGCGTCTATTGTGATACCACTTACGCCTTCAGCGGCGGCGAAGAGCTTGCGCTGGAGTCGATCCTCGAGCAGGTGGCGAAGTACGCCCCGGAGCATGTCTGCGTGACCGGCGGCGAACCCCTGGCGCAACAGGGCGTGGGTGAGTTGCTGCGCCGTATGTGCGATGCGGGCTACAGCGTCTCCCTGGAGACCAGCGGGGCACTGGATATCGCCGATATGGATCGCCGGGTTTCGCGTGTCATGGATATCAAGACGCCCGGCTCGGGCGAGACAGAGCGGAACCGGTTGCAGAATCTCGACCACCTGACCCTCCATGATCAGGTCAAGTTCGTCATCACGGACGAGGCGGACTATTGCTGGAGCAGGGAATTGATGCTGAACCATCGGCTGCACGAGAAGTGCGAGGTTCTCTTCTCACCGGTCCATGGCGGTCTCGAACACGCTCGACTGGCCGACTGGGTGTTGCGGGACCGGCTGCCGGTGCGCTTTCAATTGCAGCTGCACAAACTGCTCTGGGGTGAGGCGCCTGGACGATGAGTGAGAAGCGTGCCGTGGTGCTGCTCTCCGGCGGGCTCGATTCGGCCACCGTGATGGCCATCGCACAGGATCAAGGTTTCCGCTGTTATGCCTTGAGCATGGCCTACGGACAGCGCCACGTCGTGGAGTTGGCAGCCGCTTCAAGGGTGGCTGCCGCCTTGCGGGCGGAAGAGCACAAGGTGGTCTCGATCGGTCTCGACAGTTTTGGCGGTTCGGCCCTGACCGATACCGCCATCCAGGTGCCGGAAACCATGGGCGAGGGGATTCCCGTGACCTATGTGCCGGCCCGCAATACAGTCTTCCTGGCGCTGGCCCTGGGATGGGCGGAAGTGCTCGGCGCCCATGATATCTTCATCGGAGTCAATGCGGTCGACTACTCAGGCTATCCGGACTGCCGCCCCCAGTTCATCGCGGCTTTCGAAGCGCTCGCCAAGCTGGCGACCAAGGAGGGGGTAGAGGGCAGGCCTTTTCATATCCATGCGCCGCTTATCGATCTGAACAAGGAGCAGATTATCCGCCGCGGCATTACCCTCGGCGTCGATTACGGACTCACGGTCTCCTGCTATCAGGCCAACGCTGAGGGAGAGGCGTGCGGGGTCTGCGACTCATGCCGCCTGCGCGCCAAGGGTTTCACCGAGGCGGGCGTGCCAGATCCCACCCCTTATCGAACCCAGCATTGATTCGGTGCTGTCTGTCGGGGGAGAAACTCCACAGAGTGGAGTGCTGTCCGTTCGCCGTGCATCCTTCCTGACACAAATTGCCAATCTCCAAGAGAAGTCATGGCTTATAGCTGGGTGGGGGGATGTCGATCGATTTTACACTGATTTCATAATATCTATCGTTTTCTGTCGGAAATCTTAACATTTTTAAACTGCATAATATTTCTGCGATCTATAACATAATGAAATTAAAGTAAAAAAAAATATTGGCCCGGGTTGTGCATTACTGTATCCGAGTTTGTTTTAAAAATGTAAAAAGCCTATCAACTGTTGGGAGAAGGCAATGAAATCCATCAAGACTATCGCTTTCGGGATTGTGTTTTTGTTTAGCGGGTACGCATCAGCCGTACCGTTTGAGCCAACATTTTCCGATTTCTCTTTTCCAGGCACGCAGTACACGGTAGATGCCGCTGCGAATGCCTTCTTTTCAACGAACTATGGTATTACGATCGATAATGCCTATCTCTACAAGGACAGCCGGGATACCTTCGACGGTATCGGCATCTCAGTAGGCGCAGTAGAGGACATCGGTTCCCCCCAGACCGGACAGGTGACCTTTTTAGACACCACCGACTTCGTGGAGATCGATTACTGGGGAATCCAGCCTACGACTTACTCCGCCTTCAATGGTGTGGGCGATCTGCTGGATACTTTCTCTATCGGTAGTAACACCCTCGGTACTTACCTGTTCAACACCGCTGAGATCATCAGCTATGTCACCTGGAGTTCCAATGGTGGCTATGGACAGATCAGCGGACTTCGCTATGACTATGACGGAACCACCGATGGCACGAA
>CAJICC010000232.1_pt1 | contig 16154 bp, 18 predicted proteins | sample 9199511 | NCBI WGS metagenome assembly CAJICC01 (sample SAMEA7708322, study PRJEB35096) | sediment metagenome | biome: marine neritic benthic zone biome [ENVO:01000025]; feature: sediment [ENVO:00002007]; material: shallow marine sediment [ENVO:03000034] sea grass bed [ENVO_01000059] ...
CCCAATTGGTGCCCGAGATCGTACAGGAACCCGATTACGACGCGGCGCTTGCCTATCTCGATTGACCCTTCACCGCGTCGAGTAAAGTATCCTCTCGTAGGTCGGGTTAGCGCAGCGTAACCCGACAATCACTGGTCATCCCAATTTATCGTCGGGATACGCTGCGCTAACCCGACCTACGGCTTAACCATAAAAAAACGGGCACTCCCTGCCCGTTTTTTTTTCGATCGATTCGAGTTCAGTAACGAGGATATTGAGGCGCTGGCCCATAGGGTCCGTAGGCCGACCCCGGTGCGCGCCGCTGCGGATAACCCGGGGGTTGCCGCGGTGCCATAATCGCTTCACGCAGTTCCCGTTCTGCCTGAATCAGATTGCGCATGGCTTCCATTTCGGCCCGAGCGGCCTCCCGGAGATCATCAAACTCCTGCAGGATCTTGGCGACCGATTCATCATGTATATCGCGCACATCTTCTTGCCCGCCCGTTATCTCTGGCCGCTCGGGGGCAGGCGGCGGAGCCGCAGGCGCCCAATCATAAGCGCCCGCGGGTATATCCGTGGCAGATGTCCCAGCCGTCGGGGAGCTGTCGGTGGTCTGATCGACACTCGATGTGCCTTGTGCAGGTTGACCTGTTTCGCCAGTCGTCGCTTGCTCCTCACCGGACGGCGGGGCCGCTTCGCCTGTACTCACCGGCTTCTCGTCCGCCATGTGTGGGGGGTCGCTGGGCACAGCCGCAGCCGGTGTCACTTCTTGGCTCGCCTCGCCGGTCATCCCTGAAGACTGCTCGTCGGGATGCTTCGCCATTGAGCGGATCAACATAAAGATGAGGGCAATGACGACCAACCAGAATATGACTTTGACCCAAAAGACGCCGCTGCTTTTCGATTCGTTTGTCATGGCGTATTCCTCGGATGGTTCCGATTTTTCAAACCTGGCCTCAATGAGGGTCTCGGTCGGGGGCGAAGTCGCTGCCGCTGTTGATTTCGGTTCGGTTTGACTCGGTTTTGGCGCCGGCGTGGGCACGCTGTCCGGCTGCTTTACGGCGGTTTTTTTACTCGCCGCTTTCTTTTTCGCGACTTTTTTCTTTGCGGCCTTCTTCTTGGCCGCTTTCTTCTTCACGGGTATGGTCGGATTCTCCGCCGCTTCACTGCTTCCCGTTTTTTGTTCTGTGTCCTTCTCGTCAGCCATTTCATCTCCCCCTTCTACATAACCGTATTTGATTTGAGTCCGAGTTATCGTTTCTAAGCGCCTGAAATTTTAGCATAGACCCTTTCTGCGCTTTATCGAATAGATAAGCCATCAGCGAATTGGCAAGTGCGGTTGAGATATGCATGTGAGAGATCAGCTTTGAGCCTCATGTCGGCCTTCCTTAGATGGCTTCTCATCGCTTCATGTTGTTTGTTGAAAGCCTTCGCCCCAAGGTCATACCAAGCGCATTGGCAGGGATACGATAACGACACAGTTCTATTCGAACATCACCGCACGTGAGTAATAAACAAGATTAAATATTATTTATTAATGTATGTATTTATTATGTTTTTTAGCTTTTCATTCTCTCACAATGCAGGCGATCAAGCCTGATGTCTCAGCCGTCCGCCCGCAGTGCAAGCAACGCGGTAACCAATGACTTGACCTGCTCCATGCCACTAATGAGGTTCTTTTCGATCTCCCGCATCTGAATAGGGCCCTCGCTTATCCCGGCCGCCCAGTTGGACACCACTGCGCAGTTCGCATAGCAGAGGTTCATCTCACGAGCTAAGGATGCCTCCGGCATTCCTGTCATGCCGACAATGTCGCAACCGTCGCGCCGCATACGTACAACCTCGGCGGCGGTCTCTAAGCGGGGTCCCTGGGTGGCTCCGTAGGTACCGCCCGCGATCAGGTTCACTCCACTCTGGCGTCCCGCCTCCAGCAATTGTTCGCGCAACGGCTCACAATAAGGCTGAGTAAAATCGATATGGATTACTTGGGTCAGATCTGTCTCGTAAAGGGTGTGCTCGCGACTGAAGGTATAGTCGATAATCTGATCCGGGATCACCAGCATGCCGGGACCCATGCGCTCACCAATGCCGCCCACGGCGGCCACCGCCAGCACCGTCTCCACACCGACGTGTCGCAGAGCCCAGAGATTGGCCCGGTAGTTAACCAAATGTGGGGGAATGCTATGCGCGGGACCGTGCCGCGGCAAAAATACGATATCCCTCCCCCCCAGTCTGCCATGGGTGAGCGGCGCCGAGGGTTCGCCGTAGGGGGTATGCGACACCTCCCGGTGCAGAATTTCGAGGTTGGGTATTTTATCGAGCCCCGTGCCGCCGATAATGGCCAGTTCCGACATCAGAGTTCGTCTGCGTGTTTGGTCAGATAGTCCGCGATGCCGCCGGATGAGCGCTGAATTCCGCTATCGCCCTTTTGCCAGCCGGCGGGACAGACCTCGCCATGCTCCTCGGTGAATTGCAGGGCATCGATGAGCCGCAGCATCTCGTCGATATTACGACCCAGGGAGTTCTCGTTCACCACCTGGTGCCGCACGACGCCAGTCTTATCGATCAGAAACGAGCCACGATAGGCCACCTTGCCGTCGGGGGTTTCCACATCGTAGTCGCGACAGATCTGATGCGTCAGATCGGCCACCAGCGGATAGCGCACGGGCCCTATGCCACCGTCATTGATCGCCGTATTGCGCCACGCATTGTGGGTAAACTGGGAGTCGATGGAGCATCCGATCACGACCGTATTTCGCTGCTGGAACTCCGCCAGGCGATGATCGAAAGCGATCAATTCAGAGGGACAAACGAAGGTGAAATCGAGCGGGTAAAAGAAAAGTACCCCATATTTGTCCCGGATCGCCGATTTGAGATTGAAGTCATCGACTATGGTGCCGTCTCCGAGTACCGCGGAGGCGGTAAAATCCGGTGCTTCACGACCGACTAACACACCCACATCAAATCTCCTGTGATTCAGTTGAAACCAGGCCTATCATAACATCAATGGCTGCCAACGGCTGCTGCTTCAGACAATGAGCCGCCGCATCCCCCCGCAAAAAAAAAGGGAGTCTACGACTCCCCCATCTTAACCTGCTTGGTGACGATCTCAGACAGCTTGCATCGTCATCCCACTAGTTTCCAGGGTAGGTATCAGAATCGATTCCTCCCGTTTTATACGATCTTCGATCATGTCGAAAATCTCAAAGGTATCGGCGATGAACTCATCGCTAAATTTGAAATCGCAGTTCTTCAGCCACTTTGCATAGTACTGATCGAACTGCTTGCGCAATGGCTTCTGTCCGTTCAGAAAGCCCCAGGCCATGGATTTCAACTTGGGGTTCCGGTGGATCAGCAAGTCGGGGTAGATCGACTTGTCTTGCTCGGACATATGCCCTTTCATTTTTTCCGCTAATTCGCAAATGAGATTGTGTGTGGTCTTCGCGTTAGGTCGGATGCTCAACTGCTCCTTAGTCATCATCGCCCTAAGATCTTTGATCACATCCAACATATCCGCGTGACTGCCCTTAAGGTTATCTATGGTGTTCACTTCCATCCTCCACATGTTCGGGAATCCTCCATGGTTCGGTAATGCATTTGTAAAAATTATGCTTGCACTGCCGCGCTTGATTTCGGTCTATGCCGACTTAACCGCGCTTAAGCAATAATGAACCATAGTCTGGGAAATGACAATAGGTACTTAATTTTATTAGTATTTTTGCATAAATAATTTGCGGGTTTCCTACACAATGCCCAAGGGATTTTACTAGGGGAAGCTCTGAAGTTAATGAGAGATTCCCTAACTTTCCGGCACCGCCATGATGGCCGGCACGTTCCTGAGATAGTCCTTATAGTCCATGCCGTAGCCGAATACATAGCGGTCTTCCACCGTCAGACCCACGAAATCGGCCTTGTACCCGATGCCCCGGTCATGCAGTTTTTCGACCATGACGGCACTGTAGACGGCTTTTGCCCCGGCTTGCTCACAGGCTTCGACTATTGCTGACAGGGTAACGCCTTCGTCAAGGATATCGTCGATCACCAGTACCGTCTCGCCCGTTATCGACGTACTGGGCTGGCCAATCCATTCCAAGTTGGCGCCAGAGATTTCACCCCGGTAGCGGGTGGCATGCACATAGTCTTGACGCAGCGGGAAGTTGAGCCGGGTCAACAGGTAACCGGTTGGTATCAAAGCGCCGTTGAGCACGCTGAGGATGATCGGATCTTCACCGGAGAGTTTGCCCGTGATTTCGAGAGCGATACGATCCAAAGCCTGTTCGACCTCTTCCTTGTCATAGATCAGTTCGGCGGTTGCCAAAACGTCTGCGGCTTCTTTCTGTGTGATCATGATTAGGGCCTGTTATTCCAGATTGAGGTTTAATGAGGCGGACTCTTGATCATAAGCCAGCCTTTCCACGGCGGATTTCCAACGGGGATCCATATGCAGGTCCTGCAAGCTCAGAGGTTTGCGCCCGTGCATCCTCACCAGTCGCACATGGCTCGCCGGATCGTTGTGGTCCTTGAGATGGGCCAGAACCTCCACCGCCGCCGGCCGATTATTACACACTAACACCATATCGCAGCCGGCCTTCAGGGCAGTCTCGGCCCGCGCCGCATAACTGCCGGCCGCGTCGGCGGCGGTCATGTTGAGATCGTCGCTAAAGATAACGCCCTGAAAACCGAGCTGACTGCGCAATACCCGCTGCAACCAGAAATCCGAGAAGCCCGCCAAATGGCTGTCGATACTCTCATAGATCACATGGGCGGGCATCACCGCCTCCATGCCGGCCAGGATCATATGTTCGAATGGGCGCAGATCCTCGACTTCGATATCTTCGAAGCGGCGAGTGTCCACCGGCAGCGCGGTATGGGAATCGGCGGCAACACCACCGTGACCCGGAAAATGTTTACCCACCACCGCCATGCCGGCGCTGTGGCAACCCCGCATCCAGGCATGCGCCAAGCGGGCCACGCTATCCGAATCCTTACTGAACGCCCGATCCCCGATAACCTGGCTCACCCCGTGGGCCAGATCGAGCACCGGCGCGAAACTGAAATCGACGCCGCAGGCACGCAGCTCGGCGGCCATCAGCCATCCGCCCTCTTCCGCCAGTTTCAGACCCTGAGCGTTGCTGCGCAGATAGTGTTCACCGTACCAGGCCGCTGGCGGCAGCGGTGTGAACTCCTCCTTGAAGCGTTGTACCCGGCCGCCCTCTTGGTCCACGGCAATCAACAACTTGGGCGATCGCGCCCCATGAATCGCCTGACAGAGGCTCGTCAGCTGTTCCCGGGATCCGTAATTACGGCTGAACAGTATCACGCCACCCACAGCGCTATGCTGCAGTAATCTGACTTCCTCCGGCTTGAGGGTTTCTCCCTCAAGGTCGAGCATGACCGGTCCGAGGCTCATCCGTTACAATGCCTTATTCAATATTTCGCGCAGTATGCCGCAAACAGGAATGTGGATAAACTCTCCGCTGGAACCGGATTGGAGGTGCCCGAAGTGAATCGTTTCCGTCTCTTCTGCTTGCTGATGATATTTCTCATGGCGACGCCACTACCGGTATCGGCCGAAGAAGAGGAACCGAGCCAGCCGCCTCCCGTGCACTATTTTCAGTTGAAACCTTCGCTGGTAGCCAACCTCAACAGCGGGGGACGTTATGTTCGTTGCGATATTCAGCTGATGACTCACGATGCTGCCTATTTGGAGGTTTTGGCGCTGCACGCTCCCGCCATCCGTCACACGCTTTTGCTGTTGCTGGCGGACCAGGACGGCAACAGGATCAAGACCCCCGGTGGCAAGGAGTCGCTACGCAAGAAGGCGCTGTCGCAGATCAACCGTCTGCTCAAGGAACAGAGCGGTAAAGAAGCGGTCGAGTCCCTTTTCTTCACCACCTTTTTCGTCCAGTAATCAGCTGGCCATGTAGCCATGTAGGTCGGGTTAGCGCAGCGTAACCCGACGGATAAGGACTGGCCACGTAGGTCGGAGTTCAGTGTAACCCGACGGATAAGGGCGATACTCCAATCTTGTCGGGTTACGCTACGCTAACCCGACCTGCGTTTGCTTTTGTGCGCGCTAGGCAAACGGATATCGAGTCGGTCCCGCAACCGGTCGCCCAGCAGATTCAGGGCCAGCACCACCAGCAGCATGGCGACACCCGGAGCCAGAACCAGATGCGGGGCCGTCAACATATAGCCGGCGCCGTCGCGGATCATACTGCCCCAGGAGGCGTCGGGGGGCTGCACGCCGAGACCGAGGAAGGAGAGCCCCGCCTCGGCGATCACCATCCCCGCGATACCGAATGTGGCTTCGACGATCAGCGGCGCCATCAGCAACGGCAGCAGGTGTCGCGCCATGATATAAGCGCGCGAACTCCCCAGGGCCACGGCGGCGGTGACGTGCTCGCGATGTTTCAACGACAGCACCTGCCCCCGCACCAGGCGTGCGTAGCCCACCCATCCCACCACCGCGAGGGCGATGATCAGATTGTCCAGTCCCGGTCCCATGACGCCTGCCAGGGCGATGGCCAGCAGGATGCCGGGAAAGGCCATGAAGATATCGATCACCCGTACCAGCAACAGGTCCACCCAACCACCACGATAGGCCGCAACCAGTCCCAGTGTGACGCCGCAAAGCAGGGAGATCGAGACCACCCCGAAGGCGACCAGGAATGAGGTGCGGGCGCCCGCCAGCAGGCGTTGCAACACCGGACGCCCCAGGTCGTCGAATCCCAGCAGGCCCGCCATCCCGGGCGGCTCGAGAATGTACTCCAGTTGCACCAGATTGGCCCCGCCGGCCCCCAACCCGCCGAGCAGGGCCGCCAGCGCCCAGGCGAGCATCACCAACAGCGGGAATCGGCCCGCCATCAGGTATCCACCCGCTGCCGGATGCGCGGATCGACCACCCCGTAGAGGATGTCGGTCAGGGTGTTGACCAGCACATAGGCGAGACTGATGACGAGTACGCAACCCTGCACCACCGGATAGTCCCGCCGCTGAATGGCGTCGATCATCAGGCTGCCGATACCGGGCCAATCGAAGACCACTTCGGTCACCACCGCGCCGCCGAGCAGGGCGCCGAGCTGCAGGCCGATGAGGGTCAGCACCGGCAGCCAGGCGTTGCGCAGGGCGTGGCGCCAAAGTACCTGGCGTTCCGCCAGACCCTTGGCGCGCGCCGTGCGGATGAAATCCTCGTGCAAGACCTCCAGCAGGCTGCTGCGGATCATACGCGCCAGAATGGCGGCGAAGGCCGTGCCCAGGGTCAACGCGGGGAGGATCAGGCTGGCCATCGATTCGCGTCCGCTGACCGGGGTCCACCCAAGGCCGAGTGAGAAGAGCAGGATCAGCAGGGGACCCAACCAGAAGTTGGGCAGGGAGACGCCCAGGGTGGAGAAGCCCATGGCTCCCCAATCCCAGGCGCTGCCCCGCTTGACCGCGGCCAGAATACCGAGAGGCAGGGCGGTCAACAGAGCGCACAGCAGCGCCGCCAGAGCCAGCTCGATGGTAGCGGGAATGCGACCGGCCAAGAGACGGCTCACCGGTTGATCAGAATGCAGGGAGGTACCCAGATCAAAGCGCAGCACCCCGCCCAGATAATCGGCCAGTTGCCCTGCCAGGGGCTGGTCGAGCCCCAGGCTGCTACGCAACGCGGCCCGGTCGGCCGGTCGGGCCGACTCCCCCAGCATCACATCCACCGGGTCGCCCGGGATCAGGTGGATTAGCAGAAACACCAGGCAGACCACCCCGAGTATCACCAGCAGGGCGCTGAAGAGTTTTGCGAAGAGAAAATCGAGCATGGCCCTTATTGGAATCGCAATCCCTATGGCTTAGCAAATATGAAAACGGTGGGGCCCTGCCCCCACCATTTCACGAAGGAACCTCTGATTGAGTCAGGGCTTATCCAATACGGTGCGGCGAGCCGCACCCTACACGAGCACCCTGCCTCAGCATGTCACTCGAACTGGTCGACAATCTCCACCAGCGTTCCGACGTCAACCCAATCGAAGAGCTGCAACAGATCCCGGTTGCGCATGCGGATACAACCGTGGGAGACCGGCACGCCGATGAGAGACTCCTGTGCAGTACCGTGGATATAGATATAACGGCTGAGGGTATCGACCCTCCCGCCCCGGTTGATTCCCGATTGAGTGCCGGTCAGCCACAGGATGCGGGTCAGGATCCAGTCGCGCTCCGGCTCGGCCAGGGCCAGGGTATCGTCATAGATCTCCCCGGTCGACCGGCGTCCCACAAACACCGTGTTCTCCGGACAGCCGTCGCCTATCTTCAGGCGGATACGGTGCCAACCCAGCGGTGTGCAGCCGCTGTCGCGAATCTGCCCTCCCCCGGCGCGAGCGGTCGAGACCGGATAGAGGGCCTGCGTCGTCTCTTGTTCCAGACAGATCAGCCGTTGGTGCGCCAGTTCAATGCGCAGTTGCCGTTTTGACATCCCCGGACTCCTGTAACTTCATCAGTCGCATTGTCAGCAACCCATCATAATTGCCATCGGGTGAGAGTGTATAGCCTTTTACCCTGATCCCCTGAACGGCATATTGATCCTCGTACCAGAGCGGCACGTAGGGCAGGTCCGCGTGCAACTGCTCCGCGATCTGCCGGTAGTAAGCGGCTTGTTGCTGCAGGGAGGTCTCCCCCTCCGCCAGCCTCAACAGCCGGTCGACCCGCTCGCTGGCGTAGCGGCCCCGGTTGGCGCCTCGGGGGGGGACGGCGTCACTGGCAAAGATGTAACGAAAGCTGTCCGGCGTGCGCAAACCCACCCAACTGAGACTGTAGAGCTGGAAATTCCCCGCTTTGATATCGCCGAAAAAGGTGCCCCAATCGTAACTGCGCAGGCGGGTTTCGATGCCGACCGCCTTGAGTTGACTCTGGATAATGGTGGCGAGCCGGATGCGAAACGGATCGCTGGAGGTCTTATAGACCAGCCGTAGCGGATTGTCAGGACCATAGCCGGCCTCCCGCAACAGACGGCGGGAGAGCGCCGGATCGTAAGCATGGGGGACCAGGCCTGGGTGACCGGCCCAGTGCTCCGGCGGAAACAGGGTCTCGGCTCTCCGGGCGGCACCGCGCATCACCCGCTCGATGATGGCCTGACGGTCGATGGCGTGGGCGATGGCTTGGCGCACCCGCGGATCGCGCAGGGCCTTGTCCTGGAGGTTGAATCCCAGATAGGTGAAGTTGCTGCCGGGCGTTTCAAGGTCTCTGCCCTGCGCCCGCTCTCTCAAGTAGTCGAGCAGTTCGGGCGAGAGGTCGTTCTGCAGCAGGTCGATCTCCCCACGCTGCAGTTTGAGGGTCCTGACCGTGGGATTCTTCACCTCCAACAGGCGGAAACGCTGTCCGTCCCGCCGCCGCTCCAACACCAGCGAAGTTGGGTTCGACCCGTCAAGCAAGTGAAAAGGCCCACTGCCCACCGACCTTGAAGCGAAGGAATGACCGTCCCTGATCAGTTTCGCCGGCATCAGGTTCAGGGTGAGATAGGCTGGTAACAGGGGATCGTCACGTGTGAGAAAGATATCGAACGATGGTTCATCGTCTGACGCCTGCATGCGTTCGATATGCGAAATGGCCTCACGCTGGGGGGAAGCGTTCGCCGCATCAAGGATGAAGTCATAGGTGGCTAATACGTCCTCCACCCGCAACCGTTCACCCGAGCTGAACTCTCCCGCCGACTCGTTCAGGGTGAAGCGGTAGTGACGGGGCGACAGCATACGCCAGGTCGCGACACCGGGTGTCGGTCGCCCCTCGGCGTCTAACTCCACCAGCCGCTGATAGAGCAGACGGTTGACGCGCTCCGAAGTGGCGTCGGTGGCATAGCGCGGATCCAGGTTGAGCGGCGCGGTGGCCAGCCCCATGCGAATCTCCGGTGCTTCGGGCTGCGAACAGCCAGTCATCGCCAGGCTCGCCGTGAACATCAATAGGATCCATCCGCGCCGCATGGTGCGAGTCCGGGCTACCAATCCCGGTAGGGGTGCTTGATCAGGTTGGCGTTGTAGTAGCGAGGATCCCGGGTGACCTCCTCGCCAACCCAGTCGGGCAGTTGGAACGCCTCTGTTTCACTTGCCAGTTCGATCTCCGCCAGGATCAATCCCGCATTGTCGCCGTGGAAGAGATCGAGATCCCACAGATGTTCTCCGCAGCGGACCCGGTATCGGGTCTTGTCGATGACCCCGTCGTCGACCAGTCGCTCGAACATCTCCCGGGCGTCCGACAGCGGAATGGGATATTCGTACTCCAGGCGGCTGATGCCTTTGGTGTCTCCCTTGATGGTTAGCAGGGCCTGCTCGCCGGCGATGCGCACCCGTACGGTAAGCGCCGGCTGCGCCGCCAGGTAGCCCTGTTTGAGCCGCGATTCCCGTTCCACGAAGGGCTTCCATTTGTCATTGACGACCAAGTATTTGCGTTCGATCTCCAGACCCATGCTCAGACCTTCTCGAAGCGTGCGATGGATTCCACGTGGGCCGTATGGGGGAACATATCCATGACCCCCGCGGCGACCAGACGGTAACCGTATTCGTGGTGCAGTATGCCCGCGTCCCGCGCCAGGGTGCCGGGATAGCAGGAGACATAGACAATGCTTTCTATCCCCAATTTAGGTAATAGCGGCAGCACCTCCTGGGCGCCGCTACGGGGCGGATCGAGCAGGGCTTTGTTGTAGTCTTGTTGCATCCAGGGCTCCTGCTCCAGGGGAGCGTACAGATTGGCGGTGTAGAAGCGGGCGTTGCTCAAGCCGTTGCGCTCTGCGTTCTCCCGGGCGCGGGCCACCAGCCCGGCATCCCCTTCCACTCCGGTGACACCGCCCGCCCGGCGGGCCAACGGCAAGGTGAAGTTGCCCAGACCGCAGAAGAGATCCAGCACCCGGTCCTCCGGCTGCGGGTTCAGCATCGCCACCGCCAGGCTGACCATTTGTCGATTGAGGTCACTGTTGACCTGGGTGAAATCGTTGGGCAGAAAACGAAACCTGAGATCGAATTCCGGGAGCCCGTAGGTCAACTCGGCCGGGGTACCGCTCAAGGGTTTCACCGTCTCCGGCCCCCCCTCCTGCAGATAGATCGCCAGTCGGTGCCTGGCGCCGAAATCGGCGAGCAGCGACAGATCCTCGGGACTCGCCGACTGCAGCAACCGGAAAATCAGCACGCAGGTTTCGTCCCCCATGGCCATTTCGATCTGCGGTACCTGGTCACGGATGCTGAGGGCGTCGATCAGCGCCCGGAGTTCAGGCAGCCGTTCTCCGACCAGGGGGTGAAGCACGTGACAGCAGGTGAGTTCCGCCACCCGCGAAGAGCCCCGCTCCCGAAAACCGACCAGCGCTCCGCCCTTCTTCGGCACATAGCGCACACCCAGTCTGGCCTTGCGGCGATAGCCCCAGGAGGAGCCGCTCATCAGGGGCGGCAATACCTTCTCCGGCGTCACCTTGCCGATATGCAGCAGGGCCTCCAACATGGCCTGCTGTTTGGCCTGGATCTGCGCTTCATGGTTCATGTGCTGCAGGGAACAACCGCCGCAGATGCCGAACCGGTCACAGCGCGCTTCTACCCGATCGGAAGAGGGTTCAAGCACTTCGACCACCCGCCCCTCGTCATGCTTGCGCCAACGCCCTGTATAGAGGAACTCGACCCGCTCGCCCGCTAAAGAGCCATGAATGAAGGTGGCCTTGCCATCGATATGGGCGACGCCCTTGCCGTCGTGGGTCAGGGATTCAATCTCCGCCTCTACCGGTTCGCTCGGGAGCCGGTTTCTCTTGCGCCTGCGCCCCACAATCAGACAGCGGGAAAAACATCGGTGGAGAGATAGCGATCACCCCGATCGCAGATGATGGTGACGATCAACGCGTTCTCCACCTGCTGCGACAACTTGAGGGCGGCGGCCACGGCGCCGCCGGAAGAGATACCGGCGAAGATGCCCTCGCGGGCGGCGAGTTGGCGCGTGATATCTTCCGCGTCCTGTTGCGAGACGTCGATGATGCGGTCGATCTTCGAGGCATCGTAGATCTTTGGCAGATAGGCCTCCGGCCAGCGTCGTATGCCGGGAATGCTGGCCCCCTCCTGGGGCTGCACGCCGACGATCTCGATGGCCGGATTCTGCGACTTGAAATAGGTCGAGGCGCCCATGATGGTGCCGGTGGTGCCCATGGCGCTGACGAAGTGGGTGATCTCACCCTTCGTGTCGCGCCAGATCTCGGGCCCGGTGCCGTCGATATGGGCCTGGGGATTGTCCGGATTGGAGAACTGGTCCAGGATCAGCCCCTCGCCGGCGGCCTCCATCGCGCGCGCCTTGTCGATGGCCGCCTCCATGCTGCCTTCTTTGGGCGTCAGCAGCAGTTCGGCGCCGTAGGCCTTCATCACCGCCCGTCGCTCCAGGCTCATGTTCTCCGGCATGATCAGGATCATGCGATAGCCCTTGATGGCGGCCGCCATGGCCAGGGCGATGCCGGTGTTGCCGCTGGTGGCCTCGATCAGCGTATCGCCGGGCTTGATCCTGCCGCGGGCTTCCGCATGCCGGATCATGCTCAATGCCGGCCGATCCTTGACGGATCCTGCGGGATTGTTGCCCTCCAGCTTGATCAACAGGGTGTTGTTGCTATTTCCGGGCAAGCGCTGCAGCCGGACCAATGGCGTATTGCCGATAAAGTCTTCTATGGTTTTGTATTTCATGAGGCCGATTCTACCTTGTTTTGCATGGGAAATTCACAGGTGAAATTGGTAAAGATCAGTGGCGTAAGGCTCCGCCCTGTCTGTTGTTGTATCGAATGAACGAACACCCGTCACAGCTCCTTCCTTAAGGAAGCTTTGAATAGATACACCTGCGTCATGACGGCGAATGCCGGCATCCAGGTCATTAATGATTTTGTATCACATCCTTAGGTCCATAAATGGTACATCCATGCACCACCTCTCCGACATTCGCTTGAAATGACGACTTAATTAGGGATTCCTTAATCTGGCAGGGAAATAGATGAAATCTATTCAATCCCCCGCATTCACATCAAATGGACTATAGTTAGAAAAAAATAAATGAAGAGGAGAGATGTTGTGGAAACGATTAATCAACTGCTGCAAAACAAAGGTACTCATGTCGAAACCGTGGATGCCGACGCCACGGTATACGAAGCCCTGTCGCTTATGGTCAATAAAGGAATCGGTTCAGTTGTAGTGATACAAAACGGCAGACCGGCCGGGCTTTTCACTGAACGCGACCTGGCCCGCAATGTGGAGCTCAAGGGTCGCACTTCCAAAGAAACGAAAGTCGCCGAGGCCATGTCAACTCAGGTCGTGGTGGTGCAACCGGAGCAAAGTATCGAAGAGTGCATGGCGATCATGACCGAGAAACGGGTTCGCCACCTACCGGTAATGCAAGGCGAGCAGCTGATCGGAATCATTTCCATCGGCGACCTGGTCAAGGACATCATCGAGAATCAACAATTCGTCATCGAGCAACTGGTCACCTACATCAACAGTTGATCGTATAGCTTTCCGTGTAATCGAGGCCCCACCCACACCTAGGGTGGGGCCCAGCCCCACCATTAACTAACTTCATACTGACTGCATACCAACAATTCTAAGGATCGGTTATCCTACACAGAATCGATCTCCACGGATAAAATCATGAAGCTCTCTTTCCCCTGGATCGCGTCCGGAATCGGCCTCATATTGGCCATGGCGTTAATCAAAGCGGGCATTTTAGGCGAAGCAGAAGAGATGAGCCTGCCCCTGTTGACAATGCTTTTTATCAGCGAATTCGGTTTTTTTGTCACCGCGGCCGGCAGCTTCCTGGCGGGCAAGAGGCTGGTGCGCCAAGGTCGCAGTCTGTCCAACCTGCTGCTCACCCTTACCTGCGGCGCCTTGGCGATCGCGTTTTTCAGTCTCGGCATCTGGTTGTGGCGGGGAACTATCACATAAAACCATAAATCGACAGGTAGTCCAGTGAAACTAATCGAAGTCATTGCCCAGCAGGGAAGCAGCGAAACCATCTCTCTCATCGCCAAAAAATACAAGGCCCGCGATTTTCGCCTAGGACGTGAAGGTGAGGATGGCCGCCAGGCAATGCGCATGCTGGTGACCGATGAAAAGGTACAGGCCGTGCTGGACGCGCTGCAAACCATCCTCGGCGCACAATCGTCGGCCCGCATTATCGTGCTTCCCGTCGATGCCACCTTGCCCAGCGGCAAGAGTGAAAAGGAAAAAGAGGAAGACAAGGCCAGCAGTTCCCGCGAGGCGATGTACGCCACCGTCGACAAGAACGCCCGCCTCGATGTCAACTACATCGTGCTGGTGATACTCTCGACCGTGGTGGCCGCCATCGGATTGGTGGAAAACAACGTCGCCGTCGTCATCGGCGCCATGGTCATCGCCCCCCTGCTCGGCCCCAACCTGGCATTCGGACTCGGTACCGCCCTGGGCGATGTGCACCTGATGAACAAGTCCCTCAAATCCCTATTCGCGGGTCTTTTCATCGCCATCTCGCTTTCCATTCTCATCGGCCTGCTTTGGCAGTATGAAGACAGCACGGAACTGCTTGCCCGTACCTATGTAGGATTCGATTCCCTCGCATTGGCCCTGGCCTCGGGCGCCGCCGCCGCCCTTTCACTCACCACAGGACTGCCGAGCGTACTGGTCGGCGTCATGGTGGCGGTGGCCCTGCTCCCCCCCGCCGCCACCGTCGGCCTCACCCTGAGTCACGGTCAATTTGATTACGCCCTTGGCGCCGCCCTGCTGCTGGCCGCCAACATCGTCTGTCTCAACCTGGCCGCCAAGCTGGTCTTCCTCGTCAAAGGCATCCGCCCGCGCACCTGGGCGGAAAAGACAAAGGCAAAAAAGGCCATGACCGTTTACATGATAGTCTGGATAGTGACCTTGTTGTTGTTGACGGCGGTTATTCTTGCCAGGTCTCAGATACAGTGAAAAAGCGCTATTGTCGCTTAATAAAAATCTCCGTTAAACTGGGGGAGGTTCAGTCTGCCCCCTTTTCAATTGATCTGCCATTGACCTTCACTTAACCAGTGTTGGATAGTAGTCGCAAACTGGATACGTCGTAGATGCCCCAGTGATTGGACTGCAATCTTCAGCGTTCACGTAACAACGAAACTTGGAACCAGATGCTAACGCAGTTAATGCGAATGACAATGCTTCTTTGTAGGATTCATTACTATCATGGATCACTACACCGGCCTGACTATCGCATTGTGCTCCGGAATTAACCGGCGATTGCATTTGAATAAATATAAGTTGAATTGATTGGCCATAATCTGATTTTTGTATGGCAACTGGAACACCCTCAACGAAAGTACCCGCATATCAGGTTGAGCATATAGAAATTATGGCAACTAATAATAGACTAAAATACTTCATGTTTTTCCTCGGAGTTTAGTGATTATTTACTAACAAGTGTAGTTTTTATCCCTAGATTCCTGGGAACTTCCCGGAATGCCGTTATGACCCAGATCTGGGTCGCCATTTGTGTCTATCTGTTGCTGGCGTATCTCAAGTTCGCCAGCCGGATCAATCAGAGCATGTATCAGATTCTACGCTTGCTGCAGCTGAATTTATTTGATCGCCGAGACCTGCAGGGGCTGCTTGTCGACGATCCACCAGAACCTCAGGTTCAACAACTTCAAACGAGTTTGCAGTTCTCATGAAAGTTAATGGGACAGCAGTGATGCTGTATCTAATAGTTGTTTCATAGCTGAACACCTGCGGCAGGTCATAATGGCCATACTCCTTTAAATTCAAGTCCCTCCATCCTTGCGTCAGTGTATATATCTACAAAACGCTGACTTACATAAGTAGAACTAGCTCTGTGTGGAAGTCGAAAAGCATCAACTTTATCAAGTAGATTTTCATGAAGAGACAATTTTATAACTTTGAGAATACGATCAGTTCCAGGAAAAGTTATGACTTTTGACCTTGCCTGATCAAGCGCATCAATCACTTGACAGTTATATGCGTATAACTCTACTCCATCATTCGTATTCAAAGGCAACAATTCCCCATTTTTCAGTAACATATCACCCAAGGCAAAACGCAAGACCTGACCCCAAACAGTTTACCTTTCCAAAGGTCACACCACTTGCTTGCGTATTTATTCATATGACAAATAATGAAATCATTAACAATTTTCTAATTATATTCATCTAGCCCTTACCCTGTTTCAGTCAAGCAATATATGCA
>CAJICC010000428.1_pt1 | contig 16001 bp, 15 predicted proteins | sample 9199511 | NCBI WGS metagenome assembly CAJICC01 (sample SAMEA7708322, study PRJEB35096) | sediment metagenome | biome: marine neritic benthic zone biome [ENVO:01000025]; feature: sediment [ENVO:00002007]; material: shallow marine sediment [ENVO:03000034] sea grass bed [ENVO_01000059] ...
CGCTCCCGTTCGCCGCTTCGCCAACCAGCTCGTAGGGCGGCCCCAGCTCTTGGATCAGAGCGGCCAATCGCCGGCGCGCCAAGGCCTCGTCATCCGCTACCAGAATCTTCATCTCACTTCACCCCTGCCAAGGATGCGGAAACACCAACCGCACCTGGTGCTCTCCATCCACATGGGATTCGCTCAGGCTCGCCTCAATGCCGAAGATTCCCTCCAACCGTGCGCGAATATTCTCCAGCGCCAGTTGGTTACCCTTGCGATGGCTGGTCTCGCCCGCCGGTGGCAGGCTGTTGCGGACACTGAGATTGATGCGCCGCCGCCGGTAACAACCCGTAATGACAATGGTCCCCCCATCGGCTGCCGGTTCGACGCCATGGTAGACCGCGTTTTCGAGTAACGGCTGCAGGATCAATGGCGGCATCATGGCCTCTTCGGGTAGTTCTTCCAGCTCCCAGACGATCCGTAAGCGGTCACCCAAGCGCACCTGTTCGATACCGAGATATTGGCGTGCCAGGGAGAGTTCGGCGGCCAAAGTCGAGGGTCGCGCCGCATCACCCAGGGAGAACCGGAACAGATCGGCCAAATCCTCCACCACCCGTTCCGCCAGTTGCGGATCGCTGCGGGTCAGGCTGGCGATGGTATTCATGCTATTGAAAAGGAAATGGGGGCGGATACGCGAATGCAGGGCCTGCATGCGGGCGCTGTTCTCCGCATCCACTTGGCACTGCCGGCGATATTCCAGGTAGAGATAGTGCAACACCACCAGGCCGACGATGGTGGCGATGCCGAGTGCCCGCAACAACAACTCGCCATCCAGGACAAACAGGTTCAGCCCCATTTTCAAGTCAAGCCAGCCTGTCAGCAGGCAGACGATGACCGTCATACCGAGCAGCAACAACAGAGCGCTGAGGGCGGTCAATTGATTTCCCAGCCCCTGCAGCGGCTTTCGCAACAGACAGAGCAGGCCCGTGGTAGTAAGGCCGATCCATTGCACCATCAGGGAGATGAGACTGAGCTTATTGACGAAATACTGCAGCTCGCCGGCTGCCGCCAAACTGAGCAGGATCGCCAATAGCTCCCCCGTGACCACCACCGCGAAGACACTGCGGATCGAACAGAAATTGGGCAGTAGGCCGACCGTCTCCACCGTCTGCTGTTCGAATTGTCGACCGCCCTGTATCAATTTTTCAACGCCTGCTACTAGGGCAATCCAATAGGCTCTGCAGGGACTGTTTTTTCGCCCAGCAAGGCAGAATGAGCGAAAGATAACGCTGCTGGGTGAAAAATAGCCCCAGCCCTTCGGATTACGCCTGAAAAAGCGCCACTCGACATTGCTCGTCGCTCATTTGGAGTTACCAAACTTCTCTCCTCGCGCCTTGATTGGCGCTTTATCAGACGTAACAGAGCCTATCGGATTAGTGTTAACAGGCCCAAACCTTAGGTTAGAATAACCCCGCCGATTGACCTCATACGATTCAGGATGCCTTTTTTATGAGCGACACCCCCGCGCCTGCGAAACCTTGGTCCGGACGTTTCAACGAACCCACCGATGCCTTTGTCGAGGCCTTCACCGCCTCAGTGGCGTTCGACCAACGACTCTATCAGTATGACATCCGCGGTTCCATCGCCCACGCCACCATGCTGGCCCGTCAGGGCATCCTCAGCGATGCCGAGCGGGATGCCATTATCGAAGGCCTGGAGCAGATCCGCGCGCGCATCGAAACCGGCGACTTCCCCTGGTCGGTGGCCTTGGAGGATGTTCACATGAATGTGGAGTCGGCACTTACCGAGGCTATCGGCGAGGCAGGCAAAAAACTTCACACCGGGCGCTCGCGCAATGACCAGGTGGCTACCGACATTCGCCTCTGGCTGCGCGATGAGGTCGAAACCCTGCGCCTGGCGATCCGGCGTTTGCAAACGGCCCTGTTGGAGAAGGCGGAGCTGGAAGCAGAGACCATCCTGCCCGGGTTTACCCATTTGCAGACAGCACAGCCCGTCACTTTCGGACACCACCTCATGGCCTGGTTCGAGATGCTGGAGCGGGATCGGGAGCGCCTGGCCGACTGCAACCGGCGAATCAACGTAATGCCCTTGGGCGCCGCCGCCCTGGCCGGCACCACCTATCCCATCGACCGCCACTACAGCGCCCAACTGCTCGGCTTCGATCGCCCCGCGGAAAACTCCCTCGACGCCGTCTCCGACCGGGATTTCGCCATCGAATTCAGCGCCGCCGCCAGCATCCTGATGATGCACCTTTCCCGTTTCTCCGAGGAGCTGATCATCTGGTCCTCGGCCCAGTTCGGCTTCGTCGAGTTGTCGGACAGCTTCTGCACCGGCTCCTCGATCATGCCGCAGAAAAAAAATCCGGACGTGCCGGAGCTGATCCGCGGCAAGAGCGGCCGTATCTTCGGCCACCTCTTCAGCCTGCTTACCCTCATGAAGAGCCAGCCCCTGGCCTACAACAAGGACAACCAGGAGGACAAGGAGCCTTTGTTCGACACGGTGGACAACCTCAAGGGATCGCTCAAGGTCTTTGCCGATATGATCCCCGCCATCACCTGCCATAAACAGGCAATGCGCGAGGCGGCGATGCGCGGCTTCGCCACCGCCACCGACCTGGCCGACTATCTGGTGCGCAAGGGCATGCCCTTTCGCGACGCCCACGAGGTGGTGGGTAAGGCGGTCGCCCGGGGTGTTGCAGAGGGGCGCGACCTCTCCCAGATGAGCCTGGATGAGCTGCGAAGTTTCTCCGACATCATCGGCGAGGATGTGTTCGCGGTCCTCACCCTGGAGGGTTCGGTGGCCGCCCGCGACCACATCGGCGGCACCTCACCGACGCAGGTACGCGCCGCCATCGCCAGGGCCAGGCAGCGGCTCGGGCTCGAGTGACTAAGCGCCCGACACCGCCGCGTCGGGCATGAGCCTGGTCCGGTGAGACACCCAACTCAATCCAATTTATGAATCGGCGCCGGGGACTCCGCCGCTGCGGGGATGTCTGACTGCTCCTGGACACTGCGCAGAGGCTTTCGCTGTTTCCGTGTAAGCGGATTCATAGTCTGGATAGATCAGTGCCTGGTATATTCCTCTAACAGAGATGTAATGTTTACCTATCTGCACCCTAAGGTTCGCAACAGTCTGCATTCCCTGCTCATGGTCCTGCTCATCGGCGGGCTTTGCGGCGGGCTGGCTTGGTTCCTGGGCGGTCTGCCGATGGCGATCTACAGCGCCGGCATCATTCTTATCGTCTACCGGCTCAACCCAGTGGCCTCGCCCGATCTGGCCATGCGGCTCTTCCGCGCCCGCCCTCTGACTCCCCAGGAAGCGCCGGCCCTGATGCAGTTGCTGGAAGAACTCGCCGCACGCGCCGGCCTGTCGCGAACACCCAGGCTCTACTACCTCTCATCGGACGTCATGAACGCCTTCACCGCCGGTACCCCGCGCGATGCGGCCATCGCCCTCTCGGACGGATTGATCCGACGCCTGGATTGGCGTGAACTGAACGGCGTGCTGGCCCATGAGATGATGCACATCGTCAACCAGGATACCCGGCTGATGGCGTTCGCCGACCTCGCCAGCCGCCTCACCGGGTTGTTCTCCGTCACCGGCCAACTGCTGTTGCTGGTCAACCTGCCCTTGTTGATACTGGGGGAAACCACCTTCCCCTGGCTGCCGATCCTGCTGCTGATAGCCGCCCCCGGTCTCAGCTCCCTGGTGCAGCTGGCGCTGTCGCGCAGCCGGGAGTACGAAGCCGACCTGGGCGCGGTGGAGCTGACCGGAGATCCGCTGGGCCTGGCCTCCGCCTTGGGCAAGTTGGAATCACCCCAACATGGATTGTTCGCGCGTCTCTTTCACCCGGGACCGCGCATTCCCGATCCCTCCATGCTGCGTAGCCACCCTCCCACCGAGGAGCGGGTGCGGCGTCTGTTGGAACTGGCGCAAGTAGAGCGCCCCAGCCCCCTTCACCTCTCCATCGATCCCTTCGATCTCAGCCATCTCCACGCCCCAGAACCCTACAGGCCGCGCTGGCACCGCAACGGTATGTGGTACTAAGAATCCACCCTAACGCGGCGGATATACATATCCGCAAATGAACGCGAATAAATGCAAATTTTTTTTGTGCATTTTACGAATCGATGGGAAACGTCTGGCTTGCCGCGCCATGGCAATCTGGTATTAAAGGTCTTCGGTGCGGCGAGCCGCACCCTGCGTGACACTCAGGTTATTTGCGTTCATTTGCGGACCAATAAACAATAAACACCCTTGACCGACATTCATAACTGAGCACGCCACCATGCCCCAAGACAGCCTGGAAAACCTCAACGCCCGCCTCAAGGCCTTCGCGGAGACCCGCAACTGGGAACAGTTCCATTCGCCGAAGAATCTCGCCATGGCGATGATCGCCGAGTGCGCCGAGCTGGTGGAGCATTTCCAGTGGCTGACCCAAGAGCAGAGCATGAATCTACCGGCGGAGAAACAGGAGGCGGTGGCCCTGGAGATGGCGGACATCCTTATCTATTTGATCCGCACCGCGGAGCGACTCGACATCGACCTGATCGCCGCCGCCGAGCGCAAGATCGCCATCAATGAGTCCCGCTACCCCATCGATAAGGTCTATGGGGACGCCCGCCGGGCCAAGGAATATGATTGAAACTCGCCTCTTACCGCCATCGCAGACGTTCATTCCGACAGAATAAACCGCTTTTATTCAATAGGTTGGATTTCGCTTTCCCCACTATTTGAAGGGTGGAGCGCGCTCCCCGAGGGCGCTACATTTGGATACAGACTCGGAGACTGTGTTCAATCGGTGACCCGGCAACCAAATAGGCGCCCCAGGGAAATCAGCATGAAAAAGTATCAATGTATCGTATGTGATTTTATTTATGACGAGGCCGCCGGACTGCCGGAGGAAGGCATCGCTCCCGGCACCCGCTGGGAGGATATTCCAAACGACTGGGAGTGCCCCGAATGCGGCGTCGCCAAGGCCGATTTCGAAATGGTGGAGAGGGTGGCCTGAATCCGAACTTGTTTATCGCTCCTCGGATTCGAGGATTTCCACAGGCATTCCCAGGACCAGCTCGCCGAGCCCGTCATGCAGCAGATTCTGACCGAAATAGACCTGGTTACCGCGGCGCCGGTAGCCGGCCAGGGTTTTCAGCGGCTCGCTGCCGGTCTCGGCAGTCACCGGATCGACCGTGGTGATTTTGCAGCGTGAGCAGGGTTTCACCACCCGCAGGGTCAACTCGCCGATGCGGACCTGCCGCCAATTGTCTTCCGCATAGGGCGCACAGCCGTCCACCACCAGATTGGGACGAAAGCGGAGCATGGGCAAGGGTTCGGCCAGACGGCTATTGAGTTCGTCCAGCGAGGCCTGTGAGATCAACAGCAGGGGAAAGCCGTCCGTAAAGGCGGTGCGGTCCTGGGGCTGGGCGTAATCGGGATCGATCCGCCGCACCGTCTCAGCGGGCATGTAGACCAGACGGCAGGCGCATCCAAGAAAGTTGCTAAGCCATTCGTGTGCGGCAGGTTCGCAGAGTTGCGCCTCACAGGCATCGTCCCACACGTGCACTTCGATCCTCTTGGACTCGGCGTCAGGGTAGGGTAAATGAATCAATGACATCCCCGGCGCCTGTAACACCAAGCCCGACGCCTCCACGCTGGGGGTGATCAGGGCCATGCGCGGCAACTCACGCTGGCTAAGGAACTTCCCCGCGCGATCCACCAGCATCCAGCGCCTATCCGCATACAGGCCGCAGGGATCCAGCCTGCTCCGCTCCAGGGAGTGCCCGGCAAGGGACTTCACCGGATAGCGGTAGAGGGCGGAGAGCCGGATTCCGCTCACCACTGCCCCCGATTGTTTCGAAAACTGGCCATAATCTGATTTTTTACTTCATTCCTGTTGCAAACTGCCGATAGTCTCTATCAGACCACACTACCCTGGCCCGTAGAAAATTTTGGCCGAGATAAAACGCTTGGAGGAAGTTGCATGGATATCGTGCCATATCTGAAACTCATGGTTCAAAAGAACGGATCGGACGTCTTCTTCAGCACCGGCGCCGCACCGCACCTGAAGGCCGAGGGCGAAACCCGTCCCATCGGCTCCTCACCCCTGCAGCCCGGCCAGGTCAGGAAGCTCGCCTATAACATCATGAGCGATGAGCAAATCAAGGAGTTCGAGGCCACATACGAGTGCAACCTGGCCATCTCGATCCAGAATCTCGGCCGCTTCCGCGTCAATATCTTCAAGCAGCGCGGCGATGCGGCGATGGTCATACGCTACATCAAGGGGGTGATTCCGCCGGTGGAGAAGCTCAATCTCCCCCTGATATTAAAGGATTTGATCATGGAGCCCCGCGGCCTGATCCTGGTGGTCGGCGCCACCGGTTCCGGTAAATCGACCACCCTGGCGGCGATGATCGAATACCGTAACCAGAACCGGGCGGGGCACATCCTCACCATCGAGGATCCTATCGAATACCTCTACACTCATAAGAAGTCGGTGGTGGACCAGCGTGAGGTGGGCATCGACACCCTCTCCTACGAGAACGCCCTGAAGAACGCCATGCGCGAGGCGCCGGATGTGATCCAGATCGGCGAGATCCGTGAAATGAAAACCATGTCACACGCCATCGCCTATGCGGAGACCGGCCATCTCGCCCTCTCCACCCTGCACGCCAACAACGCCAACCAGGCTTTGGACCGCATACTCAACTTCTTCCCCGACAGCGCCCACCAGCAGCTCTACATGGACCTCTCCCTGAACCTCAAGGCGGTCGTTTCCCAGCGCCTAGTGAAGGGCAGGGACGGACAACGGTTGCCGGCGGTGGAGATCATGCTGCTCACCACCTATATCTCTGAATTGATCCAGAAGGGCGATGTCCACGCCATCAAAGAGGTCATGGAACAGGGTACCGAGCGCGGCATGCAGACCTTCGACCAATCGCTCTACGCCCTTTACCAGGAGGGCAAGATCACGCTGGAAGAGGCGCTGTCCCATGCCGACTCACGCAACAACCTGTCGCTGAAGATCCGTCTCTCAGATACCGGCAGCGTCGAGGCGCCCGGCGGGCTTGGCATGGCGGAAAACGATTTCTAATTCAGCCTCAAGCCCTTTCTCTAGCTGTTACAATGCGGCAAACTGCAGGCTGCTGCCCTGATCACCGCTCAATTTAATCTGGCATTCTATGGCCGACCATCGGCATAATTCGGGGAATCCAATTGCCTCAGGTCAACCACCATGCCCAAGAAAGAGATTACCAGTTCGCTTCCCATCAAATGTGATGCGTTGACGGAACTACCGCCGCTCGGCATGGATGCGGAGTCGCTCTCTTACGATTTCCGCCGCTACTTCGCCCACACCCTGGGACGTGACAACAAGTGCACCTCCGGTCACTACCCCTACAAGGCCCTGGCCTTCGCCATTCGCGACCGGTTGGTCGAACGCTGGAAAGAGACCCGCGCCATCTATGAAACAACCGATTGCAAGCGCACCTTCTATCTCTCCCTTGAATTCCTCATGGGCCGCGCCCTAAGCAATGCGGCGCTCAATCTGGAACTCGACGATGCGGTCGGCCAGGCCTTTCAGAGCCTCGGCATGGAGCTGGAAGATATCCGTGACAGCGAGCCCGACGCCGGCCTGGGCAACGGCGGACTCGGCCGCCTGGCGGCCTGCTTTCTCGACAGCTGCGCCACCCTCAACCTGCCTGTGCGCGGCTACGGCTTGCGTTACGAGTACGGCATGTTCCGCCAACACATCACTGACGGACGGCAGGTGGAGGACCCGGATCACTGGCTGCGCGATGGCAATCCCTGGGAGCTGGAACGGCCCGAATATACCCAGCGCATCAAATTCGGCGGTCACACCGTACACGACAACGGCCGGGTGCGCTGGATCGATACCCAGGATGTGCTGGCTGTCCCCTATGACCTGCCGGTTCCCGGCTATCGCAACGACACGGTGAACACCCTACGGCTATGGAAGTCGGCGGCCACCGATGAGTTCAATCTGGACGAGTTCAATGCCGGCAGCTATCCCGAATCGGTTGAGACGAAAAACGACGCCGAACACATCACCATGGTGCTCTACCCGAACGACGCCAGCGAGAACGGCAAGGAGTTGCGTCTAAAGCAGCAATATTTCCTCGCCTGCGCCAGTCTGCGCGACGTCATACGCGAGTGGGTGGACGGTCATACCGATTTTTCCGACTTTGCCGACAAGCACTGTTTTCAGCTCAACGACACCCATCCCAGCATCTCGGTGGCGGAACTGATGCGCCAGCTCTTGGACGAACACAACCTGGGCTGGGACGAGGCCTGGGAGATCACCAGCCGCACCATGGCCTACACCAACCATACATTGCTCCCGGAGGCCCTGGAGCGCTGGCCGGTCAAGCTGTTCCAATGCCTGCTACCGCGTTTGCTGGAGATCATCTACGAAATCAATGCCCGCTTCCTCAGCGAAGTGGCCCTGCGCTGGCCCGGCGACACCGACCGGTTGCGACGCATGTCACTGATCGAAGAGGGCGCGCAACCCATGGTGCGTATGGCCTACCTGGCCATCGTCGGCAGCTTCTCCGTCAACGGCGTGGCCGCCCTACATACGTCGTTGTTGCAACAAGGTCTGTTTCACGACTTCTACCATCTCTGGCCGGAGCGTTTCAACAACAAGACCAATGGTGTCACCCCGCGCCGCTGGCTGGCCGCCTGCAATCCGGGCCTGCGCCACCTGCTGGACGAGACGGTGGGCAACGGCTGGATCTCAGACCTGCCGAAGGTGACCAAACTTCTGGAGCGAGCCGACGATAATGCATTTCATCACCGCTGGAACGCCATCAAGCGGGAGAACAAGCAACGGCTGGCGCGCCTGGTCAAACGCGAATGCAATGTGGATTTCGATCCCGATGCCCTGTTCGACGTGCAGGTGAAGCGGATTCACGAGTACAAACGGCAACTGCTCAATATCCTGCACGTCATTCACCTCTACACCCGCATCAAACGCGGCGACACCGACAACTGGACCAAGCGCTGCGTACTATTTGGCGGCAAAGCGGCGCCCGGCTATCAGATCGCCAAGCTGACCATCAAACTGATCAATAACGTGGCGCGACTGGTCAACAAGGACCGCCAGGTCGGCAACCTGCTGAAGGTCGCCTTTCTGCCCAACTACCGGGTCTCGGCAATGGAGGTGATCGCGCCCGGCACCGACCTCTCGCAACAGATCTCCACCGCGGGCAAAGAGGCCTCGGGCACCGGTAACATGAAATTCATGATGAACGGAGCAGTGACCATCGGCACCTACGACGGCGCCAATATCGAAATCCTGGAAGAGGTGGGCGAGGCTAACTTCTTTCTCTTCGGCCTCACCATCGATGAGGTGGCAGAGCAGCGCAGCAGCTATGCACCCAACGCCATTATCGACCAGGACCGTGACCTGAAACTTGTTATGCGACTGTTGGAGAGCGGCCACTTCAACCAGTTCGAACCCGGCATTTTCGAACCCATTATCGATTCGATCCGCAGTCCCTACGACCCCTGGATGACCGCCGCCGATTTCCGCAGCTATATCGACACCCAGGAACAGGTCGCCATGGCCTTTCAGGATCGGGAACACTGGACCCGCATGAGCATCATCAACAGCGCCAAGAGCGGCCGCTTCTCCACCGATCGCACCATGCAGGAGTACAATCGGGACATCTGGCGCTTGCAGCCGGTAACACCGAACCGGGTTTCAAAGGCATCATGAGTGACCAGGCAATCGCCTGCTGGATCTACCGCAGCCCACGCAAGGAGGAGATGTACCTCTATCTGCGCAAGGAGGATGATTTCTCAGAGATCCCCAGCGACCTCCTCAACCGTTTTGGTACCCCTGCGAAAATAATGCAACTGACACTCACACCCGAGCGTAAACTGGCAAGGGAAGATGTAAACAAGGTCATGGAGAATCTGTGCCTTCAGGGTTTTCATCTACAGATGCCACCAAAAATTGAGGTTGATCTTTACGAGGGGGAATAAATCCATACCATGCACAACACCCATACCAATCGACTCAGTAATGGGGTGGCGGCGGTTCCGTTTCACCATTGTCCAAGGGTGACTGCGCGAGGCCCTGCAAGCGTTGCTTGAGTAGTTCCACTGTCTGTGACAGCTCATCGATCAGGCGCTGCTGGTCGGCTACAGCCTGGTTGAGATGATGAATGGCATCCTCTTGGAAGGCCAGGCGGGTCTCCAGCTCGACGACGCGATCTTCCATGGGCATCAGGAATCGGGGGGGTAGCGGTCGTCAAGGTTGGCCGGGCAAAGCACGTTGCGCATGATGCCGATCAAGTCGAGCAGTTGGTTGTTGCGGATGCGATAGTAGATGCGGTTGGCCTCTTTACGCGAGACAACGATGTTCTTGTTGCGCAACTGCTCGAGGTGTTGCGAGATATTGCTTTGCGAAGTGCCGGTGCGTTCCACGATCTCCCCCACCGAGAGTTCATTATCGCCGAGGGAGCAGAGGATCTTCCAGCGTAGCGGATGGGCCATCGCCTTGAGCGCGTTGGCTGTCAGTGAGGTGTCTTCAAAACCCGTCATCATCGGATCGTCACCTGATTCATTCATTGATTAACTCCCGTGGAGAAGTGCTCGACACTCTCCATCTCGCGTATGTAGCCCGTCATATCTTTAGCGATGCAGATGATATGGCTGATCTTGCCTGCCTGGTCTTTGACCGCGGTGCGGGCGAAAAGTATGGGCACCCGTCTTCCGTCCTTGGCGATGAAGCGCGCCTCGATACGACTCAATGCGCCGGTGCGTATCAGCGCCTCGAGCCAAGTGCCGAAAAAGGCGCCGGCCTGCTCTTCCTCCGGCTCTTCGAATACATCCCCGATGGAGAGCGTCAGCAGGTCATGCTCACTGTAGTCGAGCATGGCGCAGGCCGCCGGGTTCGCCGACTCGATACGACCTTCGGGATCGAGTACCAGCAGCGCCTCACCCATGTTGGTGATGATGTTCTCCAGGTGCTGTTTCGCCGACGCCAGTTCCGTCGTACGCTCCGCCACCTTCTGCTCCAGGATTTGGTTGAGCTCCCGCTCTTTTTCAATCAGGCGAAAATAGGTGCTGATCTTGTTGAGCAGTTGATTGTCGTCGATCGGCTTTAGCAGGTAGTCGACGCCACCGACCTCGAAACCCTTTTGTTGAAACTCTTCCGTCTTGAATGCGGCAGTAAGAAAGATGATCGGTATGTCCTGGGTCTTCTTGCGGATCTTCAGCATCGAAGCAGTCTGGAAACCGTCCATCTCGGGCATCTGCACATCGAGGATGATCAAATCGATGCCCGGCTCCTTGACGGCGATATCCAAGGCCCGCTGACCCGAGGTCGCCTCGAAGATCTCCACATCCATATAGCGTTGAATCAGGCTGCGTAGGGTGAAGAGATTATGCTCGTGGTCGTCCACGATCAGCAGTTTAAAGCCGGCGTATCGTTTCATGCCTCTCGTCTGGAACCGATGAAACGGTTCAGGTCGTTTGATGTTGTGCCTATCGAAAGATCAAGCATCAGGCTATATTCCTTTCAATTATCCGCTTCAGCGCAGATGCGTCGTTGCGGTCGGCTAGACAATCGTTGGCTCCGGCATCCATCCACCGCTCCGGCGCGTGGCCCTTTTCTCCAGTGTCCATAGCGATAATGGTCAGTGCAGTCAGCTGCATCTTTTCGCGGATCTCCTTGATCGTATCATAGCCGTCACGCTCCGGCATCCCGAGGTCCATCAGCACCAGGGAGAAGTCGGCGTCCTCTTTCAGCGTCTCCAGGGCCTCCTGGGCGTCGCCGGCGGCGACAACCTGCAGGCCCCAGGACTCCAGCTGGGGCGTCAGGGTCAACAGGTTGTTCAACTCGTCATCCACCAACAGCACGCGATGGCCGCTGAAGGGTGCCGCTTCGATATGCTTGGACGTCGCCGGTACCGAGGAATTTCTCATCAGCGCCACCTCCCGGGTTACCCTGTCCTCCCCATCCGCTAGTTCCACCTGCTGCGACGAAGGCAGCCGCAGGTGGTTGAAAGTCAGCGGCAGGCAAAGGGTAAACTCCGCGCCCTGGCCCTCTTCGCTGCGCAGTCTGATCTCCCCCCCCAGCAGACGGGCCAGCTCCCGGCTGATGCTGAGGCCCAGGCCCGTGCCCCCGTAGCGGCGGCTGGTGGAGCCGTCGGCCTGCTTGAAGGCCTCGAATATCAGCTGATGTTTGTCGGAGGGGATACCGACACCGCTATCCCGCACGCTGAGGCAAATCGGCCGCTCCGGGTCCTGGGATTGCCGCCAGCATCGCAGGACCACGCTACCCTGGCGGGTGAACTTGAGGGCGTTGGAGAGGAAGTTCTTGAGGATCTGCCGCACCTTTTCCTGATCCGAAACGAACTGCAATGGCGTTGAGATCTCCTGCTGCAAGCGTAACTCCAGCCCCTTGGCGTCGAACTGGGGCTGCACCAGATCGATCAGATCGCGCACCAGCTCCCCCGCATCGATCGTCTGCAGGCTGAAACTGGCCTGTCCCGCCTCGATGCGGGAGAGATCGAGTATGTTGTCGATCAGGGCGCGCAGATCACTGCCGGCATCCTGGATCACTTGCAGCTGTTGGCGCTGCTCCGGATTCAACTCATGCTCCCCCTCCCTGAGCAGCTTGGAGAGCAGCAGGATGGAGTTGAGCGGGGTACGCAGCTCATGGCTGACGTTGGCGAGAAATTCCGATTTGTATCGGTTCGACTCCTCCAACTGCCGGGCATGCTGGCGTTCCGCTTCCGCCTGCTGGGCGTGGGTCTCCGCCAAGGCGGTGAGCTGTTCGCCGAGAGATTTGAACTCCTTCGGTCCTCTCCAATCGAAGCGCACCGGGGCGTCCTCCCGCAGTACCTTGCCGACCCCGTCGCGCAGCTTGTTGCCAAATTGTTCCGCCCGGAGAGCGATCCAACGCGCCACCAGCAGCAGGATCACAAGTGAAATCAATACGATAGCCATCACCCGGTTGATCAATACATTCCTAAACTCATCCAAGGGCGAGGGATCGACCTGGCGACCGACCCACAAGGGCCCCGAGCCTTCCGTGGGAAACAGGGGTACCCAAATGACCTGCTGCCCCAGCCCCTCCCACAGGGCCAGATTGCCCGCCTGAAGGATCTCGCGCAGCCCGTTGTAATCCTCAAACGCCTTGGCTTGGTTGCTACCCTCCAGGCGCTCCTCCAAGTAGACACCGTTGCTGGTCACCCAGTGGGTGTTGCGATAGGCCCGAGCCATGCCGCCCACGTCGATATTGATCACCACCGCTCCCAACGGCCGCACACGCTCCTCTTGATCCGACCCGATGATGGGGCTGATCATGCGCAGGGTCATGAAGCGGCTGGGATCGTTCACCGCGGCGGCTGGATTCAGGCTGATCTTACTCACGGCCACCCGGCCGTATTCCTGGTGTACGTTGTTGCGAACGAACTCCGGATTGGGCATGTCGGGTTTCTTCAGCGTCGGCTCCCACTGCCGGGTGCGCGGGTTGAGTTCCAGCCAAAAACGGGGATTGCCCTGCATGTCGAGAAACAGGATCTGAAAGATATCCAGATGGTCGCGCAGAATGCGGTTGATCCACTCGGTATAGCGCACCCGGGCCTGGTCGATATCGTGTGACTCGCTTTCTCCTTGCGCACCGAGAATCAACCCGGGTTCCGGCAGCTTGGCCAACAGGCGCAGCATCTCGTGACGGCTGGCCAGATGTTCATCGAGATCGCGAAAGTCGGCCCGCAGGTTCTGAAGATGGGCCTTGTGGTAGAAAAACTCCAGCCGCTCGAGCACGAACGGCAGGTTGCTGACCACGATCGCAGTCAACGGCGCAAAACCGAACAGAAACAGCAGAATGAGTATCTGAGTGCGGAGCTTCACGACAACCGATCACCGGCCTTTAGCGAATTTGCCTACCATAGTATAGGTTTAGGTGAGGTGCAGAAAGATACTCTGTTGGAGAAACAGGCCGTAAATGAACGCTAATCACCGCAAATTTATGCGAGTTATTTGATATGTCTTGCCAGTGATCATTGGCGTAAATTTGCGGTAATTAGCGTCTATTCGCGGCTTGAATCTCTTTCCCGGGCTGTGCCGCCAAGCCGAGATCAGGCATGCTTTTTAACCAGTTCCAGCACCTGTGACGCATGTCCCTTGGGTTTTACATCGTAGAGCGCCTCGCGTATCACGCCAAGCTTGTCGATGATGAAGGTGGAGCGCAGGATTCCCATGCGTCGCTCCCCGTTCTTCTCCTTTTCGCGCCAGACGTCGTAGGCGAGGCAAGCCTCGCCGTCGATATCGGCCAGTAGGATGACCGCCAGGCCGTGTTTGTCACGGAATGTGGCATGGCTGACGCAGTTGTCCCGGCTGACGCCGATGACCTGAGTATCGTGCAGTTTGAATTCCTCCATCAGGTCGGAAAGCTCCAACGCTTCGATGGTGCAGCCCGTGGTATCGTCCCTGGGATAGAAGTAGAGCACCAGGTGGCTGTTGCCAAGAAAACTGTCGGACCTCACTACCTGCATATCGGCATCCGGCAGTTCGAACGGGGGGGCCATGTCGCCAGGCTTCATCATCTCAATTTCCTCGATCTTATCGTTATCATTCAGGGTCGCTTATGATCTGAAGATAGTTGACGCCATCGAAATGGGTCAATATTGGATTGGCAGCCTCGCGGCAGGCAGTCCTACCCACCGGAAACAAATTCCGGCACCTCACTCTCCAGGTAGGCAGTCCAGTCGATAAGATGCATAATATGAAGATATGAAAATGCGCGAGATGGCGCTACCCTTAGCCTGTCCATACCAAATAGCCGGGCGGGCAATCAAAGGCAAAACAATATGTACGATGACTTTTACAAGCTCACTGGAAAGCCGTTTCAGCTGACTCCTGATCACAAGTTTTTCTTCAATAGCAAGGGCCACAACCGGGCTATGGCCTACCTGCGTTACGGCCTCGAGCAGGGTGAGGGTTTTATCGTCATCACCGGCGGCATCGGCACCGGCAAGACCACGCTGGTACGCAACCTCTTCGAGGAACTCAACGACATGAACGTGATGGCCGCGCAACTGGTCACCACCCAGGTCGATCCCGATGACATGCTGCGCATGGTCAGCGCCTCTTTCGGGCTGGCCCATGAGGGGCTCAACAAGGCCACCCTTTTGCACAATCTGGAGGCCATTGCCCGCGCGCGTCACGCCGAGGGCAAGCAGATGCTGCTGGTGGTGGACGAGGCGCAAAACCTGCCTGCACGCTCCGTGGAGGAGCTGCGCATGCTTTCCAACTTCCAGGTCGACGACAAGGCGCTGGTCCAGACCTTCCTGCTCGGCCAGGAAGAGTTCAAACGCACCCTGCAAAGTCCGGGCATGGAGCAGGTCCGCCAACGCATCATCGCTTCCTACCATCTGGAGCCGCTAAGTCCCGACGAGACGGAAAAATATATTCTGCATCGGCTGCAACTGGTCGACTGGAAGCAGGATCCCACCTTCGCCGACGGCGTATTACGCATGATCCATGAGTTCACCGGCGGCGTGCCACGGCGCATCAACGCCATGTGCGACCGGCTGATGCTCTACGGCTGCCTGGAGGAGCTTCACCACCTGGAGAAGGATGCCGTACTCGCGGTCATGCAGGAGCTGGAGCAGGAGGTCAGTTTCGACCCGCCACCCGGGGAAGCGGACCAATCAAATCAACCGACGCAGGCACCACCCAAGGCCTCGGTCTCCCCCCTGCGACCGAACAGTAATAGCGGCAACCAGGCCACCGCCAAAAAACCGGCCGCGGCGACAACTCCCCATGCGGACGAGCTGATCTACCGCATCCAGGAACTGGAGAAGGAACTGGATGACCTACGCCAGACACTGCGTAATGAGCAGAAACTGCTACGCAAGGCCATCCTGCTGCAGATGGATCTGGACGAATTCGAAGACTTGAAGTAGGGACCGAGCCGCGAATGCCTGGAACTGGCACGAATGGTGCTGCGAAGAAGCTTC
>CAJICC010000064.1_pt1 | contig 15765 bp, 13 predicted proteins | sample 9199511 | NCBI WGS metagenome assembly CAJICC01 (sample SAMEA7708322, study PRJEB35096) | sediment metagenome | biome: marine neritic benthic zone biome [ENVO:01000025]; feature: sediment [ENVO:00002007]; material: shallow marine sediment [ENVO:03000034] sea grass bed [ENVO_01000059] ...
AAGCGCTCGCGATCTGCTATGTGCATCTCCTCGTCAAGTAGCTCTGCCGTGCCCTGGATCGCCGCAAGGGGACTCTTCAGTTCATGGGTCAGGCTGTGCAGATAGTTTTCAACATAGTCTTTCCCCTCCAGTTCCCGGCGCATGGAGTCCATGGCATCCGCGAGCAGCGCCAGCTCACGTTCGGCCAGATTCGGCACCTCCGGGTGTTTGCCTTCTTGGACTTCCCTGGCGTAGACGGTGAGCTTGCGAATGGAGAAAGTCAGCCAGTAGGTGAATAGCAGACCCAGCGCCAGGGCGGCCAGTATCATTAGCGCCCCTTTCTCCTCGATATTGCTTAACGCACGATCAACAAAGGGTTGTACGGCCACGCTGGGTTTACCGACGGTAACGACGCCAATGATCTCATCATCCTGCATGATCGGGGCGGCCACGTACATGATGCTACTGAAATCATCGTCTGGGGACTCCCGCGTGGTGCGCGCGCCATATTCCCCTTTCAGGGTCAGATAGATATCGTTCCAGCGTGAGTAGTCTTTGCCCACATCCTGTCCTCTAGAATCGTAAATGACGATACCGCTGGCGTCGGTGACATAGACGATCATATTGGGATCGCGCTTCTTGAAAAACCAGATGCGGGCGTCGAGACGCCGTTTGACGAAGGCGTGCATGGCGCTATCGAAACGGCCCTTCTGCAGCTTGCCTTCAACCACTTCGTCGGCAACCAGTTCGGCAATCAGATTGGCCGTATCGACCAGCACCTCCTCCAGAGATTGGCGCATACCGGGTACCAGCTCGGCGGAAAAGCTGCGCATTACAAACCAGATGGCAAAGCCAAGGAGCAGGAAATAAGCAAGAAAAATACGGACGCTAAGTTTCATGAACCTTGCCGTTGACGCTGTAACCCATGCCGCGATGGGTTTTGATGGGATTCTCGTCCTCGCGCACATTGCGTAATTTTGCGCGCAGGGTCTTGATGTGGGTATCCACGGCGCGCTCCAGGCTTTCGCCCTGGTCAGACCATACCCGGTCCATGATCTCTGTCCTGGAGTAGACCCGCTCCGGATGTTGTAGCAACGTCCTGAGTAGCTCGTATTCGTAACGGGTAAGATCTAGCCAGCTGTCGTGATAGCGGATGCGGTGACGCGCTATATCTATGGTGAATGTGCTGATCTCCCGGTCCTCGATTACTGCGCTCATTCTGCCGCGTTTGAGAATGGCTTTGACCCGCGCGGTCAATTCCCTCGGACTAAAGGGCTTGCCCATATAGTCGTCGCCACCAATCTCCAGGCCGACAATACGATCAACCTCTTCGTTGCGTGCAGTGAGGAAGATGATAGGGATCTCGGAGAAACGCCGGATCTCCTTGCAAAATTCAAAGCCGTTTCCATCCGGTAGACCAATATCGAGTATCAGCAGGGCCGTCTCGGGATGGCGCCGCAACCAACCGATCCCTTCGTGACCGAGACGCTGCCACTCGGTGTCAAATCCCTCGCTTTTCAAGGCATAGAGCACCATGTCCGCGATTGAGGATTCATCTTCGATCAATAGTACGGTTTGCGACTTTTCCACAACTGCTCTCTTTTAAGCACTTTGTAGCTCTGGCAGCACTGGTAAGATCCTACCAAAAAAATAGTCACACGGTTTCACGTGAATCTGCAGTTAATCCAATGCTGGGTCATGCAGCGGGTAGCGAGACTTTATACGTTAAGATGTGCGTACTCAGTCTAACCGCCGCTCCACTTCTCTTTGGCAACGCTTGCTTCGGTGGCGGGGTTTTTTTTCTTCTATTTTTGCAAGCGAGCAACGCCGGGAGGGGAAAAGCGGCTAAATTTCAAGCAACTAGCGCAGCTTTCTTTAGGCGGTGAAGGGTTTCGGTAGATACCCCAAGAGACATGTAGAAAAAATGATATTTATTCATCCTATACTTCCGCTGACCATTGAGCCCAAGAACCCCTGAATAAAAAAGGAGACACTTCATGGATAGTGAGTTCAGAAACCGGGGAAAGATCGTCGTTGCCGCCGGCACCGGCATCAATCTGGCGTTAGGAGTCCTCTATACCTGGAGCATTTTCAAGGGAGCCATACACGATTCGATATCGGCGGGCGGCCCCGACGCTTTTGCCTGGTCCCTCTCTTCCCTGAACGATCCCTACGCCGTCTGCTGCCTCGTGTTCGCCTTTACCATGATCCTTGCCGGCAAGAGCCAGGATATCTTCGGGCCGAAGAGAACAGCCATCGCCGGCGGCATCCTGGTCGGTCTCGGCTTTATCCTGATCTCACAAACGACCTCCTATGCCGGATGGGTTCTTGGCTTCGGCGTACTGGTCGGCGCGGGCATCGCCTTCGGTTACTCCTCGGCGACGCCCCCTGCGATGAAATGGTTTCCACCGACCCAGACGGGGCGGGTGGCGGGCCTGGTGGTGGCGGGTTTCGGACTGGCCTCGGTCTATATCGCGCCGCTGGCGAAATACTTGTTGGCCACCTGGGGACTGCAGCAGGCCATGCTGTTCTTCGGCATCGCTTTCCTGCTGGTGGTTAGCCTGTTGGCGACCTTGCTCGTCAATCCGCCCGAAGGCTTTGTGCCGGAGGGCGTTGACCGCCGTAGTGACTCGGACGAAAACAAGGAGAACAGGGCTCGTTTCAAAGAGGTGAATATAGCCCCGACCGAGATGCTGCGGACGCACAATTTCTGGCTGCTGTGGATTCTCTACTTCATCGGCGCCGGAGCGGGATTGATGGTGATCAGCAGTGTCGCCGGGATGACCAAGCAAAGTCTTGGCGAGGCGGCTTTTTGGGCGGTGGCGGTACTTGCCGTGGGCAATGCCGCGGGTAGAATCGTCGCCGGCATCATGAATGACAAGATAGGCGGCAAAAAGACCCTGGCAATCCTCTTCGCCTTTCAGGCGCTGCTCATGTTTCTCGCCATACCGTTCATGCAGGCAGAGACGGCAAGCGTGGTCATACTTCTCTTTCTAACCACCTTCATCGGTTTTAACTATGGTGCCAATTTGGCGATCTTTCCCACCTTCACCAAAGAGATCTGGGGTATTAAAAATTTCGGCGTGAACTACGGTATCCTCTTCACCTCATGGGGGGTGGGCGGTTTCGTATTGAGTCGGGTTTCCCAGGTGCTGACTACGAATACACACTCATACAGCGCCTCCTTCCTGACCGCAGGCATCCTGTTGGTGCTCGGTGTCGCGCTCACCTTTTTGATTCATAATGAGAAGGAAATGATCAGGCGGGAGATTGTAAACGGAAGAAAGCCCTTGGCTACATCCTGACTATTGATTTCAGTCTATGGTCCGTAAATGAAGGCAAATAGGGGTTTGGCTCGGCTGTTCTTTACAGCGTAGGGTGCGGCAAGCCGCACCCTACAAAGTACGTAACAAAATTTGCGTTTATTAGCGTTCATTTGCGGACATTATTTAAATGCCCTGCAAAGGCGGCAATCATCGCTTGTCCTTGAATTCGATCTCCAGGGATTTCAGTTTGCGATAGAGGTGGGTTCGCTCCATACCGACTACTTTGGCCATGCGTGAGATGTTGCCTTCGTGTTGTTGCAGCTGATACTCCAGGTAGAGCTTTTCGAAATCCTCCCTGGCCTGGCGCAGCGGCTGATCGAAGGAGATCAGCGACTCCAGGCTGCCGCCGGCTGCATGCAGGTCAGGCGCTCCCAGGGCGGCTTCAACCTCTTCCGGGGCGATCTCGGGACCGGCGCCGAGGATCAGCAGGCGCTGCACCAGGTTTTTCAGTTCGCGTACATTGCCATGCCAAGGGTGGTTGCGCAGTATGTTTTGGGCGCCCACGTTGAAGTGGCGATAGGGCAGCTTCTCGTGCATCACGAACCAGTCCACATAGAAGCCGAGCAGCTCCGTTACGTCTTCCGCGTGCTCCCGAAGCGGCGGTACGTGCAGCGGCACCACGTTGAGATGGTAGAAGAGGTCTTCGCGAAAGCGTCCCTCCTGCACCACCTCTTCCAGATTGTGGGTGGTGGCGGCGATGATGCGCACGTCGATGCTGACCGGCTCACTGCCGCCCACCCGCAGGAAGCTGCCGGTGTCGAGGGCGCCGACCAATTGCGCCTGGGCCTCCAGGTCCATATCGGCCACCTCGTCGAGGAACAGGGTGCCGCCCATGGCCTGTTCCAGCCTGCCGTAATGGATGCGACCAGCCTCCTCGTGGCCGAACAGCTCCTGGGCCGCGTTGGCTTTGACGATGGCGCTGACGCTGACCTCGACGAAGGGGCGCTCGCGGCGCATGCTCTGGGAATGCAGATAGCGGGCCAGCGTCTCACGGCCGCTGCCCGGTTCGCCAGTCACCAGCACCCAGGTATCGTGCTGGGCGATGCGTTTGACCTGTTCGCGCAGTCGCTGCATCACCGGGCTCTTGCCGGTGGGCTCGTGAATGGCGTGGGTATGACGGCGCAGCCCCACGTTTTCCTGCTTCAGCTGTTCCGCCTCCAGCGCACGCTCGATGGTCAGCAGCATCTTCGCCAACGATAGGGGTTTTTCGAGGAAATCGTAGGCGCCGAGGCGGGTCGCCTCCACCGCCGTCTCCACCGTGCCGTGGCCCGACATCATGATCACCGGGCAGGGCAGTCCCTCCTCCTCGCCCCACTGCTTGAGCAGAGTGATGCCGTCCACATCGGGCATCCAGATATCGAGCAGGATCAGTGCCGGCCGGCGTTCGCGCAGGGCCTTGTTCGCAGACTGGCCGTCAGCGGCCAGGGCCACTTCATACCCCTCATCCTCGAGGATCTCCTTGACCAGGTTTCTGATCTCCGGCTCGTCATCGACCACCAAAACAAAGGCAGCGCCCATCTATTCTTCTCCTACTAACATCGGAAGTTGCACAACCACACAGGCACCCTTGCCGCAGTTCTCCGCCCAGATGATACCCCCATGCTCCTCGACGATCTTCTTTACAATAGCCAGCCCCAGTCCCGTGCCCTTGGGTTTCGAGGTGACATAGGGTTCAAACAGGTGTTGTACCATCGATTCCTTGAATCCCGGGCCGTTGTCCCGCACGCGAAGCTCGTAGTAGGGGTGGTCGTCACGGGTCAGCACCTGAGTGTTTACTTCCACCCGCGCCTGTTTGCGTCCCTCCATTGCCTCGATGGCGTTCTTCACCAGGTTGTGCACCACCTGGCGGATGCGCAGGGTGTCAGCCTCCACCCGCGCCTGTTCCGCCTCCAACTGGACCTCGAAGCGGATAGAGCTGTTGCCCCGGTAGAGGTCGACCACTTCCTCGATCAGGCGATCCAGATGCAGCGGTTTGAGCTCCATCTGTGGCGGCCGGGCGTATTCGGAAAAGTCGTTCACCATGCTCTTCATCGCCTCGACCTGCTGCACGATGGTGTGGGTCGCCCGATCGAGCACTTCGGCGTCTTTGTCCGCCATGCTCTTTAGGTACTTGTGCCGCAAACGCTCGGCGGAGAGTTGGATGGGGGTCAGCGGATTCTTGATTTCGTGGGCCAGGCGCCGCGCCACCTCGCCCCAGGCGGCATCGCGCTGGGCCTGGATCAGGGCTGTGACGTCGTCGAACAGCACGATATGACCCCGAGGCCCGTCCAGTTGCGAGAAGGGGGTGGCGCGGTAGATCAATACCTTGCGCCCCTCACTACCGAACAGGGTCAGTTCACCGCGTGACTCATCTTGAGTCTGTTGCAGGGGTGTCTGCAGGCCCTCGGCGAACTGTCTCAACACCGGCGAGTTGAGGGCCAGTGTCTGAACCGGAAAGCTGACCAGGCGCTGTAGATTGGCGCCGAGGATCTTCTCCGCCGCCGGGTTAGCGGTACGTAGTCGCTGCTCCTCGTCGAAGGTCAGCACCCCCGAGGAGAGACGATCCAGCACCGTCTCCAGGTAGGCTCGCTGCCCCTCCACTTCCCGTTGGCTGCGGTCGGCCTGGTCGCGGGCCTGACCTATACGTCGGGTCATGGTATTGAACGAAGTGACCAGGAAGGCCAATTCATCCTTGGCCCGGGGTACGGGGAGCTGGCGATCGTAGTCACCCTCGGCCACCGCGCGGGTGCCGGCGGCGATGTTGGCGATCGGCGCCACCATGCGCCGGGAGGAGAAGAAGGCGGCCCATACCGCCGAGAGCACCGCGAACATCAGCACCAGAAAGAGGGTCAAGGAGAAGTTGCGTTTCAGCGATTGCCGCAGGAAGGAGAGCTCTTTGTAGCGGTTGTAGGCCAGCTCCAATTTTTCCGACAAAGCGCTGACCCGGTCGGAGGCGGGGTAGAGTCCCTGGATGATGAAGGGCCGGCCGAGGGGATCCACCACCGCCACCCGGATCATCAGTTCGTCCTTTTCCCTGGCCAGGCCCACATAGCTATTACCCTCGCGCAGTTGCTGCATAACGTAATCGTCCGGTTTCTCCGGCGCCAGTTCGGTGGCCACCGCATTGGAGTAGGCGATGATTTGACCGCTGAGGTCGCTCAGAGAGAGTTCCAGCGCCCCCGATTGTTGACGCAGTTCGGCGATGGTCAGGGAGAGGGCCGACTCCGAGGCGTCGGTAATGCTGATCAGTTGTTGCTCGGTGTATCTCAACCAGAGCCGCTGGTTGAGATCGAGGGAGGCCTGGGCCAGTTCGCGGGCGTCTTCCAGGGCTTGGTCGATGCGTACGTCGAACCAGCTGTCGATACCCCCCTGCAGGAAACTGAAGGAGTAGTAATAGACCACCCCCACCGGGGTCAGGGAGATCATGATGAAGATCGCCACCATGCGCAGGGTCAGCCGGGAGCCGGCGCTGTGGCGCATATATTGGCGGATCAGGCGGATCGAGTTGTAAGTGATCAGTCCGATCAACACCACCATGCCGGCCAGGTTGATTACCAGCAGGGGCACGAAGTAACGGCTCAGCTCGGCGGAGTTCTGCACCGCGCTGCTCATCAGGTGGAGGGTGATCAGAAGCAGGATCAGCAGCAGGGCGACGGAGAGACCGCCGATGCGCAATCGGCTCAGGGTTGAAGTGGCCATTGGGTCCACCCGGTAGTGAGTCGCCAGCCGCGGCCAAGGTAAGCCAGCGGTTGCAGGGGCAAGGGCAGGGATTCGATCTCCAGATCGGCGCGCAGCCGCAGTCGATAGGCCTCGCCGGGCACCAGATCCGCACGCGAGATCAAGGGCAGGTCGCTGATCTCACCCAAGGCATAGAGGGCGGCCTCCTGGGTTACGAAATTCTGTTCCTCGCCGGTTTGCATATCGACTACACGGTAGAGTTCGGTCAATGCATGATAGCGGATCTGGAAGCGTAAAGTACGCGACAGTCGATTCGCTTCCCAAAAACCCCGCCAGACCTTGCCCAGCTCCAACCGCACCCGCAGGATCAACGGCACCCCGTTGGACAGGGCCTCCTCGACTTCCGGCGTCAGTCGGTAGTCGATGCGGGCATTTAAACGATACTCCGCCTCCTGGGCCTTGAAGGAGACGTCCTTCACAATGAAGGGAGCGGCCAGGACGGCGAAACACCAGCACCACAACAGGAGTGTCAAACACAGTCGCTTCATGGGCCGGTCTTCTCCAGCAGGGCGTAGTAGAATCCGTCCAGACCCCCTTCTCCGGGTGCGATTTGGCGGCCGATACTTTGCGCCTCGCCCCAGGTCGCCTCGATCGGTTGCTCCCGCGCATCCGGTTGTTCTGTTAGAAACCAGTCGAGTTGCTGTTCGTTCTCCACCGATAGGATGGAACAGGTGACATAGAGCATCAGTCCACCCGGCTGCAGCAAGGGCCAGATCGCCTGCAGTATGCGGCGCTGCAAGGCGGTCAGCTCACCGATGTCACTTTCACGCCGCAGCAGTTTGATATCGGGGTGGCGCCGGATCACCCCGGTGGCCGAGCAGGGTACGTCGAGCAGGATACGATCGTAGCGGCGCTCTGCCCAATCTCCTTCGGGCCGGGCCGCGTCGCCTGCCACCAGCTCGGCTTGCAATTGCATCCGGTCCAGGTTTTCAGTTACCCGTTGCAGTCGCTCGGCATCCTTGTCCAGGGCCGTCAATTGCAACCGGGGCACCGTCTCTAACAGGTGGCAGCATTTGCCGCCCGGAGCGGCGCAGGCATCCAGTACCCGCTGTCCCGGCGCCGCGGCGAGCAGCCCGGCGGCCAGTTGAGCGGCGCCGTCCTGCACCGAGACCTCGCCGCGGTCGAAACCGGGCAGCGATTCCACTTCCAGCGGCTGGGAGAGATCGACGGCGCTGTCGGCGACTGTATTGGCGGAGGCTTCGATACCGGCATCCGCCAGCTTATCGAGATAGGCCTCGCGGGTGGTGCGGCCCAGGTTGACCCGGAGCGTCATCGGGGGTCTCGCGTTGAGGGCGGCCACCCGCTGTCGCCAGGCCTGGGGCCAGCGCTGGCGGATCTCATGTAGCAGCCATTGCGGCATCGCGTAGCGGGCCTCCTCTTTGCTCTCCAACTCGGCCAGCAGCGTTTCCTGTTCGCGCTGCAGGCGGCGCAATACCCCGTTGATCAGCCCCACCGCCCATTGTTTGCCCAGCAGTTTCGCCGCCCCGGCGGTCTCGTTCACTGCCGCATGGTCGGCCACCCGCAGGTAGAGCAGTTGGTAACAGCCGATCAGCAACAGCGCCGCAATGTCTCTGTCTTTTGCCTTCAGGGGCTTTTGCAACAGATTATTCAACAGGGCCTGCAGGCGTGGATAACAGCGCAGGGTACCGTAGCTGAGTTCCTGCGCCAGGGCGCGATCCCTGACGTTATCGATAGCGGCGAACTGCTGCGGGATCAAGCCGGACAGTGAGCTTCCCCCGAGCACCCCTTCAACCACCCGGGCGGCGGCGATTCTGGGGGTCCGGCCGAGGCGGTTTCTGGGGTTTTGCGGCATTAGTGGAGCACCACCCCGTCGAGGCTGTGGGCATTGAGAAAATCGGCGGCCGACATGGCACGCCGGCCCGGCATCTGCAGCTCTGTAATGCGTAGCGCGTGCGCTCCAGTGGCGACGTCTATACCCGCTTTGCCGGTATTCAGGATCTGGCCCGGCCAGGAGTTTTCCGGCAATGGGTTTGGCAGCGGATGGGCTCGCCAGATACGCATGACCTGACCCTGCAGATCGCATTGGGCCACCGGCCAGGGGTTGAAGGCGCGTACCTGGCGATCGATCTCCAGCGCCGGCTGGGACCAGTCGATGATGGCCTCCTGTTTGTCGAGCTTCTTGGCATAGGTGGCCGAGTCATCGTCCTGTTTCTCGGCCTGCAGCGAGCCGTCCGCCAGGCCGCCGAGGCTCTCCAGCAGGGCGCGGGCGCCCAGTTCGGCGAGCCGGTCGTGCAGGTTGCCGGCAGTATCGTCGCGCAGGATGGGTGTCTTCAGGGTATGCAGCATGGGTCCGCAGTCGAGACCCGCTTCCATTTGCATGATGGTGACGCCGCTCTCTTCGTCACCGGCCAGGATCGCCCGCTGGATGGGCGCCGCGCCGCGCCAGCGGGGCAACAGGGAGGCGTGAATATTGACGCACCCCAAACGGGGGGCGTCGAGCACCGCCTGGGGCAGCAGCAGGCCGTAGGCGGCCACCACCATCAGATCGGCCGTAAGCCCGTCCAGCTCGGCCTGAGCGGCTGTGTCTTTCAAGCTTGCAGGTTGCCGTACCTCGATCCCCCGTGCCAGCGCCAGCTGTTTGACCGGACTGGGTTGGAGCTTCTTGCCGCGTCCCGCCGGTCGGTCGGGCTGGGTGTAGACGGCAATCACCCGATGGGAGGTGGTCAACAGGGCGTTCAAGGCGGTGGCGGCGAACTCCGGGGTACCGGCGAAGATGATCTGCAACGGGTCGCTCATGAATGGTGTTCCTAAAAAGACACTCTCGCTGAAGTTTTTACCGGACTGGGAACCCGGTCTCAGAATCTGCGGACGGCTGAGATGAAGATGCTGTCAAGGCCTATGGGGGGCATCATATGGCCTGATGCGTGCCAGCGTCGGGTGCTGCCGGTTGGCGGCCCTCCTTCTCGAGTTTTTTCCTAATTCGCTGACGTTTCAGGCTGGAGAGATAGTCAACAAACAATTTGCCTTCTAGATGATCCAGCTCATGCTGAATGCAGACTGCCAGCAGGCCTTCGGCCTCCATTTCGAAAGTGTCGCCCTTCCGATCGAGGGCGCGCACCCGGATCTGGACGGCCCGCGAGACCAGTTCGAACACCCCGGGAACCGAGAGGCAGCCCTCTTCCATCTCCTCGGCGCCCTGCTTTTCGAGGATTTGGGGATTGATCAGGCAGAGCGGGTCGTTCCTCTCCTCGGAGATGTCGATCACCACGATTCGCTGCGCCACGTTGACCTGGGTCGCGGCGAGCCCGATACCTGGGGCTTGGTACATGGTCTCAAGCATATCGTCGACCAGCCGACGAATAGAGTCATCCACTTGCGCTACGGGCTTCGCCTTGTTGCGCAGGCGCGGGTCGGGAAAGTGGAGTATGTCAAGAATCGCCATCGCCGTTCCAAAAATCTATAGTACAAATGCAAGAAATTGCGCTAACATTATGATCATACTGGAATCTGGTGAAAATTTCCGGCCATGATCCTTTACCGTGCCGACGTCAAATGCCAGTTTCGTATCCAAGGGAATCGTTATGTCATATCTTAACAACAAACTCATCGGATTCACCCTCGGGTTGCTGCTCTCATGCAGTGCCCTCGCCGCCGAGCCCGTGGCGCTCAATCCGGCCCATCCGGATCGCTACACCGTGGTCAAGGGCGATACCTTATGGGACATCGCTGCGCTGTTCCTGCGCGATCCCTGGTTTTGGCCGGAAGTCTGGTATATCAATCCCCAGATCGAAAATCCGCACCTGATCTATCCAGGTGACGAGATCATCCTGACCTATCTCGACGGTCGGCCGATGCTCACCCTCTCCCGCAACAAGCTCTCGCCGCAGGTGCGTGCGAAACCGATCGATGAAGCGATTCCGACTATCCCGATCGATGCCATCGCCCAGTTCCTGACCCGTCCATTTGTCTTGGATGAGGATGAATTAGAGCGGGCACCCTACATCGTCCATTTCCTGGACGATCACATCATCGGCGGGGCCGGGGTTCATTTCTACGCCAGACGAGTCAAGTACGATGATGCAGCCAAATACGCTGTCGTCAGACCGGGCAAACCCTATAAAGATCCCGACACCGACCAAATACTCGGTTTCGAGGCCGCCTTCGTCGGTGAAGCCGACCTCAAGCGCAATGGGGATCCGGCCAAGCTCTTTCTCAGCACTTCTGAGATGGAGGCCATCATCGGCGATCGTCTGATCTTTGCGAAAAACGATGAGCCCTTGGTCAACTTTCAACCGCGCGCTCCGGAGGGTAATGTCCAGGGCCGTATCATCTCGGTCCTTAACGGGGTCTCCCAGATAGGACAATACAACGTGGTGGTCCTCAACAAGGGCGCCAGAGACGGCCTCGAGCCGGGCCATGTGTTACAGATCATGCAGGGCGGCGAAGAGGTGCGTGACATCATTCTGGGGCGTGGCGAGACGGTCACCTTGCCCTTGGAGGAGGCCGGTATCCTGATGGTCTTCCGTACCTTTGAAAAGGTCAGTTTCGCTCTGGTGTTGCACGCAACCAAGCCCTTACACGTGCTTGATTGGGTTCGTCCACCGAGAAGCTGACTTCGCAGCATAAAGGTCCGTTCATGGATGAGCTGAACCTCGACATCGAATCTGAACGGGAAGCCTGGTTGCTCCTCAGCCAGGTTCCCGGCGTCGGCAGCCGCTATTTTCAACGCTTGCTCGACCGCTTCGGCGGAGCGACGGAGGCACTTCGGGCTCCGCGGGATCAGTTGAGGGATGCGGGCCTTCCACAGCGCACCATCGAGCAGCTGCAAGTTATCGGTTTCGACACCATTGCGCCGACTCTCGATTGGCTGCGGCAGCCCGGCCACCACATGCTGACCCTGGCCGATGCGGACTACCCCAACCTGCTCAGACAGATCGACGATCCGCCCCCGATACTCTATTTGATCGGCCGGGTTGAGCTGCTGCTGCAACCGCAATTGGCGGTGGTCGGCAGCCGTAATCCCACACCGACCGGCCTGGAGAACGCACGCGGATTCGCGCGCACACTGGCGTCCGCGGGGCTTTGTATCACCAGCGGCCTGGCCATCGGCGTCGATGGCGCCGCCCATGCCGGCGCCATGTCACAAGGCCACACTATTGCCGTGCTGGGTACCGGACCGGATCGTATCTATCCCGCCAGCCACCATGACCTTGCCCACCGCATCGCGGAGCATGGCCTGCTGGTGAGTGAGTTTCCGCCGGGGACTCCGGCCCGGGCAGAAAACTTTCCCCGTCGAAACCGCGTAATCAGCGGCTTGACTCTCGGTACCCTGGTGGTCGAGGCGGCTCCCCAAAGCGGTTCCCTGATCACCGCACGACTGGTACCGAGCAAGGCCGCGAAGTGTTCGCCATTCCCGGTTCGATTCACAATCCCCAGGCACGGGGCTGCCACGCCCTGATTCGCCAGGGGGCCAAGCTGGTCGAATCGGCGCAGGATATCGTGGAGGAATTGGGTTCCCTGCTCGGCAGCCTGGAGCCCACCGGTGACAGCCTTATGTTAGCCACACAAATGAGTGCCGGCCGTCTGGAGGATCCTGACTACCGGCAACTGCTGGATGCCTTGGGCTATGACCCGGTCTCAATTGACGAATTAATCGCCCGAACCGGTTTGACCGCGGAGGTGGTTTCGTCCATGCTGCTGTTGCTCGAGCTGGAAGGTCATGTATCATCAGCTCCGGGCGGACGGTATAGCCGCGTAGATACACTGGGATCCCGCCACGATAGCGGGAGAGAGAGCACATGAACGAAAACGTGGTCGATATCCTGATCTACCTCTATGAAAACTACATGGACGGCGAGCAGGCTCCCCCATCAGATCAGAACGATCTTCGCAACGAGCTGATCCAGGCCGGATTTTCCAGCGTGGAGATCGATAAGGCCTTCGACTGGCTCGACGAGTTGGCGGACAATGCCGTGTCGCTCCAGGGGGAAGCTCATAAACCCCACTCATTGCGTATTTTCACCGATGAGGAGACCGCCCGGCTGGACGTGGACTCCCGCGGCCTGCTGCTGTTTTTGGAGCAGAACGAGATACTCACCCAGACAGCCCGGGAACTGGTCATCGAGCGCTCCCTGGCCCTAGATACCCCGGTCATTACGGAAGAGGAACTGAAATGGATCATCCTCCTGGTACTGATGAATCAGCCTGGTCAGGAGGCCGCCTTTGCGCGCATGGAGGACATGGTCTACAACGAAGCTCCCCAATTCCTCCATTAAAATAACACTTGATTTCTTCGTCGCGGGGCGTTTCACTGTCCCGCGCCTTCCATTCAACCCGACTCCATCTCATGAATTTGGTAATCGTCGAATCGCCGGCCAAGGCAAAAACCATAAAAAAGTATCTGGGCAGCGGCTTTGAGGTGCTCGCCTCCTACGGTCATGTGCGCGACCTGGTGCCGAAAGAGGGTGCGGTCGATCCGAACAACGGCTTTGCCATGAAATACCAGGCGATCGAGCGTAACGACCGCCATGTGCGGGCCATCGCCAGCGCTCTGAAAAAATCCGATGCCCTCTATCTCGCAACCGATCCGGACCGCGAGGGCGAAGCGATCTCCTGGCATCTCTCCGAGCTGCTGAGGGAGAAGGGCAAGCTGAAGAATAAGCCGGTCTATCGGGTAGTCTTCAACGAAATCACCAAAAAGGCCGTGAACGATGCCATCGCCCAGCCGCGGGAGCTCTCCCATGCCCTGGTCGACGCCCAGCAGGCGCGGCGCGCTCTCGACTACCTGGTCGGTTTCAACCTCTCGCCCCTCTTGTGGAAAAAGGTCCGGCGCGGTCTCTCCGCCGGTCGGGTGCAGAGTCCGGCGCTGCGCATGATCGTGGAGCGGGAGCTGGAGATAGAGGCCTTCAAGGCCGAAGAGTTCTGGACCATTGAGGCCGACTCCGAAAAGGAGGGCCAGTCATTCTCCTCCAAGCTGATCTTCTACCGGGGCGAGAAGCTGGGGAAATTCAGCATCAATAACGAAGCGGACGCCCTCGCGGCGCAGACGGCCCTGAGCGCCGCCGGCGCCGACGGGATGCGGGTTGCCAAGGTTGAAAAGAAACAGCGTAAACGCAACCCGGCGCCCCCCTTCACGACCTCCACCCTACAGCAGGAGGCCGCGCGCAAGCTCGGTTTTACCGCACAGCGCACCATGCGCACCGCGCAACAACTCTATGAGGGAGTCGATGTGGGGCAGGGCACGGTGGGCCTGATCACCTATATGCGTACCGACTCGGTCAACCTGGCCGAGGAGGCGATCGGCGAGATTCGCGATTTGATCAGCCGGCGCTATGGCAAGGATCAGCTACCCCCCGCCGCACGACACTACAAGACCAAGTCGAAGAACGCCCAGGAGGCCCACGAGGCGATTCGTCCCACCTCTGTGCAGCGGGTGCCCGACGAGGTCAAGTCGCACATGACCAGGGATCAGGCCCGGCTCTACGATCTGGTCTGGAAACGGGCCGTGGCCTGCCAGATGATCCATGCCACGATTCACACCGTGGCCGCCGATCTGCAATGTGGCGAAGGCAACCTCTTTCGCGCCAACGGTTCAGTGATCGCCGAGCCGGGATTCATCGCCGTCTACCAGGAGGGTCTGGACGACGCCGCCAAAGGTGAGCAGGACGATAAGTTGCTGCCGCCCTTGAGCGAGGGGGACCTGCTGCCGTTGCGTGCGATCCGTCCCGAACAGCATTTCACCGAGCCGCCACCGCGCTACAGCGAGGCGACCCTGGTCAAGGCGCTGGAAGAGTACGGCATCGGTCGGCCCTCGACCTACGCCTCCATCATCTCCACCCTGCAGGACCGGGAATACGTGGTGCTCGAAAAGAAGCGCTTCCAACCCACCGACGTGGGCCGGGTGGTCAACAAGTTTCTGACCGAATACTTCACCCGCTACGTGGATTACGACTTCACAGCCAATCTGGAAGATGAACTCGACGCCATCTCCCGCGGCGAGGAGGACTGGGTGCCCCTGCTGAGCAAATTCTGGGGCCCCTTCAAGGAGCGTATCGATCACACCCAGGAAAATGTCAAGCGCAGCGATGTGACTCACGAGGCCCTCGACGAGGCCTGCCCCAAGTGCGGCAGCCAACTCTCGATCAGGCTCGGTCGTCATGGCCGCTTTATCGGTTGCACCAACTATCCGGAATGCGACTATACCCGTGACCTCAATGCCGATCAGAGTGAGAAGGAGGAGCCGGTGATCGTCGAGGGGCGGAAATGCCCCGAGTGCAGCTCGGAACTGGTGATCAAAAAGGGCCGCTACGGCAAGTTCATCGGTTGCTCATCCTATCCAACCTGCCGTTTTATCGAGCCGCTGGAAAAACCTGAAGACACCGGCGTCAGTTGTCCCAAGTGTCACAAAGGAACCCTCTTCAAACGCAAATCCCGGCGCGGCAAGATCTTCTACTCCTGTTCCACCTATCCCGATTGTGACTACGCAATCTGGAACGAACCCATCGCCGAACCCTGTCCCAGTTGCGGTTGGCCGGTGTTGACCATCAAGACCACCAAGCGAAAAGGCTCCGAGAAGGTCTGCCCGCAGAAGCATTGCAGTTTCAGCGAACCTTTCACCAAGCACTGACTAGCTTAGGAGTGCAGGACGCCGGAGATGCAGAAGAATAATCCGGAGCAGGCCGACGTCACCCTGGTTTTACTGCCGGGGCTCGACGGCACCGGTGAGTTGTTTGCTTCCTTCGTCGCCGCTCTACCCGGTCGGTTGCAGACCAGGGTCATCGCC
>CAJICC010000383.1_pt1 | contig 15680 bp, 10 predicted proteins | sample 9199511 | NCBI WGS metagenome assembly CAJICC01 (sample SAMEA7708322, study PRJEB35096) | sediment metagenome | biome: marine neritic benthic zone biome [ENVO:01000025]; feature: sediment [ENVO:00002007]; material: shallow marine sediment [ENVO:03000034] sea grass bed [ENVO_01000059] ...
GCTAGGAGAGAAGTTTGGTCACTCCAAATGAGTGACGAGCAACGCCGAGTGGCGCTTATTCAGGCGCAACCCGTAGGGCTGGGGCTATTTTTCCGCCCAGCGGCGTTATCATTCCCTCATGTAGAGTGACTGCACATCGCTCATTCTGCCTTGCTGGTCGAAAAAATAGTCCCAGCAGAGCCTATCGGATTAGTGTTAACAGGCCCTAGCATGAACGGCGCGGAAGAGGATGGAGTCGCCAAGAATAAAAGGTACAGCATGACCGAAATCAATCAAACGCCGGAGTGGGTGGCTCTGGAGGCACATTGGTCGGAGATTGAACAGCTTCAGATGCGCGACCTGTTTAGCGAGAATCCGGAGCGCTCGGGTCAGATGTCGATTCGTCAATGCGGCATCTTGCTCGACTACTCCAAAAATCTGGCGATACCGAAAACATTAAATCTGCTGTTGGGCCTGGCCAATGCCGCCGATGTGGACGGTTGGCGGCGACGCATGTTCTCTGGCGATCGCATCAACATCACGGAGAACCGGGCGGTATTGCATGTGGCGTTGCGCAACCGCAGCAACCGGCCTATCTGGTTCGACGGCGAAAACGTGATGCCCGCCGTGAACGCGGTTTTGGAAAAGATGGAGCGCTTTTCCGAGCGAGTCCGTTCAGGCGATTGGCGGGGGCACACCGGCAAACGGATCACTGATGTGGTGAATATCGGTATCGGCGGTTCGAATCTCGGTCCGCTGATGGTGTGTGAGGCGTTGAAACATTACCAACAGCCTGGACTGCGCAGTCATTTCGTCTCCAATGTGGACGCTACCCATCTGCTGGAGACCCTCAAAGAGCTGGATGCGGAAAGCTGTCTCTTTATCGTGGCCTCCAAGACCTTCACCACCATCGAAACCCTTACCAACGCACACACGGCGCGCCAATGGTTGCTGGACAAGTTAGGCGACGAAGCGGCGGTGGCAAAACACTTTGTGGCGGTCTCCACCAATGCGGAGCGAGTGACCGAGTTCGGTATCGATCTCGACAACATGTTTGAATTCTGGGATTGGGTCGGTGGCCGTTATTCCCTCTGGTCCGCCATCGGGCTGCCGATCGCCATCGCTATCGGCATGCCGGCGTTTTACGAACTGCTGCAGGGCGCCCATGAAATGGATGAGCACTTCCTGCATGCGGATTTGTCGGAAAACATGCCGGTGATCATGGCCCTGTTCGGTATCTGGTATACGGATTTTGCCCAGACCCGCAGCCATGCCATTCTGCCTTATGATCAATACCTGCGTTATCTGCCGGATTATCTGCAGCAGGCGGACATGGAGAGCAACGGCAAGCGGGTGACCCGCTTCGGGCGTCCGGTGGAGTACGCTACCGGGCCGGTCATCTGGGGCACAGCGGGCACTGACGGCCAACACGCCTTCTATCAGTTGATACATCAGGGTACGCAGCTTATACCCTGCGATTTTCTGGTGCCGGTCAACAGCCACAACGAGACGGGTGACCATCACCAAAATCTATTCGCCAACTGCCTGGCGCAGACCGAGGCGTTGATGCGTGGCAAGACCCGCAAGGAGGCGCGGGAGGAGATGGAGGCGGCCGGTATGGAGGCGGAGCAGATTGTCGATCTGCTGCCGCACCGGATCTTTCCCGGCAACCGGCCGACCAACACCCTGATCATCGATCGCATTACACCGAGTCGTCTCGGCTCCTTGATCGCGCTCTACGAGCACAAGATCTTCGTGCAGGGGGTGATCTGGCGCGTCAACTCCTTCGATCAGTGGGGCGTGGAGCTGGGCAAGCAGCTGGCAAGCGTGATTTTCGAAGAACTGCTGGACGAAAACCGGCGCGGCGAACACGACAGCTCAACCCAGGGGCTGATTAGTTATTTTCATCGCCACAGGGAAGATTGAAGTCTGTTACTGATCAGAATGTGAGTTTTTTATAACGCAAAGCGCGCAAAGAGACGCCATGAGCGCAAAGAAGAATTATTGTTTAAGACTTCTTAATTAGCCACGACGCTCAGCCAAAGAATCAGTAGACAACAGCAGTTGCGTTTCATGGCGGTCATTGCGTTATAAACAGGCCTTAGGCTTTCTCCAACAGAATCGCCCCCAGCGGCGGCAAGGTCAGGATTATGGATTGTTCCCGGCCCATCCAGGGAATCATTTCAGTCGGGATCGGCATGCCGTTGCCCAGGTTGCTGCCTTCGTAATATGCTGAGTCCGAATTGAAAAGCTCCCGGTAATTTCCCGGCTGGCTGACGCCGATGCGATAGCCATCGCGGGGAACCGGGGTGAAGTTGAGCACCACCAGGATTTCGCGTCCTTGACGATCCTTGCGTAGATAGCTGAGGATCGATTGGGAGCTGTCGTGGCAGTCGATCCACTCGAAACCGCCGAATTCAAATTCGATTTGATGCAGTGGGGACAATTCTTTATAAAGCCGGTTCAGGTCGATCACCAGGGCGGCGATGCCTTTGTGATAGGGCTTGTCCCAGAGCTGCCACTCCAATGCATCGGCTTCGTTCCATTCCGTGCCGTGGGCGAATTCGCTGCCCATGAAGAGCAGCTTTTTACCGGGGTAGGTGAACATATAGGTGTAGAGCAGGCGTAGATTGGCGAACTTCTGCCAACCGTCTCCCGGCATTTTATCGATCATCGAGCCTTTGCCGTGGACCACCTCGTCGTGGGAAAAGGGCAGCACGAAATTTTCGGTGAAAGCATACAGCAAGCCAAAGGTCAGCATGTCATGGTGATAGTGCCGATAGACCGGATCCTGGGAGATATAGGAGAGGCTGTCGTGCATCCAGCCCATGTTCCACTTCATACTGAAGCCGAGACCGCCGAGCCAGGTGGGGCGCGAGACCTGAGGCCAGGCGGTCGATTCTTCGGCAATCATCAAGCTGCCGGGGTGTAGGTCGTGGGTGACGCTGTTCAGCTCGCGCAGAAAGTCGACCGCTTCCAGATTTTCGCGTCCACCGTACTGATTGGGAATCCAGTCTCCATGCTCCCTTGAGTAGTCGAGGTAGAGCATGGAGGCGACCGCATCCACGCGCAGGCCGTCGATATGGTACTCCTCCAGCCAGTAGATGGCGCTGGAGATCAGAAAGTTGCGCACCTCGTTGCGGCCGAAATTGAAAATCAGGGTGCCCCAGTCCCGATGCTCCCCCTTGCGCGGGTCTTCGTGCTCGTACAGCGCAGTGCCGTCGAAGCGGGCCAGGGCATGCTCATCCCGCGGGAAGTGTGCCGGCACCCAGTCGAGCAGTACCCCTATGTCGTTTTGATGCAGCAGGTCGACGAAGTAGCGAAAGTCGTCGGGAGTCCCGAAGCGGCTGGTAGGGGCGAAATAGCCGGTGGTCTGGTAGCCCCAGGAAGCATCCAGGGGGTGCTCGGTGATCGGCAGCAGTTCAATATGGGTGAATCCGGTGTTCTTGACATGCTCGCACAGGCGCTGGGCCAGCTCCCGGTAGTTGAGGAAGTCGCCGTTTTCATCCCGTTGCCAGGAACCGAGATGCACTTCGTAGACCGACATCGGCTGTTGCTGCCAATCGATGTTTTTACGCCTGGTCAACCAGGGGTGGTCGTTCCAGTCATAATCGCTGTCGGGTATTACGACGCTGGCTGTCTCGGGGCGGATCTGGAAGTGGTTGCCGTAGGGATCGCTACGCAGGGTAATATCTCCATATGTCGTGCGGACTTCAAACTTATAGAGTGAGCCGCTGCCGATATCCGGAATGAAGAGCTCCCAGACGCCTGAACCGCCCCGTGAGCGCATGGGGTGGCAACGACCGTCCCATTGGTTGAATTCGCCCACCACGGAGATGCGGGCGGCGTTGGGGGCCCACAGGGCGAACAAAACGCCATCGACGCCCTCGACGGTGTGAAGATGAGCCCCGAAAAAACGATAGGCATGACGGTGTTTACCCTCACTGAACAGGTGGATATCGAATTCCGGCAGTTGGGGCGGGAAGCTGTAGACGTCGTGAATCAGATGTTGGGTGCCTAGTTTATCCACCCAAGCAAGCCGAAAGGGGGGAGTCTGGTGCTCTTCGGCCAGCTCGAGCTCGAAGAAGTCCGAACCCTCGATGCGCGTCATCGGCTGCCCGGTCTCGGCCAGCGTCACCCGCTCTGCCTGCGGTAGGAATACCCGCAGCAGGTTTTTGCCGCCCAGTACGTGACACCCGAGCACGGCAAAGGGGTCATGATGTTTGGCCTCGGCGATCAGCTGCAGTTTGGCAGGTAGTTTCGGCTTGGAATCTATCTTCATGATGTAAAAAACTCTGGGACTTCAGCTACGCCTCGAAGGGACATGATGTTACCATAGCTGGCAGCCAACCCGAACGCCGGATTGAAGCGACGTTACTCGCCGAGTGTGTTTCAGGTTTATTAAGAATAAGCGGTATCTTGATTCCCAATGCCGGCCATGGAGGTACCCATGATAAACGACCAGAACCCCCGCTTCGTCAGCCGATTGACTCGCAATACACTCGCTTTGATACTGGCTGGAGGGCGAGGTTCGCGTCTGAAGCATCTGACCAAGTGGCGTTCCAAGCCTGCCGTGCCTTTCGGCGGCAAGTTTAGAATCGTCGATTTCCCCCTCTCCAACTGCATCAACTCAGGTATTCGCCGGGTCGGCGTGCTGACCCAGTACAAGGCCCATACCCTGTTGTTGCATATTCAGCGTGGTTGGGGTTTTCTGCGCGGTGAATTTGGCGAGTTCATCGAGCTGTTGCCGGCCCAGCAACGTATCGAGAGCAGCTGGTACGAGGGTACGGCGGACGCGGTCTATCAAAATCTGGATATCCTGCGCAGTCACAATCCCGACTATGTACTGATCCTGGCCGGGGACCATGTCTACAAAATGGATTATGGCACCATGATCGCCGAACATGTGGAATCGGGCGCCGATATGACCGTCGGCTGCATCACGGTGGATTTGGAGACCGCCAAGGATTTTGGCGTGATGACGGTGGATGAGAGCAATCGCGTTGTCGATTTTCAAGAGAAGCCGGATCAACCGAAACCGGTGCCGGGCCGGAACGACGTGGCGCTGGCCTCCATGGGCATCTATGTCTTCAATCGCAAGTTTCTTTTCGAACAATTGATCAAGGACGCTGATACCTCCGATTCCTCTCACGATTTCGGCAAGGACATCATACCTCGGGTGATCGGCAAATACCGGGTGCAGGCCTATCCGTTCACCGACACCACCAGCGGCAAGCAAGCCTACTGGCGTGACGTAGGCACCATCGACGCCTTCTGGACCGCCAATATCGAACTGATCGGGGTGACCCCGCCGTTGAATCTTTATGACCGCAGTTGGCCGATCTGGACCTACCAGGAACAGTTGCCGCCGGCGAAGTTCGTATTCGATGATGACGAACGTCGCGGGATGGCAGTCGACTCCATGGTCTCCGGCGGTTGTGTCATCTCCGGCGCGAAGGTGAACAATTCCCTCTTGTTCTCCAACGTTCGAGTCAATTCCTATAGCGAGGTTGACCAGACGGTGGTGTTGCCGGATGTCAATATCGGTCGTAACTGCCTCATCACCCGGGCCGTTATCGACCGGGGTTGCGATATTCCTGAGGGTACGGTAATCGGGGAAGATCCGGCGGCGGACGCCGAGCGTTTTTATGTCAGTGAACAGGGGATCGTGCTGGTGACACCGGAAATGCTGGGTCAGGTCATCCACCATGTCCGTTGAAAAACTGCCAACATTACGGGTTGTCTTCTGCTGGCATATGCATCAGCCCTACTACAAGGGCGCCGGTAATAGCGACAGCGACTATCAACTTCCCTGGGTCTATCTGCACGGGATCAAGGACTATGCGGATATGGCCTCGCATATGGAGAACAATCCCGGCGCCAAGGCGGTGGTCAATTTCGCACCGGTGCTCTTGGAACAGCTCGATGATTATGTGCGGCAGCTGCAGGCTTGGCTCGAGCGCGGCATCCTGATCCGTGACCCCCTGCTGGCGGCGTTGGCGGGTCCCGGCATTCCGCTAGACGACAAATCGCGGAAGGCGATTGTTCAGGCGTGCCTGCGCGCCAATGAACAGCGCCTGATACACCGCTTCAGGCACTTTACAGAGTTGACGAGTCTGGCGCGGCATGCGTTGGAGCATCCGCACATGATCCCCTATCTCAACGACCAGTTTCTGATCGATTTATTGGTCTGGTACCACCTGGCCTGGATGGGCGAATGCGTGCGCATCAATGATTTGCGCATCCGCTCCCTGCAATCCAAAGGACACGGCTTTAGCAAAGATGACAGGCGGAGTCTGATTGAATTGATCTGGGAGACCCTCAAGGGGCTCGTGCCGCGATACATCCGGTTGGCGGAGAAGGGTCAAGTAGAACTCTCCGTGACGCCTTATGCCCATCCCATCGTACCCCTGCTGATCGATCTACAGAGCGCCAAAGAGGCGCTGCCCGGCATTCACATGCCCGAACTCGAGCTTTATCCGGGGGGAGAGGCGCGCGCCCGATGGCATATCCGCAAAGGTGTCGAAGTCTTTAAAAAGTATTTCGGTTTTCGTCCCCGTGGTTGTTGGCCGTCCGAAGGTTCCATCAGCGAGGCAAGCGTCAAGATGCTGGAAGAGGAGGGGTTCAAATGGGCCGCCTCCGGGCAACAGGTTCTGAGTAATAGCCTAATGGCGTCGAGCAAGGTAGAGCACCTGCCCGAGAACTGGGTGCATAGTCCTTATCGTCTGCAGGAGGGGCGGCTCAATCTCTATTTTCGCGATGACGGCCTGTCGGATTTGATCGGCTTCACCTATGGTGAATGGCACGCGGATGATGCGGTGGGCGACCTGATCAACCATCTGCTTAACATTGCAGAGGCCTGTAAAGACAATCCCCAAGCGGCGGTCTCGATCATTATGGATGGCGAGAATGCCTGGGAGTATTACCCGAATAACGGCAGCTTTTTTCTGCATGCCATGTATAAGAAAATAGCCGAGCATCCGCAATTGCAACTCACCACCTTTTCGGAGATCCAGCCGCAATCTAGGCGTTTGGCGCCGAAACTCGACCAGTTGGTGGCCGGTAGTTGGGTCTACGGCACTTTCACCACCTGGATCGGGGACAAGGACAAGAACCGGGCCTGGGATCTGCTTGGCCAGGCGAAAAAAGACTATGATGCCGCCATGGAAAACAATAATAACTATAGTGAGGAGAGAATGGAGGAGATCCAGCGGCAGCTGGCGATCTGCGAGGGTTCGGACTGGTTCTGGTGGTTCGGCGACTATAATCCCGGCGCCACGGTCAGCGATTTCGAAAGGCTCTTTCGCCACCAGTTGTCATACCTCTATGAGCTGTTGGAAATCCCCACACCGGATTCACTCATGCAGGTTTTTGCTGTCGGCAGCGGTGATCCCTCGCTAGGTGGGGTGATGCGCAAGAATGATTAAGTCGATTCACCTCTCCACCCCCCACGTCTCACATTCTGTGCCGCCGGTGACGGCCTATGTCTGAGCCGAAGACGCCGTCGGTCCATCGGCTCATGACACACCGCCGGGCAGGCATTCTGCTCCATATCACCTCCCTGCCGGGACCGGGGGAGGTGGGCGACCTGGGCAGCCAGGCATTCCGCTTTGTCGATTTCCTCGTCTCCGCAGGCATGAGCGTTTGGCAAATCCTGCCGATCGGCCCCACCATGCATGACAACTCGCCATATCAGAGCAGTTCGATCTACGCCGGCAATCCGCGCATGATCAGCCTGGAGATGTTATTGGAAAAGGGTTGGCTGAAGGCCGAGCCGGAGACGGTGGAGCCGCTTTCCGATAGCGACAAGACCGCCTGCATAAGATCGGCCTGGAAGGGCTTCAAGGAGCGTGCCAGCGAGGAGGAGCGGGCCGATCTACAGCGTTTTATCGCGGAGCAGGGTTGGTGGTTGGAGGACTATGCCCTGTTTCAGACATTGCATGCCGAAGCGGGAGGTTGCTGGTGGCATTGGCGGAAAACCTTGCGCAATCGACAACCTCAAGCCCTCGCCATGTCGCGCGCCAGACTCAAGGATCAGATCGAGGTGACGAAGTTCGAGCAGTATCTCTTCTTCACCCAGTGGATGCATCTCAAACGCTATGCCAACGAACGGGGGGTGCTGCTGTTTGGCGACGTACCGATCTTCGTCGCCCACGACAGCGCCGAAGTTTGGGCCCATCGAGAATGTTTCGACCTGCTGGAAGATGGTCACCCCCGGGTGGTCGCGGGCGTGCCTCCAGACTATTTTTCCAACACCGGGCAGCGCTGGGGAAATCCGCTCTATCGATGGGATGTCATGGAGGCGGATGGTTTCAGTTTCTGGATCAACCGGCTCAGGGTGCAATCGACCCTATTTGATTTACTACGTATCGACCATTTTCGCGGTTTCGAGGCTTACTGGGAGATTCCCGCCACGGAGGAGACGGCCATCAACGGCCACTGGGTCAAGGCGCCCGGAGAGCGGTTGTTCACCCGGCTCTACCAGGCCTTGCCAGAGCTGGAACTGGTGGCCGAGGATCTGGGAATCATCACCCCGGAAGTCGATATGATGCGCAAGGCGCACGGATTGCCGGGGATGAAAATACTCCAGTTCGCCTTCAGCGGCGGCGCGGACAATCCCTACCTGCCGTTTCGCCATACCCGGGATTCGGTGGTCTATACCGGTACCCACGACAACGACACCACCCTGGGTTGGTATACCAGCCTGGACGATTCGGTGCGCGAGATGGTTGATGATTACCTGGGCCGTTCCCGTGAGGTCATGCCCTGGCCGTTGATTCGTTGCGCCTTCGCCTCCCGGTCCAGTCTGGCGGTGATTCCGATGCAGGATGCCTTGGGGCTGGATAGCAGACACCGGATGAACACGCCGGGTACCACCCAGGGTAATTGGGATTGGCGCTTTCGCTGGGAGGATATCGAGCCGGATATGGCCGAGCGACTTCTGCACCGGGTGAGCATTTACGGCAGACGCTAGTGCATTGACAGGTCAAGGAAAGCTGTGCGAAAAAAACCCGCTTCGGGAATTTGTCCGAAGCGGTTTATACCAAAGGAGGATGGAGGAGATAAGCCAAAAGGAAATAGTATTTCCATCTGACTTAGTGTGTATTCAAGCAACTTTTCTCTGCTTAGGCATTGAGAATCCTCAATTTTCGGGTTAATTGTGAATTTGTGAATTAAACTCATTAGTCAAAGATCAAGTTCACGTTTTCAGGCGCCTGGTTTGCACGGCAAAGGCTTTGGGATAAACTCACATTCGACGCGATCGCGTCTTTTCATAAAACACAAAGAGGAACTTTGTAATGACACTAAAGGGATTTATGCAATTTCCACTTTTCCTACCCATAGGAATCATCCTAGGCCTGGCCTCCTTCTCAGCCAATGCCGCTTCACCCTGTAAAGGGCTCGATGAATCAGCCTGCAAACAGAGTCAAGCCTGCGGTTGGATTGCCGGTTACGCCACTAAAAACGGCAACACCGTCTCCGCTTACTGCCGCAGCATTGGTAAGAAGACGGGGCAAGGTCTACATAAAAAGGAGGGAAAGGGCGCCCAGTCCGGCGCCAATGAGCGCACGCAGCCGAGTGTGACAGAAAAAGAAAGAAAGTCGGAGGAGACTGACGGCTAATGCCGTAGGTTTGGATGGCCGGGTGATTGAAGTCCTGCCGGCCATCCATTTTTCCCCCACCCGTTATTATTCATTTAACCTCATCCCTCAAATCTGATCATCAACTCGCCGTCGGTTTTCGAGTATCATTGACCTTTTAATCCAAAGGACAAAGGCTAAGCGATGCTGATTCTCCGTGGCGCTCCGGCACTCTCTGATTTCCGCTTGCAGAAACTGGCCCGCCGCCTGCAGGGGCAGCTGGATGTCGGCATCGAAATAACGGCGGAATTTATCCATTTCGCCGATGTCGCGCAGACCCTCGGCGATCGGGAACTGGCCGTGCTTGAACGATTACTGCGCTACGGTCCCTCTCTGCCCACCGGCAAGCCTGAAGGTACGCTGTTGCTGGTGGTGCCGCGACCCGGCACCCTCTCTCCCTGGTCAAGCAAGGCCACCGACATTGCGCACCATTGCGGTCTCGCGCGGGTCTTGCGCCTGGAACGGGGCATTGCCTACTCGGTGAAGGCGGATGGCGCGAACTTGGATGACGAGCAGTTCCGGCAGGCCGCCGCGCTGTTACACGATCGCATGACGCAGGTGGTATTGAACGATCCGGAAGATGCTGCCTGCCTGTTCAATCAGGCCCAGCCCAAGCCCTATCGACAGGTTGACATACTGGGTGGCGGCCGGCCTGCGTTGGCGGTGGCGAATGGGGAGTTGGGTTTGGCCTTGTCGGAGGACGAAATCGATTATCTTGTGGAGAGCTTCCAGATTTTACAGCGTAATCCCACGGATGCGGAGCTGATGATGTTCGCCCAGGCCAATTCCGAACATTGCCGCCACAAGATCTTCAATGCGGATTGGATTATCGACGGAGAATCCCGCAACCACTCCCTCTTCCAGATGATCCGCCATACCACCGATCGATCACCCGACAGCGTGCTCTCCGCCTACCGGGACAATGCGGCGGTGATCAACGGTCATCGGGCCGAACGCTTCGTATTGGACCCCCTTACGCGAAGTTACGGATTCGGCCGTGAAGCGGTACACATCCTGATGAAGGTGGAGACCCACAACCACCCGACCGCCATCTCGCCCGATCCCGGCGCCGCCACGGGGTCCGGCGGTGAGATCCGTGACGAGGGCGCCACCGGCAAGGGCGCCAAACCCAAGGCGGGACTTTGCGGTTTCTCCGTCTCGAACCTGAAGCTGCCGGAGACGCCGCAACCCTGGGAGGTCGACTACGGCAAGCCGGATCGTATCGTCTCCGCCCTCGATATCATGTTGGAGGGGCCCATCGGGGCCGCCGCCTTCAATAACGAATTCGGCAGGCCGAACCTCTGTGGCTACTTCCGTACCTTCGAGGCGATGGTGCCGGGACCCGATGGCGAGGAGTTGCGGGGTTACCACAAGCCGATCATGCTGGCCGGCGGTCTCGGTAATATCCGTGAAGAACATATCGAAAAGGGTAGCTTCCCCGCCGGCTCACCCTTGGTGGTGTTGGGCGGGCCCGCCATGCTTATCGGTCTCGGCGGCGGCGCCGCCTCGAGCATGGCCAGTGGCACCTCGGCGGAGGATCTCGATTTCGCTTCAGTACAGCGCTCCAATCCCGAGATGCAACGCCGCTGCCAGGAGGTGATCGACGCCTGTTGGGCCCAGGGCGAGGAGAATCCGGTCCTGTTTATTCACGACGTGGGGGCGGGCGGTCTCTCCAACGCCTTGCCGGAGCTGGTCCACGATGCCGCCCGGGGCGGCCGTTTCGAGTTACGCGCGGTGCCCAACGACGATCCCGGCATGTCACCCATGGAGATCTGGTGCAACGAATCCCAGGAACGCTATGTCATGGCGATCGATGTAGCCAAGCTCGATGCCTTCAAGGCGATCTGCGACCGGGAGCGGTGCCCCTATGCGGTGGTCGGTGAGACAACCGAAGAGGAGCAGCTGGTACTCGGCGATGGTCACTTCGATAACAATCCCATCGATATCCCCATGGGCCTGCTCTTCGGCAAGCCGCCGCGCATGCTGCGGGACGTACATCACCACACCTTCAAGAAACCCGCGCTCGATTTCAGCGGCGTCGACCTGAAAGAGGCCGCTTTGAGGGTCTTGCAGCTGCCCGCCGTGGCCGACAAGACCTTTCTTGTCACCATCGGCGATCGCTCCATCACCGGTATGGTGACCCGGGATCAGATGGTCGGTCCCTGGCAGGTGCCGGTAGCCGACCTGGCAGTGACCGCCTCGGGGCTGATGGGTTATACCGGCGAAGCCATGGCCATCGGCGAACGCACCCCGCTGGCATTACTCGGCGCCGCCGCCTCCGGTCGTATGGCGATCGGCGAAGCGATCACCAATATCGCCGCCGCGCGCATCGACAAGCTCGGCGATATCAAGCTCTCCGCAAACTGGATGGCCGCCGCCGGGCATCCGGGCGAAGACGCCCGTCTTTACGACACCGTCAAGGCGGTGGGCATGGAGCTTTGTCCCGAGTTGGGTATCGCCATACCCGTGGGCAAGGACTCCATGTCCATGAAGACGGTCTGGCATCAGGCGGGTGAAAAAAGGGAGATGGCGGCGCCCCTATCACTGATCATCTCCGCCTTCGCGCCGGTGAGCGACGTGCGCGGCACTCTGACGCCCCAGCTGCGCAGCGATCTGGGGGATACGGACCTGATCCTGATCGATCTGGGCAAGGGACAGAGCCGGCTGGGCGGTTCCGCCCTGGCGCAGGTCTACGGCCAGGTCGGTCACTATGGCCCCGACCTCAACGATCCCGACAGCCTGAAGCGCTTTTTCGCCCTGGTGCAGGAGCTACACCAGAGCGGTCTGCTGCTGGCCTACCACGACCGTTCCGATGGCGGGCTTTTCAGCCTATTGTGCGAAATGGCCTTCGCCGGTCATTGCGGTGTCAGCATCGATGTGGACGATCTGGGCGAGGATGATCTGGCCCTGCTGTTCAATGAAGAGCTGGGTGCGGTGATACAGGTGCTGCACAGCGACACCGACGACGTATTGAAACAGTTGCACGATACCGGTCTCGGCCGCAGCAGCCATGTCCTCGGCACGCTCAACGGCGATGATCTCATCGAGTTTCGGCGCGCCGGTAAGCCGATCCTGCAGGGCAGCCGCATCGAATTCCAACAGGCCTGGTCCCTGACCAGTCACCGCATGCAGGCGCTACGCGACAATCCGGCCTGTGCCGAGGAGGAGTTCGCGCGTATCGCGGAGCCGGATCCGGGCATCCAGGTCAATCTCAGCTTTGACCAGAATCTGGACGTGGCGGCGCCGAAGATCGCCACCGGCGTTCGTCCCCGGATTGCGATTCTGCGCGAGCAAGGCGTCAACGGCCAGCTTGAGATGGCGGCCGCTTTCCACCGCGCCGGCTTCGATGCGATCGATGTCCATATGTCCGATATCATCGAAGGCCGCCTTACCCTGGCCGGTTTCAAGGGGTTGGTAGCCTGCGGTGGCTTCTCATACGGTGATGTGCTCGGCGCCGGTGAGGGCTGGGCCAAGTCGATACTTTTCAACAACTATGTGCGTGAGGTCTTCGAGACCTTCTTCCAGCGCAAGGACAGCTTTACCCTCGGGGTCTGCAACGGCTGTCAGATGCTCTCCAATTTGCACCAGCTGATCCCAGGCGCCGATCATTGGCCCCGTTTCGTGCGTAACCGTTCCGAGCAGTTCGAAGCGCGCCTGGTCAGTGTGGAGATCGGCGATACCCCTTCGCTTTTACTAAATGGCATGGTGGGATCTTGCCTTCCGATCGTGGTGGCCCATGGCGAGGGGCGCGCGGAGTTCCGTGACGAGGCGCACCTATCCGCGTCCAGATCCTTGACGGCGTTGCGATATATGGAAAACAAAGGTGAGGTGGCCAGGCGTTATCCCGCCAATCCCAACGGATCTCCTGAGGGAATTGCGGGTCTCACTACTGAGGATGGCCGTGTAACCATTATGATGCCCCATCCGGAACGGGTTACCCGCAGTGTGCAGTACTCCTGGCATCCGGACGGATGGGAAGAAGACGGACCCTGGTTGCGACTGTTTCGAAACGCCAGGGTCTGGGTAAATTGAGATAGCAATGGGTATGAATATGAAAAAGGCATTGTTACTAATCACAGCACTACTTCTTGTTACGATGTTTCTCACCAATGGCTATGCCGAAGAGTCAGGCAGCAGCATCGGTTCGGGGGCCAATAAGGCCTGGCAGGGAGTGAAATCCGGCTCGAAAGAGGCATGGCAAGGGATTTCTGAAGGCTCCAAGGAGGTCTGGGACGCCACCAAGGAGGGCAGTAAGGAGGCTTGGGACGCCACCAAGGAGGGGGCCAGTAAAGTGGGTAATTCTGTCAGCGATGCCGTCTCAGGTGACTGAGTAACTAGACAGGCCCTAGAACGGCAGCCTAAAGCCCAGCAGTAGCTTGCCTGAATTGAGCGGATCGTTGGGCTCTTCGATGCCGCCGTTGGATACGTGATGGAAGCGGTATTCCAGGTTGAGCGACAGCTTCTCCAGGTTGAACTTCATACCGGCACCGACCTGATAAGAGCCTCTGATTCTTGAGCTGGTTCCCGCTATCTCCGCCCGCGTATAGAGCGGACCGCCGCCAATGAACAGATAGGGCTGATAGCGTGGATGGGCGAGGAAGGTCCAGCAACTGTTGAAGTAGAGGCCGAGCATGGGGGGTTCCCGCGGATCCTGTAACAGGTGCAGCGGCAGTTCGATCTGCACCGAACGCCGGTTGAGGTACCATCCCTCGCCACGGGTTTTCGACTGTGGCCGATTCTGGCGCAGTATCAGGTCCCGTGTCACCACCCGTTCCCGGGTATCACCCCATCCGGGGTGGGATTCACCGTAGCCGAGCAACAGTTGCCAACTGTTACCCGGTTGCGTGGCCGCCGGGCAGGAGAAACTCAAGAGAAACAGGCCGCACAGCGGCAAGTAGAGTTTGTTGTTTATCATGTAACGCGATCCAACATGCGTTGACTGCGTATCAGACTCGCCCAACGCTTTCCCGTCCGGAACCAGAGTATATACCAGGCTTCTATCAACAATCTGGGCAGTCGTCGCCAGTTGAAATGAAATTGGGATTCGGCGGCACAAAGCTGGTGGCTGATGCCGAGGCTTTGCGCCATGGTCGCGATGCGCGCCAGATGGTAGCGGTTGCTGATCAGCGCCACCGGTTTGTCGCTGAGATCCAGCAGCAGGTCCCGTGCATGACGCAGGTTTTCCAAGGTGTTCTGCGATTGCTCTTCCCGTGAGATCGCTTGTTGCGCTATCCCCTGGGCGTGAAGAAACGTTTCGCCGGCGGCGGATTCACTGACTTGATCGACTCCGGCCGCGCCGCCTAGCAATAGCAGACGCCTGTCGGATCCCTGACGCATGAGTTCCGCCGCTTTCAGCAAACGCAGCCGGTAGTCATTGTCGATCTGCTCACGCAGCAGTTTTTTTCCGAATACCAGGAGCAGTTTCGCGTTGGTGGTGGCGGCGGCCGAGACGGCGGTTCGATGTACGGCCCGCAAGGTCATCAGCAGCGGGATGCCGAGGGTGACGGTCAGCAATAGAAGGGTCAAAAAAAAGGTGAAAAGCCCGTCCCAGTCCACCGCTCCCCGTTCGGGATCGAATTGCATGTGAGAGATAAAAGGGCGTGATCTTCCGTTGGACAGACGTTGCTGTCCAACGGAGATTCTATGACTTGTAATGGCAGGGTGTATTGACTATAGAGTTCTCATGCCTTGTTGAATCGCATTATTGAGATTCGTAATCCAGCCATTATAGTTTTGGTGAATGGTATCACCATTATAATCCAGTTGGGCACTGTCCTTATACAGAATGCTATAGCTGTTAGTGCTGTACGGTATATCGACGATGGCCATGTGTTTCCGCAGGTGTAAGGTTCCAACGATGTGGCCGGGCTCAGCCTCTTTCATCGACCATCCCAGACTGGAGCCCGCTAGCATGATAACCTGTTTCACATCTTTCGCTGAAGATGTATCTTTCACGTTTATCGGGTGTTCATTAATGTTGAGGACTGGAGCGGTTCGGCATCCGATCAACGCCAGGGTGAGAGAGATCATCGCCACGAATGCAATTTTCCGTGCGGTTGA
>CAJICC010000224.1_pt1 | contig 15593 bp, 12 predicted proteins | sample 9199511 | NCBI WGS metagenome assembly CAJICC01 (sample SAMEA7708322, study PRJEB35096) | sediment metagenome | biome: marine neritic benthic zone biome [ENVO:01000025]; feature: sediment [ENVO:00002007]; material: shallow marine sediment [ENVO:03000034] sea grass bed [ENVO_01000059] ...
AGCGCCTTCAGACCCGAAATTACGCGGTGAACTGCAATCTCGATCACAAATAGGGCATTGGCCGGATAACCTAGAAAGCCCCCAGCCTAAATTATTATTCATATTATTCAATGCGTTAGCGCTTAACTAGAGCGACGCCATACATACTATAAGGTTGACGCTTACGTTAACGTCAACTACCTTACCCATACGGCGCATGGATGCAGCGCCGAATTTTCATACGGGGTTCGTGGGCAACATGCAAACCGGCAAGGAAGTTCGGAGAGGAGACCCTGAATAGACCGGCTGAGGTTGTGCCGGGATACCGATTGCCCGGAGTTGCTATATGCCCATCTACCACGCCCCGGTCCGCGACATGTTGTTCGCCTACTATGAGCTCCAGGAAGGAGAGGATCTGCGACGGCTCGCAGGTTTTGAGGAGCTGGACCGGGAGACGTTGGAGGCGATTCTGGACCAGGCGGGCAGGTTCGCCGGCGAGCGGCTGCTGCCCCTTAACCGCAACGGCGACGAAGCGGGCTGCCGTTGGGAAGATGGCCGGGTAACGACCCCCGAGGGCTTCAAGCAGGCCTACCGGGATTTTGTTGAGGCCGGCTGGAACAGCATCGCCATCGATCCGGAGTACGGCGGTCAGGGATTGCCCAAATCCCTGCATGTGCTGGTGGATGAAATGGTCTGCGCCTGCAATCTCTCTTTCGGTCTCTATCCGGGTCTTACCAACGGCGCCTGGGTGACCCTCGAGAACTATGCCGACACTGCACTGAAGCAGCGTTATCTCGCCCAGATGGCCAGCGGGGCTTGGAGTGGCACCATGTGTCTCACCGAAGCCCATTGCGGCACCGATCTCGGTCTGCTGCGCACCCGCGCGGTACCTCAGGATGACGGCAGCTACCTCATCAGCGGCAGCAAGATCTTTATCACCTCCGGCGAGCACGATCTGACCGAGAATATCGTCCATCTGGTGCTGGCCCGCACCCCCGACGCACCGGTGGGGATCAAGGGCATCAGTCTCTTCGTCGTACCCAAGATCTTGCCAGGGGAGGACGGGGGGCTTGGCGAACCCAACCAACTGGCCTGCGGCGCCATCGAGCACAAGATGGGTATCAAGGCGTCGGCCACCTGTGAGCTGAACTTCAACGACGCCAAGGGTTGGTTGGTGGGTGAGCTGCATCAGGGCATGCGCGCCATGTTCAAGATGATGAATACCGAGCGCTTGGCCACCGGTATCCAAGGACTGGGGATCGCCGATGCGGCCTATCAAAACGCCGCTGCTTATGCACGCGAGCGTCTCCAGGGAAGGTCCCCACTTGGCCAGCAGCAATCCGACACCCCGGCCGATCCCCTGACGGTCCATCCGGACGTACGCCGCATGCTGTTGACCATGCGCGCCTTGACAGAGGGGTGCCGTGCCCTCGCGTTAGGCGTGGCGCAACAGCTCGACCTTGCCGAGCACTCCCCAGACCCGGACCAACGCCAACGAGCCGAGGGTTTGGTGGCCCTGCTCACGCCGGTGGTCAAGGCCTTCTTTACCGACACGGGATTCGAGGTGGCCAACCTCGGCATGCAGATCTACGGCGGCCACGGCTATATCCGGGAACACGGCATGGAGCAACTGGTGCGGGATGCCCGTATCGGACAGCTCTACGAGGGTACCAACGGGGTTCAGGCCATGGACCTGGTGGGCCGCAAACTGCCGATGGCCGACGGAACCTTGATCGAGCTGTTTCTGCACCCCTTGCGCGACTACCTCACGGCACGTGCGGGTGATGAGGCACTGGCGGAGTTCGTTTCCCCCTTGGCCGATGCCGCGTTGCGGCTCGAGCGGGCGGCGCGGCTCCTGCTGGAACGAGCCGCCGGTAATGCGGCGGAAACGGGAGCGGCGGCGGTCGACTTCCTGCAACTGTTCGGACTCACGGCCCTCGCCTTCGAGTGGACGCGCATGGCCGAGATCGGCTTGCATAAAGACAAAGGGGAGGAAGCCCTGTTCTACCAAGCCAAGGTGCGTACGGCCCGCTTTTTTATGCAGCGCATATTACCGCGCAGCGAAGCCCACTACCGGGCCATCGCGGCCGGTGCTGAATGTCTGATGGAGTTTGACGACAGGGCCTGGTGAGCAGCCGGTGCCGAGCGTCAGAAGATAGTTAAAAACAAGCAAAAATTGTTAGGAGCCGGTATGAAGATTCTTGTATGTGTGAAGCGGGTGGTCGACGCCAACGTGAAGATCAGCGTCAAGTCTGACGGCAGCGGCGTCGAGCTGGCCAACCTCAAGATGGCCATCAACCCCTTCGACGAAATCGCCGTTGAAGAAGCGGTCCGCCTGCGGGAGTCGGGTTGGGCAGACGAGGCGCTGGCCGTTTCCATTGGGGTCGGTGCTTGCCAGGAGACCCTGCGCACGGCCCTCGCCATGGGCCTGGACCGGGCGCTGCTGGTGGAGAGCGAAGCCGATTTGCAGCCGTTGGCGGTGGCGAAACTGCTGGTCGAACTGGTCAAGCGCGAACAGCCCGACCTGGTGCTCATGGGCAAGCAGGCGATCGACGACGACAGCAACCAGACCGGCCAGATGCTGGCCGCGCTGCTTGGCTGGGGGCAGGGGACCTTCGCTTCCAAGCTGACGCCGGCCGAAGCGGAGGTCGAGGTGACCAGGGAGATCGACGGCGGGCTGGAGACCCTGGCCCTGCCGCTGCCGGCGGTGGTGACCGCCGATCTGCGACTCAACGAGCCGCGCTACGTCAAGCTGCCCAACATCATGAAGGCGAAGAAGAAGCCTCTGGAGGTGGTCACTCCCGACGATCTGCAGGTGGATATCCGGCCGCGCCTAGAGATCCTCAAGGTGGAAGAGCCGGCCAAGCGCGCCGGTGGCAAAAAGGTGGCCGATGTGGCCGAGCTGGTGGAAAAGCTGCGGAATGAAGCGAGGGTTGTCTGATGGCCGTACTGGTAATTGCTGATCACGATAACGAAGTACTGCGCCCCGCCACCCTGAACACGGTGACGGCGGCAACGAAACTGGGCAAGGTAACGGTCTTGGTGACGGGCGAAGGCTGCCGTCCGGTGGCCGACGAGGCCGCCGCACTGGAGGGGACCGGCCGGGTGCTGCTGTGCGACGCGGCCGTCTACAAACATGAGCTCGCCGAGCCCGTCGCCGCGCTGGTGGCAAGCATCGGCGGTGACTACACCCACCTGATGGCGCCGGCCACCACTTTCGGTAAAAACCTGATGCCCCGGGTGGCGGCGCTGCTTGACGTGGCCCAGTTATCGGAAGTGGTCGAGATAATCGACAGCGATACCTTCAAGCGCCCCATCTACGCCGGTAATGCCATTGCCACCCTGCGCAGCGTCGATCCTGTAAAGGTGATCACGGTGCGCGGCACCGCCTTTGAAGCGGCAACCCCCGGGGGCGATGCGGCAGCGGTCGAATCGTTGTCGCCGCTCGAACAGGAGCCGCTCTCAGGTTTTGTCTCCCGCAACCTGACCCAATCCGATCGGCCTGAACTGACCGCCGCCCGGGTGGTGGTTGCCGGCGGCCGGGGAGTCGGCAGCAAAGAGAGCTTCGCCCTGTTGGAGCAACTGGCCGACTTGCTGGGCGGGGCGGTTGGCGCCTCCCGCGCGGCGGTGGACGCCGGCTTCGTGCCCAACGACTACCAGGTGGGACAGACCGGCAAGATCGTGGCCCCCGAACTCTATTTCGCGGTCGGTATCTCCGGGGCGATCCAGCACCTGGCGGGCATGAAAGAGAGCAAGGTGATCGTCGCCATCAACAAGGATGAGGAGGCGCCCGTTTTCGAAGTGGCTGACTACGGCCTGGTGGCAGACCTCTTCGAAGCGGTGCCTGAACTCATATCCAGATTGGAGTGAACGGTGGAACGGGAAACGATGGAATTCGATGTGGTGATCGTGGGCGGTGGCCCTGCCGGGCTGTCGGCGGCGATTCGTCTGCGCCAACTGGCGCAAACCCGGGGGCGGGAGCTCTCGGTCTGCCTGTTGGAGAAGGGTTCGGAAGTAGGCGCCCACATTCTATCCGGGGCCCTCTTCGAGACGCGGGCCTTGGACGAGTTGTTGCCCGATTGGAAGGCTCGGGGTGCCCCCCTGGAGACGCCGGTCAGCGAAGACCGGGTGCTGCTCTTCACCGGTCCGGCGCGTGCCCAGCGCATGCCAGGCTGGTTGACCCCGAGAACCATGCACAACCGGGGCAACTATGTAATCAGCCTCGGCAGCCTCTGTCGCTGGTTGGGTGAGCGGGCAGAGGAGGCCGGGATCGATATCTTTGCAGGCTATGCGGCCTCGGAGTTGTTGATCGGCGACAGCGGACAAGTCGAAGGGATCATCACCGGGGACATGGGCCGAGGCCGTGACGGGGAAGAGAAGCCCAACTTCGAGCCGGGTATCGAATTGCGGGGTCGTTATACCCTCTTTGCGGAGGGGTGCCGCGGTCACCTGGGGCGGCAGCTTATGCAGCGCTTCGGACTCGATCAGGCTTGCGATCCGCAGCATTATGGCCTGGGGATAAAAGAGCTGTGGCAGATCGACCCGGCCCGGCACCGCCCCGGGCTGGTGGTGCACGGGGCGGGTTGGCCTCTCTCAGAGGGGGGAGCCGGCGGCGGTTCCTTTCTCTATCACGCCGCCGAGGATCAAGTGGCGCTTGGCCTAATCATCGATCTCAACTACGCCAATCCCCACCTCTCTCCCTTTGAGGAGTTTCAGCGCTTTAAACAGCATCCCGAGATCAGGGGCTTCCTGGAGGGGGGGCGGCGCCTGAGCTACGGCGCTCGGGCGATTACCAAGGGGGGGCTCAATGCCCTGCCCCGGCAGCACTTCCCAGGCGGCTTGTTGCTGGGTTGCAACGCCGGCACCCTCAATTTCGCCAAGATCAAAGGTGCGCACACAGCCATGAAGTCGGGAATGCTCGCCGCCGACACCGTATTCGAGGCGCTGGCTGGCGAGGAGCCGCCCGGGCGTGATCTCGTCGCCTACGACATAGCCTTTCGCAACTCCTGGCTCTATGAAGAGCTGCACCAGGGGCGCAACTTCGGTCCCGCTCTGCATCGATTCGGGCTGTTGGCCGGCGGCGCCTTCAATTTCATCGACCAGAACCTGTTTCGTGGGCGGCTCCCTTTCACCCTGCACGATAGGCGGCCCGATCACGCCGGTATGCGACCGGCCGCGGAGTCTAAACCGCTGGAATATCCAAAGCCCGACGGCGTCATCAGTTTCGACCGCCTCTCCTCCGTCTACCTCTCCAACACCGGTCATGAAGAGGATCAACCCTGCCACCTGATCCTCACCGAGCCGGAGCAGGCCATCGAACTCAATCTGGCCCGCTACGACTCACCGGAACAGCGTTACTGTCCGGCGGGGGTTTACGAGATCCTGCGGGATGGCGCGGGTGACGAGCCACGGCTGCAGATCAACGCGGCGAACTGCCTCCACTGCAAGACCTGCGATATCAAGGATCCCTCCCAAAACATCGTCTGGCGCTCCCCCGAGGGCGGCGGCGGACCCAACTACCCCAATATGTGAGCGGATTGAAGACTATGCACGAAAGCAAAACACCGAAAGCGCTGCACCGACGTTCCGTCGACTACCAGACCTGGTTGCACGAGGACGACGCGCTGGAGATCGAAGGCAGGCTGATCGACCGCAAGGCCTACGACACCCGTATCGGTTACGGTCGCGAGCTGCCGGCGGGCGAGCCGGTCCACGACATGACCATCCGCCTGCTGCTGGGACCCGACCGGCGAATCCGTGACATCCAACTGCGCATGGATAGCGCCCCCTTCGATGTCTGCCCGGAGATCATTCGTCATTTCGAGACCCTGCGGGATGTCAGCATGGGCAAGGGTTGGAACGCCCTGCTCAGCGAGCGATTCGCCGGCATCGGTGGTTGCCGCCATTTGATCGATCTACTGCGGGGTATGGCGACGGTGGCCTTTCAGAGCCACTCCCGCGGCGGCTGGACCCAGGGTGCCCTGGACGGTCTGACCGGCAGCTGTCATGCCTTCCGTCAGGGGGGGCCGGTAGTGGTGCGGTTGAGCGCTCAAATCGAGGGGTCTTCCCCTCAGATGCACGATAAGGTAAAATAGTTGACGTATGGGTAAACTACTTCTATATTACGTCCCTATGAAACAGACACCGATGGATCTATTCAGCGTAACGGAGTTGGCGGACGAACTGGGGATCACCCCCCGGGCCATTCGCTTTTACGAAACCAAGGGATTGATCAAGCCTAAGCGCGCCGGGAGCACAAGGGTCTATACCCACCGTGATCGCGGGCGGATGCATTTGATCCTCCGGGGTAAGCGCCTGGGCTTTACGTTGGCGGATATCAAGGAGTATCTCGATCTCTACGACATCGATCAGTCCCAAGTCAAACAACTGCAGCTGTTGCTCGCGAAGATCGAAGAGCGGGTCGGCGAACTCGAACAGCAACGCGAGGATCTCGACACGACCTTGCTGGAGCTGGATGAAATGCGGCATGAGTGCCTCAGTCATATCGAGTCGCGTGACAGGGTGAGATCCGGCTAGGGCAGTCCCTTCATAAGCAACTGACTGCAAGCATTTTTCGGAGAGAGGCAATGAAGCGAGTCGTGATAGCCGGCTATCTGCGTTCGCCTTTCACCTTCGCCGCCAAGGGCGAACTGGTGAAGGTGCGCCCCGACGATCTGAGCGCCCAGGTGGTCAAGGCCCTGGTCACCGGGAGCGGAGTGAAGCCGGAGGAGATAGAAGACCTGATCCTCGGCTGCGCCTTTCCCGAGGGGGAGCAGGGCTTCAACGCGGCGCGCCTGGTTGGCATGCTCGCCGGCCTGCCCCAATCCGTGGCCGGAACGACGGTGAACCGCTTCTGCGGTTCCTCCATGCAGTCGATCCACATGGCCGCCGGGGCGATCCAGATGGGGGCCGGCGAGCTCTTTATCTGCGCCGGGGTCGAGTCCATGACCCGGGTGCCCATGACGGGTTTCAACCCGATGCCGAATCCCGCGCTCTATCAGACCTTGCCAGCCGCTTACATGGGCATGGGCGAGACAGCGGAGAATGTGGCTCGCAAGTACGAAATTTCCCGCGAGGAACAGGAGGCCTTTGCCGAACTGAGTCATCGCAAGGCGACCGCGGCCCGGGAAGCGGGTAAGTTGAGCGACGAGATCGTCCCCATCGACACCGGTAAGGGACGCATCGAAGAGGACGGCTGCATTCGTCCCGAGACCACGGCGCAGGGCCTGGCGGGGCTCAAGCCGGCCTTTGCCCAGGATGGCTCGGTGACAGCCGGCACCTCCTCCCCCCTCACTGACGGCGCCAGCGCCACCCTGGTTTGCAGCGAAGAGTATGCCAAGGCCAACGGCCTCGAACCCCTGGCCGCCGTCAAGAGCATCGCCGTGGCCGGTTGCGCCCCGGAGATCATGGGCATAGGCCCGGTGGCGGCGACCCGCAAGGCCCTGCAAAGGGCCGGGCTGACGGCCGCGGATCTCGACATCATCGAACTCAACGAGGCCTTCGCCAGCCAATCCGTCGCCTGTATTCGCGACCTGGAACTGGATCCGGAGAAGATCAATCTGGACGGCGGCGCCATCGCCCTGGGTCATCCATTGGGCGCCACCGGTGCGCGCATCACCGGCAAGGCGGCCGCCCTACTGCAGCGGGAAGGCAAGCAGTTCGCGCTGGCCACCCAGTGCATCGGCGGCGGCCAGGGGATCGCCACCATTCTGGAGACCCTGTGATGGAAATCAACAAGGTCGCCGTCATCGGCGCCGGCGTCATGGGGGCGGGGATCGCCGCCCATATGGCCAACGCCGGGGTGCCTGTGGTGTTGCTCGATATCGTCCCGGAAGGGGCCGAAAACCGCAGTGTCATCGCAGAGACAGCACTGCAAAAGCTGCTCAAGGCGCAGCCCGCTCCCTTCATGCACAAGCGCAACGCCAAGCTGGTCGCCACCGGCAATATCGAGGATCACCTGGATCTGCTGAGCGACTGCGACTGGATCATCGAGGCGGTCATCGAGCGCCTGGAGATCAAGCAGTCCCTCTATCGTCGCATCGACGAAGTCCGCAAGCCCGGCTCCCTGGTCTCCTCCAACACCTCCACCATTCCCCTGGCCCGGTTGGTGGACGGGATGCCGGCGGGTTTCGCCGAGGACTTTTTGATCACCCACTTCTTCAATCCGCCCCGCTACATGCGCCTGTTGGAAATCGTTGCGGGCGACGGGAACCGACCAGAGTCGCTGGTGGCGCTGCGCGCCTTTTGCGACCGCCGTCTGGGCAAGGGCCTGGTCGACTGCAAGGACACCCCGGGATTCATCGCCAACCGCATCGGCATCTACTGGATCCAGACCGCGGTGCTTGAAGCCATCCGCATGGGAATCCCGGTGGAGGTGGCCGACGCCGTGCTCGGCAGGCCGGTGGGTATCCCCAAGACCGGGGTCTTCGCCCTCTCGGACCTGGTGGGCCTCGACCTGATGCCCCATCTGATGGAGAGCATGAGATCGAGCCTGCCCAAGGATGACCCCTTCTTCGCGGTGGCCGAGGTCCCGCCCCTGATCGAGCGCATGATCGCCGACGGCTATACCGGGCGTAAGGGCAAGGGAGGCTTCTACCGCCTCAACCGGGAAGGGGGAGGCAAGGTCAAGGAGGGCATAGATCTGCAGAGCGGTGAATACCGGGTTTCTGAGAAACCGCGTCTGGCGAGCGTCGAGGCCGCCCGCAAGGGGCCGCGATACTTGCTGGAGCATCCCGATATGGGCGGGCGCTACGCCTGGCGGGTGCTCTCCCGGGTATTGAGCTACGCCGCCGGCCTGGTGCCGGAAATCAGTGATGACCTCTACGCCGTGGATGAGGCGATGCGCTTGGGCTACGCCTGGAAATACGGTCCCTTCGAGCTGATCGATCGCATTGGAGGCGCCTGGTTCGCCGAGCGGTTGCGGGCCGATGAACTGGCGCTGCCGCCGATCCTAGAAACGGCCGGGGAGCGGCCCTTCTATCGGGTTGAACAGGGCACGCTGCAGTACCTGACCCTCGATGGGGACTATCGCCACGTGCCGCGTCCCGACGGAGTGCTGCTGCTCTCCGATATAAAACGCCGCGGTCCACCGCTGGCGAAAAACGCCTCCGCCGCCCTGTGGGATATCGGCGACGGCGTAGTCTGCCTGGAGTTCACCTCCAAGATGAATACCATGGACCCCAAGATCATGGCCATGATGCGCCAGGCAGTCGAATTGCTGCCGGCGCAGGGTTTCCGTGCCCTGGTGATCCACAACGAGGGCACCAATTTCTCCGCCGGCGCCAATCTCGGCCTGTTGTTGTATGCGGGTAATCTGGCCATGTGGCCGGAGGCGGAGGCGATGGTGAAGGAGGGCCAGGATACCTACATGGCCCTCAAGTACGCCCCCTTCCCGGTGGTGGGAGCGCCTTCCGGATTGGCGCTGGGTGGCGGCTGCGAAATCCTGTTGCATTGTGACGCCCTGCAGGCCCATGCCGAGACCTATGTGGGTCTGGTGGAGGTGGGTGTCGGCGTGATCCCCGGCTGGGGCGGCTGCAAGGAGTTGCTCACCCGCTGGTCCCGCCACAAGCGCGCGCCCCGTGGACCCATGCCGCCGGTGATCAAATCCTTCGAGACCATCAGCGTGGCCACCGTGGCCAAGAGCGCCGCGGAGGCGGGCGACTATCTCTTCCTGCGCGAAGGGGACGGCATCACCATGAACCGGGACCGTCTGCTGGCCGACGCCAAGGCGCGGGCCCTGGCGCTGGCGGAGGGCTATGCGCCGCCGGAACCGGTGGAAATCAGCCTCCCCGGTGCCACCGGCCGGGTCGCCATACAGATGGCGGTGGACGGTTTCGACAAGCTGGGCAAGGTCACGCCCCATGACAAGGTGGTCGCCGGTGCCTTGGCCCAGGTACTCAGCGGCGGCGACAGCGACATCACCGAACCCCTCTCCGAAGCTGATTTGCTGGCCTTGGAGCTGAAGCAGTTCATGCGCCTGGCGCGCCACCCGGACACCTTGGCGCGCATGGAGCACATGTTGGAAACCGGCAAACCCCTGAGGAACTGACGCATGGCCCAGTATCAACCCCCCCTGCGGGAACTCCAGTTCATCTACCGGGAGCTGTTCGATCCGAAGCAGATCGAGGCCCTGCCGGGTTGCGAGGAGTTCGACGCCGAGCTGGTGAGCGCGGTACTGGAGGAGGCGGGCAAGTTCAGCGCCGAAGTGCTCTTTCCCCTCAATCGCAGCGGCGACGAAGAGGGCTGCCGGCTCGATGACGGCGAGGTGAGCACCCCGGCGGGATTCAAAGAGGCCTATCGGCAGTTCGCTGAGGCGGGTTGGAGCGCCATTGCCGGCGATCCCGAGTACGGGGGCCAGGGGCTGCCCAACGCCGTCACCATGCTGGTGGAGGAGATGAGCAGCAGCAACCTCTCCTTCGCCATGTATCCCGGACTCACCCATGGTGCCTACAACGCCATCGAGCTCCATGGCAGCGAAGAGTTGAAGCGCCTCTACCTGCCGAAGCTCATCGACGGCAGCTGGACCGGGACCATGTGTCTTACCGAGGCTCAATGCGGCACTGATCTAGGCCTGGTGCGCAGCAAGGCGATACCCCAACAGGACGGCAGCTACAAACTGACCGGCAGCAAGATCTTCATCAGCGCCGGGGATCACGACTTGGCCGACAACATCATCCACCTGGTGCTGGCGCGGTTGCCCGACGCACCTCCCGGGATCAAGGGCCTCAGTCTCTTTCTGGTACCCAAGTTTCGATTGGACGGGAACGGCGAGGCGGGAGAGCCCAACGGAGTCACTTGCGGCGCTATCGAACACAAGATGGGGATCAAGGCCTCTTCCACCTGCGTGTTGAATTTCGACGACGCCAGCGGCTGGCTGTTGGGGCAGCCCCACAAGGGCATGCGGGCCATGTTCACCATGATGAACACGGCGCGCCTCGGTGTCGGCGTACAGAGTGTCGCGGTCGCCGAGGTCGCCTACCAGGGCGCGGTGGCTTATGCCCGGGAACGCTTGCAAGGCCGTTCCCTCAAAGGGGCCAGGTCACCTGATCAGCCGGCCGATTCCCTATTGGTCCATCCCGACGTGCGGCGCATGCTGCTGACCATGCGCGCCTATTTGGAAGGGTGCCGGGCATTAGGCGCCTGGATCGGTCGGGAGATCGACATCTACCAGCGCTCTCAGGACCAGGCAGAGGTCCAGGCAGCGGAGGATTTGGTGGCGCTGTTGATTCCGGTGTTCAAGGCCTTCGCCAGCGATGCGGGATTCGAATGCGCCAACCTGGGGGTGCAGGTCTACGGCGGACACGGCTATATCCGTGAGCAGGGTATGGAGCAGTATGTGCGGGATGCCCGCATCGCCCAGATCTATGAAGGGACCAACGGCATCCAGGCCCTCGACCTGGTGGGCCGTAAACTGCCCGCCCACATGGGACGCTATCTACGCCGTTTCTTTCATCCGGTGGCCGCCTATATAGAGGCTCATCAAGATGACCCGGAACTGGCCGAATTCATCACCCCCCTGGCCAAGGCCTTCGGCCGCCTACAACGGGCCAGCGCCTGGATCGCCCAGTCGGGATTGCGCGATCCGGAAGAGGCGGGCGCCGCGGCAACGGACTATTTACGGCTCTTCGGGCTGACCGTCCTGGCCTACCTCTGGACGCGCATGGCAGAGATCTCCATGTCGAAACTGGAAACGGAGGAGCGACGCTTCTACCAGGCCAAGATCGATACGGCGCGCTTCTATATGCAGCGCCTGCTGCCCCAGAGCGGCGGGCTGTTCAGCACGATCCTCGCCGGCGGCGGATCGATCATGGCCTTCGACGACGAAGCCTTCTGACTACTCAAGGAGAGAGAGTGTATGAATAACGAAAGGTCTGTGTACCGGGGAGCGGGAGGTTGAATCTGATCTTTCGCTTGCTGCGGGTCTTCATCAGCGCCCTGTTCAAACCCCGCATGGGTATCTATGACAGCGCGGCGTTGAGCTTTCGGGTCTTGCCGACGGATCTGGATTTGAACCTGCATATGACCAACGCCCGTTATCTCAGCATGATGGACCTGGGTCGCACGGATCTGCTGATACGGGGCGGCATGTTGGGCTTGGTGAAGCGGGAGCGCTGGCTGCCGGTGGTCGGCAGCATCGACATTCAATTCCGGCGACCCTTGCGACCTTTTCAACGATTTACCTTGAAGAGCCGCCTGCTCTGCTGGGATGAGAAGTGGCTCTATTTGGAGCAACGCATCGAGAGCGACCTGGGGGTCCATTCAGTCGCCATGTTGCGGGGCTTGTTCCGTGGCCGCGAGGGGTCGGTGCCGACCCGTGTGTTGCTTGATGGGATGGGACAAGGGGGTGAATCTCCTCCCTTTCCGGCCCAGGTACTCTGCTTGCTGGCTTGGGAAGAGGCGGGCAGGCGGCTTCGGGTAAAGCCGAAGGTGATGGTCAAGAGCGCGATGTAACCAGCGTAAGGAGAGTTATTAAGTTGTGAGGAAACCTCTGATAGTCGTCGTGCCGGCGAATGCCGGAATGACGAAGTTGGATTAATTCAGAGCTTCCTTAGTTTTGAGCTATGAACGAGTTGAGTGCGGCTCGCCGCACGGGTTGTTTTTGATCTTTACCCTGTCCTTCTCCCGGGGGGAGCGGGAACGTAGTCAGGGATTGTTGTCGATCAGATGTTTTGTAAGGCGCCGTTTTCAGGATGTGGCATCTGATATGAATCCCAAGTCCCCTCTCCCCCCGGGAGAGGGACAGGGCAACCGAAACCCGAGCGAAGCGAATCCATTAACTCATAACTAAAAACGCACAACTAATAGCTCTTCAGAGAGGAGAAACTCGATGACATCCCTGAACGGAAAGACGCTCTTCATATCGGGAGCGACCCGCGGTATCGGCCTGGCCATTGCCCTGCGGGCGGCGCGGGACGGCGCCAATATCGCCATCGCGGCGAAGACCAGCGATCCTCATCCCAAGCTGCCGGGAACCCTGGGCACGGCGGCGGCGGCCATCGAGGAGGCGGGTGGTGCGGCGCTGGCGGTGAAGACCGATATTCGTGACGAAAACCAGATCGCCGAGGCGGTGCGGCAGACGGAGGAGCGCTTTGGCGGCATCGATATTCTGATCAACAACGCCAGCGCCATCAGCCTCACCCCGACTCTGCAGACCCCCATGAAGCGCTACGATCTGATGCACCAGGTCAACGCCCGCGGCACTTTCGCCGTCTCCCAGGCCTGTCTGCCCCATCTGCTGCAGGCAGCCAATCCCCATATCCTCAATCTGTCGCCGCCCCTCTCCCTGGCGCCCAAGTGGTTCAAGGATCACTGCGCCTACACCATGGCGAAGTACGGCATGAGCATGTGTGTGTTGGGTATGGCCGAGGAGTTTCGCGAGCAGGGGGTGGCCGTCAACGCCCTTTGGCCGCGCACCGTGATCCATACCTCGGCCATCGATATGTTGGGGGGGCTGGTAAAACCGGAGAACTGCCGCACCGAGGAGATTGTCGCCGATGCGGCGCACGCTATCCTGACCCGCGACAGCCGCACCTGCAGCGGCCGTTTCTTCATCGACGAAGAGGTGTTACGGGAAGAGGGAGTTACCGATTTCAGCCGCTACGCGGTGGACCCCGAGGGGAGTCTGTTGGCGGATCTCTTTGTAGATTGAGTGTAGAGAGGTTCGCCGGTAGCGGACCATCGATCCGCGGCTGTAACCTCTATTGGAATAGTCCGAGGTTGAGCGAACTGTGCCGGCGAGGATCAGCACGGATTACCACTCGGGCAAATAGGTTTTGTTCGGATGCGTTATTTGCGGTACTTTCTATCGCCTAGGGATCAGGTATTCGGACAGTACCAACCCGGAGGATGAAAGTAGGATCGAGCCATAGGCTGTCGTAGCCGGTGAAGATCAGCAACACGGCGCCTCTTGGCAACCAGTGAGCGGTCTGCATAGCGGGCGGTCACACTAGTCAATACTAATGAGAGGGGTCATATGAAGCAGAAGAAGTCGATACAAGTGGTGGCGTCGCTGGCGGTTGCCGGTGCGGCGCTTGGTGTGGTAGGAACAGCGCATGCGTCGGGATTCGCGCTGGTGGAACAGAGCGTGAAGCAGGTCGGTAGCGCAGTCTCGGGGGGTGCGGCTTCGGCCGAAGACGCCTCCACGATATTTTTCAACCCGGCCGGAATGACGCGGCTGCCGGGAAGGCACGTGGTGGTTGGTGGGCATTTTATTGCTCCCTCCTCCAAGTTCTCCGGCAGCGCCACCACCAATCCCTTGCTGGGAGGGGCGCCCATCAGTGGCAGCAACGGGGGCGATGCCGGTTCCAGCGCCCTGGTTCCCAATTTCTATTATTCACAAGAGCTCACCAGCAGTTTGTGGCTGGGTGTAGGTTTCGGGGTCCCGTTCGGCCTGGCCACGGAGTATGACAGTGACTGGGTGGGGAGATACCACGCCATCAAGTCGGAAGTGCATACCATCAACTTCAATCCCTCGCTGGCCTATAAAGTGAACAGCCAGCTCTCCCTGGGCGCGGGCTTCAATCTGATGCGGGCGGAGGCCGAGCTTTCCAATGCGATTGACTACAGTGCCGCCTGTATCTCCGCTGTTGGCCCGGCCGCCTGTGGACTTGCCGGACTGGCTACTCCAGGCACGGCAGCAACGGACGGCGACGTCGTCATCGAGGGTGACGATTGGGGTTACGGATTCAATTTTGGACTGCTCTATGAGGTGAATTCGGGGACGCGAATAGGCGCCGCCTACCGCTCAAAAGTCAAGCAGGAAGTGGAAGGAACAGCGGATTTCTCCGGCCCCACCGGCATTACGTTGCCGGTACAAATCAGCGCGGTGCTGGCAGACACGGGAATCACCTCTGAGGTCGATCTGCCCGCCACCCTCGAAGTGAGCCTGATCACCGACGTCGCGCCCAAGTGGGACCTGATGGCGGATGTGACCTGGACCCAATGGAGCAGCTTTGACGAGCTGCGTATCAAGTTCGCCAATCCCCTGAAAGCGGATTCCGCGCAACCCGAAAAGTGGGACGATACCTTTAAGATATCCCTGGGATTCAACTACCGGCACAACGCCCAATGGACCTGGCGTGGCGGTGTCGCCTACGACCAGACCCCGGTACCCAGCGCTGAGCTGAGGACGCCGAGAATTCCCGGCAACGATAGAAAGTGGCTGGCCGGTGGTTTTACTTATGAGAGATCGCCCAATATGTCGATCGATGTGGCCCTGGTGCATCTCTTCATTAGTGACGTCAGCATCAACGCGACGGATGAATCCTTCGGGCACAACCTGACGGGAACCTACGAAGGGGATGTCAATATTCTCTCTGCCCAGTTCAATTGGCTGTTCTGATCAGATCGGCGGGCAGGGCGTGGTTACACCACACCCTGCCGTCGATGGGAGTCGCTAGATTCGGTGCGGCAAGCCGCACCGACGCAGAGTTGGCCGTTCACCACCGGAGCGATAGGAAAGCGAATTGGTGGGGCAGGGCCCCACCCTACAGTAAATCGTGGGGTAGGGTGCGGCTCGCCGAAGCGAAGCAACGGATATTCCAAGCTGTGTCCTAGGCTTCGATTAAACCTTGTGGTGGGGCAGGGCCCCACCCTACCTCAACGACACTGGCTTG
>CAJICC010000196.1_pt1 | contig 15537 bp, 12 predicted proteins | sample 9199511 | NCBI WGS metagenome assembly CAJICC01 (sample SAMEA7708322, study PRJEB35096) | sediment metagenome | biome: marine neritic benthic zone biome [ENVO:01000025]; feature: sediment [ENVO:00002007]; material: shallow marine sediment [ENVO:03000034] sea grass bed [ENVO_01000059] ...
CAATCGAATACGCGCATAGCAAACTTAATTGGAGAAAATTACGTGAGATCACCCACAAGCTTCATGGCTCGACCTCATCGTGCGGTGTTCCTGCTCTCGACCATACGGTTCAACAGTTTGAAACCACCTGCCGCGATGAAGACTTTGCTAAATCCAATCGGCATTTAGAAACATTACAACACGAAATACAACGCCTATTGAAAAGCTAAACCTCATTTAGGACAATGGCAACAGCATTCCAGCCTGCAAACATTTTCGTACATGCCTTCCAATCTCCCTATCGGTATTTTTGATTCCGGCATCGGCGGCCTGACGGTACTCCGCCACATTCGTGATCAACTACCTTCAGAAGACCTGATCTTTGTAGCCGACAGAGGCCATCTCCCCTATGGAGATAAAACGAATGCTTTCATCAGAAGCAGGGCTATCGCCATCTGCGAGTTCCTCCTCGCCAAAAAGGTAAAGGCCATCGTCGTCGCCTGCAACACGGCGACAGCTGCTGCCATACACGCGCTGCGTGAACGTTATGATCTGCCGATTGTCGGCATGGAGCCTGGTGTCAAGCCCGCCATACAGCTTAGCAAAAGCGGTAATATCGGCATTCTTGCCACCGAGGGAACCCTCGGCAGCGGCAAGTTTAAAATACTCCTAGAGCGCCATGCCAATGGCTCGGATCTATTTATCAAGCCCTGCCATGGATGGGTCGAGCACATCGAAGCTGGCGACCAGCAGGATTGGCTTACCTTGAGTATCATCAAGGAGACTCTGGCCCCTTTGTTGGCGAAAGGTATAGATACCTTGGTGCTCGGTTGCACCCACTATCCCTTCCTCATCGAAAGCATAAGAAAGGCGGTTGGAGACGAGATCCGGATCGTTGATACAGGAATGGCGGTAGCGAGTCATTTGCGACACCGACTCAATGCGACTGATCTGTTGTGTGATGCATCAACGTGGGGGGACGAGACGTTTTGGTGCAGCGGTTCCCTGGATGAGATGCGCGTGCTCCTGACTAAGCTTTGGCGGCAAGACGCCGCCAAACCTAACGCCCTGCCGGACTAGGGCCTGTTAACACTAATCCGATAGGCCCTAAGCAAACCTCTCGTAAATCGACAAGCAGCGGTCGATCGCCGGTCTGAAGTGACTCGGTAAGGGCAGTTTTTCCATCTCGATGGAGGCCAGCAGGTTTTTTAGGTGAACCCCTAATCCCGTATCACCATCCATGGTCAAATGGCGTTGAAAAAACAGGGTGTCGGGATCTTCGCGATCGGTAATCAGCAGCAGGTAATCGTAGACCGTACCGGTGACGGTCAGATCGACCGGTAATTGCCCGGCTTCCACGAATATACCCCCCTGCATGGACACCGCGTAACTCAAACCCACGTCACTGACATCGATACGGATGGCACGTCCTTCGAGAAAATCCAGCTCTCCCTCGCTCATCTCCTGTTTGAATACCTGATTCAGTAATTTACTGAGGGCATATCCATGCAGCTTTCGCGGCAAAAGCCGTATCGGAAAAGCCAACGGCTTGGGGAATTTGGGTCGTCTGGCGACATGCTGCATGAAATCTGGCCTCTCTGTTTACCGGTACAAAGTCCATAAATAATACCAATAGTTGCGCGCTTCTGCGAAAATCCCGCTCATGCAAAACCGCTACGAGTCGCCGTTTGATCCCGACAACGCATCGGCCTTCGGCCAATGGAAACGGGAAAAACTAAAGAATTACCCCCTTAATATCAATGAGTTAATTGTTGAAATCGGCGATCCAAAGACACTGTCAACCGCCGCACACGAAAAACTGCTGTCCCTCTGCCGCAAAACAAATATGGCCATCTGGGCCGGTCTCTCGGGAGAGGATGCCGATAAAGAGATCATCCGCCGCTTGGGAATCGCCTTCGGCCTGCGTCACCTCGACCACAACCTGTGCGCGGACGAGGACGCCATCACCTCGCTGACGGTCAGGTCGGACGCCCTGCGTCAGGGATACATCCCCTACTCCAACCGCCCCATCGCTTGGCATACCGACGGCTACTACAACCCCCTGGACCGGCAGATTCACGCCCTGCTGCTGCATTGCGTACAACCGGCGGAAGTCGGCGGCGAAAATGATCTGCTGGATCACGAAATCGTCTACATAATGCTGCGCGATGAGAACCCGGACTATATCCGCGCCTTGATGCATCCGAACGCCATGACCATTCCGGCCAATGAGGTCGAGGGTGAAGTTCTAAGGCCAGCCCGTTCGGGACCGGTCTTCGCCGTCTATCCCGACGGTCATCTTCACATGCGTTACACCGATCGCAGCCGCAGCATTGAGTGGCGTGATGACCCAGTGCTGCTGGAGGCGGTGATTCGCCTCAAACAGATATTGAAAACCCCTTCTCCCTGGCACTTCAAAGGCAAGCTCGAAGCCGGACAAGGTTTGCTCTGCAACAATGTGCTGCACACGCGCAGCGGCTTCAAGGACGGGAAACACGCCCGCCTGCTCTATCGGGCGAGATATTTCGAGCGTATCGCCGGTTGTTGAATTGAAACTGGCGAAGGTCAGGCGTCGTTGTGTAAGTCGAGGATACTGCGATCGGCCGATTCGACCTGGCTCTTGGCTCCGTCGTTACGCAGCAGCTCCAACTGTTCCAGGTAGGGCTTGCTGACATCCCCGGTCACATACTCGCCGTTGAAGACGGAACAATCGAAGCGTTCGATGTCGCTCTTGCCCTTCTTGTGAACCGCATCGATCAAATCCTGCAGATCCTGATAGATCAAACGGTCGGCGCCGATGATCATGCGTATTTCGTCAATGGTGCGATCATGGGCCACCAGCTCGCTGGCGGCTGGCATGTCGATGCCGTAGACGTTGGGGTATCTGACGGCGGGCGCCGCCGAAGCGAAATAGACATTCCGGGCACCGGCGTCCCGGGCCATCTGCACGATCTGCTTGGAGGTGGTGCCGCGCACCACGGAGTCATCCACCAACAGCACGTTTTTGCCTTTGAATTCCAGGTCGATGGCGTTGAGTTTCTGGCGTACCGATTTCTTGCGTACCGTCTGGCCCGGCATGATGAAGGTGCGACCGATGTAACGGTTCTTGATGAAGCCCTCTGTATAGCGCACATCCAATTCGTTGGCCAGGGTCAGCGCCGCGCTGCGACTGGTATCGGGAATCGGAATCACCACGTCGATGTCGTGGTCCGGCCACTCCCGCTCGATCTTCTTCGCCAGCTTCTTGCCCATGCGCGAACGCGCCTTGTGCACGAAGATATTGTCGATAATCGAATCGGGACGGGCGAAATAGACAAATTCGAAGATACAGGGCGACTTCACCGGGTTGGCTGCGCACTGCTGGGCGTAGAACTGCCCCTCCTTGCTGATGAAGATAGCCTCGCCCGGCTCTAGATCCCGCACCCGTTCAAAACCGATGGTATCGAGAGCCACACTTTCGGAGGCGATCATGTATTCGGTACCCAGATCGGTCTCACGCTTGCCGTAGACGATGGGGCGAATAGCAAAGGGGTCGCGAAAGCCGATCAGTCCCACTCCTGGGATCATCGCCACCGCCGCGTAACCGCCCCGGCAGCGTCGATGGACGCCGGCCACCGCCTTGAAAATATCCTCGGGCGCGATGCGCAGCTTATTTTGCATCTGCAGTTCATGGGCGAAAATATTCAACAGGATTTCGGAATCGGAGGAGGTATTGATGTGTCGCAGATCCTCCACGAAGAGATCCCGGGTAAGCTCCTCCGCGTTGGTCAAATTGCCGTTGTGAGCCAGGGTGATACCGTAGGGGGAGTTGACGTAGAATGGCTGCGCCTCGGCGGTAGAGGAACAGCCTGCCGTGGGGTAGCGTACATGGCCCAATCCCATAAGACCCTTCAAGCGCAACATGTGGCGGGTATGGAACACATCCCGCGCTAAACCGTTGGCCTTGCGCAGAAACAACTTACCCTTCTCGCAGGTGACAATACCGGCGGCATCCTGACCCCGATGTTGCAGCACCAGCAGGGCGTCATAGAGGGACTGGTTGACGGGGGACTTACCGACGATTCCCGCAATACCGCACATTAACTTGTGAACCTCGCTTTCATGTCGTATTCGGGCATAGCGGCAGCTGACTCAATAGCTGAAATTCATCGCAATGTCTTCGGGAAGAAATCCTTTGAGCCAAACGGCCATCTCCAGGAAGTAGGGTATCAATCGCGATTCGCTCCACCAGACGTCATCCGGAAAGGGGGTCAAACCGGCCAACAGCACCAGAATCGCCACCACTACTGCGCCCCTGGCCATGCCGAAGAAGATTCCGATCAGCCGGTCTGTGCCGCTCAACCCGGTGCTTTCAACCAAGGTTTTCATGAAACGGTTGATAACGGCTCCGATCACCAACACCACCAACAGAATGATGCAGTAGGCCACCCCCAAACGGATGGAGGGCACATCGATCAGGGGTTCGAGTTGACCGGCCAGGGGACGGAAGAAGAACCAGGCCACGGCGAATGCCGCGATCCAGGTTGCCAATGAGAGGGCCTCCTGAACAAATCCGCGTATCAGGCTGATAACGGCCGAGATGGCAATGATGGCGATGATCAGGATATCGATCCAGAGCATGGCTACCCTGTGGAAACACCGGTTTGGAAGGCTTCCTTGAGCATCATTTCAACATAGCCCTGAAACGCCTCGCCCGGAAGATCTCTGGGCATAGTATCGTTGGTGGAGCCAGGCGGGATCGAACCGCCGACCTCAACACTGCCAGTGTTGCGCTCTCCCAGCTGAGCTATGGCCCCGGAAAGTCGCGCATATTAGAAGATACCCGCGGTTTTGTCCAATGTTTATAGTGAGTAGTATAGGCCTTCCAGGGCCTGTTTCGCGCTGTCACCACCCGGCTTCGAAACTCACCCCTGGCTCTCGATCTTGGCCCAGGAATCCCGCAGGGTGACGATCCGGTTGAAGACCGGTCTGTCGCCGCCGATTTCACGGCTGTCGGGGGTGAAGTAGCCTTCGCGCTCGAACTGAAACCGCTCATCGGCGCCCGCCTCCGCCAGCGTGGGCTCCAGGCAGCAATCGGTCAGGGTGCGCAGAGAATCGGCATTGAGATTGTCGGAGAAATGCCCCCCCTCGTCGACCTTGTCCGGATTGGCCTGACTGAACAGCCGGTCGTAGAGCCGCACCTCACCCTTCACGCCGTGACGGGCGGAGACCCAGTGGATCACCCCTCGCACCTTGCGCCCCTGCGGGTTCTTGCCCAGGGTCTCGGCATCGTAACTGCAACGCAACTCCACGATATCGCCCTGGTTGTTCTTCAGCACCTCGTTGCATTTTATGACATAGGCGTTGCGCAAGCGCACCTCACCGCCGCTCACCAGCCGTTTGTACTTCTTGTTGGCCTCTTCCCGGAAATCGGCCCGGTCGATGTAGATCTCGCGGCAAAATGGGATCTGGCGCGTGCCCATCGATTCGTCCTTCGGATGGTTGGGCGCCATCAGCCACTCCTCGCCCTCCTCCGGATAGTTCTCGAGCACCAGTTTCAGCGGATGCAGCACCGCCATCCGGCGCGGTGCATGGGTGTCCAGATCCTCGCGAATACAGTTTTCCAGGACCCCCATCTCAACCAGGTTGTCCGATTTGGTGATGCCGATACGGCCGCAGAAGTCGCGGATCGAGGACGGTGTGTAGCCCCGTCTGCGCAGGCCGGCGATGGTCGGCATGCGGGGATCGTCCCAACCCTCGACAAAGCCCTCATCCACCAATTGGGTCAGCTTGCGCTTGCTCATCACGGTGTATTCCAGATTGAGTCGGGAAAACTCGATCTGCTGCGGATGGCAGGGGATGGTGATGTTGTCCAGCACCCAATCGTAGAGGGGCCGGTGATCCTCGAACTCCAGGGTGCAGAGGGAGTGGGTGATCCCCTCCAGGGCGTCGGAGATGGGATGGGTGTAGTCGTACATGGGATAGATGCACCAGGCCTCGCCGGTCTGGTGGTGAATCACGCCATGACGAATCCGATAGAGGGTCGGGTCGCGCAGGTTCATATTGGGCGAAGCCATGTCGATCCTGGCACGCAACACCCGCTCGCCGTCCTCGAAATCACCCGCCTTCATGCGCGCGAAGAGCTCCAGGTTTTCCTCCACCGGACGTTTGCAGTAGGGGCTCTCCCGGCCGGGCTGCTTAAGGGTGCCCCGGTATTCGCGCATCTGCTCCGCATCCAGGTCGCAGACATAGGCCTTGCCTGTCTGAATCAGCTCTACTGCGAAATCGTAGAGCTCCTGGAAATAGTCCGAGGCGTAAAACAACCGCTCATCCCAGTCGTAACCCAGCCAACGCACATCATCCTGGATGCTCTCTACGAACTCCATGTTCTCCTTGTGGGGATTGGTGTCATCGAAACGCAGATTGCACTTGCCTTGATAGTCCTCGGCCAAACCGAAATTGAGCACGATCGACTTAGCGTGTCCGATATGCAGATAGCCGTTGGGCTCGGGTGGAAAACGGGTATGCACCCTGCCTTCGTTTTTGCCCGTCCGCAAATCCTGGTCGATGATCTGGCGGATAAAATTAGTCGGCGTGCTCTTTTCCTGTTCGCTCATGGTGGTGGCTTCTTTTAATTGATTAGGGAAGCTTTGGCTTAATCAAAGGTTCCTTAGATATAACCCGTTACTAACCTGTCCAGGCCGTTATTATTCACCGCAAATGGACGCCCGTTTCAACCCGCATTGGCCTCGCGCTGGCGGATGTATTCCAAGGCCCGGTCGATGCGGCGCAGGGTTGCTGACTTGCCCGCCAGCCGCAGGGTCACGTCGATGCCCGGGGAGGCGGCGCGGCCGACTACCGCCACGCGCAGCGGCTGAGCCACTTTGCCCATCTTTAACTCAAGCTCCTCGGTCACCTGCTGCACGGCGGCGTGCAAGCTGGCGTCGTCCCACTCGCCGAGGGATTCCAAAACGGCGCGCAGACGCTCAAGCGGCTCCCTTGCGACCCCGCGCAAATGCTTCTTCGCCGCCGCTACATCGAACTCGTCGTAGTCCTTGTAGCAAAAGGCGGCCAACTGCGCCATCTCCACCAGGGTGTGGGCTCGCTCCTGATGGGCCGTGGCCACCTCGACCAGATCGGGGCCTTGAGCCGGATCGATGTCCAGGTCACCCATATGCGGACTGAGCAGGTGGGCGATACGCTTGGGATCGTCGTTGATGATGTAGTGCTGATTCAACCACAGCAGCTTTTCGGTATTGAAACTGGAGGCCGCCTTGTTGACCCCATCGATATCGAACAGCTCGATCATCTCGTCGATGGAGAAGATCTCCTGGTCGCCATGGGACCAGCCGAGCCGCACCAGGTAGTTGAGCAGCGCCTCGGGCAGAAAGCCCTCCTCCCGGTACTGCATGACGCTTACCGCCCCGTGCCGCTTCGACAACCGGGCGCCGTCATCCCCGAGGATCATCGGCACATGACCATATTGTGGCAGCTCCGCGCCGATGGCCTGCAGAATGTTGATCTGTTTAGGGGTATTGTTCAGGTGATCGTCGCCGCGAATGACATGGGTGATCTGCATATCCATGTCGTCCACCACAACGGTCAGGTTGTAGGTGGGTGAACCGTCCGTGCGCCTGATGATCAGGTCGTCCAACTCCTCGTTGTTGAAACAGACTCGGCCGCGGATCAGGTCATCCACCCGTACCACGCCGTTGTCGGGATTGCGGAAACGGATCACATGGGGCTCGTCGGGGCTGATCTCGCGTTGTCGGCAATGGCCGTCGTAACGCGGTTTCTGCTTGCGTTGCATGGCGCTTTCACGCAGCTCATCCAGCCGCTCGCGGGAGCAGTTGCAACGATAGGCCAGGCCGCGCTGCAGCAGGTCGTCGATCACCTGGTTATAGCGGTCGAAGCGCTTGGTCTGGTAGAACGGCCCCTCGTCGTACTCCAGGCCAAGCCAGGTCATGCCCTCCAGTATCGCGTTCACCGACTCCGCCGTGGAGCGCTCCAGATCGGTATCCTCGATGCGCAACACAAATTTACCGCCGTGCTTGCGGGCGTAAAGCCAGGAGAAGAGGGCGGTGCGGGCGCCACCGACATGCAGATAGCCGGTGGGGCTGGGGGCAAAACGGGTACGGACTGTCATCGGTCTCACAACAAGGAAAACAAAAGAATGGGGGATTCTATCAGACCCGGGAGCTTTCGGTGGAGATGTTTGACGCCCTCGGGTAAGCCCATTTAGAATGCGTTCCTCATCTTAAAAAGGGCGCATAGCTCAGCTGGGAGAGCGCTGCAGTCACATTGCAGAGGTCACAGGTTCGATCCCTGTTGCGCCCACCATCACCCAGGCCCAGACAATCCCGGTCCAACTCGTCATCGATTCCGCGCCCTCAGGGTTAACAACTGGCATCCTCGTGTCATCTGCTACAGAATAGCAGCTCATATCGATTATCCGGAATCTCACCAAGCACAACCGACAATAATTCGAGCTGAATCCATGACCCGAACCATCCACTTGATCGCCGCCGCCCGTCCCAACTTTATGAAGATCGCCCCCCTCTACCATGCCCTGTGCAAAGAGCGTGAGCTGGAACCGGTGATTGTGCATACCGGACAGCACTACGATCTCAACATGTCGGATGCCTTTTTCCAGGATCTGCGACTGCCCGAACCTCATATCCATTTGGGCGCAGGCAGCGGCAGCCATGCGGAGCAGACCGGCCGGGTGATGATCGCCTATGAAAAGGTGGTGATGGAGCGGCGCCCCGACATGGTGGTGGTGGTTGGCGATGTCAACTCGACCATCGCCTGCACCCTGGCCGCCACCAAGGTTGTCTACAGCCTATCCGAGAACGATTCCGCCACCGGCCTCAACCGCCCGCTGGTGGCCCACCTGGAGGCTGGCCTGCGTTCGTTCGACCGCAGCATGCCAGAAGAGGTCAACCGTTTGGCCACCGATGTGCTGGCTGACCTCTTGTGGACCCCCTCCCCCGACGGGGATGAGCATCTGCTCCACGAAGGAGTGGCGCCCGAGAAGATCGTGCGCGTCGGCAATATCATGATCGATTCCCTGGAGATGATGCGCGAACACATCGAGGCCACCCCGGTCTACGAGCAGTTCGGCGTGACCCAGGGCGACTACGCGGTGCTCACCCTGCACCGCCCGGCCAACGTGGACAGCCCTGTTTCGCTGAAGGCGCTGTGCGACATGATCAACCATCTCTCGACCCGGCTACCGATCATCTTCCCGGTCCATCCGCGCACGCGAAAAAACCTGGAGCAGACCGGCCTGATCAGCGAGCTGGCCGACAAGCCGGCGATCAAGCTGTTGGAACCGCAGAACTATATCGCTTTCATGAACCTGATATTCAACTGCCGCCTGGCGGTCACCGACTCCGGCGGCCTGCAGGAAGAGACCACCTACCTGGGCATCCCCTGCCTTACCCTGCGCCCCAACACCGAGCGGCCCATCACTATCACCCAGGGCACCAACCAACTCTGCACCCTGCAAGACGTGGAGGCGAAGATCGCCGCCGCCCTCGCCGGCGACACCGACCAGGGACGGGTACCCGAACTCTGGGACGGCCACACCGCCGAGCGGGTAGTCGCGTCGATCAAAAAGGTGTTCGCCGTTTAATTCCAATACAACTGTAGGTTGGGTTAGCGCATCGTGTTATATCACTAACCGGAAACTTGTTGACAAAAGCCAACAAAAAACGCCAAGCCATCCATTGTCGGGTTACGCTGCGCTAACCCGACCTACGTTAGAACTCAAAACTATTCATCGCACCAGCTCGATTTCCACCCGCCGGTTGGCGGCCCGGGCCGTTTCGGTGCGTCCGCGCATCTTGGGTTTGGATTCACCGTAATGACGCCGCGACAGCAGCCCCGGATCGACCCCCTGCCGCATTAAATAATCGAACACCCGCTTGGCACGACGGGCCGAGAGCCGCAGATTGTAGGGGGCTTTGCCCTGGTCGTCCGCGTGACCGGCCAGACGCACCGCGGTGATGCGCGAGTCCGCCTTGATGTAATCGGCCAGTTGTTTCAGAGTCGCTTTCGCCTCGGCGTCCAATGTGTGCACATCCAGGGCGAAATGGACAGCCGATGTACTTAAATCCTTGCCCCCCGATACCCTGTTGGCGACTCCGGGTACTCCTTCCAGGCCTTGTTCACCCTTGAATCCTTGACTGCTGAGTTCCCGCAGGCACTGCTTGAACTCCCGGTAGGGCTGCTGGAAGTTGACCGGGGAGAGCCGAATCTGACGCTGTTTGCGGCTGTCGTTCCAATCCAGCATGTCGAAACTGCCGACCTGCCCCTTGGCCAGCGCGGAGAGCAGCCAGCCCGCAGGACGCCGATCCAGTTTGATGGGTTGCAGCCCCGCCTCCACCACGATGAACTGCTCCAGCCTATCGGCAGTGTCGTGGCTCCAGGAGGGTGATGCTTCGCGCAGCACACCATCGATTTTTTCCGGCACCGGTTGATAGCTGTCGATGCGAAATCTCAGCTCGTCACCGGCAAGGCGTTGAAAGCGCGCCAGGCCAAACTGGGGAATCTCATGGGTCAACTCGCACAGGGTGCTGGCGCCTTTGAAAATCCATGCGGACTGGTGCACATCGGCCATATAGACCTCCGCCTGGAGTGCTTCTTCGGCATTGACAGGCGGTGTGATCAACAGACACGGAAGCAAGCCTGCCAGAAGGCACAGGAGGCTGCGAAAATTGGCTTTTGGCGCAACAGACATGCGAGGAACGACCTCTGCGACAATGACGTCAGACACTCAACTTAGCGTCACGTCAGGGTAAAATCTTTACCCGTGCCCAGAATATCTTAGGATCTCGAACTCAGATTTAACTGAATTTCATCTCAGTCATGTTGAATCGGGGCTTATTCGGTGCGGCAAGCCGCACCCTACATCTCGATTATGGGTAGGGTGGGGCCCTGCCCCACCAATTTTCCCCGGATAAACCATGCAGGTGCCCTATTCTGATAGACCAAACAGACCTCTGATAGTCGTTCAGTCGCTCTCGTGCAGCTCCAGGTAATCGATAAGACTGCGAAAGCGATTGTAGTCCTGACGCTGAAACACCGGGTCGTCCATGTGGGGAACCTGTTGCTCGATTTTTTTCCAATCCTTTTGCTGCAGCACCTTAACCACTAGGGGAAACAACTCCTGATCCTCCAGAACGATGTGCCGCCGCTGCAGGGCGACGAACTCGCGCCCCCGGGCCTCCACCTCGTCGCGCCGCAACACCTCGCCCTGCATGATCCCCTCCAGGGTCTCACGAAACCGCTTCGCCATGCCGATCAGCGCCTCGTGCTCCCGGGCAACGCGCTCCCGCAACCCTTGGTGTTCTTGCATTTCGGGCTTGAGGAAGGCCGCCTCCATGATCCTCTCCTCGGTCGGATGGTGGTACTGCTCCGCGTAGTGTTCGATGTAGTCAAGCATCTCGATCTTGAGATCGAAATCCGACTCGTGACCGGCGAAGAGGGCGTCCAGCTGCGCACTCAACAGGTCGAGCAGATGGGATAGGTTTTGGTGATCCCGTTGGAGTTTCTCCAGAAGTAGGCTCATCTTGCCCCCTTAGTGCTGAGTCGTCGACGGATCCACACCCCCGATCCGGCCTTTCGGGCGATGGATTGGCCCATTATGCCCCAGAAACGTTAGGGGTATATAGGGCCGTGTGCCAAGACAATCCAATACCGTCAGTCTGGCCATCCTAGGGCAAAAGTCCACCCCTTACCGAACAGCGCCCGGGGCGTGGGTAAATTCCATATACCTCCAAATAAGAATCAGGATAATCCTAAAGCTTTCGCCTCAATGACCGCTAAAATAGGTGATTATGGGGAGATGAAAAAGGATACGTACACCACCCCGTTCCCGCTTATTTCCACCTCCTGGGTGTTACGCACATGGCAAACTTTATCAAATCCGTCGATGACCGAACCCGTCTGGCCGGCACCAACCGGCTGGAGGTACTCCTATTCAGCCTCGGTAAGGATGCCCAAACCGGTCGTGAAGAGACCTATGGCGTCAATGTCTTCAAGGTCCGGGAAGTGATGCTGGTGCCCGAGATCACCCATGCACCCGACATGCCGCCCGCGGTCGAGGGCATGGTCAGCCTGCGCGGCAGCATGATCCCGGTGATCAATCTACCCAACTTTTGCGCGGTACAGACAGAGGAGAAACCCGGTATTCTGATCGTCACCGAATACAACAAGAACGTGCAGGGCTTTCTGGTCCATTCTGTGGATACCATCGAGCGCCTCGCCTGGGAGGATGTCAAGGTGCCCCCTGCCATGATGGCGCATCAGCACGGCGGCCTGGTTACAGCCGTCACCGAGCTCAAAGACGGGCGGCTGGTCATGATCATGGATGTGGAAATGGTGCTCAGTCAGACATCGGGATTCGGTCAGAGCGCCGAGATCTTCGAGGGAATTGAGGATGTGGGCGAGCAAAGTATCACCCTGCTGTTCGCCGACGACTCCGCCGTGGCGCGAGACCAGATCATCCGCACCATGAACCACATGGGCGTGAAGTACATCAGCACCAACAACGGGGCCGAAGCCTTGAACAAACTCCGGGAAATCGCCGATCGGGCGGAAACCACCGGACACAGGGCGCGGGACTTCGTACAGATCATCCTCACCGACGTGGAAATGCCGGAGATGGACGGCTATGTGCTGACCAAGAAGATCAAGGATGATCCCCGCTTTTCCGACATTCCGATCATCATGCACTCCTCCCTCTCGGCCGACGCCAATCAGGCCCTCGGCAAGGGAGTCGGCGCCGACGCCTATGTGCCCAAGTTCGAGCCCACGGAACTGGCGAGCAAATTACACGAGATGATCGAAGGCATTAACGCCAGAAAGAGCTGATATCATCCCGGCGTGCATCACCACGCAGGCCGCTAATAACCGGTCTGCGTGGTGATGCACAGGATCTTTCTCACCCGCCTATCCCCTCTAGCCATTCAGGCGTCATGTCTCTTTGTATACCATTCAATCTTCGCAGGTTGTTACATTAGGTAACACCTGCTAGTGTAGAAGAAATACCTGTACACGGTCATCGAAGAAGGCCACCGCATGCGCGAAACGCCCCCCCCGGAACGTCAACTCGACCGCACCCTGGCGCTGGGTTTCCTGGTCCTGCTGCTGCTCTCGCCGCCGATCATGATCTGGTGGACCTCACCGGACAGCCCCTGGTACATCCCCTACCTGCTCTGGTTGGGAATCATCGCCATCACTGCCTGGATCCACAGCCGCCGCCATGAACCTTAGTCTCGGCCTGCTGTTCGGCATCGGCTTCGCCTATCTGGTGCTGCTGTTCCTGATCGCCTTCGCCGCGGACCGGGATCGTCTGCCGGAGCGGCTGATTCGACACCCGCTGATCTATGTCTTCTCCCTGGGGGTCTACGCCACCTCCTGGACCTACTATGGCAGTGTCGGTTTTGCCCAGACCCAGGGTTACCTGTTCTTGACCATCTATCTGGGTGTAACCATCGCTTTCGCCCTCTCCCCGCTGCTGTTGCAGCCGATTCTGCGTCTGACCCGGGAGTACCAGCTGACCTCGCTGGCCGACCTCTTCGCCTTCCGCTACCGGAGTCAGCTGGCCGGCATCCTGGTGACCCTCTTCATGCTGATCGGTACCCTGCCCTATATCGCCTTGCAGATCCGCGCAGTCACCGACTCCATCCAGGTTATCAGCCAATCAGAGACACCACATAGCCTGGCCCTGGTGTTCTGCATCACCCTGATCATCTTCGCCATCCTGTTCGGTGCGCGCCACAGCACCAGCCGCGAGAAACACCGCGGACTGGTGGCGGCGATCGCCTTCGAATCGGCGGTCAAGCTGCTGGCCCTGTTGACCATCGGCGTCACCGCGCTGATCACAGTTTTCGGCGGCCTGGAGGGGCTCGGTGATTGGCTGCAAGCCCACCCGGAGGCGATTGAAAAGCTCTATCGACCGGTCAGGGAGGGCCCCTGGGCGACCCTGCTGCTGCTCGCCTTCGCCGCCGCCTTTCTGCTGCCGCGGCAGTTTCACATGCTGTTTACCGAGAATCTGGAACCCAAGTCCCTGCGCACCGCCAGCTGGGCCTTTCCCCTGTTTTTGTTGATGATCAATCTGCCCATCCCGCTGATCCTCTGGGCGGGAGAAGAGCTGCAACTCGGCATGCATCCGGACTATTATGCCCTCGGTCTCAGTCTCGAGGCGGGGCCCTCCTGGTTGCCCATACTCGCCTTCCTCGGCGGCGTCTCCTCGGCCAGCGCCATGATGATCATCACCACCCTGGCCCTCTCGTCGATGACCCTCAACCATATCCTGCTGCCCACCAACTTCCCCGATCCTGAGGTCAATCTCTACCGCTGGCTGTTGCTCGGGCGACGGCTGCTGATCGCGCTGATCGTAATGGCCGGTTACGGCTTCTATGTGCTGCTGGAAGCGCACCAGGGCCTGGTCCAGCTCGGTTTGATCTCCTTCGTCGCGGTGGCCCAGTTCCTGCCGGGTATCGTCGGCCTGCTCTATTGGCGGCGGGCCAACCGGCTGGGCCTGATCCTCGGACTGCTGGCGGGTATCGGTGTCTGGTCCGCGACCCTGCTGCTGCCCCTGCTGGAGAGCTCGGGCTTTATTCGAACCGAATTCGACATCCCCGCCCTGCGCCTCGCCGCCGGCATGGATCAGTGGCAGTTCGCCACCTTCTGGTCACTCACCGCTAACAGTCTGATGTTTATTTTCGGCTCCTTGTTAGGCGAACAGAGCCGGGGGGAGCAGGATGCGGCCAACGCCTGCTGCAGCGAATCACTGATTCCGCTGGGCGGCATGGTCAATGCCGGCTCTTCGGCCCAGTTCACCACGCAACTGTCGCAGATGCTGGGCGGCGAAGCGGCGGAACGGGAGGTCACGCAGGCGCTGCGCGACCTCAGTCTGTCGCCCAGCGAGACCCGGCCGTCCCAACTGCGACGCTTGCGCGAGCGCATCGAGCGCAACCTCTCCGGACTGCTCGGACCCCAGTTGGCCCACATGATCATCAACCGCCGCCTGCAACTCGACGTACATACCCAGAGCGCGCTGGCAGACTCCATGCGCTTCATCGAGGATCAGCTCGAACACTCCCGTTCCCGCCTGCGGGGGCTGAGCGCCGACCTGGACAATCTGCGGCGCTACCACCGGCAGGTGTTGCTCGATCTGCCGCTGGGGGTCTGCACCATCGACAGACTGCGCACCGTCAACATCTGGAACCTGGCCATGGAGGTGATGACCGGCCTGCGCGCCAAGGATGCGGTGGGGATTCAACTCCACCGCCTGCCGCCGCCCTGGGGGCATCTATTGGCCGGATTCGCGTCCACCACCGACGAGCATATCTATCACCTGGAAGTGGTCCACGAAAACCATAAACGCTGGTTCAACCTGCACAAGGCGGCGATTCCCGCGCCGATGCCGGTAGACCACCCGGTAGAAGAGGCGCGCACCAGCCAAGTCATGTTGATGGAAGATCTGACGAATCTTGAGACCCTGGAGGCGGAGCTGGCCCATAGCGAACGCCTCGCCTCCATCGGCCGCCTGGCCTCCGGCGTCGC
>CAJICC010000459.1_pt1 | contig 15495 bp, 15 predicted proteins | sample 9199511 | NCBI WGS metagenome assembly CAJICC01 (sample SAMEA7708322, study PRJEB35096) | sediment metagenome | biome: marine neritic benthic zone biome [ENVO:01000025]; feature: sediment [ENVO:00002007]; material: shallow marine sediment [ENVO:03000034] sea grass bed [ENVO_01000059] ...
GAGACATAAAGCGAGTACATCGACTGGCACAAGGCTGACGCGGTCGTGTGGCGTCCCGGTCATGGCGATATAAAACCGATCACCCATAGCGACCAGAGTTGTGTCGATCAGGTGGTCGGCATGGAGGAGCGGAAAGCGGCCCTGCAGCGCAATACCGAACGCTTCATCGGCGGCGCCGGAGCCAACAACGTCCTCTTGTGGGGCAGTCGGGGCAGTGGCAAATCCTCCCTGATCAAGGCGGTTTTCAACCATTACAAGGCGCAGGGTCTGCGACTGATTCAGGTCGATCGCAACGATCTGCACCAACTGCCGGAGATCGTGGATGAGATTCGCGAACTGCCGCTACACTTCATCGTCTTCTGTGACGACCTGACCTTCGACAGCGGTGAGGCCTCCTATCGCGCCCTGAAAAGCGTGCTCGACGGCTCCATCGAGGCGCCGCCTCGGAATGTGCTGATCTATGCCACCTCCAACCGGCGGCACCTGTTGCCCGAAACCATGACGGATAACCAGGAGGCGCGGCTGGTGTGCGATGACCTTCACCTGGGTGACACCAACGAGGAGAAATTGGCCCTCTCCGACCGCTTCGGCCTCTGGCTCTCATTCCATCCGGTCAATTGGCAGGGCTTTCTCGCCATCGTCGACAGCTACTTCAAGGACTACACGGGAGACCGTGAGGCACTGCACGAAGCCGCCAAACATTTTGCCATGACGCGCGGCGGCACCAAGAGTGGGCGTGCCGCGTTACAGTTTTTCCGGACTTACTCTGGTGGGAACGGCGATTCTTAGTCTACATCGGCCACTGGCCAATTTTGTTTGACAGTGGCAGATGACTATCTGGTCGAATGCAAATTACTTACGGTGCATCCATGCACCACTTCTCCGGCATTCGCCGGAATGATGAAGGTGAACTTTTCAGCGTTTGCTTCGCGAACTCATGTATTGTGTGTGTATAGGATATCTTCGTCTCTGAGACTAAAACTCGATACCCTGCTCTGCGCCGATGTCCGAATCGAAGGCGTGCTTAAGCTTTCGCATCTCGGTTGCGGTGTCAGCGATGTCGATTAATTCAGAAGGTGCGTTTCGGCCGGTCAGGATCAGATGCATCCAGGGCGGTTTTTCCCGGCGCGCGAAATCGGCGATCTCCGCGCCGCTGATCCAGCCGTAACCGCAGCAGTAGTTAATCTCGTCGAGCACCACCAGGTCGTAATTCTGGCTGCGTATCTTTTCCTGGCAGAAGGCCCAGATTTCACGGCTGGTTTTACGGTCCTGTTCCGGGTTTTGGGTGTCCCAGGTAAAGCCGTCACCCAGGGCGTGCCATTCGATGTTGTCGAAGCGGCGGGCCGCCTCCTGCTCCCCGGTCTTCCATCGATCTTTGATGAACTGAATCACCAGCACACGCATACCCCAGCCGGCGGCACGAAAGACTATGCCGAAGGCGCTGCTGGATTTGCCCTTACCCTCGCCGGTGTGGACCAGGATCAGGCCCTTGCGTTTCTCGCGCGATTTCATTTAGGCGGGGCAGGGGAGTGAATTAAACGCATTTTTTTTGGATTATGCATTGAAATAATAATGCGAATCGTTATCATTAACGTTATTACGAGGAATAATACCGATATCTATCCGTTTCCAGGAGAAAGTACTGTGTCAATCCCACGCCTGTTTGTCCACTTGCTGCTGCTATCATCCCTGATGACGCCCCTGTTGGCGACCGCCTCCGGTGAGGTCAATCTCTATTCAGCGCGCAAGGAGAAGCTGATCAAGCCCTTGTTGGACCGCTTTACGGAAGAGACCGGGATCCGGGTCAATTTGGTGACCGGCAAGGCGGATGCCTTGCTGCAAAGGCTGCGCAGCGAGGGACGCAACTCCCCGGCGGATCTGTTGATCACTACCGATGCCGGCCGCTTGTACCGGGCCAAGGCGGCGGGGGTGACCCAGGCCGTGGAGTCGGTCGAGCTGAGCAAACAGATTCCATCTAATTTTCGCGACCCGGAGGGGCATTGGTTCGGGCTCTCTCTTCGTGCGCGGCCGATCCTCTATGTCAGGGGGCGGGTCGATCCGTCCGACCTGGGCACCTATGAGGAGCTGGCCGATCCGCGCTGGCGGGGGCGGATCTGCATCCGATCCTCCGACAATATCTACAATCAGTCGCTGGTCGCCTCTCTGATCGCCGCCAACGGTGCGCAGGCGGTAGAGAGATGGGCCGGGGATCTGGTCGGGAACTTCGCCCGTCCGCCCAAGGGGGGAGACCGTGATCAGATCAAGGCCGCAGCCGCCGGTATTTGCGATATCGCCGTCGCCAATACCTATTATCTGGCGGGCATGCTCGGTTCAAAGGATGCGGCCCAGCGGGAGGCGGCCGGTAAACTGGCTCTGTTCTGGCCCAATCAGCAGGGACGCGGCGTGCATGTCAACGTGAGCGGCGCCAGCGTCACCCGGGCGGCGAAGAACCGGGAGCATGCCGTCAAGCTACTGGAGTTCCTGGTCGCCGGGGAGGCCCAGGCCTGGTACGCGGAGGCCAATGGGGAGTATCCGGTGCGCAGTGATGTGGCGCCGAGCGAGTTGCTCAAGTCTTGGGGGGAGTTCAAGATGGACAGCCTCAATCTGGATAAGTTGGGTGTCCTCAACCCGGAGGCCGTGCGCTTGATGGATCGCGCCGGATGGAAGTGATGCCAGACCAGCCAAAGCTCGATTGAGCGCCGTCATAATGGTTTGAGCTCCCCATGCAAGTCGCTGAAAATCAGATCGCCCAGCCGCGCATCGCTTCCTCGGTCAACCTTTGGACCGTCGCGGTGTTGCTGACATCCCTGTTGCTGGCGGTTCCGGTACTGGTAGTGATGGCTTCACTCTTCGAGCCGGCCGGCGAGGTCTGGCGTCATCTGGCGGAGACCGTGTTGCAGGATTATGTGACCAACTCCCTGTTGTTGATGGTCGGGGTGGCGATCGGGGTGTTGCTCTTGGGCGTCAGCACCGCCTGGCTCACCAGCATGTGTCAGTTTCCGGGGCGCGCCCTCTTCGAGTGGGCGCTGCTGCTGCCGATGGCGATCCCCGCCTATATCATCGCCTACACCTACACCGGCCTGTTCGATTTCGCCGGGCCGTTGCAAACCGCCCTGCGAGACTGGACCGGTTGGGGTTACGGTGACTACTGGTTTCCGGAGGTCCGTTCCCTGGAGGGGGCTGCCCTGATGTTGTCCCTGGTGCTCTATCCCTATGTCTATCTGCTGGTACGCGCCGCCTTTCTCAACCAGTCGCTCTGCGTGCTGGATGTGGGCCGTACCCTGGGCAACGGCCCCTGGCGCAGTTTCTTTTTCGTGGCCCTGCCCTTGGCGCGGCCCGCCATCGTGGCCGGGCTCACCCTGGCCTTGATGGAGACCCTGGCCGACTACGGCACGGTGCATTATTTCGGCATCTCTACCTTCACCACCGGAATTTTCCGTACCTGGTTCGGGCTTGGCGACGCGGCGGCGGCGTCGCAACTGTCGGCGCTGCTGCTGTCTGTGGTGTTTTTGCTGATCCTGCTGGAGAAGGGCACCCGGCGTCGCGCCCGCTATCACCACACCAGCCAGCGTCATCAGGTCTTGACCCGTTTCCAGCTCAACCGGTGGCAGGCGGGCATGGCCATCCTGATCTGTAGCGGAGCCCTCTTTTTCGGCTTTCTGTTGCCGGCGGGGCAGCTGCTCTGGTGGGCCCTGACCACTGCCGAGGAGAGCCTGGACGGGGGTTTTCTGACTTTGATCGGTCACAGCCTGTTACTGGCGGGCGTGGCCTCTTTACTGGCGCTGTTGCTGGCCCTGTTCCTCGGTTACGGCAAGCGGCTGTACGGCAATTGGCCGGTAACCCTGGCGGTCAGGGTGGCTGGCATGGGTTATGCGATTCCCGGCACCGTGATCGCGGTGGGGGTGATGATCCCCTTCGCCGCCTTCGACAACGCCCTCGACCAGTGGCTGCGCGACCAGTTCGGCTGGTCAAGCGGGTTGCTCTTGAGCGGCACCCTGGCGGCCCTGCTGTTCTCCTACCTGGTGCGCTTTCTGGCGGTCTCCCTGCAGACGGTGGAGGCGGGTCTGGGGCGAATCCGGCCCACCCTTGACGAGGTGGCCCGCTCCCTGGGCACCGGCGCCGGCGAGATCGTGCGCCGGGTGCATGTCCCGATGCTGAAAGGGAGCCTGATGACCGCTCTGCTGCTGGTCTTCGTGGATGTCTTGAAAGAGCTGCCGGCGACCCTGATCCTGCGACCCTTCAACTACAATACCCTGGCCGTCAGGGCCTATGAACTGGCATCGGACGAACGGCTCGCCGATGCTTCTTACGCCGCCCTCGCCATCGTTCTGGCGGGGATCCTGCCGGTGGTCCTGTTGAGCCGCTCCATCACCCGGTCCCGCCATGGCGCAACAGCTTGAAGTCATCGATGCCGCTGTCAGTTACGGCGCCCAGCCCGTGGTGCAGGGGGTCGGTTTCGAGCTGGCCCGCGGTGAGATAGGCTGCCTGTTGGGCCCCAGCGGTTGCGGCAAGACCAGCCTGTTGCGGGCCATTGCAGGTTTCGAACCCTTGGTGAATGGGGAGATCCTGTTGCACGGCCGATCGGTCTCCCGTCCCGGCGCCACCCTGGCGCCCGAGAAGCGCCGGGTCGGCATGGTGTTCCAGGATTTCGCCCTCTATCCCCATCTCAGCGTGGCGAAGAACGTGGCATTCGGTCTGCGGGGATTGAACGGACGGCAGCAGCGTGCCCGCATCGATGAGCTGCTCGATGTGGTGGGGCTGCGGGGATTGCAGGAAAAATATCCGCATCAACTCTCCGGCGGTCAACAGCAACGGGTGGCGTTGATCCGGGCAATGGCGCCGCGGCCGGAAATCCTGCTACTGGACGAACCCTTTTCCGGACTCGATATCGAGCTGCGGGAGCAGCTGGCGCGGGAGGTGCGGACGATTCTCAAACGGGAGGGGGTGACCGCCCTGCTGGTGACCCACAATCAACTGGAGGCCTTCGCCCTGGCGGACGGCATCGGGGTCTTGGGGGAGGGTCGTCTGCGACAGTGGGACAACAGTTACGATCTCTATCACAAGCCCAGGGATCGCTTCGTGGCCGATTTCATCGGACAAGGCGTCATGCTTCCCGGCCGGGTTACCGGGGAGGATTGTGTTGAGACGGCGGTTGGCCGTCTGCAGGGGGTTATCTCACCCAAGTTGCAGCAGGGAAGGGCGGTGGAACTCCTGTTGCGACCCGATGATGTGATCTATGACGAGGAGAGCAGCTTAAGGCTCAAAGTCGTGGACAAGGTTTTTCAGGGGGCGGCCTACCTCTATACCTTGCGCCTGGACGAGGGTAGCGAAATCCTCTCCCTGGTGCAGAGCCACCACAATCACGCCATCGGTGAAAAGATCGGTGTGCGACTGGAGGTGGACCACCCGGTGGTCTTTTCACAGGCGAGCGACTAGCTACTAACCAGAACATAAGTATCGTTTCCCGCCGCGAGCTGTTACTGATTGTGGATCAGCAATTGAACAGGCGATCGATCGCGTCCAGTCCTTCCTGGACTACGTCATCCAGTTCCTCGGGATCATCCTCGTGATCATAGGCGAGCATGGAGTAGGCGGCCAGGGATTTCAGGCCCATGGCGATCTTCATCACATCGGGTACGTTGAGTTCGGCGTCTTCTTTCAGAGTACACTCTTCATCCATTACATCCACCTCAATTATTTGAGTCTATGATGGCTCGATACTCGGTAAGGTCTTTCCGGGTGTCAATGAAATTCATCAATTGAAATGCAGCTTTTCAAGCAGGCGGGCGGGGACGGATTGATCCTTGTACGGGGTTTGCGGACCGGCAACAGAATTCCTTGTTCAAAGGGTCTGTTCAGTGACGTCCACGTAGAGCTTAAGTCTTTGTCCCGGTTGTAGATATTTTCCGTTCAGGGTGTTCCAGCGCCTGAGGTCGGCCACCGAGACCTTAAAGCGTTGCGCGATGCGTGAGAGGGAATCTCCGCGTCGGACTTTATAGTGCAGGGAACTGTGGGTGTCGAACGGCTGCAGGTCGAGGGGCGAGATTTCGGCGGTCACGGCCTGAGTGACCCAAATGACCAGTCTTTGACCGGTTTTGAGAGGATCGCCGGGCGCCATGCCGTTCCATTTCGCCAGACTCTTGTAGTTCACCTTGTATGCCCTGGAGATGCGCCACAAACTATCCCCCGCTTTGACCACATAGTGCAGTTTATTGCCTTTGCGCCGTTGTTTCTGAATCTTCGTCTTACGCTGTTCCGCGCTGTAGACATAGTGGTCGAAGGATTGGCTGGAAACCGGGATTAAGAGGTATTTACCGGCGCGGATCCGGTTGCCGCGAATCTTGTTGACCCGGCGCAATAGCTTGGCGGTAGTCTTGTGCTTGCGGGCAATGACACTGAGGCTGTCGCCTTGTTTGATTCGGTAGCGTTTCCATGTCAGACGTTTTTCCGGCGGGATCTTTTCCAGCGCGGCGAGAAAATCTTCGGCCTTGTCGATGGGCAGAGTCAGGCGATGCGGGCCTTCCGGATCGGTCGCCCAGCGGTTGAAGCCTGAATTGAGCAGGTAGAGGTCCTGGATCGGCAGGTCGGCTATATCGGCCGCCAGGGCGAGATCGAGCTGGGAGTCGATATCCACGGTGGTGAAATAGGGCTCGTCGGGTATCTGTTTCAGTACTATGGCGTGATCTGCCGGGTGGCGGAAGATCTCGCTCAGGGCGAGCAACCTCGGGACATAGGCGCTGGTCTCATCGGGCAGCTTGAGGGACCAAAAATCGGTGGGTTTACCCCGCTTTTTGTTCCGGCGGATGGCGTTTCTAACGGTGCCCGCGCCGGAGTTGTAGGCCGCCAGGGCCAGCTCCCAGTCGCCGTCGAACTGTTTGTTCAGTCGTGTCAGGTAGTCCAGGGCGGCATGGGTCGAGGAGACCACATCGCGCCGGGCGTCATACCACCAGTTTTGCTTCAAGCCGAAATAGCGACCGGTGGATGGGATGAACTGCCACATGCCGGCCGCGCGGCCCGGAGAATAGGCAAAAGGCCGGAAGGCGCTCTCCACGGCCGGCAAGAGGGCGATCTCGGCCGGTATGTCACGCTTCTCGATCTCTTCGAGGATGAAGTGGAGATAGGGCTCGGCACGCTCCTGGATGCGTTCGATATAACCGGGATGGGAGCTGTACCAGTTCAGCTCTTGGATCACCCGCCGGTCGTTGGAGAAAGGCAAGCGGAAACCCGCCACCATGCGATCGAGCATATTGGGTTGAGGCAGGGCGTCGAGGAGGTCCTGCAGTTGATCGGCCACCTCGGGTCGCTGCTCGGCGGTCAGCTGAGCGGATTCCGCTAGGGGTTGGATCTCAACCGCCAGGGTGGCCGGCGCTGTCAACGACACTTGCGGGAGGGCCGCTTCACCCTCTCCGAACAGCCGAGCCGACTCCTCCGCAGTGAGGCTCTCAACCGCCAGAGTGGTCGGCAGTGTCTGCGGCGCCTGTAATCGGCTTGCTTCAGCCTCTCCGCTGGGCAGCGACTGACAGGCGGTAAGAACACAGGCTAGAAACAGGTTCATGAGGAGCAGGGCGAGTCTTGAATACGACATATTGCATGGGGTATAGGTTGGCGATTGAATACAAATCGGAGGAAAATAGTATCAGAGCCAAGTATCATTTCCATCTTGCAATCTCCTTATCGACAATGGCCTTGAATGTTTTGTGATCCTGTACCACGGTCCTGCCCGGCATCCGACACTTATATCGGCCAAACCCAAGAAAGTCTTTAATTATGCCTATAAACAAGGACTTTAAACTGGGAGGCTGCTTGCAAAAACAGGTCGAGGAGTGGTTCGAAACTCGCCTGGGGCAGGCCCTTTTAGTCCAGGAAGAGGCATCTCTACAGCAGAGAGCGGCGGCGCTCTTCGGCTACCATGTGGTGCAGATCGGGGTCACTAGCCCCCATTTCGAGGTTCTCAAGCAGAGTCCCGCCCGCAACCGGATCCTGCTCGGTAACGGCGAGCAGCAGCTTGATATCCATATCCAAGCGGATCCCCGCTATCTGCCCCTGGCCAGTGACAGCATCGATGGGGTCTTGTTGCCCCATACCCTCGATTTTTCCCCTGACCCCCATCAATTGGTGCGTGAAGTAGAGCGCATCCTGATCCCCGAGGGAAAGGTGGTATTGAGCGGGTTCAACCCCTGGAGCCTTTGGGGGATCAGCCGGTTGTTCCATCGGCGTAGGGGAAACATGCCCTGGTGCAGCCATTTTTTCAGTCCCAAACGGGTGCAGGACTGGTTCTCGCTTTTAGGCTTCGACTTGGAAGAGATGGTCTATCTCCACTATCGTCCCCCCATGCATAACCAGCTGCTGATGCAGAAGCTGAATTTCATGGAGAAAGTCGGTACTCGAGTCTGGCCCATGCTGGGTGGGGTATATGTGATGCAGGCAGTGAAACGCACCGCCACCATGACCCCGATCCGGGTAAAAAAGTGGCGGGTGAAGAAAAGGGTGATACCGACGGCGGCCGAACCCACAACCAGAGTGATACCGGATACCCATGACTCAATCCGTTGAAATCTATAGCGATGGGGCCTGCAAAGGCAACCCGGGTCCCGGCGGCTGGGGGGTGCTGCTGCGTTACGGCAAGCATGAAAAACAGCTCTATGGCGGCGAATCCCAGACCACCAACAACCGCATGGAACTGACTGCGGTGATCAGGGGCTTACAAGGACTCAAGCGGCCGAGCAAGGTTCTTATCGTCACCGATTCGCAATATGTGAAAAACGGTATCACCCAGTGGATCCACAATTGGAAACGAAACGGCTGGAAAACGGCCGGCAAGCAACCGGTGAAAAATGCCGATTTGTGGCAGCAACTGGAGCGTGAAGTAATCAAGCACCAGGTTGAATGGCGCTGGGTCAAAGGCCATGCGGGACATCCGGAGAACGAAATGGCCGACCTCTTGGCAAATCGCGGCATTGAGGATTTGGCCGAATGACCCGCCAGATCGTGCTCGATACGGAGACCACCGGCCTGGAGTGGGAGCAGGGGCACCGAATCATTGAAATCGGTTGCGTCGAGCTGGTGGACCGCCGTTTCACCGGCAACAATTTTCACCAGTACTTAAGGCCCGACCGGGAGATCGACGCCGGCGCCGTCGAGGTGCATGGCATCACCAACGAGTTCCTGGAGGATAAACCCTATTTCCAGGACGTGGCGCAAGATTTTGTCGACTATGTGCGGGGCGCCGAGCTGATTATCCACAATGCCCCGTTTGATGTCGGCTTCCTTGACTGCGAGTTTCGAAACATGGGGTACGCGGCACAGATTGATGAGCTTTGCGCGGTGACCGATACCCTGCTGCTGGCCAGGAAGATGCATCCGGGCCAGCGCAACAGCCTGGATGCTCTCTGTAAGCGCTACGCTATCGACAACTCCCACCGTGAACTGCACGGCGCCCTGCTCGACGCCGAGATCCTGGCCGATGTCTATTTGATGATGACCGGCGGGCAGGTGGCACTGCTGCTCGATACGGGAAGCGGTGAGGGAGACGGTGAACGCAGCGCCGACGGTATCCGCCGGCTACCCGCGGAACGGCCGCCGTTGCGCGTGGTAAAGGCTGATACAACCGAGATCGAAGCCCATGAGCAGCAGCTCGAGCGTATGGGAGATGCCTGCCTCTGGATACGCGCTGGTGAGGTAGTAGATTGACTCTGTCGAAAGACGAGACTGTGCGTAGGGTGCGGCTTGCCGCACCGAAAAGCCTAAACTAGGGCCTATCGGATTAGTGTTAACAGGCCCTAAGTCTTGCACTCAGATCGCGACTGGTTGGAACGGATGCTATCGGTGCCCTGCACGATGTCATACAACCGCGGCAGATCGAGCAGCTGGATATGTTTACGCTCCACCATCAGCAATCCTTCTTCCTGGAAGCGTGTGAACAGGCGGCTGACGGTTTCGACCGCCAGGCCGAGGTAGTTGCCGATCTCATGGCGTGACATGCTGAGAAAGAAATCGCTGGCGGAGAATCCCCGCTGCTTGAAGCGCTCGGAGAAGCTCAAGAGGAAGGTCGCCAGCCGCTCTTCGGCGCTCTTTTTCCCCAACAGGGTCAACATCTCCGTTTCATGACCGATCTCCCGGCTCAACAGGCGATACATCTGGTGCTGCAGGCTGGGCATCAGGCTACTGAGGGATTCGAGCTGGGTGAAGGGGACTTCGCAGACAGCAGTGGTCTCCAGGGCAACCGAGGAGCAGTTGTGATGGTCGTCCTGAATGGCGTCGAGGCCGATCAGCTCCCCCGGAAGATGGAAGCCGAGAACCTGCTCACCGCCGTCTTCGTTGGGGGTGTAGGTCTTGACCGAGCCGCTGGTGATGACACGCAGACTATGGAATTTGTCGCCGCCGCGAAAGAGGTGGTCACCCCGGTGAAAGGGGCGCCCGCGCTTGATGATGCTGTCCAAGCGTTCGACGTCTTCAGGGTTGAGTCCCATGGGAAGGCAGAGGGTTGATAGACTGCAGTTTTTGCAGGCAACCTTGAGATTTTCGAGTGAAACTACTTTCCGGTTAGTCAAGGTTTGCTCCAGCATGAGGGTCTGTTGCCAGGGGCTGTCTCCGTATCTTCCAAAAAAACTTGATTCAGATCAAGTCATTTAAGTTTTTTTCTTTACACTTTCGCTTTTTGGGCATGAATAAAAAACCGGCCCATGGTGGGCCGGTTTTGTCACTTGCGGTTGATGGATTACTGTGCCGGTGCGGCAGGAGCAGCCGGGGCGACCGGTGCCCCTTGCGGGTAGCCGTAACCATAGGGTGCGCCGTAACCGTAAGGTGCGCCATAACCATAAGGCGCGCCGTAGCCATAAGGCGCGCCGTAGCCACCATAGGGCGCGCCATACCCATAGGGGCCATAGCCGCCGTAATCGCGATAATTGTTGTAGCCGCGACCGTAGCCTGAGCCGCGTCCACTACCGCTCATGCCGAAGTTGAAGTCGCCCGAACCGTCGCCCCAACCGTCACCCCAGCCGTCATTACCCCAGCCGCGGTTGTTGCCCCAGCCCGGGCCGCCCCACCAGGCGGAAGCGGTGGTGGAGACAGCGACAAGAGCGGCGATACTCAGCGCTTTTACTATCTTAGTCATGCTTTATTCCTCACTCTGATTTGGATTTTTCAATTACAACATATTGAAACATACAAGCAGTTGGTTGGATTTCCCGTATCAATAGCATGCTGCACACTTGGCGCATTTGGATGGAAATCTTTGCAGTTTGGCCGGATCCAGGCCTACTTGTTATGTGGTTTTTTTGCGTGGAACGCTCCTGGAGTATAGCCCCTAGGGGTGGATATTCAACAGATAGGGCAGGTCGGGGGTAGCCGCTCGGCGGACAGAAATCCGCGTCTGTTATTGAGGCAGGAGGGCGGATCTGATACTGTCTACTTCCGTCCGTATCCCCACCCTACATCACGAAGTCGCATGACCAAATTTATCTTTATCACGGGCGGTGTTGTCTCCTCATTGGGTAAAGGCATCGCATCCGCCTCGCTTGCCGCATTGCTCGAGGCTCGTGGCTTGAATGTCACCATGATCAAGCTCGATCCCTACATCAATGTGGACCCCGGAACCATGAGTCCTTTTCAGCACGGCGAGGTGTTTGTCACCGAAGACGGTGCCGAGACCGACCTGGATCTGGGCCACTATGAGCGCTACATACGCAGCACCATGGGGCGCAACAACAATTTCACCACCGGCCAGATTTACGATAGCGTGATCCGTAAGGAGCGCAAGGGGGAGTATCTGGGCGGCACGGTGCAGGTGATCCCCCACATTACCAATGAGATCAAGGAGAGCATTCTCCTCGGCGCCGACGAGGCGGATATTTGCCTGGTCGAGATCGGCGGTACCGTGGGTGACATCGAGTCCCTGCCCTTCATAGAGGCGATTCGTCAAATGGGAGTGGAGATGGGCCCCCAGCGGACCATGTTCATGCATCTGACACTGGTGCCCTATATCAAGGCCTCCGGCGAGATCAAGACCAAGCCGACTCAACACTCGGTGAAGGAGTTGCGCTCCATCGGTATCCAACCCGATATCCTGGTCTGCCGCTCGGAACAGCCGCTGCCGGAAGCGGAGCGAAAAAAGATCGCTCTCTTCACCAACGTCCCGGAGCGGGCGGTTATCTCGGCGGTGGACGCAGACACCATCTACCGCATACCGGTGTTGTTGCATGCCCAGGAGATGGACGAACTGGTCAACCAGCGCTTCGCTCTCGACCTGCCGCCGGCGGACCTCTCCGAGTGGGAGCGCTTTCTCGATGGCCTGGATAATCTGCAACAGGATCGGGAGGTGAGCATCGCCATGGTGGGCAAATACGTGCATCTCACCGAGGCCTATAAATCACTATCCGAGGCGCTGGCGCACGCCGGCGTGCACACCGGCAACCGGGTGGTGATTCACTATCTCGATTCGGAGCAGTTGGAGAAGAGCGGTGTCGACAGCCTGGCCGGGATGGACGCCATCCTGGTTCCCGGCGGTTTCGGCAACCGGGGTGTGGAGGGTAAGATAGCGGCGGTGCGCTATGCCCGCGAGCAGGGTATTCCCTATTTGGGTATCTGTCTCGGCATGCAGGTGGCAGTCATCGAGTTCGCCCGCAATGTGGCCGCTCTGGAAGGGGCTCACAGCACCGAGTTCAACCGTTCCACCCCCCATCCGGTAATCGCCCTGATTACCGAGTGGCTGAATGCTGACGGCAAGCTGGAGAAGCGCAGTGAGAACTCCGACCTGGGCGGCACCATGCGCCTGGGCGGCCAGGAGTGCCGTTTACAGGCCAACAGCCGGACCCACCAGCTCTACGAAAAGGATGTGATCCTGGAGCGCCACCGGCATCGCTATGAGTTCAACAACAGTTACCTGGACGACATTGTCACCGCCGGCATGAAGGTCGCCGGGCGCTCGGTGGACGGCCGCTTGGTGGAGATCGTCGAGATCCCCGACCATCCCTGGTTCGTCGCCTGCCAGTTCCATCCCGAATTCACCTCCACGCCGCGCTACGGCCACCCCCTTTTCTCAGGATTTATCGAGGCGGCGAGGCGACACAGGGATTCCTGTCAATGAAGTTGTGCGACTTCGAGGTCGGGCTCGACCGCCCCCTGTTTCTAATCGCCGGTCCCTGTGTCATCGAGAGCGAACTCATGGCGCTGGAGACCGCCGGGCTGTTGAAAGAGCTCAGCGCCGATCTGGGCCTGCCATTCATCTATAAATCCTCCTTCGACAAGGCCAACCGCTCGTCCGGTGAGAGCTTCCGAGGTCCCGGGCTGGAGCAGGGATTGCGGATATTGCAAAAGGTGCGCGAACAGATCGGTGTGCCGGTACTCACAGACGTGCATGAGGACACGCCCCTGTCCGAGGTGGCCGAGGTGGCGGATGTATTGCAGACTCCCGCCTTTCTCTGTCGCCAGACCAACTTCATCCAGAACGTGGCGCGTCAAGGCCTACCCGTCAACATCAAGAAGGGTCAGTTCCTTTCCCCCTGGGAGATGGGCAACGTAGTGGCGAAGGCGCAGGCGGTCGGTAATCAACAGATCATGGTTTGCGAACGGGGCGTATCCTTCGGCTACAATAATCTTGTCTCCGACATGCGTTCCCTGGCGGCGATGCGCGACACCGGTTGTCCGGTAGTGTATGACGCCACCCACTCGGTGCAGTTGCCGGGCGGGCAGGGCAAGCGTTCCGGTGGTCAGCGGGAATATGTGCCGGTGCTGGCGCGTGCGGCGGTGGCAGCCGGGATCAGCGGTCTCTTCATGGAGACCCATCCGGAACCTGAGCGGGCCCTCAGCGACGGTCCCAACGCCTGGCCCCTGCCGCAGATGCGTGATCTATTGGAGACCCTGTTGTTGATCGACAGGACGGTGAAGGCGCAGGGCTTTATCGAGACCGGGTTATAAATTCTAAGACGCCGGATCGGTTACCATTCGCGCCGAGCAAAAAGAACCGGATTCCAACTTAAATCCAAAGCAAACGGAGACACAATGTCCGAAATTGTTGACGTACGTGGACGAGAGATCCTCGATTCACGGGGTAACCCAACCGTCGAAGCCGACGTGATCACCGCCGACGGCGCTATCGGCCGCGCCATGGTGCCATCCGGCGCCTCCACCGGATCCCGCGAGGCACTGGAACTGAGGGACGGTGACAAGTCACGTTACCTCGGTAAGGGGGTGCAGAAGGCGGCTTCTCATATCAATGGTCCGCTGAAGGATGCCCTGGTTGGCATCGAGGTGACCGATCAAGCGAGCGTGGATCAGACCATGCTCGATCTCGACGGCACCGAGAACAAGGCCAAGCTGGGCGCCAACGCCCTGCTCGGCGTCTCCCTGGCGGCGGCCCATGCGGCGGCCCAGGAACGGGCCCTGCCGCTCTATCGCTATTTGTCCGCCGGTCCCTACAGCCTGCCGGTGCCGATGATGAACATCATCAACGGCGGCGCCCACGCCGACAACAGCGTCGACCTGCAGGAGTTCATGATCCTGCCGGTGGGAGCCGGCTCCATCCGTGAGGCGGTGCGTTACGGCGCCGAGGTCTTCCACGCCCTGCAGAGCGTGCTCAAGGGGCGCGGTATGGCCACCGCGGTGGGCGACGAGGGGGGTTTCGCTCCCAACCTGCCCTCCAACGAGGCGGCCATCGAGGTGATCCTGGAGGCGATCGGCAAGGCCGGGTTCAAGGCCGGCAGCGATATCTATCTGGGACTCGACGTGGCCAGCTCCGAGTTCTATGAGGACGGTGTTTACAACCTGGCCTCCGAGGGGCGCAAGTTCAGCGCCGGCGAGTTCACCGACTACTTGGCGAATTGGGTCGATCAGTATCCGATCATCACCATCGAGGACGGCATGGATGAGGGCGACTGGGATGGTTGGAAGCTGCTCACAGAGAAGCTCGGCCAGCGGGTGCAACTGGTGGGCGACGACCTGTTCGTTACCAACACCAAGATCCTGCATCGGGGCATCGTTGAGAAGGTCGCCAATTCGATCCTGATCAAGGTCAACCAGATCGGCACCCTGAGCGAGACCCTGGCCGCCATCGAGATGGCCAAGCAGGCCGGCTACAGCGCGGTGATCTCTCACCGCTCGGGTGAGACCGAGGACACCACCATCGCCGACTTGGTGGTCGCCACCGCCACCGGCCAGATCAAGACCGGTTCCCTCTCCCGTTCCGACCGGGTGGCCAAGTACAACCAGTTGATGCGTATCGAGGATCAACTTGGGGAAGACGCGGTCTACGCGGGTATGGACGCCTTTCCCGTAGCTGTCCCTTGATCCCATATACCAACTTCCTGGAGGTAAATGTCCTATCCTGTTTTTCAGGAACCCCGACTAACTCAGAGTTTCCCTAACCCCTGTCAATGAGCCGGTTGCCATTCATGCGGATACTCCTAGGAATCATGCTGTTGCTGTTGATCCTGTTGCACTACAGGCTCTGGGTGGGGCCGGGCAGCCTGGCGGAAGTCAGCAATCTCAAACATGAGATCA
>CAJICC010000026.1_pt1 | contig 15422 bp, 13 predicted proteins | sample 9199511 | NCBI WGS metagenome assembly CAJICC01 (sample SAMEA7708322, study PRJEB35096) | sediment metagenome | biome: marine neritic benthic zone biome [ENVO:01000025]; feature: sediment [ENVO:00002007]; material: shallow marine sediment [ENVO:03000034] sea grass bed [ENVO_01000059] ...
AGGACCGCGGCAAGGCGGCGGCCCGTGGCGGCTGCATCACCCTGCAACAGGGTCGCGTGCTCTTGCACCCTATAACCAAGTTCCCGAGCCCTCTCGGACGCCGCTTCCCGGGCACGCCGGATATCGGCCAGGATCTGCAACGACGGAATCCCGGAGGGCGGACAGACACGCTCTTCCAGGCCCGCATCCACCCTCTCTCGCAGCCAGTCCGGCAGCGAGATGGCCGCCAGATGCTCGGCCAACCCGGGTTCCGGCAGCAGCAGGCCGGAGCCGATGGCGGCGGGACTATCATCCGGCACATCGGAGATTGCCAGGGCCTGCACTTCACGCTCTGTCAAATAAGCCAACAGGCCACCTCCCTTGATTCGGGAGAGTCCCTTGCGCACCAGATTCATCTGCACGATATCCAGACCGCTGCCCAGCAGCCAGCGGTTGGCGCGCACCAGAAAATCGAGATCGACACCGGCCACCGGCAGCTCAACCAGGCTAGAAGCGCCGCCGGAGAGGAGAAACAGCAGGGGTTGAGTATCCTCCTCCGCAAGAAAATCGAGCAGATACCCACCCGCTTTCAAGCTGCCGGCATCGGGCAGTGGATGGCCGGCTTCGATCGCCTCCCATCCCCGCCGGCGGCAGACCAGGGGATCCAGGTGTCCCTGTTTGCTGATCAGCAACGCCCGGCGGATCCGGTCGCCCAATACCCGCGCCGCGCCGTCAGCCATGGATTGAGCCGCCTTGCCCACCGCCACCAGCGAGAGATCCGAGCCCGGGGGGTGCGCCTGCAACCAGGCGGCGACCACCAAGGCGCCCTCCACCTCCCGCAGCGCGGCCTGAAAGATCTCGGCCAGTCGCATCCGGTGGTGTGCGCTGTTTCTTTCTTGTTTCATCGGCACTGAGTTACACTGTCGGCCCCGAATAACGACCGAATCTCCTCTCCGGCGCCCCCCCTTGGCGGGCAGCGGGGTGGGTTTTTATCGGGATTCATAAGCCACTTATCCACCCGGGAGCACTGTGTTGGGAAGCATACAGCTACGCCGCAATTTCAGCCGCAATATCCTCATCCGGATGATTCTCCTGTTCGCCGTTATCGCAGCACTGATGGTGTGGAAATTCGATTTCATCAACCAGGTCTACTTCCGCGATCAACTGACCAGCACCGGTCTCATCATCAACGGCGCCATCGTCGGCCTGTTCGTGATCGGCATCCTACGCATGATCACCATCTTTCTCCACTACGCCCAGGAAGAGAACGCCCTGATCCACTTTCTGCGGAATCTGCGCGAAGGCGAGCAGGATCCACTCAACCATATCCACAAGAAGGCGATCATCGCCAACCGCTACCGCACGATGCAAGGCCTGTTCAAGGCCAACTGCCCAATCAACCACGGCTCACTGGCCTCCACCCTGGTGGCCAACGAAAGCACACGCAACAGCCTGCCGAAATTCATCAACAACATACTCATCTTGACCGGCGTCTTCGGCACCATCGTGTCGCTTTCCATCGCCCTCATCGGCGCTTCCGACCTCTTGGCCACCTCGATCAACGTAGGGGGCATGGGTATGGTGGTGCATGGCATGTCCACCGCCCTTTCCACCACCATCACCGCGATTATCTGCTTTATCTTTTTCGGCTACTTCAACCTGAAACTCAGCGATGTGCAGACCAATCTCATCAGCGCGGTGGAACAGGTCACGGTGAATGAACTGCTGCCCCGGTTTCAGGTGCAGACCGACAGCGCCCTCTATGAGTTCACCGGTCTGGTGCGTTCGCTGCAAGGACTTGTGGGGCAGATGAAGCAGTCCCAGGAGGGCCTGGAAACCGTGGAACAACGGGTACTGACCACGCTGCAGGGTTATCAAGAGCAGCACGAAGCGATGCGCGAGGACATGGCCGAGGTCAAACATATCCTGATGCGCGGCTTTCGTCTGCATGAGGACGATTGATGGACGGTAGCTTCGCCGATCTGCGGCTCAACCGGCAGGACAGCCTGGGAGACGACAGTTTCTGGCCCTCCTTTACCGACATCATGACTGTGATCGTGATGATCTTCATGCTGGCGATGGTGATCCTGCTGCTACGCAACATGGAGCTGCTGAGCCAGTTGCGCGCCACCATGGAAGCGGAGCAGCAGGCGGCGGAACTGGCGCGCACCACCGGCGAGGAGAACATTACCCTGGAGGAGAAACTGATCGAGCGGGAGTATGAACTCTCCATGCTGCGCATGCAGTTGATGCGCATGGAGGAGAATGCCGAGCAGCAGGAGGCGGCGATCCTCAGTCAGCGTCAGCAGATTGCCGGCCTCACCCGTGAGCGCGATCAACTCAATACCCAGATCACTCGTCTGATGCGGGAAGGCGAGACCTTGAGTGGTCAGCTGGCGCTGGCCAAGCGCGATGTGGAGCAGCTGCGCGGCAATCTGGAGCAGGCCCACCAACGTCAGGCCCTGACCCAGGCCGATCTGGAGGCCTTGCGTCGATCCTATAGCGAACAGGAGACGGCGCTGGCAGCGGCACTGGCCAGCAGCGAAGTGACCTCCCAGGAACTGGCCGAGCTGAAGACCGACTTTTCCGACCTCAAGATCAAATATGACAAACTGGTCCGGCCGGCACGCACCCCCAAGGGCAAGACCTTGGTGGAAGTACGTTATGTAAAGCGCAAGGGCAAGTACCGCATCGACTACAAGGGCCCCGGCGACAGCGGTTTCAGCCAAGTATCGCGTAAAACCCTGGATCAGAAACTGACCCGGCTGAAGCAGCGGGACAACAACCTCTACATCAAGGTCATCCTGCCCAAAAACAGCGGACTCTCCTACAGTGAGGCCTGGTCGTTCACCAACCACCTGCACAAGAATTACGACTATTATTTCCAACAGGAGGCACAGAAAGAACGTATCGTCGAATAACCTTAAGGAAAACTTCGAAACTACCTATCCCGGGAATTTACACGGACCTGTCGGGTCAAACGATATAGCCAAATTCCCGGATCCGGACTCAGTCCGAAAGCAGGGGGCTGACAGTATGAAACGTCTAATCACATTGATATACGCAGGTCCGCTGGTCATTGTGGCCTTGGCAGGTTGCGCCACCAAAGTACCGGACCACATTCGTATCGCCCCCGCCGGCGACGTGCGGGTGGAAGAGGTACAGCAGCAGCAAGAGCAATTTATCGGCAGCGATGTGCGCTGGGGCGGTCATATAATTTCGGTACACAACCAGGAGCGTGAGACCCTCATCGAAGTCCTGTCCCGAACCTTAAGCGAAGAGGGCAAGCCCCTCGATGACGCCAAGAGCGGCGGCCGTTTCATGGCCCGTATACCCGGTTTCCTGGAGCCTGAGGAGTATCCCAAGGATCGCCTGTTGACCGTGACCGGACAGGTCAGAGAGGTCATGCAACAGACTATCGGCAGTTATCCCTATCCCTACCCGGTAGTGGAGGTAAAATCCCAGTACCTGTGGCCGGAGGAGAAGGAGTATCCTCACCACTACTATCGTGATCCTTTCTATGATCCCTACTACCCCTATTTCTATCCCTATTATCCCTATTGGCGCAGGTACCCCTTCTACTGGTAGTCCAAAATGAAACAGTTACTCATACTGCTGGTACTGTTGATCCTGACCGGCTGCGCCTCCGCGCCGAAGGTGACGGAGAACGCCGAGCGTGACATCGCCCCCGCGCTGGCCGCCGCGACGGATATCGATACCGGCGGCAAGCCATTGCAGTGGGGCGGCATTATCGTGGAGACCCGAAATCTGGCCAAGGTGACGGAGCTGCAGATCCTGGCTTACCCTTTGAGCGCAAGCGGGCGCCCCGATGTCACCGCCTCCCCCACCGGGCGTTTCATCGCGCAGCACCCGGGTTATCTTGAAAGCGTCGACTACCGGTCGGGACGCCAGGTAACGGCAACCGGCGATCTCACGGAAAAACGCGTGGCCAAGGTGGGCGAGGCGCCCTACACCTTTCCCATACTGCGTGCCGACGAACTGGTTCTGTGGCCGGAACAAGGTAAACGCAAAGCCAAGCCAAGAGTTAATTTCGGCCTGGGTGTCGGCTCCGGGGGACGTTCCTGGGGTGGCGTGGGTATAGGCATTGGATTTTAGCGGATCTTTGGAATCCGGTTTGCACCGGCACAACGATCGGTACGCTATTAGCCTTTGCTGGCGCGATATGCGTCTATCCGCTTTCCGTTACGGATATTGATTCTCTCTCCCGACTGTTAGGGCCTGTTAACACTAACCTCAATCAGCGGGTATTAAGCCGGCTGTACGACTTCAACGCGCGGCTTTCTTCGCCACCTGGTTCCGGAGATAGACCGGCAAGGCCTGTTCCGGGGCGACTGCCAATCCCTGCTCGAAGGCCGCCGCACCGAGTCGGGCCACATCCTGGGCGCTGCAGAACATCTCCGCCTGGTAACCCAGCAGATCGTCACCGAGACGCGCAGCCAACACTTCTCCAGCGGCGGCCCAGCCGGAACCTACCCCGTACCAGTCAGCATCCAACGGCAGTCTGACCTGGTCGGGGGACGCCACCTCCTCATCGATCACAGGCCGCACCAACTCATCTTCATCCACCCGGTAGGCGGCCCAGTAGAGTTCCCCCATGCGGGCGTCGAAAGCGGGCAGCAGATTGGGTTCGCCCTTTTGACGAAAGGCTCGCTGAGCCAGCGCCGCCAGGGTGGAGACCGGCACCACCGGCAGCCCGGCGCCGAAGGCGGCCCCCTGCACAATACCGGTGGCGATGCGCACCCCGGTGAAGGAACCCGGACCGCGACCAAAGGCCATGGCGTCGAGTTGGGCCGGTTTCAACCCCGCTTCCGCCAGCAGTTCATCCATCATCGCCAGCACCAGTTCACTGTGGCCACGGGGTTTGATGGCATAGCGCAGCTCGATTTCGCCATCGATCAGGAGGGCGGCAGAACAGGCTTCGGTGGCTGTTTCAATGGCAAGCAGTTTCATCAAGTAACCGATATACGGATCAGATCCCATTCAGGCGGCAACGGAGCTTGAAAACCCTACTTTCGGCATTCTTAACAATAAAAGGTAGGGGTAATGGGTAGTCGAGTTCGACACGGGCCCGAAGTAAACACCTTAACTCGCACTATCTTACTGTTTTTATTAGTTGGTTTCTCTTTTTATCTCCAATTTGAAATTTCTTACAGTCGCTGGCGGAGGTCTTCCAGTACCTCGCCAATACATATTTAACTTATTGTTCCTGAAGACTTATTTATTATTGGCACGCTATCTGCCTATTTACGCTTCATGAAACTCAAACTCTGACTTGTGGAGATAGTGACATGGATATAAAGAAATTTTTACTCATCGCCGGAGTGCTGGCAGTGAGTACCATTGGCAACCCGGCCCATGCGGCCTTGACCACCGGCGACTCTGCCTCTTTCAGCTTTGCCAGCCTAGACGGCCTGATTGACAGGAACACGGGAAGAAACAACAACGGCAACCACATTTTCGCGAAGAATACCCAGCGCCGGAACCTCTCCCTTGACCGCTTCGACGCCAGCTTGGGAACCCTGCTGGATGTAGATATCTGGTTTGAATCGAACTGGTCGTTGAGTTCCAGCGTCGATTCCGTCGACCCCAGGACCGGCAATCGAGTGGCTGTCGCGCGGGGCCGCTCGGCCAGCAAACAACGGATCAGGTTGATCGATCCCTTCAGAGAAGTGGCCGCCAACAACGAAGTGCTCTGGTCGAGCTGCAATGACCGACCGGAGTGCGAAGCGACCTCCACCTCCAGCGGTCTCTTCAACGGCAGCTTCGGCCTCGGCGCCTTTACCCTTGACGACTTCATCGGTAGCGACGCCCTCGATTTCCGCATCGTACGGCGGCTCGAATCCGATCTGAGATGGTGCGGCGCCTACGATTTCTGCAGCCATGAAAATTCAAATAACGCATGGTCCGGTGATATCCACGTCAGCTATACCTACGTTCCCGAACCCTCCACACTGGTTCTCATGGGATTGGGTCTCGCCGCACTCGGCGCCGGCAGGACACGCGGGCAGAAGGTCTGATCACGATTGGCGGGTGTTTGTCTCGCGGTTGGCCCTGTTAATTTCCGTGTGCATGGCCAACCGCTCCTGCCTGGATAGCACCTAGGACCTGTTACCGATCAGTCTTTTGGATAGGCCTGTTCCAGCTGTTGATAGACCTCTACGCTGAAGTCCGGGCTGTCGGCATCAAGGCGAGCGAGGACCTCTGCCAAGTATTCATTGTCTTCACGACCCTGCCATATTTTGATGTAACTGCCCTCCTTATAGCCATGGTCCTGGCGGAAGAAGTTAAGCACATTCTTGCCCACATAGGTTTTGAACAACTCGTCGAAATCCAGGTCCGCCGTGCGCATGACTCTGGCGAACTGTCCGATGTCAGCCGCCTGGGATTGAATGGCGGCCATCGCCAACTGCTCGATCGAAGCCCGAAAATCCCCGGCCTCGCTAGTTTGATTAAGACCTGAGAGCGCCTGTGCTGCGGCTTCCTCAAGGGTGTTGTTGTGCAGAATCAGGTCGCTCAGTGCAAAGTGCCATATGTCGACTAACTCCAGATGCACCTGCTGCATGTCGGGCTTTTGGTGCTTCCACCACTTCCACCCGAAATGGTCCAGCATCTCAGCGCATTCGGTCCATATGGCCCGGTACCAGGGATAGCCGGCATCGCGCCAGTCGGGATTGACCTTGCGATTCATGGCGTCCTGCAGTTCAAGCATTGTGACTATTTTTTGCTTCATATTGGCATGCTTTTCATTAAACCATTCGTCAAGCAGGGTCACGGCGGTCTTCACATAACCCGGACATCGAGTTTCGAACAGGCCAAGCTCTTTGGCCCGCTGATAATCATCGGCTTGGCTCAGATCCAACTCCAGTAGATCACGACAGCGAGTGCTGCCGTGGATTTTGTGAAAGCCCTCCTGCAACCGGCGAGTTGCGGCATAGGTTGCTTCCTTGGCGTTCTGTCCATGGCGGGTATAGGGGCCCAGCTCCAAGCCTAATACCAAAGCGGCGCCGGTCAGGGTACCACAAACCTCCCCCGTGCGCCCGACACCGCCACCTAGACCGCAGGCGAGACGCAATGCCAGCGTCTCATCAAGACCGAAACGTTCGGCGTAGACACTCAACACGGCCTGTGAACAGTTGCACCCGTCGCCGAAGCGTTGCACGGCCTCGCCGGAGTTATTGGCGGGATCAATTTGCGGCATTTTCTTTTTCAACAACAAGCAATCGATATCTGGTGGCAGTAGCAATAAAGCTGAACGATAAACGCCGCTCGGTCAACCCCTGGCAAAAGAAATTGAGGCGCATCTAATGAGTCAGCTCTGGGCCGAGGAGTCCAAAATCCTTATCATTAAGGTCGAGTCATCCGGGCACAAATGCCTGAATTGGACGCATTGCCTGATTGATTCCGGGGCTAACTTTTTATTAGTCTCGCGAAAACCAAATCGGGCAAAGTAGGCTTGCGCGTCTGTTGTCAAGAGATAGACATCCCTAATGCCGCGTTGTCTGATTTGCTCAATGGCCGATCTCAACAAACGCCCCCCGACCCCAGAGCCGCGACAGTCCTGTTCAACCGCCAATGACCTTAGCAATACTATCGAGTCTAATGCCTCGATGCCAATGACGCCCTGAAGTCGTCCGGCAACAGATTCCGACAAAAACACAATGTTATGATTGCCGCGTATGTCATCGACGGGCAAACCATTTTCACTAAGCAAATGCAAGACTTGCTCTGTATCAATGTCCGATTTCATATCATTGTGAAAGATGAAAGCTCAGATTGAAACCATCCATGACTTCAATCAGAGCCTCACGAGTAGAGCAATTACCTGCATTCCTGCAGCACGCATCTATCGTAATATTCTTATGCAACTGTATTGATCTCGGTTAATCCGAACTCACACTCATGCAAGATAATTATTAAATAATCCCACCCGCAAGATCATCTGCAAACGCAGGATACCGTATGTGTCAAACTTCAGAAACCCACATAGTCAGAACCTGGCACCCCCATGGTCACTCGTCTCAACGTCACAATATTCCACGCAAGTTTTGTCTAACTATCAATGAGCTTCACAAAACACTATGTTATTGGCCGTTACTTAATCACCCAATCACACATGTTCTGTCATTGATTACTGGTAGTCTCCACCTAAAACGTCGCTCGAGTTCCCTATTGTTATCATTCTAGGCGGACAAGGTTTGCCGTTGCTCCTCTTCATCCTTGCTCTGGACTGACATCATTTTCGTCTGTGCCCTTACCAGCCTGGCCATGACATTGAGATCGCGCTCAGAGAGTGAGAATGCCGAATCTACCCAATAATCCGCTATATCATAAAGCTCCTGCTTTTCGAGCGGAAAGATCCGATTACGCATCTGTAAAACCGCCTTGCGGGTAATTCTTGTCTTCTTGTGCTTCTTAATGAAAGTAGCCAGCGCCTCATTCAACTTACCCTTATCCGCAATCATGTCAATGACGCCCATTTCATACAACTGCTCGGCGGTATATCCTTCAGCATTGATGATCATTTTTTCCACGGTTGCCGCTGGAATACGACGGGCCAGAAAGGAATATGAGCCCATTCCCGGAAACATATTGAAGACAACTTCAGGAAATTTGAACTCACTCCCCGCTTCAGCAATGATGTAGTCGCTGGAGAGGGCCGCCTCGAAACCCGCACCCAATGACGTACCGTTAATCAATGAGATTGTCGTGAGATCACTATCATTCAAATTGCTGTAGTTGTTATAGAGCACATCGATACTCAATCTTGCATATTGAGACAAACGCGTACGATCACCGCTTTTGATCGAATCAACAAAGAAGCTCAAGTCACCACCCAAATTAAAAACACCTGGAATCGCGGACGTAAATACCAGGTATTCTACTGGTTGATTTGAGTTGTATTTCCTGCATAAGTGTTCGGCGACTCGATTTTGAAAGCTATAGATATCTTGCAAAAGTTGATATGAGAAACATGGAATCACTCCAGGATTCATTGCAAATGAGAGCGAATGCAAATCCTCCAGGTAGTCTATTTCCAGAGTTTTATAATATTGCTCAGAATAGCTGCTCAATTGTACTGGTCTTAACATGTCGATAATCTCCAATGTATGACTATTCAACCAACTCACTACCTAAATCAGGCGGAAACTCTACGATAGCACAAAGTTTGAGTATTCGACTTTCTGCTAATTTTCTAATTTTTCAGTCAGTTACGCGCTTTTTTTGCGCAAATGTCAAAATAATGACGGTAAATGGCGGTCATTGCGTTCAAAATCTTTGATCCAGGTCATTAAATAATAAGAATCTACTTCCTTGGACTTAGCTCCTGGTCTGTTGTTTATGTCGAGCCTGCCGTTACCAGTGGATAACGTTATTTATGTATCAAGATCAAGAAAAACTTGTAGTACTGTATTGCCAATGCCGACACGACTCGCTTTTAGACTTCTACTTACAATACCAGTTCACAGCGGGTTTCAGCAGATATGTCAATCCGATCACAATGCCAATTTTTTCAAAAGAGATATTGTCATAAAGTGCGGCCTGCCCATGGATATCAACGTAAAATGAAATAAAAGTGACATTTACGATTTCCCATTGCGTGGGCTTTTTTTTATTATATTCAATTGAAAGAAATGCTTGCTGCTTTACGAATGGGAGTGCCATTGATATATCGGCATATGACGCTTGTAATTTCTGATGGAGACTAGTCAACATCGCAAACCATGACGCGCAAGCAAGTCGGAATTTCACTTGATGGCGTTGTTCCCGTTGGCTCCCAAAAATAATATGGCCCGCAACATGAAGAGGCCGGTGATGACAACAAGCAAGAGCAACAGTTAAAATGTATTGTTTTGGCAAATTAATTAGTATTTCCCTATACAATAACTTATATTCTGCTGTGAATTGTCTTAATTTATAGATATATTTTATAGTTTCGTATTTATAGATACAGATTTCATTTATGGAATTGTGAGAATTTATTGACTTATGCCGGGTGTAACATCTAAACAAGTATTCTCTCTGCCAAAGCCCGGCATTCTTTGTTGTGGCTTATCGCAGGAAGCGCTTTTGGAGTATGAACAAGCGGTCATACGCGTTCTATTCACATTTCTTGTAGTTCTCTATTTTTTCTTTCATGGGATGCTTGACAGTAGCGAAGGCGTATTCACAATCGCCTTCTACCTGGCCAGCGGTTACGAACTCTTCTCGATCTGCATACTTCTTTCCTTCATCTATTTCAAAGATGCTTCACGCATTAGAAAAATGCTTACCATGATGGGAGATCATGGTATGACATGCCTCGCCATGTACCGGGCCGATCAAGCCGGGGCTCCCCTGTTCACGGTTTTGCTATGGATTACCGTTGGCTATGGGGCGAGATACGGCATGAATTACCTGTATCTCGGAATGCTTTTGTCTTCCACCGGCCTGCTGTTGCTTATCAATACAGCGGGTTTTTGGCTTGAGTATCCCATTGTAGGCTACGGTATGATCGTCACCAATATCGTCATACCGATATTCGTGTCAAAACTTCTTAAACAACTTTCCGATGCCAAGGCTAAAGCCGAACATGCCGATGAGGCAAAAGGCAGATTTTTAGCCAACATGAGTCATGAGATGCGCACTCCGCTCTCGGGCATAATCGGCATCTCTAAATTGCTGTACAAGGAAAAGCTGGAGCCTTCCACCAAGGCATCCATCATCACAATCGACCAGTCAGCTAATCATCTCCTCCAACTCATTGATGATGTACTCAACTTTTCCCGCATTGAGGCAGGCACACTACATATCGACCATGAACACTTCGATGTTTATGAAACCATACATGCAATCAGTGATACGCTTAGGCCTGTAGCCACGGATAAAAAGCTGAGTTTTCACGTCTTCATTTCCACGGATGTTCCCACCAGTTTGGTAGGTGACGCCAACAGATTGAAGCAAGTACTGCTCAATCTTTGCGGCAATGCCATAAAGTTTACAAAAACCGGGTATGTGGAAGTTCGAGTAAACGCCTTGGCAGTGACTAATACCGACGCGAGGCTTCGCTTTGAAATCATTGACACGGGAATAGGTATTCCACCGGAAGCTCTATCGCGTATTTTCGAGCGCTTCAACCAAGTTGACGATTCCATTACACGGAAGTTCGGCGGCTCCGGTCTGGGCACAACCATATCCAAAGAGCTGGTCGAACTCATGGGCGGCCAGATTCATGTGCAAAGCGATTTGGGTAATGGCAGTCGCTTTTATTTCGATATTCCTTTCCTTATTGGCGAAACATTCGTTGCCGAGGAATATAACGACGCGAAATGTCTCATATTCACGAAGCGGGATTCCATACGTGAAAGGCTGTTCAGCTTTACTTCCAGATGGGGCATGAACATCGCCACCACCTCGGACCTTCATAATCTGTGTCGAATGCTAGTCGAAAACCGCGATGACAGCGGTCTACCCATACTTCTATTGGATGGGTCGTCGATTGACGGGGAGCTGCTGGAATTTATTAAGTTTGTCAAATTCGGCGTGTCTGATGATGTTGAAGTTGTGCTTATTGATACGAATCAAACACACCTGGATTGCGAGGGATCGATCACCGCCATTGTCAACGACCTGACGACCCCCAAGCAACTGTTTAACGCGATCCATGCCGCCAATCGCAATTACGAACTGCCATCAGGCGTTACGCCGCTGTCAGACGCAAAAAAAGACCACTTCAAGAAATTGAATGTCCTGATAGCGGAGGACTCCATCGTCAATCGAACCATACTCGAAGAAATCCTGCGCAGTCACGATATGAATGTGGTTTCCGCGGAGGATGGCGATGAAGCGCTCGAGCTGTTCGAGGATAATAATTTTGATATAGCCATTGTCGATATGCAGATGCCCAACGTCGGAGGTCTTGACGTTATACGTGAATATAACTCCGGTTATGGGTTGTTCAGAAAGATTCCGTTCGTGGTACTTACGGCAAATGTCACCACGGACGCCAAATTGGAATGTGAACGGGCCGGTGCCTCCGCCTATATGAAAAAACCCATTGATGAGGATGAACTGCTCCAATTGATATACAAATTTACCGGCACTCAGGGCGATGGAATAACCCTCAAATCTAAGAAATCGGCCGATTACATAAACAAATTTGATAGAGATATTTTACCCGACGTTATCGATATCGACGTGGTCAATAAACTCATGTCCATGAGCACCAAAGAAGGCTTTTTCGAAAACCTAGTCGAAAACTTCCTCAACGACCTCAGTGCATCCATCGGAGTTATTCAAAAGGCAATAGAATCTGGCGACTTCAATAAGTATCACAATGAAGCCCATGCCATTAAAGGAGCATCCGCCAATATCGGAGCAAAAGAAGTGTTCGAAATCGCGCGCTTGGCAAACGAAGACAACGAACAAAACTTTGAGGAATATGCCAACGCACGCTGCAAGGATCTTCAAAGCGCTATGCGTACGGTTAAAATTTCCTTCAAAGAACTCATCAACGCACGTCAGAATGACCTGGGCAATCTCTGACCTATCACTGTCGCCGCACGGCACTTTTCATCGGCAATCAAGTAAATACCCTTCGCAATCCGAGAATATTTTAGGTGGCACATCACTCGGCGATCCGCTCGTTTAGTAGCGAAACGCTCTCATCACTTCATAGCCGAACTCAGGCTTCCAACCCCAAGAGTAATTGCGTAAGTCGTACACCGCCGCCTGTTCCGCACCGGCTGCGGATCGAGTGCTGTACCCGCAACCGTAGCTGGTGCGGGTGCGACCGACGGCAGTGATATATTGAGTTTTGATAATGACCATGTAGGCATGCTGCAATTCAGTATTGGCCTGCGCATGCACATCCTGGCCCTTGTTGCGGTAACCCTGGTCAATGAGTTTCTGCTTCCCCCTATCGATGGCACTGGCGGCGCTCTCTTCTGGGGATGCGACCCACTCAATGGCCAGGGAGTCCCCAAGACGTTTGGCCACCACGCAGGCAGCGCCTGCCTGAGCCTGGGGGACACCGAGTAAAATAGGCAGGGCGAAGCCAATCGCCTTCAAGATCGACTTAACTCCCCGCCTTGTTGGATTCAAGGGTTTCCCAGCGTTCATAGGCCTGCTCCAATTCGGTTTGCACCCGGCTGATTTCCTGCTGCAGCACGGCCACCTTCTCACCTTGGGTCCGGTAGAGTTCGGGATCGCTCAATTGGGTTTGGATCGTGTGGAGTTCCGACTCCAGTTCCTCAATCCGCTGCGGCAGACCATCGAGCTCCCGTTGATCCCTATAACTCAGCTTCTCTTGTCTCTTTTTCGGCTTCCCGGGAGCAGACTTGACCTTTGATTCAACAGCGGTGGCCTTGGTTGCCAATTGCCGGCTCTTGTTGGTGGCCTCCCAATCACTGTAGCCTCCTACATATTCAACCACCTGAGCGTCGCCTTCGAGCACCAGGCAACTGGTGACAGCGTTATCGAGGAACTCACGGTCGTGGCTGACCAACAACAATGTACCGTCGTAATCGACCAGCAGTTCTTCAAGCAGCTCCAGGGTCTCCACATCGAGATCATTGGTCGGTTCGTCGAGCACCAGCACGTTTGCCGGCTTGGTGAAGAGCTTGGCCAACAATAGGCGGTTGCGCTCGCCTCCGGAGAGGACCTTGACCGGGGTGCGCGCTCGCTCGGGTGAGAAGAGGAAATCCTGCAGATAGCCGATGACGTGTTTGGTTTTGCCGCCCAGGGTTATTTTGTCACTGCCGCCGGCCACATTGTCCTGCACCGAAAGCTCAGGATCGAGTTGATCGCGCAGCTGGTCGAAATAGACCACCTGCAGGTTGGTACCGAGCTTGATTCGGCCCTGGTCGGGCTGCAGTCGTCCCAATAGCAGATTGAGCAATGTGGTTTTACCGGAACCGTTGGCACCGATGATGCCGACCCGGTCGCCGCGCAGTATGGTGGTGGACAGCTTACTGATCACCGGCTTTCCACTCCAGGCAAAACTGATCTCCTCCACCTGTACCACCAACTTGCCGGACTGCTCCCCCATGGCAAGCTGCATCTGAGCCTTACCGGTCAGGCTGCGCCGTTGCCTGCGTTCTTCGCGCATGGATTTAAGCGCCCTTACCCGCCCTTCGTTTCGGGTGCGACGCGCTTTAATGCCTTGGCGGATCCAGGCCTCTTCCTGCACCAGTTTCTTGTCGAATCGTTCGTTGGCCAGCGCCTCTGCATTCAGCTGCTCCTCCTTGCGGCGCAGAAAATTGGCGTAGTCTCCCGGCCAATCGGTGAGCCGGCCCCGGTCGAGTTCTAAAATACGGGTGGCAAGACGGCGCAGAAAGGCGCGGTCGTGGGTGACAAACAGGATCGCCCCTTGATAATTGAGCAGGAACTCCTCCATCCATCCGATGGCTGCGATATCCAGGTGATTGGTAGGTTCATCCAGTAACAACAGATCTGGCTCGGTGACCAGTGCCCGGGCCAACAGTACCCGCCGCTTGAGACCGCCGGAGAGCTTGCCAAACTCGGTGTCGGCGTCGAGACCCAAACGCGAGATTACTGTCTCCACCCGTTGCGCCAGCTGCCATCCCGCGGCCGCTTCTAACTCATGCTGCGCCTTTGCGAGCTTGTCCAATAGCGACTTGTCTCCACTCTCGGCCAATTGGTGACTGATCTGGTGGTAGGTCTTGAGTTTTTCGGCAAGCTGGCCAATACCATCGGCCACCACGTCGAAGACACTGCCTGCCAAGCCGGCAGGCACCTCCTGAATCAATCGCGCCATGCGCACGCCGCTACGCACTACCCGCTCGCCGTCATCCGCTGTCAGTTCACCCATGATGACCTTCATCAGGGTCGTTTTACCGGCGCCGTTTCGCCCCAGCAGACAGATGCGCTCCCCCTTGTCGATGGCAAGGTCGACCCCGTCCAACAGAGGGGCAAATCCGTAACTGAGTTGGATCTTCTTGAGGTTGATCAGCGGCACTGCAACTCCTGGTCATCTTGGTTCATACATACGCTCAACATGCGCTGGGTTACAGGTGGCTTTCGACGACCTGCTATGTGACTTTTATTCTACGACGGATTGTGTCAGTCGCGGTTGCCGGCATTGTTCCGATTCATGCCGGTATGTAAACAAGCTTGCAGCGGGCCGTGGCCATTTCGACATATCGGCCTACGACCGATAGTTCAAGCATGAGCTGGAGGACTTCGACTATCTGCAGGAGGTGATCAAGGAGTCGCTGTCCCGCCTGTCGAAGGTGGGCTAAGGTCAGGGGGTACCGGAACCCGATTCCTGCGCCAAAGTGTTCGCGGGCTGAGACTCCCAGACATTGAGCAATTGGGTCAGGTGTGAAGTGGTATGCTCCTGGTCGATCTGCGTGGAGGGATCTTGCAGATCCTCGATCAACTGGTCCAGGCCCTTCACCAGCAGTTGCAGCTTATCGTGATAC
>CAJICC010000313.1_pt1 | contig 15198 bp, 13 predicted proteins | sample 9199511 | NCBI WGS metagenome assembly CAJICC01 (sample SAMEA7708322, study PRJEB35096) | sediment metagenome | biome: marine neritic benthic zone biome [ENVO:01000025]; feature: sediment [ENVO:00002007]; material: shallow marine sediment [ENVO:03000034] sea grass bed [ENVO_01000059] ...
GCCACGGCCACCGGCACCGCCACTCAAGTAAGTTACAACAGCCTGCTCGAGGGGCCGGTCTATACCGGAGTGCCCCTGAATGGAAATAGTCTGGACATCATGGGCCAGACTGTCTGGATCGACGGCGATACCGTATTCAAGGGCGACGCGACCAGGGCTCTGGTTGCCGACCTGCTACCGAACGATTACGTGGAGGTCAGTGGCTTCAGCGACGGCGCGACCGGCATCTTCGCCACCCGCATCGAGTTTAAGAGCCCTGCGCCAACGACTTGCGAGGTCACTGGTGCGGCCACTATGGTCACTACCACTACATTCCAGATCGGCGGCCTCACCATCGATGCCAACGGCGTTTCCTCGTCCCTTCCATCCGCAGGCACTTTTGTGGAGGTGACAGGCAACTGTCCGCCAAACGGCACAGATTTAACCGCAACTCAGATAGATCACCTCGGCAGCGGCTCCCTGGGTAACGACGATGATGATATTGAGGTGGAAGGTGAGATCACCACCGATTTGGGCGGTGGAACGCTCGCTCCCAATCAGTTCGCCCTGATCGGCCAGATCGTGCAGGTACATACAGGTACCACCTACGAGAACGGCACCTCAGCAAACCTCCTCAGCGGCCGGATCGTGGAGGTCGAAGGGACCATGAACGGGTCGATCCTTATAGCGGACGAGATCGAGATCAAAACCGATGACGGTGAAAAGACGGAACTGAGCGGCAATGTCCTGGGTATCACCATAGCCAGCCCGGGCGCCGGCACCATCACCCTGTTGGGTAAACCGGTCCAGGTCACCAACTCCACCATTCTGGAATACGACGAAGACCCCGAAAACCAATCCACGTTTTCCCTCGCTGAATTGGAAGGTGCTTTCCTAGATCTCGATAACACCAACGATTTCATCGAGGCCTATGTCTACGTCGATAACGGGAACCTGATCGCCACTCGGGTCGAGTGGGAGATACCCTTCAATCCAATTGATCCCGACGCGAAAGTGGAGGGTATAATCGAATCGGTCGATTCGGCGGGGTCGACGTTCACCATCGCCGGCGTCCGGGTCAACTATGCCGGCGTCACCCCCACTCCGACTCTGGCCAATGGCCAGGATGTTGAAGTCGAAGGCAACTACGACAGCCTCAACGATGAAGTGGATGCGATTGACATAGATATCCACTGATCATCGGCGGCCCGTCAGTTTGAGCGGTGCGGCTTGTCGCACCAAAGCCTTTGATTTGTGATTTGGTGGGGCAGGGCCCCACCCTACCGCGGACCGAAGTGTAGGGTGGGGCCCTGCCCCACCGAAATGCCGATTGATCAAGCGCCAGTCGCACATTACCCAACCTTGCAAAACCAGCCTGGAAAATTAACTTTTTTCGAATAATGTTCAAATAAAAATAAACGACATGAGCTGCCTCAATCAATCTTGAGAAAAGTTAAAAAAAACTTGCGCCATCCTTAAAATGGGATAATCATCCCATCATGTAGTCGACCTCTTCATACTTCAAGATTTAAACAGGTTAAAGAGGCCATGTTGTATCCGGCACCCAAGCAACCCGATTTATTAACGCCTGCGAACGGCGTGTGCCGGCTATGGGCGATAAATGCCAGACAAGGAACTCTGTCTATCGCTACCGCCCTACGTCTGAGGGATCAGAATTGTCAAAGACGAGCCTCGATCCACAGACATAAAATGGCGCAAACGTCGTTTTGGAGATGTGTGGATTACACTCGATGGATGAAGTCAAAAAAATCCTCAATGCCTCAATCCTCAAGCTGCTCCGGCCCTTGGTCAGGCTGCTGCTGCGAAATGGTGTCAGTTACGGCGACTTCGCCGATCTGAGCAAGTGGGTATTCATGGATGTAGCGGACAAGGAGTTCGGCGTACCTGGACGTAAGCAGACCGTATCACGGGTCTCCGTGATCACCGGGCTGACCCGCAAGGAGGTCAGCCGCCTGCAGAAGATCAAGACACCGGACGACTCCGCCATCTCACATCAATACAACCGCGCCGCGCGGGTCATATCCGGCTGGATGCGTGATAAGCGCTTTCTCGATCGCAACGGCGAACCGGCGCCGCTTCCATTTGACAAGGATAAGCACAGTTTCACAGAATTGGTACGCGAACATAGCGGCGATGTACCACCCAGGGCAATACTTGATGAGTTAATGCGGGTCGGCACCATCGCCAAAGATGAAGATGGTAAAATAATTCTGATAACGGATGGTTATGTGCCAAGAACCGGAGATATTGGTAAACTCCATATCCTCGGGACCGATGTGCAGTTATTATTGTCGACAATCGATTACAATCTACTGCAAGGAGGCTTGACCCCGCGCTTCCAGCGGAAAGTCTCCTATAACAATCTGCCGATTGAAGCGCTGGCGGACTTTCGCAGTATCAGCGCCGAGAAATCGCAAGCGCTGCTAATGGAGCTTGATCGTGTACTTTCCCAGCAGGATCGGGACATCAATCCAAAGGTCGAAGGGACCGGATGCAAAGAGGCGGGAATTGGGATCTACTATTTTGAAAGGGATGTGACTGAGGACAGTTAATGATTAGGAGATGTTTAGTCAGTTTATTGCTGGTGGCAATCAGCCCCCTGCTCATCACTTGCGGTAACACATCATCCGAAGGTGGCGTCGGCGGCAGCGGCGTCTCCATGGGCCGGGTATCCCAGATCGGCTCGGTCTATGTCAACAACATCCATTACAACACAGACAACACGCGTTTCATCATCAACGGCAGCGAGACCAACTCGGGGCAGACCGACATTAGCGTCGGCATGGTGGTGCATGTCACCGGCAGCAAGAACAGCATTAGCGGAACGGGTATCGCAGATAGCCTCACCTATGACAGCCTGCTGGTCGGGCCGGTGGAGGCAAGATACAGTTCCCCCGAAAAGCAAATCAAGATCATGGGGCAGATCGTTCACATCAACGACGACACGGTGATGGAGGACAACATCAACAAGCCGGCCCTGACGATCGAGCAATTGTCAGTGAACACCATCGTCGAGGTCAGCGGCTATCCCGTGGTACCCGGTGAAATCCTCGCCACGCGTATCGAGTTAAAATCGAACACCGACTTATTCAAGGTCAGCGGCAGTGTCGGCTCGGTCGATGCCGCGAATAACGGCTTCACCATCGGCGGACTCACCATCAACGCCTCCGCTAGCGGGCAAACGCTTCCCGAAATAGGCGACTTCGTCCGGGTCACGAGCCAACAGCCCCCGCACGGCAACATCTTCCATGCCGACTCGATGTCGGTCGTCCAAACCGATGGACTGGCCGAAGATGGCGAAGAGTTCTCCTTGGAAGGCGTCATCACGACCCCGCTTGACCCGGTGAGCCACCTCTTCAGTGTCAACGGGCTGGTCGTCGACGCCTCCGCCACTCCCTACCGCACGGACGTGACATCCTTGGCGGCCGGCCGCTTGGTCAATGTCGAGGGGGTCATGCTCAACAACGCATTGCTTGCGGATGAAATCGATTTGGCAAGCTCCAGTACAGAACGGGAAGAGATTGGCGCCGTGCTGCAAAATGGCGCCGTCAATCTCAGCGCCAGGACCGTCACCCTGATGGGGAAAACCATTCACATCACCAACTCCACCATTTTCGAAAATGATAGGCGTGGCGAGTCCACCTTCTCCCTTGACGAACTACAGGCTGGTGATTTCCTGCAAGCCAAGGTAATCGACATCGGCTACCAAATCACCGCCCTCAAGCTGGAGCTCGAAAACACACCCTCCCAGCACAACGCCACCCTGGAGGGTTCCCCCAACGATCTCGGCGGCGGTTACATCGAGATCCTCGGGGTGAGGATCGACACCTCGGGTGTCACCAATTACAACTTCGCGGATGAACGCATCGAGGTGTCAGGCAACTACGACTCAGCCACCCAGATCCTCACCGCCACCCACATCGAGGAGGATGACTGATAGTGTCGTAGTTCGATTCCGCACCGGATCACATTCGGATGCCATTTTCGTCAATGGTAATCCCCTTTCTTGCCCAACTCCTGTACCATTGCTAGATTATTAATCTGGCATCCTAGGGCCTGTTTACTATTTTATTTACGGCACACACCGGCGACAGGTTAGAGACGCCCGCTGTGCGGCGCTTGCGACGCTCTCCCGGTCAGCCTCCATTCACCGAGAAAAGACGAAAATTTAAATGCTGTTCCGACGCATACGTGGCTATTTTTCCAACGACCTCTCCATCGACCTGGGTACCGCCAATACGCTGATCTATGCGCGCGGCCAAGGCATCGTACTCAATGAACCCTCCGTGGTGGCGATCCGGCAAGACCGGGGGCCGGGAGGCGCAAAATCGGTGGTCGCCGTGGGCGAGGAGGCAAAGAAGATGCTCGGTCGCACCCCGGCCAACATCACCGCCATCCGCCCCATGAAAGAGGGGGTGATCGCCGATTTCACCGTCACCGAAAAGATGTTGCAATACTTCATCCACAAGGTGCATGAAACCCGTGTCATTCGACCCAGTCCCCGGGTTTTGGTCTGCGTGCCTTGCGGCTCCACCCAGGTCGAGCGGCGCGCCATCAAGGAATCAGCCGCTGGCGCCGGCGCGCGCGAAGTCTATTTGATCGAAGAGCCCATGTCCGCCGCCATCGGCGCCGGGCTGCCGGTGGACGAACCTCGTGGCTCAATGGTATTGGATATCGGCGGCGGCACCTCCGAAGTGGCCATCATCTCCCTCAACGGCATCGTCTACGCCAACTCGGTGCGGGTCGGCGGTGATCGCTTCGACGACGCCATCATCAACTATGTGCGCCGCAACTACGGCACCCTGGTCGGCGAGGCGACGGCGGAGCGGGTCAAACACGAAATCGGTTCCGCCTACCCAGGCAACGAAGTGAAGGAGATCGAGGTCAAGGGACGTAATCTGGCCGAAGGCATCCCGCGCAGCTTCACCCTCAACAGCAACGAAATCCTCGAAGCCCTGCAAGAGCCTCTCTCCGGTATCGTCGGCGCGGTCAAGACCGCGCTGGAGCAGACGCCCCCGGAACTGGGCGCCGACGTGGCCGAGCGCGGCATCGTCCTCACCGGCGGCGGCGCCTTGTTGAAGGATCTGGATCGCCTGCTGCAGGAAGAGACCGGCCTCCCGGTGATCGTCGCCGAAGACCCGTTGACCTGCGTCGCCCGCGGCGGTGGACGCGCCCTGGAATTGATCGACGAGCGGGGTGGCGAATTCTTCATGGTCGACTAGTACGCCTTCAGCACTATTATGCTGAAGGAGTACAAGCGGGTTGCCCCGTGTGACTGATACAGGAGTGTTTTCACCATTAAGCTGATCTTCACAGAGGGACCATCCATCACCACCCGGCTGGTGGTGGCCGGCCTGCTCTCCATCTCCCTGATGGTGATGGATCATCGCTACAACACCCTCGAATTCCTGCGCTCCACCCTCTCGGTGGTGCTCTATCCGGTGCAGTATGTCGCCAGTCTGCCCAGTGCCGTCGGGGAGTCGGCCAGTGAAGCCTTTACCAGCCGCACCGAACTGGAGGCGCAGCGGGCACGACTGCATACCGAAAACCTGGAATTGCGCGGACGTCTGCAGAAGTTCGAGGCGCTGGAAGCGGAGAACCTGCGCCTGCGCGCGCTCCTCGACTCATCCTTCAAGGTCGGTGACCGGGTGCAGATCGCCGAACTGGTCGCGGTGGAGCAGGACCCTTTCCGCCAGGTGGTGTTGATCGACAAGGGCAAGACCTCCGGCCTCTACGAGGGACAGCCGGTGCTGGACGCCAACGCCGTGGTCGGCCAGGTGACCCATATCAACCCGATCACCGCCAGTGTGTTGCTGATCACCGACGCCACCCATGCGCTTCCGGTACAGGTCAAGCGTAACGGCTTGCGCACCATCGCCCTGGGTACCGGCCTGATCAACCAGCTGGAACTGCCGCACCTGCCGAACAACGCCGACATCGAGATCGGTGACCTGCTCTTCACCTCGGGCCTGGGCGGGAGGTTCCCCCCCGGCTATCCGGTGGCGCAGGTGGTTGATGTACGCCGGGAACCGGGACACCCCTTCGCCTCCGTAATCGCCGTGACCACCGCCCACCTCGATCGCCTGCGCGAGGTACTGCTGGTATGGACTTTAAAACCCCAGCCGGCACAAGCGCAGGAAGCGCCCGCGGAGCCCGCCCAGGCAGTGGCGACCGAGGCCACGGAGGAAACCGGCGAATGATTACGATCACTCCCCCGGGGCGCAGTTTCATTATCTACCTCACCCTGTTGGTCGGTTTCCTGCTGACGATAATGCCGCTGCCCGAGTGGCTGCAGACTTACCGTCCCCAGTGGGTGGCGCTGATTCTCATCTACTGGTGCATGGCCCTGCCCGAACGGGTTGGCGTCGGTGTCGGCTTCACAGCCGGACTGCTGCTCGACGTACTCTCGGGTACCTTGCTGGGACAATACGCCCTGGGATTCTCGGTGATTGCCTTCCTGGCTCTCAAACTCCATCTGCGGGTGCGGGTCTTGCCGTTGCGCCAACAGGTCATCACCGTTTTTATTCTGCTGCTGGTGGAACGTCTGCTGGCGCTCTGGTCCACCGGCGCGGCGGGCTATCCCACACCTTCGCTGTGGTACTGGACCACCCCGATTATCAGCATGCTGCTGTGGCCCTGGGTCTACCTCACACTGCGCAAGGTTCGCCGGCGCTTCCATGTGAACTAGCGCTAAGAGGAGATACCGGAACATGAGGAGAACAGCGTGTTAGCTAACAGCGACGAGCACATCTCGGCACTGGGATCGGCGCAATCTCCGGTAATAGATCGGGACTGATTACGCATGCCGCAACTCTCGATCAAGGACCACCTCTTCGAAAGCCAGCTTTTTCTGGGACGAGCCATCGTCTCCGGCATCCTGGTGATCTCGGTGATCCTGGCGCTCGCCGGACGCTTGTTCTTTTTACAGGTGGTCAGCCACGACCACTTCATCACCCTCTCCAAGGACAACCGGGTCAAACTGCAACCGCTGCCCCCCACCCGGGGCCTGATCTACGACCGCAACGGTATTACCCTGGCCCAGAACCTGCCCGCCTACAGCCTTGAGATCACGCCGGAGAAAGTCCCCGATCTGGAGGCAACGCTGCGGACACTGGCACAGATCATTCGAATCGAAGAGGAGGATCTGCAACGTTTCCGGCGCCTGCTCAGACAGCACCGGCACTTCGACAGCATCCCCTTGCGCATCCGGCTGAAGGATGACGAGGTGGCGCGTCTGTCGGTCAACCGGCATCGCTTCCCCGGTGTCGATGTCAAAGCCACCCTGCTGCGTGACTACCCGGAGGGAATGCAGACCGCCCACCTGCTGGGCTATGTGGGGCGCATCAATCAGCAGGAATTGGATTACATCGAAGTCTCCAACTACAGCGGTACCAGCTACATCGGTAAAAACGGGGTGGAAAAGAGCTACGAAAGCCTGTTGCACGGCATGGTCGGATTACAACAGGTGGAAGTCAACGCCAAGGGGCGGGTGCTGCGGGTACTGGAGGACCGGGCGCCTAACCCCGGTGACAACCTGCGCCTGTTTCTCGACATGGAACTGCAGCGAATCGCCCTGAAGGCCCTGGGTGAGTACAACGGCGCCGTGGCCGCCATCGAGATCAAGAGCGGCGGCGTGTTGGCCCTGGTCAGTAAACCGGGCTACGACCCCAACCTGTTTGTCGAGGGTATCAGTAAGCAGGCCTACGAGGCGCTGAAGAACTCGATCGACAAGCCCCTCTTCAACCGCGCCATTCGCGGCCAGTATCCACCTGGCTCCACGGTCAAACCCTTCATCGGACTGGCGGGTCTGGAGTACGATGTGGTCGGCTACCATCAGAATATCTACTGTCCCGGGTACTACCAACTGCCCGGTCAGGATCACAAATACCGGGACTGGAAGCGCTGGGGTCATGGCGAAGTGGACATGGAGCAAGCCATTGTCGAGTCCTGCGATGTCTACTATTACGAGCTCGCGCGCACTCTCGGTATCGACCGTCTGCATGAGTTTCTCGCCGGCTTCGGTTTCGGCCAACCGACCGGGGTGGACCTCACCGGTGAGTTGAGTGGCTTGCTGCCGAGCCGTGAGTGGAAGCGGGAGCGGCGGCATGAACCCTGGTACCCGGGCGAAACCCTGATCGTGGGCATAGGCCAGGGTTATTTCCTATCCACGCCGCTGCAGCTGGCGGCCGCCACCGCTACCCTGGCCAATCAGGGTCACCATATTCGTCCGCGGGTGGTGGCCACCATTGAAAAGCTGGACGGCACGGTCCAGGACAGCCCGAAAATCATAGACGACCTGCACCAGCTCGATCCGATGCATTGGAATCAGATCATCTCCGCCATGACCCTGGTGGTGGAGGGTGTTACCGGCACCGCCCGTTCGATCCGCTCGGACAACTACCAAATCGCCGGCAAGACCGGCACCGCCCAGGTCTTCAGCGTCAAGCAGGATGAGGAGTATGATGAGGAGACCGTCGCCAAGCGCAGGCGCGATCATGCCCTGTTCATCGCCTTCGCGCCGGTGGATGACCCCAGGATCGCAATCGCCGTGGTGGTGGAGAACGGCGGTCACGGGGGTTCCGTGGCGGCTCCCATCGCCCGCAAGATCATGGACCACTACCTGAGTCACCAGGAAGGCACATAAAAAAGACCATGCCCAGATCCACGCTCAGCTTTCCGCAATACCCGACCCCCCGCTCCGGCAACCTGCTTGCCGGGCTGCATATCGACCTGCCCTTGTTGACCAGCCTGGTGCTGCTCGCGATCTGCGGTCTGGTGGTGCTCTACAGCGCCAGTGATCAGGATATGGGCTTGGTGCAGCGCCAGTCGATACGCCTCGGCGTCGGTTTCCTGGCCATGGTCCTGCTGGCCCAGATTCACCCGGATCATTTTCGACGCTGGTCTCCCCTGCTCTACCTGCTCAGCATCCTGCTGTTGCTGTTGGTCTTCGTAGTCGGCGAAGAGGGGAAAGGCGCCAAGCGCTGGCTCAATCTCGGCCTGGTCCATTTTCAACCTTCGGAGATGTTCAAACTCACGTTGCCGATGATGATCGCCTGGTTCTTGGCGGACAAACGGCTGCCGCCAAGCCTGTCGCGCATGATGATCGCCGGTGTGATGATCCTAGTGCCGGTGCTGCTCATCGCCAAACAGCCCGACCTGGGTACCGCCCTGCTGGTGGCCGCCGCCGGCGCCATCACCCTCTTCCTCTCCGGCATCTCCTGGATACTGATCGTCATCGTGGGTCTGATCATGGCGGCGCTCGGCCCGCTGGCCTGGATTTTCATGCACGACTACCAGCGCCAGCGGGTGCTGACCTTTCTCAACCCGGAGAGCGATCCTCTGGGAACCGGTTATCACATCATCCAGTCGAAAATCGCCATCGGCTCCGGCGGTGTCGGTGGCAAAGGATGGCTCAACGGTACCCAGTCGCATCTGGAGTTCCTGCCCGAACGTCATACCGATTTCATCTTCGCCGTGATCTCGGAAGAGTTCGGACTGGTCGGCGTGGTGGCCCTGCTATCCCTCTATCTGTTTATCATCCTGCGCGGCCTCTATATCGCCACCCAGGCCCAGGACACCTACAGTCGCATCCTGGCCGGCGCACTTTCCATGGTCTTTTTTGTCTACCTCTTCGTAAATGCCGGCATGGTAAGCGGATTATTGCCGGTGGTTGGGGTACCCTTGCCGCTTATCAGTTACGGCGGCACTTCGCTGGTGACCGTTCTGATCAGCTTCGGTATCCTGATGTCCATACACACTCATAAAAAACTGCTGCCCACCTAGAGGCCGGATAACAAAAGCCATCATGAGAGAGTTGATAATCATATTGAGCCTGGCGGGTATGATCATGGCCACCTCGGCCTGTGCCCATAACCCCGTCACTCAGGAAGCGTTCAAGACCTTCGCCGCCGAGATGGAACGCAAACACCAGATCCCGGCGGGAGAGGTCGAGACGCTGCTGGCGCAAAGCGAGTATCGCAGCGACATCATCGCGGCGATCACCCGTCCCGCGGAGGCCAAGCCCTGGCATCAATACCGACCGATTTTCCTGAAGCCGGGCCGCATACGGGCCGGAGTCGAATTCTGGCAACAAAACGAGGCACTGCTGGAGAGTGTGAGCCGGGAGTATGGCGTCCCGGCGGAGATCATCGTCGCCATCATCGGCGTGGAGACCCGTTACGGCAAATTCACCGGCCGCCACCGGGTCCTCGATGCCCTCACAACCCTCGCCTTCGGCTACCCGAAGCGGGCCGACTTTTTCCGCCGCGAGTTGGAGCAGTTTCTGCTGTTGAGCAGGGAAGAGTCGATCGATCCGCGCAACGCCACCGGCTCCTATGCCGGGGCCATGGGCAAACCTCAGTTCATCTCAAGCAGCTATCGCCGCTATGCGGTGGACCGGGACAATGACGGGCGCAAGGACTTGTGGCAGAGTAATGCCGATATAATCGCCAGCGTCGCCAACTATTTCAAGCGCCACGGCTGGCGCCCCGGGGAACCGATCACGCTGCAGGCGGAGGTCAATGGACAGTCCAATCTTCAGTCTTATCTCGATGCCGGTATGAAACCCAGCGTGCCGCTGGAAGAGCTGCTGCGACAGGGGGTGCGCCCGATGGACAGCATGGCCATGCCCGATCCGGAACTGCTCGCCAGCCTAATCAAACTGGATGCGGGGGGGCGAGACGAATACTGGTTCGGTCTCCGCAACTTTTATGTCATTACTCGTTACAACCACAGCAACCTCTACGCCATGGCGACCTATCAATTGAGCAGGGAGATCCTGAGCGCGAAAGAGGCCGCCGCGGCGCAGCCCTAAGCCCATGCCTGATTCGCATCGAGGTCTGCCGAACCACCCTGTGTGGCCTATTGCGGTCCTGAGCCTGTTGCTGGCCTCCTGCGGCGGTACGCCCAAGATGGGGACCCAGGACGGCGTCAGCCGAGACCTGCCGCCACCGGCGAATATCGCCGATATCCCCGAACCGACACCCAGGGTGGAGCCGCCCAGCGACTTCGGTAATCCGGACAGCTATGTGGTCTTCGGCCGCACTTATCACACCCTCAAGGACGGCCGGGGCTACCAGGAACGGGGCATCGCCTCCTGGTACGGCAGCAAATTCCACGGACGCCGCACCAGCAGCGGCGAACCCTACGACATGTATGCCGTGACAGCCGCGCATAAGACCCTGCCGCTGCCCAGCTATGCCCGGGTCACCAATCTGCGCAACAACCGCAGCCTGATCGTACGCATCAACGACCGGGGCCCCTTTCACGATAACCGGCTGATCGATCTCTCCTACACCGCGGCCTGGAAACTGGGCATCGTCGGCGAGGGCACCGGGCTGGTGGAGGTTGCGGTCATCGATCCCAGCAAGCCGCAACCCGCCGCCGAGCCGGAAACATTGTCACCTCCCTTGATCAGGGGCCTGCCCGAATTGTTTCTACAGGTGGGCGCCTTCGGCAGCGTCAACAACGCAGACCGGCTCAAGCAACGGCTGGAGGAACAATTGAAGGTCGAGGTACTCATAGAGGAGACCACCGGCAACGTGCCACCCCTGTTTCGCGTGCAGGTCGGCCCCATTGCCAGCGTCGAGCTGGCGGATCACCTGACGCGTCAGTTGGATCGACTGGGCATCGCGGATCCCCATGTTGTGATCCGTTAGCATTGCCTTGTAATAAAGCAGTTCACTAAAATACCCCTGCAAACCTAACCAAATCCCGAGACCTATGATCTTTCAAAAAATGTTGAAAGCCCTGATATCCCTCTGCTTCGCCTTTTACTGGCTACCCCTGTCGGCCGCCACGCCGATACCGGCGCCGCCGAATGTGCCGGCCACCGGCTATTTGCTGATGGATTTTCACAGCGGCAAGGTACTGGCGGAAAAGGGAGCCGACCAGCGGCTCGATCCGGCCAGCCTGACCAAGATCATGACCGCCTACACCGTGTTTCAAGAGCTCAAGCAAGGCAACATCCAGCTGGAGGACGAGGTTCTCATCAGCGAAAAGGCCTGGCGCACGCCGGGATCGCGCATGTTCATCGAGGTCGGCAAGCGGGTCAAGGTCATCGACCTGATCAAGGGCATGATCATCCAGTCGGGCAACGACGCCTGCGTCGCCCTGGCCGAGCATATCGCCGGCAGCGAAGCCACCTTTGCGGAGTTGATGAACAACCACGCCTACCGTCTCGGCATGAGCAACACCCACTTCGTCAACAGCACCGGTCTGCCCCACGAAGACCACTACACCACCCCCTACGATATCGCCAAGGCCGCCATCGCCACCATTCGTGACTACCCCGAGTACTACCACTGGTATCGCGATAAATCGTTCGTCTTCAACGGCATCAAGCAGCACAACCGCAACAAGCTGCTGTGGCGCGACGAAAGCGTGGACGGCATCAAGACCGGCCACACTGAAGACGCCGGCTACTGTCTGGTGGCTTCCGCCCAGCGCGACGGCATGCGTCTCATCTCCGTGGTAATGGGAACCGACGGCGAGGAGTCTCGCGCCGAGGCGAGCAAGAGTCTGCTCAACTACGGTTTCCGCTTTTACGAAACCCATCAGCTCTACACCGCCGGCGACATCCTCAACCGGGCCCGCATCTGGAAGGGGGAGAACCAAAAGCTGCCCCTGGGGCTGGCGCAAGACCTGAACGTCACCATACCGCGACGCCAATACCGGAACCTGGATGCCCAAATGGAGGTGTCACCGAAAATCATGGCGCCCGTCTCCCAGGGGGATGTGCTCGGGCGGGTGAACGTGACCCTCGAGGGTGAACCGGTCGCCAGCGTCAACCTGATCGCCCTCAAAGGCATAGCCGACGGCAATCTGTGGCAACAGGTGAGGGACAGCGCCCTGCTCTGGCTGGAGTAGTTCCTTGAGTGAAGAAGATACCCTCCTCGAGTTCCCCTGCGACTTCCCGATCAAGGTGATGGGCAGGGCGGAGCCGGGCTTCGACAGCCTGGTGGTGGAGCTGATACGCCGACACGCCCCAGAACTGGGCGAGGGCGCGGTCACCACCCGCGCCAGCCGGGGCGGAAAATGGATTTCGGTCACCGTGACGCTGCGCGCCGAGAGCAAATCCCAGATCGACGCCATCTATCTCGACCTGACGGCACATGAGAAGGTCGTCATGGCGCTCTGAGTAATTTTGCCATGCCCCATCCCGGCACTCTAGTTATCAAACACCTCGGTCTGCAGCCGTATGAAGAGACCTGGCGCGCCATGCGCGACTACACCGACCGTCGCGACGAGGCCAGCACGGATCAGCTTTGGCTGCTGGAACATCCTCCGGTCTTCACCCTGGGCCAGGCGGGCAAGCCAGAGCATCTGCTCGACCCGGGCGCTATCCCGGTGATCCAGTCCGATCGCGGCGGCCAGGTGACCTATCACGGCCCGGGGCAGTTGCTGGCCTACCTGCTGCTCGACCTGCGGCGCGCCGGGCTCGGGGTCCGCGGCCTGGTCACCCGTCTGGAGCAGGCAGTCGTCGATATGCTGGCGGAGAGAGGCATCAGCGCCACGGGACGCCGAGACGCCCCGGGAGTCTACGTGGGAGAGGCGAAGATCGCCGCCATCGGTCTACGGGTCAGGCACGGTTGCAGTTTGCACGGCATCAGCCTCAATGTCGCCATGGACCTCGCCCCCTTCTCACGCATCAACCCCTGCGGCTATCCCGGCCTGCCCGTCACCCAGCTCAGCGAACTCCTCCCAGGCGCCGATCTCTCCGACGTCCAGCGGGCTTTGCCCCATTACCTGGCACGCGCATTGGGCTACACTTTCGAGTTCGAAACCGAGAACAGCCAGGAATCAGCCATCCCATGAGCGGCCCCAAAGACCACCTACCTCCCTCACGCGCCACCCCGCAGAGCCATCAGCGGGGGAAATCGAAACTCTCCCGCATCCCGGTGAAAGTGGAAGAGCAGTCGTCGCTACCGCGCAAACCCAAGTGGATCCGGGCCAAGGCGCCCATGGGCAGGGAGGTCACCCGCATCCGCCGCATCCTGCGCGAAAAGGGACTCAGCTCGGTCTGCGAAGAGGCCGCCTGCCCCAACCTGGGAGAGTGCTTCCACCAGGGCACCGCCACCTTCATGATCATGGGCGATATCTGCACCCGCCGCTGCCCCTTCTGCGACGTGGCCCACGGTAAACCGCAACCCCTCGATCCCGAGGAACCGGGACAACTGGCCGAGGCCATCGCCGACATGCGCCTCAACTACGTGGTCATCACCTCGGTGGACCGGGACGACCTGCGCGACGGCGGCGCCGCCCATTTCGCCGCCTGCATCGAAGCCGTGCGCCGACGCACCCCCGAAACCAAAGTCGAAGTCCTGGTACCTGACTTCCGCGGCCGCATCGAGACCGCCCTGGAGGCCCTAGACAGCCACCCCCCCGACCTCTTCAACCACAACCTGGAGACCGTGCCGCGACTCTACCGCCAGGCCCGCCCCGGCGCGGACTACCAAGGCTCTCTTGACCTGTTGAAGGCCTACAAGACGCGTCACCCGGAACGGCCAACCAAGTCGGGCCTGATGCTGGGGCTGGGGGAAACAGAACAGGAGGTCCTGCAAGTCCTGCAAGACCTGCGAGATCACCAATGCGACATGCTGACCCTGGGCCAATACCTGCAACCCAGCCGCGAGCACCTGCCGGTGCAGCGATTCGTCACCCCCGAAGAGTTCGACCAACTGCGTATCGAGGCCGAAGCCCTGGGTTTCACCAACGTGGCCAGCGGGCCCATGGTGCGCTCCTCTTATCATGCTGACCTGCAGGCAAATAAATTAGAACTAGAGCGGTAGGTCGGGTTAGCGCAGCGTAACCCGACGTGAAGTAACGACCACCCATAACCGTAAACAGCGCAGCAAGCCGCACCCTACCCACAACCGAGACGTAGGGTGCGACTTGCCGCACCACTCTTCGTTTTTCTTATAAAACAGAAGTGACGACCACCCATGACATGTCGGGTTACGCTACGCTAACCCGACCTACGACTGCCTTCTACACCTCGGCTACACCTACCACATAGTTCTCGCCGTAGTATTTGGCGCACTTCGGACAGGTCGTGTAAAAGAAATATGTCTTCTTGACCTGTTTACCTCGACGCTTGACGAAGGCCTCAAGCTCTTTCTCCCATTTGGGTGCGTTCTTGTAGGGACCCTCGAAAACCTTGGTAATAAAATCGCCCGATAGGTGTACCATCTCCTGCCC
>CAJICC010000235.1_pt1 | contig 15082 bp, 15 predicted proteins | sample 9199511 | NCBI WGS metagenome assembly CAJICC01 (sample SAMEA7708322, study PRJEB35096) | sediment metagenome | biome: marine neritic benthic zone biome [ENVO:01000025]; feature: sediment [ENVO:00002007]; material: shallow marine sediment [ENVO:03000034] sea grass bed [ENVO_01000059] ...
ACTCTCCCTCTCCCTCTCCCGCTCCCTCTCCCGCAAGGGGAGAGGGGACGCATAGATCAAGAGCCGGAGCGAGCAAACGGCTTGATTCCACAACCTGACAGGAAGCGTTCGATGCACTCAAAAAGCACTTCCCCTCTCCCCTTGCGGGAGAGGGCCAGGGAGAGGGGGACCCAATAAAAAGTGAGCGCAGAGAACACCTCAACTCAAAATCCAGCACTTTTCAAGCCATTACTCTATTCTCGAAGCTACCATCAGCATGGCTGATCATGGTAGGTAATCACGTAACATTAATTCGTCGAATTTTCATCTTACGAAAAGGCTAAATAAAAAATAGCACGCCAGAGCTTATCCGCTCTGATCTGTTACCATTTGGTAACGTGGATCTGTTGCATGTTTCGATCAGGTAACCGTCAAGGGGTGCCAATAGCCACTTAATCTGACTCTGAACAAGTCTACCTTCTTCATTTCTGCGAGTGCCGGAGAAGTGGTGCATGGGTGCTTGTTTACGGACCTAAGGATGGAATCCGGAAGGATCAATCACCTGGATACCGGCCTTCGCCGGCATTCAATTAGAGGTTCCATAATTTATAGGGGTGACACCCATGGTTCGAATTTTGCTTGGGATTTATACTTGCTTTTTCACTTTTAAACAGCCCGATGACTCGAGATCCTGATCTTACTGACCGCTTTGGACGTCCTATACGCTACCTGCGTATATCGGTAACGGATCGCTGCGATCTGCGTTGCCAATATTGCCTGCCGAACGAGTTTACCGATTTTTCCGAAGCGGAGGATTGGTTGAACATCGGCGAGATCGAGCGAATCGTGGCAAGGTTTTCCCACATGGGCGTCAGCCACCTGCGCCTGACGGGCGGCGAGCCGCTGGTCAGGCGTAATATTGTGGAGCTGGCGCGAAGGCTGGCAGCCATACCCGGTATCGACGATCTTTCGATATCGACCAATGCGATCAGGCTGGCCCGCTTGGCCGAGCCGCTTCACCGTGCAGGTGTGCGGCGTATCAATGTGAGTCTCGACAGCCTGAATCCGGCGACCTACAAGACGATCACCGGTGGCGGGAAGCTGGAAAAGGTGTTGCTCGGGCTGGAGGCGGCGAAAGCGGCGGGCATTGCGCCCATCAAGCTTAACACCGTGGTGATGCGCGGCGTGAACGACGGAGAGATTGAAGATATCTTCGAGTTTGCCGTTGCCAAAGGTTATACCTTGAGATTAATCGAGACCATGCCGGTGGGCGCCACGGGTCAGCAAGCGTTGGATAGGTTTATCGATTTGGAGACCATCCGAAAAAAACTGGCCTCCCGTTATCAACTGATCCCGGACATTCTTCCGGGCGCAGGTCCGGCTCGTTATTATCGGGTGGCCGGCTCCGACGCCCATATCGGCTTTATTACCCCTTTGTCTCAGCATTTTTGCCAGACCTGTAATCGTGTTCGGCTCTCGGTCGAGGGCGATCTCTTAACCTGCCTCGGTAATGAACACCGCTATCCCTTGCGTCAGCACTTGCGAGCGGGATGCAGTGATAAAGCCTTGTCACATCACTTGCTGAAGGCAATTGAACTAAAGCCTGAACGTCACGAATTCAACGAACATCCAACCCGGGTGGTCCGCTTCATGTCGATGACCGGTGGCTAGGGCCTGTTAACACTAATCCGATAGGCTCTGTTGCGCCTGAAAAAGCGCCAATCAAGGCGCGAGGAGAGAAGTTTGGTCACTCCAAATGAACGACGAGCAAAGCCGAGTGGCGCTTTTTCAGGCGCAACCCGTAGGGCTGGGGCTGTTTTTCCGCCCAGCGGCGTTATCATTCGCTCATGTAGCGCTGCTACACCACGCTCATTCTGCCTTGCTGGACGAAAAAACAGCCCCAGCAGAGCCGATTGGATTAGTGTTAACAGGCCCTAGGACTCAGGATGGCGATATACAATTTCAGCGAGGATCCCAAAGGCGGCGTCGGTATGGAGGTCATCGCGCGGGACCACGAGGAGATGTTCAATGCGGCGGCGGCCGCGCTCTGTCTCTTCATGTGGGAACAGGATTCAGTGGAAGAGCGCGAAGAGATCCCCATCGCCTGGTATGGTTTCGATATCCCCACCACCCTGGTCGGCCTGCTCTCGGAACTGCTCTATCAGATGGACAACGGCTGGGTGATCAAGCGCTTTGTCACCCAGGCCCTGGAAGAGGTGGACGAACTCGATGAACGTCACCGCAAAAAGCAATTGAAAATCTCAGGTGTCGCCTATGGCGAGCGCTACCAAACCGAGCGCCATCAGCGGCGGTTTCCCGTGCAGGCCGTTCTGTTGCCCCGTCTCAAGGTGCGGAAAGTGGAGGAGGGCGTTCGCCTCTATTGCGTGCTGGATGCCTGAGATTCAGTCGACGCATGCTTCCCAATTCAGATCGCGTAATCAAATATCCTCATCTACCCTCGAATTGACTCCTGATTTGTTACCTATCGGTAACATCCTGCATCCCATGTGTGGATTTTTTGAATCAACCCTGAATACAGCAACTTAGCTTAAAAGCGAAAATCTATAAGTTACCGATCGGTAACGCCGAAACATTGGATTGAGTTCGAGAACTCACTCCATAATCCGATCGATTTTCAATAAATAGAATAAAAACAGCAAGTTAAAAACATACAATTTAAGTATGGTATAGGACCTGCACTAAAGAACTGCATCGCGAGGCAAAGATCTCGCGAAATCGATATATAAGAATCCGGATTTTCCGGCAATGCACTGAGGAGGATTTCCTATGCCCGTTGGTCTCCAGGCTGAACCATCCCTGGGCGTGCCCGGCAAAAAGCGCTGGGCCATGGTCATCGATTTGCGACGCTGTATCGGATGTATGGCCTGTGTCTGCGCCGACAAGGCGGAATACGATGTGCCGCTCGGCGTATGGCGCACCATCGTCAAAGTCAAAGACACCGGCCACTATCCCAACACCAAGCGACACTTCATGCCCAGGCTGTGCAACCACTGCGACAATCCGCCCTGCGTCAGAAACTGTCCCACCGAAGCCACCTACAAGCATGAGGACGGTTTTGTCCTGCAACGCTATGAGCGCTGTATCGCCTGTCGCACCTGTATTGCCGCCTGTCCCTACAACGCGCGGCATGTGTTACCGAAGAATCGGGATCGGGTGAAGATCGGCGGCGTGGTGGACAAGTGCACCTTCTGCAACCATCGGGTGGAGAAGGGGCAGGTGCCGGCCTGCGTGCAGACCTGTCTGGGTCGTTCCCGCATCTTCGGCGATCTCAACGATCCCGACAGCGAAGTCACCCGGCTGGTGGCGCGCCACAAGACCGTGGTGCTCAAACCGGACAAGGGGACCCGCCCCCAGGTCTACTACATCAAGCCGGACCGGGCGCAGACCGAACAACATTTCAGCGCGCCGCAATCCTACGCCGCCCGTACCGATGCCGAAGCCTTCTATCGGCACAACCGGGGCAGCAAGTTCTTTTCCGGCGTCCTATAGGGGGAATCCATCATGTTTGAATATATGGACTACAACATCGCCCCCTGGGGGCAAGACATCGTCATCTACTTTTTTCTCATCGGCGCAGCCGGGATGACCTTCGTCTATGCCGCGGCGCCGTCGATTTTCGGCAATGTCTTCGGCGGTGCCGCCAAATCCTTGGAGCCGTTTCAGAGAGTGGGCCTGTTAGCGTCGCTGGTTATGTTGCTGATCTGCGGACCCTTGCTGATCATCGACCTGGGACAACCGGAGCGTTTCCTCTATCCGATTCTCTACTTTCATTGGACCTCGCCACTCTCCTGGGGCTCTCTGTTCCTGCCACTTTTTGGCCTGTGCATCGTTGGTTTCTACTTCGGTCATGTGAAGGGCAATGCAGGGCTGATGCGACTCACCGGTATTCTGGGATCGCTTTTGGCGTTGTCGATGCCGCTCTACACCGGGCTCGACCTGATGGTGAATCAGACCCGTGAGTTGTGGAGCAATCCGACCATACCGTTGCTGTTCGTGATTCTTTCCGTCAGTTCGGGTACCGCGGTGGTGGCGCTGATCCAGCTGCTGCGCGGTCAACTCGATAGCCAGGCAACCGAGTTCCTGCACGCCTTCCTCTATCTCTCCTTGGCGGTGACCTTCGCCCTGTTCCTGGCCGAATGGGTGGTGCTGATCTACGGAGGCGAAGAGAAACAACAGGCCTGGGCGCTGATCAATGAATCCTTCAGCTTCCAGTACTGGGGGCTCACCTTCCTGGTCGGCATCCTGGTACCGCTGGTGCTGGTGGCCATACCCAAGCTGGGGCGCGATCCGCGGGTTCTCACCCTGGCCGCGGTGATGAGCGCCGTGGGTGCCTACACCTTTCGTGAAGTGCTGATCTACGCGGGTCAGCTCACCCAGATTTACTACTGAGGGAGACCGAGCAATGAGCGATAGTCTGAAATACACCCGCCGCGACTTCATGAAAATGGGCGGCGCCATGGGCGCGGCCGCCGGCGTCGTGACGCTTTCCAGCAGCCGCCTGGTGGCGATGGAAAACGAGCTGGGCGGCAAGGATTTCTCGCCGGCCACCGGCGCGGAACGCCAGGCCGTGCCATTCACCTGTCTCGCCTGCAATATCGAGGACGGCGGCGTGGCCTACGTGGAAAACGGCCGCATCGTTAAACTCGAAGGCAACATGGACCACCCCAACACCCGCGGCAAGCTCTGCGCCAAGGGTAACTCCGGATTCCTGCACGTCTACGATCCGGATCGCATCATGACGCCCCTGCTGCGCACCGGCAAACGGGGCGAGGGTAAGTGGAAACGCATCTCTTATGATGAGGCGACCAACCTGCTGGCGCAAAAGCTGCGCGAGGTGATCGATCGCGCCTCCGCCGAACACAAACCGGAGATTCTGAACGAGATCGTCTTCAAGTGGGGGCGCGATCGCACCGGCGGCGCGGTTGGCCGTTTCATGCATGCGCTCGGCTCCAACGCCATGCTCAACCACACCAATATCTGCGAATCCTCCAAGAAAGTTGGGCTGGAGCCTTCCTGGGGTCCCGACATCGAGTCCTGCGACTGGGCCAATACCAAGTACATCATCAACTTCGGCTCCAACATCCTGGAGACCGCCTACTTCATGAATCCCAACGCCCAGCGGTTGGTGGACGGTGTGGTGGGCAACAAGGCCAAGCTGGTGAGCTTCGACGTGCGCATGTCCAACACCTCGGGATTCTCGGACGAGGCCTACTTTCCCTTTCCGGGTACCGATGGGGCCATCGCCCTGGCGATGTGCCACGTGATCATGAACGAGGGTCTCTACGACGCCGACTTCATTCGCGACTGGACCAACGTCTCGGCGCAGCAGCTGATCGATCATCTGAAACCCTACACTCCGGAGTTTGCCGAAGATGAGTCCGGTGTGCCGGCCAAGGATATCCGCCGCATCGCGCGTGAGTTCGCCACCACCAAGCCGGCCACCACCTTCTCCTATCGCGGGCCCTGCAAACACGTTTGGGGCTCTTACCAGGAGGCGGCGATCCACATGATCAATGTCATCACCGGCAACGTGGAGAAGAAGGGGGGTTATTGCCTGCCGCGAGGTATGGGTTGGCCACAGCCGTCGCCGACGCCGCCCAAGGGCAAAACAGCCAGCCCGATCGCCACGCCGCCGCTCTATCCCCTGGCCTCACATCACGTCTCGACCCACGCGCCCTACATGATCAAGAAGGGCGAGGCCAAGGTGTCGGTGTGGATGACCTATTACGACAATCCGGTCTATACCTATCCCTCCAGTCATGTCTGGGAAGAGTTTCTGAACGACGAGAACCAGGTGCCGTTCCTGGTCTCCTTCAGTCCTTACATGTCGGAGACCACGGAGCTGGCGGACCTGATCATCCCGGACGTGACCTATCTCGAGCGCCACGATCCGGAGTCGATGCCGGGTGGGCTCTATCCCTGTCTCTCCATCCGCCAACCGGTCATCAAGCCTCTGGGCGGCACCCAGGAGTTCCGCCAGACCCTGATCGATGTGATCCACAAGGTGGATCCGGACGGCTCATTGGGGATGAAAAAGTATTTCGCCTTTAACAGCGTCGAGGATTGGATGAAGGCCCATTTCGACAACATCCCCGGTCTCAAGGAGGAAGGCGGCTGGGATTTCATGAAGAAGAAGGGGGTTTGGCCGATCTATGGTGAGGTCGATAAAGAGACCGCAAAGATCGTCGATAAGAACGGCAACGAGGTCGATCCCGACTTCGGCCTCTATACCAAGGAGGTCTCCGCCTCTGATATGGAAGGCGCGGATATCGGTGCGGACGGCAGCATCATGAAAGATGGCCATGCGATTGGCGTACACGTCAACGGTAGGAATATGGTCGGCTTCGGTACCCCTTCACGGCGTATCGAACTGCACAAAGAGAGCTACCGGAAATATGGCTTTAATCCGCTGCCGGTCTACAAACGGCTGCCTTCACGGGACAAGCAGCCCAGTGAACTGGTGTTGACCACCTACAAGGTCAATGTGCATACCCAGAGCAGAACCGCCTCACTGAAGTACCTGGCCGAGCTGTATCACAAGAATCCGGCCTGGATAAATCCGAAGACGGCGGCGGCGCGCGGCATCAAGGACGGCGACCTGATCCGGGTGGCCTCCAAGCTGGGACATATCGTCACCCGCGCCCACGTCACCGAGGGCATACACCCGGATGTGGTCGCCATCTCCACCGCCTGCGGTCACAGCGCCTACGGGCGTCTGGCCCAACTCAAGCAGCGGGAAAAGGCTGCCGAGTTCGCCCAGGGCGGCGATGCCGATATCGCCAACAACGTCTGGTGGAACGACAAGGGTGTCCATCCCAATCCCATCATCCGCCTGGCGGTCGATCCCATCGGCGGTTCCCAGGGCTGGTACGACACCGTGGTGACGGTGAGCAAGGCGCAATCCGGCGACAGCTACGGCGACGTTTCGGCCAGCGTGGAAGAGTCGCTCAAGGACTACGAAGAGACCCTGAGATACGCCTATACCGGCGATCTGCATCGCGAGAATCATAAAGAGGTAGATGTGGACTGGGAGGGCCTGCCCGAACCTGAACTTCATGGTAGTAACCATTGACCCGGTGCTCCCCGGCATCAGCCGGGGAGCTTTTTTTTTAGATGAGGATTGAGATGCTGAACACAAGTACGACGAGAGAAACAGCGGAGGGCCGGCAGGAGACCAGCGAACGCATGAGCGATACGCGCGCACTGGCCCATCTCTATGGATTCGTCGCCCGCATTCTAGAGGAAGAGGTCGATGAGGATTTGATTCAACTACTCCGGGGTGGGCTTCGTGAGCCGATGGAGGGAATGGGTCTGCACCTCGACGAGGCGTTCCACGAGACGCCGATCGAGGCACTCAGCGAAGCGCTGGCAGAGGAGTACACCGGGCTGTTCGTGGCGCCGGGCTGCATCAGCCCCTATGCCTCGGTCTTCGAGACCGGTTGCATGTTCAAGGAACCGGCGGATCGCGCCATCGAGGCCTATCGGGAGGCGGGTTGGGATTACCGGCGGCGCATGAGCGGCGAGTTCCCCGACCATATCGGCACCATGCTGGGCTTTTACGGCCTGCTGGCCGAGGCGGAGGCCGACAGGCTGGCCGCCGCCGAGCTGGAGCGGGCGGATGAGCTCAAAGCGCAGCGGGAGCGGTTTCTTGTCGACCAACTGGGAAGCTGGGGACCGGGCTGGTGTCATCGCGCCGCCGAGGCGACGCTGCACCCCTTTTACAGGGCGATCCTGAGCCTGACGGAGTCGCTGCTGTGGAGCGAACTCTCCCAGATCGTCGATCGCCGCCGCTTGCGGGAATTGGCCGAACTGAACCAACGAGAGCCCAAGCGCCTCGACTACAACGCCGATTTCCGCAAAGCCTCGGGGCTCTGATGCGGGTACTCCTGGTAGAGGCCTCCGGCCGGGGCTTTCTCAGCCACTACTCCCATGCGCTGGGCCTGGGCCTGCAGCGGGCCGGTGCGGAGGTGTGTCTATTGACGGGGCGATGGGATGAACTCTGGAACTGGCCGGTCCCCTATGCGAAGCATGGCTGCCTGGATAGGGGCTGGCGCGCCTGGCGCTGCCTGCGCTCCTATGTGGAGGAGATGCGGCCCGATGTGGTCCATCTGCAGTGGGTCGACAATCCGTTTCACGCCTACCGCTTTGTCCGCTGGGCTCGGCGAAAGGGCGTGCGAGTGATCTACACACCCCACAATATCCTGCCCCATGAGCGCCGCTGGCTGCTCATGCCCGCCTACCGCATGCTCTACCGCGCCATGGACCGGGTGGTGGCGCGGGATGTCCACCTCGCCTGGGCCCTGGAGGAGTTGTTGGATACCCCCAGGGAGCGGGTGGTGCATCTCCCGGGCAGCCCCAATTTTCTCGCTATGCAAACCCAGGCGGGGGATAGCCCCTCGCCGCTGCCACGTGTTCCGGACGAGCGGCATCGTTTGCTCTTCTTCGGTCACGGCAGCCCCCGCAAGGGACTGGATGGCCTGCTGAAGGCCGTTGCCGGGGAAGATTGGCCTGAATCGATGCATCTCCTGATCGCCGGCGAAAATGTCATGCACGGCATATCCGCGAAAGCGCTTTCGAAGGCCGGGAAGGCGATACGCATCAGCGTGCTCGACCGCTACGTGGCGCCCGACGAGGTCGCCGTCCTGTTCCGGGACGCCGACCTGTTACTGATGCCCTACACCAAACAGTGCAAGAGCCCCTTGCTCGACCTGGCAGCGGCCCTGCACCTGCCGGTATTGCGCTCCGACCAGGTGCAGGGGGCCGATTTCCGCGAAGGCTTGCATGGCGTCACCTTCCCCCATGGCGATCCCTGCGTAATGATCGATCGGCTGAAACAGACGGACTGGATGACGCAAGCCAAGCAGGGGCTGGAGGCGCGAGACGATCCCTTCGCATCCCTGGACCGCCTGGCGGCGGGGCACCTGAGACTCTATCATCAACTTAAAGCAGCGGATCCGCACACGGCGGGAAATAGCATGACGGCCGACGCACCGCTCCCCACATCGAGGTAAACGAGATGGCTGGCGCCGGCAAGACCCTCATCCTCATTGCCCACGAACGCAAACTGCCCGAGCTCATCAAGCTCATAAGAAACCAGCGGCATGTCTTCGAGGCCTACCGTCTGCTGGCCACGAGCGAAACGGGCGAGGCCATCGAGCGGGAGCTGGGTCTGGAGGTCACCCATCTCTTCTCCGGCCGCAAAGGGGGCGAGATCCAGCTCTGCGGCCTGGTCTGCACGAACACAGTGCGGGCGGTCTATTTTATCCGCGACCCACAGAACCCCGCCTTAGACGAACCGGACATCACTCCCTACTATCGCGCCTGCGATCTCAACAACGTCCCCCTCGCCAGCAACCAGGCCTCAGCGGTGGCGCTGACCCATTGCCTGGCCCGCAACCTAAAGCCCGGCGAGGGCGATCTCGACAAGGGAGCATCCGCACAGTGCAGCTGACGGACCGGAACCAGGCCGGCAGCCTGTTGGGCCTCGCCGAGCTGATCGTGGAGCAGGAGCTCTGTCTCAACCTGCGGGGCAGACTGATGCACTGCACAGCCTGCGGCGATACTTGTCCGGCCGACGCCTTGAGCCTGACGCCGGACAGCGTGGATCTGGATGAAACACGCTGCACGGGCTGCAACAGCTGCCTGCCGAGCTGTCCCGCCGGCGCCCTGCGTTCAACCGCCTTCATACCCGAACGTTTCCTGCAGGCATTGAGCGAGAGTGGACAGACGGATCTGCACTGCCGCATCAGCGAGGATGGGGGAGGGGGTGTCGTCATTCCCTGCCATGCCGTCTTGGATGCCAGACTGTTGGCGGCGGCGCGGGGGGACGGGGTGACGGAACTGCGGCTGCACGGATTGAATCGCTGCGAAAATTGCCGGCACGGCGACGCCCGCGCACATATCCATTCGGTCATCGCCCAATTGGCGGAGTGGCTGGGCGAAGCGGCTCCCGGCCTCGACCTCGATCCTCCGCTCGTCAGCGACGGAGGCAGGGATCAGCGCGACTATCAGGATCAGCCCCATATGGACCGTCGTGCCTTTCTTCGATTCGGCGGCGCCGAGAGCATGACCCGGGCGGCGGAGTGGCTGCTGCCCGGCCTCTCCCGCGAAGAAGAGGACGGGGAGGCATTGCCCTTTTTTCAGGCCAACGGCTATGCGCATAGGGCATCGGCCTATCAGCAGACGCTGGTGGCGCGCGCCGAAGCCGTGCCTTGGCGGGCCGACCGGCCGCTACCGTTCAAACGACGCCGGGTCGGCGAGGCTTGCAGCGCCTGCTTGAGCTGCGGAGATCGTTGCCCCACCGGCGCCCTGCAGGCGAGTGAGTCGGCGCAGAATCGCCATTTGAGTTTCGACCCCGCCGTCTGTACGGATTGCGCTCTCTGCGAACGCATCTGCCCGGAGCAAGCCATGATCCCCGAGGCGCTGAAGGACACCGCCGCCTTGATGGCGGGACGCACAAGGCTGCTCTTTGTCGAACAGCGCCCCTGCCGGCAGTGCGGAGGCTCCTTTCTCCCGGCCGCATCGGAGAGCGACCTCTGTCCGGTCTGCGGGAACGAACAGGAGCTGGATGAAGCCTGGCTCGACATGCTTTCGGGCTAGCCTGATCGGCTTTGTGATATTGAGCGGTCTGCTGCTGTGGTTCTGGTGGCGCCAGCCGCGCACGCCTGAGGCTCTGTTCCTGGTCCGCTGTTCAAGCTGCCACGAGCTGCGCCGGGAGCGCTTGTGTGAGTTCGCGCCATCGCAGCGGCCCGCCATGGTTGGCGTCATGCGGCGGGAGCACGGCGCCGACGAGGTGATCAGTGAACAAGAGGCGAGAATGATTGAAACCTATCTGAGAGAGCGATTCCAATGTCCATGAACGCCCCGCAAGCAGCGATGGAAACCCTGGAGGAACGGGTATTGCACTGCCTGCGCCAGGTGCGGATCGGCGAGGATGGCCCCGATGTGGTGAACGCGGGGCAGGTCTTCGATGTGGTCGCCACCGGCGGCGCGGTACGGGTGCTGCTCGATCCCGAGCGGATCCCGGCCGATGATGACCTGGATGCCCTGGCCGAGGCCCTGACGCCGCTGGTGGAGAGCCTGCCCGGGGTGGATCGGGCGGTGGTGAAACCGCGCCCGCGTTCCACTGCTCGGCAAGCCTCCCTGCCGGGCATACGCCATGTAGTGGCGGTGCACAGCGGCAAGGGCGGGGTGGGCAAATCGACCCTGACGGCCAATCTGGCGGTTGCCCTCGCCAAACAGGGCCGTGCGGTGGGTCTGCTCGACGCGGATGTCTACGGCCCCTCCGCGCCGACCCTGCTGGGGACCGGCGGCCGCGCCGAGACGACCGAAAACGGTGAAAGCATCGAGCCCATAACGGCCCATGGCGTACGTATGATGTCCCTCGGACTGCTGCTACCCGAAGAGCAGGCCCTGATCTGGCGCGGCTCCCTCATCGACGAGGGTCTGCCGCAGCTGTTTCGCGACGTGGCCTGGGGCGAGCTCGACCTGCTGCTGGTCGATCTGCCGCCGGGCACTTCGGATGTTCATCTGGCGGTGGCCGGCCATGTAGCCCTCTCCGGGGTAATCGCGGTCACCGCGCCGGGCCAAGTCTCGCTGGACGATGTGCGCCGCGGCCTGGAGATGTTCGCCGACCTGGCGGTGCCCTGCCTGGGCCTGGTGGAGAACATGGCCGGCGTAAGCTGCCGCAAGTGCGGTCATGTGGGGGCATTGTTCGGCAGCGGTGGTGCGGAGGAACTGGCGGAGTTGACCGGCCTGCCCCTGCTCGCCAGCCTGCCGTTCATCCCGGAGGTCGCGCTGGGATCCGATAGCGGCGAGCCCGCGGCCAGGCACGGCAACGGCGCGGGAGAGCCTTTTCACGAACTGGCCAGGCTGCTGGCCGATCGACTGAACCTGGATGCGGAGGCGGTGACCCCATGAAACAGCTTCCCGAGTTTCCCATTCCCGTGAGTCTCGGTCAGGCGGCGAGCGATGCGGAGCCCTGGTACGCCGAACCCCAGGAGCCCATTGCGGGCATCGGCGACATCGTACTGGTGGCCAGCGGCAAGGGAGGGGTCGGCAAATCCACCGTCACCGTCAACCTGGCCTGCGCCCTGCAACGCCTCGGTAAGCGGGTCGGCATCCTGGACGCCGATCTCTACGGACCCTCCATCACCCGCATGCTGGGCACCGACAGCGAACTCCCCACGGACGCCGAGGGGCGCGCCATGCCGGCGAGCAACCACGGAGTCTGGGCGGTCTCCATCGGCAATGTGCTGCCGCCGGAGGCGGGGCTGGTCTGGAAGGGACCGCTGGTGGCGCAGACCCTGGTGCAGATGTTCCGTGAACTGGCCTGGCCGGAACTCGATGTTCTGCTGGTCGACATGCCGCCGGGCACCGGTGATGTGGCGCTGACCATCCTCGAACAGATCCCCCTCTCGGGGGCGTTGCTGGTGACCACCCCCCAGCGCATGGCGACCGTGGACGCCGCCCGCGGAGTGGCCCTGCTGCACGATCTCGATATCCCGGTGTTCGGCTTGATCGAAAACATGCAGAGCTATATCTGTCCCTGCTGCGGCGAGGCGCAGTCTCTGTTTCCCGAGGGCGCCGCGGAAGAACTGGCGTCGCGCAAGCATGTCAAATACCTGGGCGGCATTCCCCTCGACCCGGAGGGGCAGGGGTGCGCAGACCGGGGAGAGCCCCTGGTCGTCTCGCGATCCGAGGGGGCGGTGGCGACGGCCTTCGCCAAGCTCGCCGGCGAGGTCGAGGCCGCGCTGCAAAGGGAGCGGGTGTTCAGACGGCGCGATGCGGATGAACAGGTCAGGGCGGAACACGAGATGTTCTGGGAAACCCTATTAGACGATTGAAGAGGTTGCCAATATGAGTATCAGCCAGCCCATCCAGCTCTACGTTGAGCTACAGCAGACACCGGGCGATGAGACCCTGGACGCTTTCACCTGGTTGCAGGGCGCCGACGCCCTGGTAGTAGATCCTGCCGATTGGTCGCCCCACCAGTTCGAATCCATACCGGTTGAACGGGCGATTCTGATAAATGGCGATCCGGAGCAGGACGAACCCTGGCGTGAGGCCGCCGGCCAATGGGTCTGCGACCGGGGGATCGAAGCCACGGCCCGTTTGCGCGATCTTCACCCACAGCTCCACTGGATACCGCGTTTGAGCGTTTATCACGCCCAGGTAAGCTACCGCTTCTCCGGACCCGCGGTGGGCGAGGGCTTTTCCTTCTATATGCCCGACACCGCCGCCATCAAGGGCTGGCGGGTGGATGAGATGTCCCTCGAAGCCGCTTTGGATCGGGGGAAGGCGCTGGGTTTCGACGACCTGTGGCTCCACTCGCCCGAGGCGGCGTCCCGTTGCCGGGGTCTGGATCTCGATCTGCTGGACAAGACAGGGCGCGGCGACTGGACCGTCTGGCTTTCCGGCGGTGTCGGCGATGCCGCTCATCTGCGCAATCTGATGCGGGTGGGCGGTGCCTCAGCGGTGATTGTCGATGCGGCGGTCGCCCAGGCCTGCTCCCTCGCGGCGTTGTCAGAGGCGCTGGTGGTAGAGCCGCCGAGCCCCGAAGCCGTGCCTATGACATTCTCTCCCCGCAAGCCGGATCAGGGAGTACGTTGAACTACATCGTCGTCCTGCTGATCCTGTTGGCGGCTCCTGTGACTGCCGGGTCACCGGCAATCAAACCCATCGGCGCTCTGCAGCTGATGACCTGGCTGGATTCGCCCGATCCGCCGCTGGTGCTCGATGTGCGCGGGCGCCAGGCCTATTTGGCGGGAACCTTGCCGGGAGCATTCGAGGCCGGTCGCGATCCGATGGGCTATCTACCGGATCACGGCGGCGATCCGGTGGTGTTGCTCACACCGCAAGCCCTCGATCCCGAGCGGCTCGCGGCCTGGGCGGCAAGACTCGCTGACGCGGGCCATCCGGTATGGCTGCTGACGGACGGCATGACCGCCTGGATCGAAGGGGGAGGGCCCATCGAACAGCCGAACGATGCCTACGCCCAACCTGGACGGGTTCCTTTTCTGATCCCCAGGGGATTGTGCGAAGGAGGGGAGCCCGCACAGGTTTTCGAATGAGGTGGTTAATCTTGTTACTGATGTGGCTCCCCGGGTTGTCGGCCGGCGAACCGATATCGGTGTTGCCTCCCGCCGCGGGAGAGCCCTCCCATTGTCCCGACTGCCATCAGCAACAACAGGAAACATTCAGTCGCAGCCGCATGGCCATCGCAGCCCGCACACCCGATTTCATCAGGGAGTGGGAGCGCAAGGGGAGGGCAGAGCGATGTCTCTCCTGCCATGCCCCGAGCGGAGGAGAGGGGGTGAGTTGTCGCGATTGCCATGGCGACGCGGGCCATCCCTATCCAAGGCTCGAGACACCGCAGGTTTGCGCCCCCTGTCATGACGCCCCCGGCGAGTTGACGGTGCGGAGCTTCCGGCAGTCTCCGGCGGCCCGGCGAGGCGAGCAGTGTCCGGATTGCCATCTTCCGCAAGGGGGTGACAGTCACGACTTCGCGGGCCCGCAGCGGGAGGGTTTTCTGCAAGGAGTCGCCCGCTTGCAACTCTCCCTGCGAAGGGATGAAGGGGGCGATACCCTACTGATAAGGATCAGCCATCGCGCGGGTCACGCCCTTCCGGGCGGTACCACGGGCCGCTCTGTTTGGCTGCTCGTCGATACCCTCGCCCAGGGGGGGAAGCGGCTGGCGCGTTCCGCTTTCCGATTTGGCTGGATGCACCATCCCACACAAGGCTGGCAGGAGCGGACCCTTCCCCCCGGACCCGGCAAGGTGATCGAAGTCCCGTTGCAAGGTGCAAGCGGGGCCGCCGCGATCGAATCCAGGCTGATCTATCGCTTCCGGCCCGGCCCCCTGCAAGCGCCCGATCCCCGGCAAGTGGAGTTAGACCGAAAGCGATTTGCACTCCCTGTTGATATGGGGGAGAGTCAATGAAGCCTGGAGAGACTCAAATGGACTTAACGGTGGGGCAGGGCCCCACCCTACGGCCATATCATGCGGTAGGGTGGGGCCCTGGCCCACCAATCGGCCAACGTTCAAGTCAAACTCGAGAAATGCTAAAGCGCCGAAATCGCT
>CAJICC010000166.1_pt1 | contig 14943 bp, 15 predicted proteins | sample 9199511 | NCBI WGS metagenome assembly CAJICC01 (sample SAMEA7708322, study PRJEB35096) | sediment metagenome | biome: marine neritic benthic zone biome [ENVO:01000025]; feature: sediment [ENVO:00002007]; material: shallow marine sediment [ENVO:03000034] sea grass bed [ENVO_01000059] ...
CAAATCCCATAAATCCCGCTACATACTGCCCGATACTGATATCAAGCATACTTGACAAATAAGCAGACGCCTTAAGTGCAACTCCAGCCGCCAGCTCATGGTACAAGTACATGGCGTAAGATATAACACCTATGAAGACTAGAATTCTATTATTGAGCCATCCTAAATACCAAGTATGAGAATAGGCCATGCATTGAACAAGAATCAGGCCAATTAGCACGCCCTCAACAGTAAAGCCTAAAGTATAGGAATAAGCCGGATCGCCCATTCCAACCAACCTGGATAGGATAAGAGCAGCCACAAAAAGAGGCGTCAACACGGGAAAGTCCAATAACTTCCAAGCTCTATCTCTAAGCGTTTTATTGTTTAGTATAACCGCCAATAAACAGCCAATTGCCAAGTTGTCAAATCTTGAATCAAAAGTTCGGTAAAGCCATTTATCAGGCAAGCCCAATCCAAAATAAGCATAGCAACGCCACAGAACTCCTGCAACGATAACTAGAATCAAAAAAGAGATGATATAGTTTTGACCTCTCCTCGCCGTTAACATGAAAACAAGCGGCCAAATGATATAGAACTGCTCTTCAACACAAAGCGACCATATATGGCTCAGATTTGGATGCCCATTACCTGTAATCGGATAATAGTAGTTATAGTAATAAAAAAAGGAAGGTAAAATAAAATTAGCGAGACCCTCATCCCCTTGCGACATCTCGATGATGAAAACTACAAATAAAAAACTGAAATAGGCAGGGAAAATTCTTAACGTACGCCGATAATAGAATCCCTTAAGAGACACATCGTCTGTTTTAGCAAACTCCTTCAACAACAACCATGTAATCAGGAACCCGCTAAGAACAAAAAAGGCGCTGACACCAAGCCGCGCGCCCATAAAACCAAAACTGTGGTACAGCATTACAGCTAATATCGATATTGCACGAACTCCATCAAGCGAAGGCAGGTGCTTTTTCAATAACGCCTTGTCTAATCGGGTCTCTTCCACTGAGAAATATCCTTAAGTCCCACATCTCTCACAACTATGACAGGCGTAAGAATAAATGCTCTTTTTCAGAAAATCCAGGTATTTTGTCACTAGGGCCTGTTAACCCGATCATTGCATAAATTCTTACAAAGACGAGTTCAAGTCGCCTGTTTGTGCACACCCAAATGAGGTTGTGTGCATGCATGGATGTGTTCGCTGCGCGCAAGTTTTTTATATCCCCCTCTCCCTGGCCCTCTCCCGCGGGGGGAGAGGGGACGCGCAGCATCCCACCACCTCCGACCGCTGGGTCACCCCTCTCCCGCGGGGGGAGAGGGGACGCATAGATCAAGCGCCGCAACGAACAAACCGCTTGATTCCACGACCTGAGAGGAAGCACTTGATACGCTCAAAAACACTTTCCCTCTCCCCTCGCGGGAGAGGGCCAGGGAGAGGGGGAACCAATAGCCGGCGAACGCAGCGAACACCTCAAAAAAACAAAACTTTTCAAACCACCGCTCAATTCTCGCAGCCACCACCGTAAGGTTGATCATGCTGAATCATCAGGTTGATTTTTGGTATTTGCCGGACTTCACTATCGGTGAACTCCAGCCACAGATCTGTCAACTGTCGCAGAGCCCGCAAATAACAGGCTTTGCGCGGTTTGATGCATGTTTTTTATGCAACTAGCGGGTTAACTCATACAATCTCTATTCATATTCATAGCCTTTTTCGCGAAACAACATCATAACCACATCGACAACCACCTTATCGAACAGCCGGCCGCTGTTGTTTTCAATCTCTAGCAACGCCTTCTCAATACCAAAACCCGGTCGATAGGGACGATGCGAAGCCATTGCCTCGATGACGTCGGCTATCGCCAAGATACGCGCTTCATAGACTATCTCTTCACCGCTCAGTCCACTAGGATATCCTGATCCGTCGAGCCGTTCGTGGTGTTGGCGAACAATTGTCGCTATCGGCCAGGGGAAATCTATCTCCTTGAGGATCTCGTAACCCGACTCCGGATGCCGTTTAATCAGGGAGAATTCAGCCTCATTGAGAGTGCCCGGTTTACTGAGAATCTCGGTGGGTATGCTGATTTTGCCCACATCGTGCACTACTGCCGCAAGTACCAACCCTTCAATCTGTTCTTCAGGCAAACCCAATTCATTGGCTATGGCCTCGGCAAGATGGGCCACTCGACGCTGATGGCCGGCAGTGTAAGGATCACGCAAATCGACCATCGCAGCTAGCGCCGAGACCGATTCCAGTAAATTTTCTTTCAGTCTTTTTTCACTCTCACTCAGGGATAAAGTTCGCTCCTCCACCATCTCTTCCAAATGATGACGCAGCCGATGCAGTTCGAGATGGGTGCGTACCCTTGCCAACAACTCTTCCCGCTGAAAGGGCTTGGTGACATAGTCCACTGCTCCAATGTCGAAGCCATGCAATTTATCCTGCATTTCGGACATGGCGCTGACGAATATCACAGGCACATCTTGCAGACCCGGTTCATTCTTCAGGCGATGACAAACCTCGAAACCGTCGAGACCCGGCATGTTGGCATCTAGCAGGACCAGATCAGGTGGCTGTGCGGCGGCGGCACGCAGAGCCAATTCGCCATTGATCGCCGAACGCACCCGATAGCCTTCGGCACTCAAGATATCGTTCAACAACCTCAGTGAGCTCGGCGTGTCGTCTACGGCCAGAATATCTCCTAAAGAGACTGCTGGCATATCAGCCTCTTTAATGTCAGGCATGTTGTTCATGGTTCACAACTTCCAAGTTTGCTGCATCACAGGATAACCGAACTCTTCGACCAGACGAGAGGGATTCGGTAACACAATTCGTTATCTTGCATTCGCCTCCAAGTAGCGGGCTGATTGGCAAAGGATCGTTGCAGGTTGTCATTGGTAGCCACTGAATCCACAACCACACGGAATACCCTGCGGTTTGAACATGTTTTTTTTGAGATGTGCTGCGAATTATCCATGCCACCTGATATTAGGTACCTAAAAAGAGAAAAGACACATAGAACTTCAGTGGCTTAGCTGGCACGTGAAAGAAGCCAGCCCAAACAGTACTTGTCATTATTTCTTCTTAAAATTCAGTGTAATACCGTCAGTAGAGCACATCCTGTCACCCCTATATGAAGCATAGACTGAAAGTTTCCGGAATGCTTTGAAAACGCAAAGCCTTAGTAGTTTTGGGCATCTAGTTCATTACCCACCAAGTTAGTGGTTTGCCGGTAGAGAAATGGGCACCTCACCTATGCCGAAACGCTAGGTAAACTTACTAACCAGGCCATAAGTATTAATACTTATGGCCTGGTTAGTAAGCCCCCCCTTTTGGAACTGGATGCAAATTACACCGCCATTTCTATTGATCCACAAGTCAACCCAAACACCCTGTGATATATGAAACTGATCAGGGTGCGGCCCTGCCGCTTTGAATGAAGCGAATGACTGAAGCGACAGGGCCTGTTACTTAATCAATTCATATCGTGTTCGACCTTGAAGGCGTTCAGCATGATATCGCCGGCCACATTCCAGGCGCCATGGGCCAGGGCGTCAAAGATCTCCCGCTCGCTGCAGCCTAGATTTTTCAGTTTCTCGATATCTTGCGCCGCGATGCTGTTGGAATCTTCGATCCCGTTGAGCACAAAACGCAGCAAAGCCTTTTCTTTTTCATCCAAAGGCGCCGCCTCCGGCGTTTGCTTGACCCGGGCAATCTCCTCCTGGCTCATACCGTGGATCTGCATCAACATGCCGGCGTTCATCCCGATACAGTAGTCGCAATGGGTCGCTTCTGACACCAGCAGCCGGATCAGTGTGAAGAGTTTTGCCGAGAGGGTCTCATGTGCGATGGAATCCCTGATGCCTTCCCAATGGCGGGACATGTGGCTCGGGTTAATGCTATCGAGGCGGATTGCGTTGGGTACAAAGCCGAACATTCCTTCGATCTCTCGATAGACTTCCGCCGCCCTGCCTTCAGCTTGTTGTGGATCGATGGTGGTGAGTAATGACATTTCTTCTCCTCGGGCCTTCGGCCCTTTTATCTGCAAACATAAATGATTGCCGCAACTAGGGCCTGTTAACACTAATCCGATAGGCTCTGCTGGGGCTGTTTTTTCGTCCAGCAAGGCAGAATGAGCGTGGTGTAGCCGCGCTACATGAGCGAATGATAACGCCGCTGGGTGGAAAAACAGCCCCAGCCCTCCGGGTTGCGCCTGAAAAAGCGCCACTCGGCGTTGCTCGTCGCTCATTTGGAACAACCAAACCTCGCTCCTCGCGCCTTGATTGGCGCTTTTTCAGGCACAACAGGGCCTATCGGATTCGTGTTAACAGGCCCTAGGTAAAAGTCGCTTCCAAACGGTCTTCCCAATTTTCAGGGGTATCGGCAAAGGGTGGTTTGACGTCGATGCGGAAGAAGATCTCCGTCTTCGCCTGTTGCTTGACCACTTCAAGCAGCTTTTCGAAGCTGTCCAGTTCCGGGTGCTGCATCATGATCTCGCTTAAATAGAGCATGGCTTTTTATATCAATAGTGTGTAGGTTTGTCTGCCGATAATTACTTAGTAATATACTAAAGTATTTTTATTGAAAAACAAGCCATACGGATCTGCGCGTGATCTTATTTCCCATCTTTCCGGTCAAGGATACACCCATATAATGTTGGCGTTCTATCTACATATAAGCATTCGATAAAAGTCTTTAAATGTATGTATTTGTTTTATTTATTGCCCGGTGAGAGTTAAGTTTGGGCCATAAAACGGACAAAAAAATATCCCTAATGGGATAGTCATTAATCTTGCTTTACCCCCCATCGGAAGGATATGGGTCTTTATTAGATATCTCTAAACTTCCCCCCAGACAAAGCAGGCATGTCGCCTGTGCGGTTTCGGCTTGTTGGTTGCTTGGCCGGTTTTCTCTACCCAGGTGTTTGGCGCAGCGCATAACCAGGTGAAAAAACAGCCAATCACCTCTACAGACGACCATCGGGAGATAAAGTAATGGCAAAACAAATGCATGATACCCCCATGCTTGACCAGCTGGAGAGCGGCCCCTGGCCCTCATTTGTAACCGGCCTCAAGCGTCTCGCCAATGACAACGATATGATGGTTGACCTGCTGGGTCAGCTGGAGACCTCCTACGAGACCCGCAAGGGCTTTTGGAAGGGCGGCACCGTAGGCGTGCTCGGTTATGGCGGCGGTATCATTCCACGTTTTACGGAACTCAAGGGTGACGACGGTCAGCCCCTGTTTCCGGCCTGCGCCGAGTTTCATACCCTGCGCGTCATGCCCCCGCCAGGCATGCATTACGACTCCGGCACCATCCGCAAGCTCTGTGACATCTGGGAAAAGCACGGTTCCGGCCTGATCGCCTTCCATGGCCAGTCCGGCGACATCATGTTCCAGGGTTGCACCACCGAGAATGTGCAGGTCGCCTTTAATGAGATCAACGAAGCCGGCTTCGATCTCGGCGGCGCCGGTCCCGCGGTGCGTACCGGCATGTCCTGCGTCGGCGCGGCGCGCTGCGAGAACTCCTGCTTCGACGAAGGCCGCACCATGCGCATGCTGGTCAACAACGCCCTTGACGACATGCATCGTCCGGCGTTGCCCTACAAGTTTAAATATAAGGTATCCGGTTGTCCCAACGACTGCATGAACTCGGTGCAGCGCTCCGACCTGGCCACCATCGGTACCTGGCGCGACGACATGAAGGTCGACCAGGACGAGGTCAAGAAGTTCGTTGCCCAAAAGGGCCGTAAATATGTCATCGACAACGTCATCACCCGCTGTCCGACCAATGCCCTGTCGCTGAACGAAGACGACAGCTTGGCGGTCGACAATCCCTCCTGTGTTCGCTGCATGCACTGCATCAACGTGATGACCAAGGCGCTTTCACCCGGCGACGACAAGGGTGTGACCCTGCTCTGCGGCGGCAAGCGTACCCTGAAGATCGGTGATCTGATGGGCACCGTGATCGTACCCTTCATGAAGCTGGAGACCGACGAGGACTTCGAGGCGCTGGGCGAACTGGCAACCGAGATTCTCGACTTCTTCGCTGAAAACGCCCTCGAACACGAGCGTACAGGCGAGATGATCGAACGTATCGGCCTGGTCAATTTCCTGGAAGGCGTCGGCCTCGAGATCGATCCCAACATGATCGAGCGTCCGCGCACGAATTCCTATGTGCGCACCGATAACTGGGATGAAGAAGCGGCCAAGTGGGCCGAGCGCAAGGCGGCGGCTCAATAGTCCCGGCCGCGACGGTATGAAAACAGGTTATAGCGAGGGGCGTGGGATTCGCCCGGTTGCCCCTCGAAACGAAACAATTATTCTATTTTTTTGGAGGTAGACATGTCGGAACCTCGTATGCCGATCGAGAGTGGTGTCCCGGAGATGGAGCCTTACTTGCACCCGGTCATGAAGAAAAACTACGGCCAATGGGCATGGCATGAGCGTCCGCGTCCAGGTGTCCTGCACCATGTGGCCAAGAGCGGCGACGACATCTGGACCGTGCGTGCCGGCACGCCGCGTCAGATGGATCTCTACACCATCCGCAAGCTGATGGATATCGCTGATGAGTATGCTGAAGGTTATGTGCGCTTTACCATCCGCTCCAACATCGAGTACATGGTGAGCGCGGAGTCCAAGGTCCAGCCCCTGATCGACAAGCTACAATCCGAAGGCTATCCGGTGGGCGGTACCGGCAACTCCGTATCCATGATCGCCCACACCCAGGGTTGGCTGCACTGCGATATTCCCGGCACCGACGCCTCCGGCGCGGTAAAGGCCCTGATGGACGATCTCTATGATGAGTTCGTGAAGGAGGAGATGCCCAACCGTGTGCGCATCACCACTTCCTGCTGCCAGATCAACTGCGGCGGCCAGGGCGACATCGCCATCAACATTCAGCACACCAAGCCGCCGAAGATCGATCACACCCAGGTCGCGAATGTCTGTGAGCGGCCCACGGTGGTAGCCCGCTGCCCAGTGGCGGCGATTCGCCCGGCAATGGTCAACGGCAAGCCTTCGTTGGAGGTGGACGAGAAGAAGTGCATCTGCTGCGGTGCCTGTTTCCCGCCCTGTCCACCGATGCAGATCAACGATCCGGAGCACTCCAAGTTCGCCATCTGGGTGGGCGGCAAGAACTCCAACGCCCGTTCCAAGCCGACCTTCCACAAGCTGGTGGCCGCGGGTGTGCCAAACAACCCGCCGCGCTGGCCAGAGGTCTCGTCTGTCGTCAAACAGATCCTGTCGGCTTACAAAGAAGACGCCAAGGATTGGGAGCGCATTGGCGAGTGGGCCGATCGCATCGGTTGGCCGAAGTTCTTTGAGAAGACCGGTCTGCCGTTCACCAAGTATCACATCGATAACTGGCGCGGCAGCCGCAGCAACCTGAATGCCTCCGCGCATATCCGCTTCTGATTCCAACGGGATAAGGCAACAACAGGAAGATTTAATCGATGAAATTCGCGATTCAGGTAAACGAAGGGCCGTACCAGCATCAGGCGGCGGATTCCGCCTACTACTTTGCCAAGGCCGCTCTGGAAAACGGGCATGAAATCATGCGTGTCTTTTTCTATCACGATGGTGTCAACAACGGCACCAATCTGACCACCCCGCCGCAGGATGATCGGCATATCGTCAACCGCTGGTCCGAGTTGGGCAAGCAATACGATCTCGACATGGTGGTTTGCGTGGCGGCCGCTCAGCGACGCGGTATCGTCGACGAGGGCGAGATGCAGCGCAACGGTAAGAGTGCTCAAAACATTGCCGAAGGGTTCCGCATCTCGGGGCTGGGTCAATTGATCGAAGCGGGAATCCAATCGGAGCGTCTCGTGGTTTTCGGCGATTAAGGGGAGAGGTTGAAGATGTCTGAAACGATTAAGAAATTCATGTATCTCAACCGTCGCGCGCCCTACGGCACCATCTATGCCTGGGAGTCGCTGGAAGTGGTTTTGATCGGCGCGGCGTTCGACCAGGACGTCAGCCTTGCCTTCCTGGACGACGGTGTCTATCAGCTGACGAAAGGACAGGATACCGGGGAGGTGGGCATGAAGAATTTTTCTCCTACCTACCAGGCATTGGGTGACTACGAAGTGACCAAACTTTATGTCGAGAAGGAGTCGTTGGAGGAACGCGGGCTCACCCTGGATGACCTGATGCCTCTGACCTACGAAGACGAGGATGAGGATTGGGCCGAGAAGGATTCCATTCGTGTGGTCAGTCGCGCCGAACTGGCGGACATCATGGATGAGCAGGACGTGCTTTTCAGCTTCTGAGTCGGAGACCCAAAAATGACTACTTTACATACCGTCAATAAATCACCTTTTGAGAAGTCTTCGATGGACAGCTGCCTGGCCTATGCCAAAGAGGGCAGTTCGGTCTTGCTCTACGAGGACGGCATTTATGGTGCCGTCAAGGGCACGTCCGTAGCGGAGAAAATCATCGCCAGCAACGGCATCAACTTCTACGTGCTGGGACCGGATCTCAAGGCACGGGGCGTGGCCGAAGAAAAAGTCGTGGACGGCATCGAAATCGTGGACTACGCCAAGTTTGTCAACCTCGCCGCAGAGAATGACAAAGTACTGGCCTGGGTCTGAGTGTCCTAACCAGAATCCATGGGTTCTGGTTTTAAAGTGAACATATTTTAACTCTATCGGGAGAGCAATTATGGCTATCGAAATCAACGGTAAATCATTCGAAACAGACGAGGAAGGTTATCTGACCAACCTGACCGACTGGGAGCCGGCTGTGGCTGAGATAATGGCGAAGGAAGACGACCTGGCACTGACCGACGAGCATTGGGAAATCATCAATTTCCTGCGCGAGTATTACGAAGAGTACCAGATCGCCCCCGCTGTTCGCGTGCTGACCAAGGCCGTGGGCAAAAAGCTGGGCAAGGACAAGGGCAACTCCAAGTATCTCTACGCCCTGTTTCCTTACGGTCCCGGCAAGCAGGCATGCCGCTTCGCCGGTCTGCCCAAGCCGACTGGCTGTATCTAATCAGGCGCAATCCCGTGGATGGGGTGGTACACCCAGTCCCATCCGCCGCCTATCGATCATTCGATTAAGGAACGCAGGAACATGTCATCAGTCTACGCATTGCTGTTTTTCGTAGCGACTCTGGTTCTGGTCTTTGGCCTGGCGAGAAAGATTGTCCAGTATGCCAAGACGCCTGCGCCGTTGAAGATTCCGACGACGCCGGCTCCCGTTACTCAATCGGGTGTCGTACTGCGGCTTTTTCGTGAAGTGGTTTTTTTTGAAAGCCTTTTCAAGAGCACCAAATGGACCTGGATCTTCTCTTGGATGTTCCATATGGGGCTGCTATTGGTGCTGCTGCGGCATTTGCGCTATTTCATCGACCCCGTATGGTTGCCGATTGAACTGATTCAACCCTTCGGTAAATACGCCGCCTTCGCCATGCTCTTCGGGCTTGCCGGTTTGCTGGTGCGCAGGATCTTTGTCGACCGGGTGCGTTACATCTCGGCCCCCTCTGACTACCTGTGGTTGCTGTTGCTCATCGTAATCGGCGCCAGTGGCGCGTTGATGACCTTTGTGCTGCATCCCGACGTGGTGGCGGTGAAGAAGTATTTCATCGGTATCCTGACGATGAGCGGCGGCGAACTGCCGATGGACCTGCTGTTGTTGCTGCACCTGGCATTGGTGGTGGTGCTGATGCTCCTGCTGCCATTCAGCAAACTGCTGCATATACCCGGCGTGTTTTTCAGTCCGACTCGCAACCAAGTGGACAATCCACGTGAAAAACGCCATGTGGTCGAGTGGGCGCGAAAACTTGAAGAATCCTGAGGCCAATGAGGTTTAGAAATGGCTGGAGCTGAGTTCAAGACACCGGAACTGACAGAATATATCGAGGTCCCGAAACTGGTCGAGGGCACCATGGAGCATGTCTCTTGCTTCGTGGCCAAGCCGGAGCACCAGGAAGCCCTCGGCTTTCCCGGAGAAAAAGTCAGTAACTGGAAAGAGGTCGCCATCGACAAGATGGGCGATCTGTTGAGCCGTTACCGCTCCTTTCAAGTGTTCATGGACGCCTGCGTCAAATGCGGCTCCTGTACCGACAAGTGTCACTACTATCTGGGATCCCAGGATCCGAAAAACATGCCGGTCGGGCGGCAGGATCTGCTGCGCAAGGTCTACCGCAGATATTTCACCTTTGCTGGAAAATACTTTCCCAAACTGGTGGGCGCTGCTGACTTGACCGATGAAGTGGTAGACGAATGGTACAGCTACTTCCACCAGTGCTCCCAGTGTCGGCGCTGTTCCGTGTTCTGCCCCTACGGTATCGACACGGCGGAAATCTCCATGGCGGCCAGGGAGATCCTGGACTCCATCGGCGTCGGTCAAAAGTACTGCAACGAGATCATCGGCAAGGTTCACAAGCTCGGCAACAATCTGGGTCTGCCCGGTCCGGCGATAGCCGATACCCTGGAGGGACTCGAAGAGGATGTCTACGAAGAGACGGAAGTGGCGGTCAAATATCCGCTCGATGTCAAAGGCGCCGATATTTTACTGGTGACCCCCTCCGCCGACTTTTTCGCCGAACCGCATGTGGATGGTCTGATCGGCTATGGCAAGGTCTTTCATGAGGCGGGCGTCAGCTGGACCCTCAGCACCAAGGCCTCGGAGGCCGGCAACTTCGGCATGTTCATCGGCAGCTACGAGAACATGCGTCGCGTTTCCCTGCGCATCCGCGAGGCGGCCCTGGAATTAGGCGTCAAGCGCATCGTGTTCGGCGAGTGCGGACATGCCTGGCGTGTGGCCTACAGTTTTCTCAATACCCTGGCCGGGCCCTTTGATTTTCTCGATCCCGACTATCCGGTGCCGCAGCACATCTGTGAGTTCACACTGAATGAGATCGAGCAGGGCACCCTGGAGTTCGACAAGTCGCAAAACGACGATATGTCGATCACCTACCATGATTCCTGCAATGTGGCCCGCGCATCGCGCATGGGCGACAAACCGGGGGGGCAGTTCGAGATTCCCCGCAAGGTGATCCGCTCAGTGGTCAACAACTACCACGACATGGAGTGGGACACTATCCATGAGCGTACCTATTGCTGCGGTGGTGGTGGCGGACTTTTGACCGACGACCTGATGGAAGTTCGCGTCAAGGGCGCCATGCCCCGTATGACCGCCTTCAAGAACCTCATGCAGGAGAAGGGGGTTACCCACTTGGCGGCGATCTGTGCCATCTGCAAGAGCCAGTTCACCAAAGTCTTTCCCTACTACGGGATCGATATGTTTCAGATCGTGAGTGTTCATCAATTGGTCAGTAACGCAATAGTGATGAACCGTAAAACACCTCCGGAAGAGGCACCGGGCTACGGTGAAGATGATGATGACGAGGATTAGTCGACAACGATTGCTAGCGCGAATTGACAGGCCTGCCCGCGGGTAGGGTACGACCAAGACGATTTAACGGAGAGTTATAATGGCAACTCCTAGTGAAGAGATGAAAAAGATCACATGGCGCCGTTTCGAGGACGGTGACAACCAATGGGACGATTGGAGTGAAAAGATCTTCAGTGAAGATACCTCCTATAAATGCCCTACCTACATAAACCGTACGCCGCCATGCCAGGGCGGTTGCCCATCAGGTCACGACATCCGTGGCTGGTTGGCGATCGTTCGTGAACAGGAGAAGCCGGCGGAAGGCGTGGATTGGCAGACATACGCCTTCGAGCGCGCGGTAGAGGCCAACCCCTTCCCGTCGATCATGGGACGTGTCTGTCCCGCTCCCTGCCAGGAAGGTTGCAACCGTAACCAGGTGGAGGATTTCGTCGGTATCAATGCGGTCGAGCAGTTTATCGGTGACACCGCCATCGAGCGGGGCCTCAAGTTCACGCCCGGTGCGGATAGCGGCAAGAAGGTCGCGGTCATCGGCGGCGGCCCAGCCGGCATGGCGGCCGCCTTTCAGTTGCGACGCATGGGGCATGGGGTCACCGTCTACGAGAAGGATCAGGAACTCGGCGGCATGATGCGCTACGGCATCCCCAACTATCGTATTCCCCGCGACACGTTGCAGGCCGAGATTCAGCGTATTCTGGATATGGGTGTCGAGGTCAAGACCGGCGTCAAGGTCGGCAACGATATCCCGGTCGAAGATATCGAACAGGAACACGATGCCATACTCTGGGCACTCGGTTGTCAGACCGGCCGCGGACTGCCGATAGCGGGTTGGGACGAGACCGTCAACTGCGTCTCCGGCGTGGCCTTCCTAAAGGCCTTCAACGAGGGCCGCATGAAGGTGACCGGCAAGAAGCTGGTCTGCGTTGGTGGCGGCGATACCTCCATCGACGTCATCTCCGTGGCGCGCCGTTTGGGGCACAATGCCGCCGCCGGTAATCCGGAGGCCGTGGTGCTCGACAACGCCATGGTCCAGGACGACGCGTTGGCCGAGGCGGCCGAGCCGTCCGCCGCCACACTTACCTCCCTGTTCACCAAAGACAAGATGTTCGCCGCCGAGCACGAGATACATGATGCGCTGCACGAAGGCTGCGAGATTCTTGACGGCGTGATGCCCCTGGAAGTGATCATCGGTGCCGATGGTCGCGCTACCGGCCTCAAGGTTTGCGATTGCACCATGGACGGCATGACCCCGATACCGACCGAGGGCACCGAACGTGTGCTGGAGGCCGACATCATCGTCGCCGCCATCGGTCAAGGTGGCGATATGGACGGTCTAGACAACTACGCCAACGACCGCAATTTGATCGACGCCGACAAGTTTTACCAGGTGCCGGGTAAGCCGGGGCATTTCGTTGCCGGCGATATCATCCGTCCCCATCTGTTGACCACCGCCATCGGTCAGGCGTCCATCGCTTGCGAAAGCATCGACGCCTATCTCAATCATGCGGAGCAGGCCAAGCGGCCGAAGGTCGATGTGCACCATTTCGATCTGCTGGCGAAGTTGAAAGAGGTTCAAATGGAACCCGAGGCGTTCGATAAGAGCCAGGGCGACATGCGCGGTACTTCGGACGCTAAGTTTGCGGTGCATAACTACGAGGATCGTTCCCACCAGGAGGTGGTCTCGGCCAGCGATCTGTTCCTGGGACACTTCGACTTCACCCCACGCTTGTTGCGCACGGATGACGTACCCTCGGCGGATGAAGTATTGCACCATTTTAGCGAGCGCATGCGGGGCCTGGATCAAGAGCAGGCGCAACAAGAGGCCAAACGCTGCATGAGCTGCGGCATGTGCTTCGAGTGCGATAACTGTATCGTTTTCTGTCCCCAGGATGCGGTCTATCGGGTGAAGAAAAACGAGGCGACCACAGGACGCTATGTGGATACCGACTACAGTCGTTGCATCGGTTGCCATGTCTGCACCGATGTCTGTCCGACCGGTTATATCCAGATGGGGTTAGGCGAGTAGGAGCTGAGATGCGTAGTTCACTTATCGGCAAGCGGTCCTTTCTGCTCCTGTTGGCGGGATTACTCTTGCCAGCCACGCAGGCACTTGCGGAGAGTGCCGTGGTAAGCGAAGGATCGAGGGCGGCAGGCATGGATAACTGTGTGGCTCCGACGGAAGTCATGCGGCGCAATCATATGGATTTTCTCAAGCACGGCAGGGATGTGACGGTGAGAGAGGGCGACCGCGAGCAGGATTTCAGCCTTGCCGAGTGCATCGACTGTCACGCGGGAACCGATGCGAGCGGTAATCCGATCCCGGTCGATGCCGAGGGGCAGTTCTGTCAAGTCTGCCATGGTTATCTTGCGGTGAATCCGGACTGCTTTCAGTGCCATCGAACCACGCCGGCGACAGGCAACGCTGGCTATCGCAATCCATCGCGGATCTCCCAGGCAATAGAGCCTGCGGGTAGACAGAGAGACTGATCATGAGCAATAAAGGTGACCAGCCAACCATGGAGCGCCGGAAGTTTATAGGCGGCGCCATTGCTGCGGCAGGTGCAATGACGATTGCGCCCGGCGTGGTTTTGCATGTGGTCGCCGCCAGCGAGAAAGAGGCCGCGGGCGCGTCGAGCGAGCATCGCTGGGGCATGGTGATCGACGCCAATAAATGCGCCGACGGCTGTAGCGCCTGCGTCGATGCCTGCAACCGCGAGCACAAGCTGGTCAGCCACGACCGGCCGGAGACCGACGCCGTGTGGATTCGCACCGTCAAGCTGAAAGACAAGCAGACCGGACACCAATCCCGCCTGCCGCTGATGTGCCAGCACTGCGAGCATCCGCCCTGCGTGGATGTATGCCCGACAAACGCTTCGTTCAAAAGGGCCGATGGTGTGGTATTGGTCGATCGTCACCGCTGCATCGGCTGCCGCTATTGCATGATGGCTTGCCCCTACAAGGCGCGGTCGTTTGTCCACGAGGCGCATAGCGAGCAATCGGTGCATGCGCCCACGGGCAAGGGGTGTGTCGAATCCTGCACCCTATGTGTTCACCGCATCGATGCGGGTGAGAGGGTGACGGCCTGTCAGGAAGTCTGCGCGAAGGAGGGGCATTCCGCCATCCTGTTCGGTGACTTGAAAGATCCCGAGAGTGAAATCAGCCGGGCTCTGAAACGATACGACTCAACCCAGATCCGGGGCGACCTCGAGTTGAATACCGGGGTTCGTTACTTCAATCTGTGATCTGCCGGGGGGCTGGATTAGATGACTAAGATGTATTACAGGGAGCTCTACTGCGGTACGCCGATACGCTTTTGGATCGGCTTGACACTGCTTGGCACCATCATTGCGATCGGCCTCGGCGCGGCCTATTACATGGAACACAATGGCCACTGGGTGACGGGCATGTCCAACCAGGTGGTGTGGGGACTGCCCCATGTGTTCGCGATCTTCCTCATCGTGGCGGCCTCGGGAGCGCTCAATGTGGCCTCCATCGGCTCGGTCTTCGGCGGACCCCTCTACAAACCCCTGGGCCGTTACTCCGGACTCTTGTCAATCGGTCTGCTGGCCGGCGGCTTGATGGTAC
>CAJICC010000396.1_pt1 | contig 14361 bp, 15 predicted proteins | sample 9199511 | NCBI WGS metagenome assembly CAJICC01 (sample SAMEA7708322, study PRJEB35096) | sediment metagenome | biome: marine neritic benthic zone biome [ENVO:01000025]; feature: sediment [ENVO:00002007]; material: shallow marine sediment [ENVO:03000034] sea grass bed [ENVO_01000059] ...
CGCCGATGCGGATGGTGTCGCTCTTCAACTCATTCGCACGGCGTATACGGTTGACGCTGACCCGGTACTGTTTGGAAATGCCGCTGAGGGTTTCGCCCGCCGAGATAATATGACTGCGCGGCTGTTTGCGCTCCTGATTCGCCGCCAGCCAAGTGCCTGGAGGCGGCTGATATTTGAAGTACTTGACGATGCCCTTACTGATGGCTTTGGCAATGCTCTTTTGGTGGGTCTTACTGCGCAGGCGCCGCTCCTCGTCCGGATTGGAGATGAAAGCGGTCTCCACCAGGATGGAAGGGACATCGGGAGACTTCAGCACCACGAAGCCGGCCTGTTGAACCCGGCGTTTATGGGTCTTGCCGAGAGTTTTCAGCTGACCCAGTATCCGATCAGCGGCCTCGGAACTCGCCTGCAGGGTGCCGATCTGGGACAGGTCGAGCAGCACCGATTTCAACATGTCATCTTTGTCCTCCAGGGAGACACCACCCACCAGGTCGGCGCTGTTCTCGCGCTCGGCCAACCAGCGGGCGGCCTCACTCGACGCCCCCCGACGTGACAGGGTGTAGACGGAAGAGCCGCGCACCTTGGGATTGTGAAAGGCATCCGCATGAATAGAGACAAACAGATCGGCCTGCGCCTCCCTGGCCTTGTCGATGCGCTTACGCAATTGTAAGTAGTAGTCACCGTCGCGGATCAGGATGGCGCGTATACCCCGCTGCCGGTTCAACTCCTTTACCAAATGTCTACCGATTGCCAGCACCACGTCTTTTTCGTAGGTACCGCGCTGTCCACGGGCTCCTGGATCCTCGCCGCCGTGACCGGGATCGATGGCGATGATGACGTCGCGCTCTCCCGAGCGTTTGTCGATCTTCACCGGCGCCCGCTGCTTGCGCTGCATGATCTTGTGGTCGTAGAGGTCCACCACCAGCCGGTGTCCGTATTCCCGGTTCGGTTTGAGCAGAAAACTCTTCGGTTTCACCGCCCCGGTGAGATCGAATACCACCCGCACATCCCGTTCATTGCGCTTCGCGGTGCGCATGCCCTTGAGGAGCTTGTTCTCATTGGAAGGGACAGGCAGGTTTTCGGTCAGGTGCGTCTGTTTTAGATCGAGCACCAGGCGGTGGGGGTCTTTCAGGGTAAAGATCTTGTGTTCGATGGGGCTGTCCGCATCGAAAACCAAACGTACGTGATCGGGCGCGGACCAGACACGCAAGCTGTTGACTTGTGACTGTTTTGCTAAAACCGGCTCAACCTGGAACAGCGCCAGGAGCAGCATCAGTAGGAGTGGCCTCATATCCCTGGTAACCCGATGACTGGACATCATGAAAGAAAAAATAGCACGGATGAGTAATTTTTCCAAGATTTTCTTATAGATAGCTGAATTTCCTTCTAAAAATATTTAACCATCGATCCAAACCGATTGTAAGTTATTGATAATTTGAATACCTTTTTCGCTCCCAGCCTGGAAAATCAATCGCCGTTGCTCTCCTTGGTGGGTGATTTCGACACTCAGATCGGGCGCGGGCAGCACACCGAATCCCCGCTCGGGCCACTCCACCAGTAACACGGCATCCGGCTGCAACAGGTCCTCGATACCGAGAAATACCAATTCTTCGGGATCCGCCAGGCGGTAGAGGTCCAGGTGATAGCACTGCCCCTCCCCCAGCGGATAGGGCTCCAGCAGGGTGTAGGTGGGACTCTTGACCCGGCCCAAGTGCCCAAATCCGCGCAACATGCCCCGCGCCAGGGTGGTTTTCCCCGCACCCAGTTCGCCTGAAAGGTAGATAATGCAAGGCGCTTCGATGAGATTGGCCAGGACACCTCCCAACGCCTCTTGCTTCTCCTCCCCCGCCACCCGGGTCTCAAACACTCCCCGCACCTCGCTTGAGCAGTGCCCGCAGTTCGGGTAGCAGATCCCCCGCCAACATGCCGATCTCTCCATCCACGGCGGCCCGGTCCCCGGCCGCCGCGTGTAGGCTGACGCCCATTTCCGCGGCCTGGCGCAGCTCCTGATCCTGTGCGATGAAGGCGCCGATGATGCCGGTCAGCAGGTCGCCGGTGCCCCCCGTGGCCATGCCCGGATTACCGTCGCTGCAGACCGCCGGCGGCTTTGAGCTGCCGTCCGTGATCAGGGTGCCGGCCCCCTTGAGTACCACCACGCCGCCGTATCGCTGCTGTAAGGCGACGACCGCCCGCAAGCGGTCTCTCTGAATCTCACCGCTGGAGCAGTCCAGCAGACGAGCCGCCTCCCCCGGATGGGGAGTGATGATCCGGTTGTCCCGGTGGTTGGGATGCCGGCTCAGCCAATAGAGCCCGTCGGCGTCGAGCACCATGGGCAGGCCGCTGCCCGCGGCGGCGAGAAAAATCCGCTCGGCCCAGGGATCGCGGCCGAGACCGGGCCCCAGGGCGATCACCGAGGCACGCTGAACCAGGGGCGCCAGGTCCTCCATGGTCTCCACCCCCCGGCACATCAACTCCGGCCGCCCCAGGTTGGCCATCGCCGCATGCTCGGGATGGGTCGCCAGGGTCACCAGCCCGGCGCCGCTGCGGGCCCCGGCCTCCGCCGCCAACCGGATCGCCCCGGGATAACCCACACCGCCGCCGATCAGCAGCAGATGTCCGAAATCCCCCTTGTGCGCGGTACGTGGGCGACGATCCATCTGCGACGCCAATTTGGACCAGTCGATACGCCGCATGGAGAGCAGTTGTCTGGCATAGATCCGGGCCGGCGCATCCAGCGCGTCGAAAGCGATTTCGCCGCAGCGGTCAGGGCCCTCGCCGGTAAACATCCCCTGCTTGAGGCCGATGAAGCTGATAGTGGCGTCGGCCTGTATCGCGCTACCCATGATGCGCCCGCTGTCCGCATTGAGTCCGGATGGGATATCCAGTGAAAAGACCGGCGCCTGATGCCGGTTGATCTCTTCGATGGCGGCGGCCCAGCCGTCGGTCACATCCCGCTGTAGTCCGGTACCGAGAATCGCATCCACGATCAATCCGGGTTGCCCCGGCAATCCCTGGTAGGGCTCGATCTGCCCGCCCAGCGCCCGCCAGGCGTCGGCCATGGCCAGGGCGTCAGCGCCCAGTTTCTCCACATCCCCCAACTGCAGCACCCGCACCCGCAGGCCGCCCATAAGGGCGTGGCGGGCCAGCACAAATCCGTCGCCGCCGTTGTTGCCGACCCCGCAGACCACCAGGATCTCGCTCAGCTCGGGCCAACGTTGCTTCATCCAACGGCAGGCCCGGCTGCCGGCCCGCTCCATCAGATCCGATCCGGCGATGCCGTACTCTTCGATGAGAATGCGATCGAACTCCCGCACCTGGGCGGCGCTATAGAGTGCATAGGGAAGTTGATCGCTCTCTGGCATGATCCGCATCGGTAGCTCCTGTGTTAATCCGCAAAAGATACCCCGAAGCCCGGGGCCATGCCAGGATGATATATTTCCCCCATGAACGCCCTCCCCTCCGATCACGACTGGCATCGGCTGACCCGTCAAGTAAAGCGGTGGGGAAGCGAATTGGGGCTGGGCGGGATCGGTATCGCCCACATCGACCTATCGCCGGCCGAAGCCCGCCTGGAGGCCTGGCTGACGGCGGGCTACCAGGGAGAGATGGCCTACATGGCGCGCCACGGCCGCAAGCGCAGCCGTCCCGCCCTGTTGCTGCCCGGCACCCGGCGGGTGATCCTGGCCAGGCTCGACTATCTGCCCGAACCCATGAATCGCATGCAGCATCTGCTGCAGGATCCGCAGACCGCCTTCGTCTCCCGCTACGCCTTGGGCCGCGACTATCACAAGCTGCTGCGCCGGCGGCTGCAAAGACTGGCCGATCGCATCGCGCAAGCCGTCGACGGCGGCAGCTACCGGGTCTTTGTCGATTCGGCGCCGGTCATGGAGAAGCCGCTGGCGGAGCAGGCCGGGCTCGGCTGGATCGGCAAGCACACCAACCTGATCGCCCGCAAGGCGGGTTCCTGGTTCTTCCTCGGTGAAATATTCACCGACCTGCCGCTGATTCCGGACACCCCGGAAAACTCCCACTGCGGCCGCTGCACGGCCTGTATCGAGATCTGCCCGAGCCAAGCCATCATCGCTCCCTACCAGCTCGATGCCAGGCGCTGCATCTCCTATCTCACGATCGAGCTCGAGGGATCGATCCCGCCGCCCTTTCGATCGGCTATCGGTAACCGCATCTACGGCTGCGACGACTGCCAACTGGTCTGTCCCTGGAATCGGTTTGCCCGCCTCACCGATGAGCCGGACTTCCAGCCTCGTCACGGACTCGACAGCGCCGGTCTACTCTCCCTCTTCTCCTGGAGCGAAGCGGAGTTCCTTGCGCGCACCGCCGGTTCGGCCATGCGCCGGCTCGGCCATGTGCGCTGGCTGCGCAACCTGGCTGTAGCCTTGGGCAATACGCCGTCCTCGCCGGCTGTCATCGCGGCTTTGCGCCAGCGGCAAGACCACCCATCGCCCATGGTGCGGGAACATGTGGCCTGGGCGCTGGAACAGCAGCTCAAGCCCCATTGAGAAACATTAGACCTAGCCCATTGGGCGGAAACGAAACCAGATCGCGGCCAACCCCAGGCCGATTCCCATCCCCAAGCCATCGACCACCAGATCGCTCAGCCGTGGAGTTCGCATCGGTATGAAGAATTGCAGGGCCTCCGATACCGCCGCCAATAGCAACAGCACTGAGAGACGCCGCCAGGCGCCAATCTCCCGGTCTGCCGCAAGTAACATGGCCAGTAGCATAAATCCCAGTAAGTGGGAGAATTTTGAAATGTCCCAGGCTGCCGGCCAGAGTGCCCAAGCGCTCTCTATGCTGGGAGCATCAGCGGGTGTCAGCGGCAAGCCGATCCCCTCCAGCAAAAGTGCTATCCCGGCCTCGATCTGCTGGCGCAGTTCCTGGGGCAGCAGCACACCGACCAGGATCAATGCCCCGACCAAGAGCAACCAACGCCCCAGGAGTCGCCGACGATAGTGACGATAGATCGGCGGCAACAGCCAGAGCGCCAATCCCATCCACCCCGCCAGCAACAGCAGACGTCCTATCTTGTGGGATGTCGACTCAACGCCCTGGGTCAACGACAGATGCCTTATCTGAAAGCGGCCGGAAGCGTTATACAGTGAGATCTCGAGACAGATCCTTTGCGCCTCGGGCGGCAGCCGGAAAAGTGCCTGCGCGTTTCGCCAAGGGTGATCGCCCTCCAGGCTGAGCAATCGGGTCGGCACGCGGTACAGCCCCGTGCCCCCGGCGTCATATCCCACCAGGTCGATACGCGCCCGGTGCCAATACTTACTGCCGGACACCACCCCGCTGCTGCGACCCGCCGCCGCAAGCAACAGCGGTTGCGGCATCGCTGCCGCCGGGCGGCACTGGGATAATGTGGTGGAGGCCGCCGTCGGATGGTCGATGCTCAGAACACCCTGCTCGATAGTGACCGCGGCGGCTTCGCCCTGCAGTCGCCAACCCTGTGCGCCATGCGAGAAATCCCCATTCTCCAGCAGCTCACCGTTGAGCGAATGGTAGGCTTCAAACCCGGTGAAAAAGAGCAGATTGAGCAGGCAGTAGGCGATCACCGCCCCCAAGTGACGATGGTCTGTGGAGACGAACCTCATTTCACGCTACCCGGTCGATCCCCGGCCCGGCCTCAAGGGAGTCGCAGAAAGTGATCCCGGTAGTATTTGAGTTCGGCGATCGAGTCGTAGATATCATCGAGGGCCAGATGCTTGCCCGCCTTTTTCAACCCTTCCGCGAGTGTAGGCGCCCAACGGTTGATCAGCTCTTTCAGGGTGCTCACATCCAGGTTTCGATAGTGGAAGAATGCCTCCAATTGGGGCATGAGGCGGGCCATGAAGCGCCGATCCTGGCAGATGCTGTTGCCGCACATGGGCGACGCGCTCGCGGGCAGATAGCGGCGCAGGAACTCGAGGGTCTCCGTCTCGGCCCGGGCTACGTCATATTCACTGGCCCTGACGCGCTCCAGCAAGCCCGAATCGCCATGATGACGCTGATTCCAATCATCCATCGCATCCAGGACCTCCTCCGGTTGATAAATCGCGATAACCGGCCCCTCCGCCAACGGATTGAGCTTGGCGTCGGTCACCACGGTGGCAATCTCGATGATCCTGTCTCGCTGCGTATCCAGTCCGGTCATTTCCAAATCGATCCAGATCAGGTTGGTGCTATCGACGGGCATGGCAAAGGTCCTTACGCGTTATCCCGCATGTCTCGTCAGGCGGGCCGATCTTATGCGGTACTGCATTAGATCTGAGTTAGGGAAACTCTGACTTAAATCAGAGGCACCTTAGTTAGTCTCAAGAATGATATGGATATAATTTCTCTCACCGATCTATTTTTGTACTAATGGCTATCCAGTATCATTTCTCGATTGGCAGTTCGCTTTGCGGGCAGATTCTAGCAGGAAGCTGATGCAGACTGTATTCTTGTCCGATCGATAGCAAATTTGATTGATTCATGTCCCTGTTTACGCAAATCTTCCTACTACTGCTTGCACTGGGCGCCGGGCTGCAACTCTGGCTGCTGCAACGCCATCTGGCCCATGTTGCCGGTAACCGGCAGCGTGTACCTGAGGCATTCAGTGACAGTGTGGCCCTCGATGAACATCAAAAGGCGGCCGACTACACCCTGGCCAAGGGCCGCATGGCGCGTATCGAGATCCTGTTCGGCACTGCCCTGTTGTTGCTCTGGACCCTGGGCGGGGGCATCGATCTGCTCGACGGATTCTGGCGTGGCCTGGCTTTCAGCGAGCTCCTGACCGGGCTGCTCCTCTGCTTCTCCTTCTACTTTATCAACAGCCTGTTGGAGCTGCCGTTCAGCCTGCTGCACACCTACCGCATCGAAGCGTCATTCGGCTTCAACCGCACCACGCCGCGGCAGTTTCTCAAGGACTTGCTGTTGGGGGCCGTGTTGGCGCTACTGCTGGGCGGTCCGCTGCTGTGGATCATTCTGTGGCTGATGCAGTGGATGGAAAGCGCCTGGTGGCTGGCCGCCTGGGCGGTCTGGATGGCTTTCGCCCTGATCCTGACCTGGGCCTATCCCCGCCTGATCAGTCCCCTGTTCAACCGCTTCGAACCCTTGGGCGAGGGAGAGATGCGCATCCGAATCGAGCAACTGCTGCAGCGCTGCGGCTTTGCCAGCGACGGGATCTTCGTCATGGACGGCTCCAAACGATCGAGTCACGGCAATGCCTACTTCACCGGCATCGGCAGGCATAAGCGCATTGTCTTTTTCGATACCCTGCTGGAACAATTGTCGGTGAACGAGACGGAGGCGGTGCTGGCGCATGAGCTGGGGCACTTCCGCCATCGCCACAACCACAAGCAGATCGGGCTGATGGCGCTGCTTTCGCTGGCCGGACTGGCCTTGCTCGGCTGGCTCTCCCAACAGTCCTGGTTCTACACCGGCCTGGGCATTAGCCATCCCTCGGACGCGGCGGCCCTGCTGCTGTTCATGCTGGTGCTGCCGGTCTTCACCCTCTTCTTCAGCCCCCTGGGCAGTTACCTCTCCCGCCGTTACGAGTTCGAGGCAGACGATTACGCGGTGGCTCAAACCGGCGGGGAGTTTCTGACGCATGCCTTGGTCAAACTCTATCGAGACAACGCGAGTACCCTGACCCCGGACCCGATCTATTCGTTGTTCTACGACAGACATCCGCCGGCGCCGGTTCGCATTGCCCATATCAATCAACAAGTAGAAAGCTAGGGCCTGTTAACAGGTCCCAAAAAGGAGCGCAGCCATGAAACGACTCATCCGACCACTCTGTCTCATCCCCCTGCTGGGGAGCACAGGGATTCAAGCCGCCGATGTCGGGCGCGGGCATGAACTGATCACTACCCACTGCCAGCGTTGCCACGGCAGTGAGCTCTATACCCGCCCCGATCGCATCGTCACCAGCCTGCCCGGACTTCACAAGCAGGTGCGGCGTTGCGAACAGATGCTTGGACTGACCTGGTTTGACGAGGATATCAAAAATGCGGCAACCTACCTCAACCAGGAGTTTTACAAATTCGAGTAGCTCTCCCTAGGGCCTGTTGACAGGCCCTAGCTCGATTGTTTCACCCCGGATGAAACGTTCGGGCCAAACGGACACTCTATGGCCACACGCCGTCTCACCAAGCAACAAAAAAACAGAATTCAGGCGCTTCAGCATAAACGCCGTGAACGGTTGGAGGATCGGGCCAAGGCATCTCTGGAGGCCGGGGGAGACCGGCCGCCGGTCAAAGGCAGAGTGGTTATCCGTCATGGGGCAACACTCGGTATCGAGGATGCGAGTGGAGCCATTATTCGATGTCAAACCCGCCAGCACATCGGCCATCCGGTATGCGGCGACCGGGTGGTGTGGCAGCCGACAGGCGGTTCGACCGGCGTGGTGACCGCCCTGCTGCCCAGAATCAGCGTACTCAGCCGCCCCGATTACAGCGGTCGCAAAAAACCCCTGGCCGCCAATCTGACCCAGTTGGTGATCGTGCTTGCCCCCCGGCCGGAGCCGAGCGGCTATCTGCTCGATCAGTACCTGGTGACCGCGGAGCTGATCCAGGTCAAACCCCTGATCGCCATCAACAAAATCGACCTGCTGGAGGGCGACCGGCGCGCCGACTTCTTTGCCGCCTACGACCACTATCAAGCGATCGGCTATCCCCTGGTGGCGGTGAGCGCCAAGCGCGACCACGGCCTGGACGACCTGATTCAAAGACTCGACCATGAGACCAGCATCCTGGTCGGTCAATCGGGAGTGGGTAAATCGTCGCTGATCAACGCCCTGCTGCCTAAGTTGGATGTCGAGACGGGACGCCTCTCCCAGGCCACCGGTCTCGGCCGTCACACCACCTCCACGGCGACCCTCTACAAACTGCCTAAAGGCGGTGAGTTGATCGATTCCCCGGGGGTACGCAGCTTCCGTCTCTCAGAACTGACGCGGGAAGAGCTGGAGCGGGGATTCCCCGAATTCCATCCCTATCTCGGTCGGTGCCGCTTCCATAACTGCACCCATGACCACGAACCCGAGTGCGCCATCCGCATGGCGCTGGAGGCGGGTGCGATCGCCCCCCAGAGGCTGGCCAATTTCCTGCGGCTCGGTAGCAGCCTACGGAAGCGGGCTGACTGATGGTCATCGAGCTCAAACTGCTGATCCTATTGGTGATCGCCAACGGCGCGCCGATCGTCGCCCGCCTCTTGATGCAAAAGTGCTGCGCCTGGCCCCTTGACGGCGGCCGCAAGACAGCACGCGGCAATCCCTTGCTGGGACCGTCGAAGACCCTGCGCGGTCTGGTGGCGGCGGTGGTGCTGACGGCGGCGACCGCCCCCTTGTTGGACATCTCCTGGCTATGGGGCGCGGCCATCGGGGGGCTGGCCATGCTGGGTGACTTGATGGCCAGCTTCACCAAGCGCCGCCTGGGATACCCGTCCAGCAGTCAGGCGATCGGTCTCGATCAAATACCGGAATCCCTGGTGCCCCTGTTGGCAATAGCGCCTGCGTTCGATCTCAAGATCTGGTCTGTATTTATCGTGATCTTGGCCTTTTCCGTGGTGGTGCCCTTGTTGTCACGGCTCTTCTTTTTGCTGGGGATACGGCGGCATCCCTACTGAAATTATCTCACTCGATTGAAAGTGATTGGTGGGGCAGGGCCCACCCTACACTCTGGTTACAGCTTGTAGGTCGGGTTAGCGTAGCGTAACCCGACACATCAACTCTTTATCGAACCAATCCGTTCTTCAGGTGGATGTCTTTCTCGGTGAGATCGGATTGGTGGGGCAGGCCCCACCTACGGTATAAATCAACTTGATTACCCACCCTGATCAGCCATGCGGATGGCAGGTTCGAGAATAGAGTAATAGCTTGAAAGTTTTGGGTTTTGAGTTGAGGTATTCGCTGCGCTCACTGTTTTTTATCCCCCTCTCCCTGGCCCTCTCCCGCAAGGGGAGAGGGGATGCGTGGATCAAGCGCCGGAGCGAACAAACAGCTTGATGTCGCAACCTGACAGGAAGCGTACGATGCACTCAAAAAGCACTTTCCCTCTCCCCTTGCGGGAGAGGGCCAGGGAGAGGGGGAACAAGAGACGTGAGCGCAGCGAACGCCTCAGACCACTGTTGGCTACTGATACGTTGGCTGAGCGTCGTGGGTAATCAAGTAAATCAATGTGTCGGATGGGGCCCTGCCCCACCATTTCGGTCCTGATACCTGGGAGATAGGAGTCGTAACGCCAGACTATGTCAACCGGCCCTGCGCAGCGTGTGCAGCGTAATCTCCGGCGGGCAATTGATACGCACTTCGACCATGGAGGTACCGACCCCCGCCGAGGTGTAGCCCTGCATCTGTGCGTGACGCCAGGATCCCGAACCCAAGCGGCGCGGACAGCGAGCGTCCAAGGTCAGCGGGAAACCGCCCGGCAGGCAGATCTGTCCGCCATGGGTGTGGCCGCAGAAGAAGAGATCGAATCCGGCATGGGCCGCCTGGCGATAGATCTCCGGCGTGTGGGAGAGCAGGATGGCGATCGAGGCGATGGGAATTCCTTCCATCGCTTTTTCGATATTGTCGACCTTGTAATAGTGGGCGTCGTCGATGCCGGCCAGGTGGATGGCTTCGCTTCCACGCTCGATCACCACCGATTCGTTGAGCAACATCTGGATACCCATCGCCTCCAGTTCCGGCACCATGCGAATGGTGTCGTGGTTCCCCAGCACCCCGTAGACCGGTTCCTTGAGTTGATCGCGCAGCAGGCGCATCCCGTCCAGCGACTGTTCGATATCACCGAAGGTCCAGGCCCGGTAATCGCCGGTCAGTATCACGGCGTCGTAGCTCAAGCCGGCGATCTGTTTGATCAGGGCGTCGATAGTCGGCGGGTACATATCCGCATGCAGATCGCTCAAGTGAAGCAGGGTATAGCCGTCGAACTCGGCCGGTAGATTTGGCAGCTCGATGCTGTTGCGGGTAATGCGGAATTTGAGAGTATTCCTGCGTCCTCGCCAGTAGAAGCCGGTGGCTTTCAGGACATGACGCATTAGCGAGTGGCTGGAATACCAGTTCTCCGGGTGGAAAAAATTGATTCCACGGCCGAACACCTGGGGCAAAGACTCCTCCTCGATGCCAATGCGCAGGCGCGCATGAACGGTGCCCAGGCGTTTCTCCAGGTGCATGAGAATGTCGGAATCCATGAGCAAAGTATAAGCCGAATTAAAGGTTCTGTTAGTTATATCCTATCCGGAGCGTCATCTCCGCCCCACCCAGAACAGCGGAGCGACCGATTTCCAAGCGGCCGCCGTAGGCATTGAGAATGTCCATCACCACGGCGAGGCCGATGCCCTGCCCCGGCTGTTGCTGATCCGCCCGGTGCCCCCGTTGCAAAACCGCATGAGCCTGATCCGGTGGTATGCCGGGACCATCGTCCGCAATCCGCAGGCTGAGGCCCTCCTCCATCTCGCCATCGATACGCACCTGACCCCGACCGTATTTACAGGCATTCTCCATCAGATTCCCAAGCAGCTCCATCAAGTCGCCCTCATCGCCCTGGAAGCTGATCTCGTCGCTGAGTTCGATCCGCCACAGGATCTCCTTGTCGGCGTAGACCTTGCCCAGTGTGTTGGCCAAGCGCTCCACCACCGGCTTCACCGCCAGACTGCGAGTGAGTGTGGTGCGCCCGGATGCCACCGCCCGTTGCAGCTGGTGGCCGACGATCTGGTTCATGCGGTCGACCTGTTCGCTGAGAAGATGTTGCTGTGCTTGCGCCACCGGCCCCGATTGATCCGCCAAGCCTTGCAGAATCGCCAGCGGTGTCTTCAGGCTATGGGCCAGGTCCCCCAGGCTGTCCCGGTAGCGCTGCTGCCGCGCCCGGGCATGCCCGATCAGCGAGTTGAGATTGGAGGTCAGTGGACTCAGCTCCCGGGGATAGCTCCCCTGTACTTGATCTGAGCGTCCCGATTCGATCTCGGTCAGCGCCTCGGCCACTTGACGCAAGGGTGTGAGCCCCCAGCGCAACACCAAGCCCTGGGCCAGAAGCAGCAACATCGCCGCTCCGCCGAGCCAAAGCATCAGGGTGTTGCGGAAGGCGGCGATCTGCTCCAGCTGCGGCTTGAGATCCTCCGCCACCGCCAGGGTGTACTCCAGCTCGCGCCCATCGAAGTCCTCCCACACCACACTGAAGCTGAGACTCATCACCGCCTCGCCGTCCGTGAGTTCAATGCGCTCGATCTTCGACTCGCCAGGAGAAACCCGCCGCACGAAATCCAGGTCTCGCCCCACCCCGGACGCGGATTGCCAACGATAACCGCTCTGCTTCGAATCGACCTGGGCGTAGAGCCCGGAATCGGGTCGATTGAAACGGGGATCGGTCAGCACCCGCGGCATGCTGAGCACACCGGTCTTCCCCTCCTCCGCCGCCGCGAGCAGGGCGTAGACGCTGCTGAAGAGCCTGGCCTGCAGGGCCTCTTCAGAGGCGGAGCGGAAGGCCTTGTCCAGGGCCAGACCGGTCAGGCCGAGGAAGGCGGTCAAGACCAGGCTGGCGGCCAGCAGCAGCCGTTGGTGGATGGAGAGTCGCTGTATCAGACCCATGAATCCGATATCCGCGGATCAGCGTCTGCATTCGAGGGCGAAGCGATAACCCCGGCCGCGCAGGGTCTCGATCGGCTTGTAACTGCCCTCCGGATCGAGCTTCTTGCGCAGGCGGCGCACGAAGACTTCCAGGGTGTTGCTGTCCTTGTCCCAATCCTGCTCATAGATGTGCTCGGTGAGATCGGTCTTCGAGACCACCTCGCCGGCGTGCAGCATCAGATACTCCAGCACCTTGTATTCATAGGCAGTCAACTCCACCGGCGCCCCCTCCAGGGTGACGCGCTTGGCCAGGGTATCCAGCTGCAACGGGCCGCTATCGATGACCGGCTGCGACCAGCCGGCGGAACGGCGTACCAGGGCATTCAGCCGGGCCAGGAGTTCTTCCACATGAAACGGCTTGACCAGGTAGTCGTCGGCGCCCGCCTCCAGACCTTCCACCTTGTCCTGCCAATTGCCGCGCGCGGTGAGAATGAGGATCGGGAAGTGCTTGTCCAGTTTACGCAGTTCGCGGATCACCTCGATGCCGGTGAGTTCGGGCAGGCCGATGTCGATGATACCGAGATCCATGCCGTACTCGCGGCCGAGGAAGAGCCCCTCGCGACCGTCGGCGGCGGCATCCACCGTATAACCCTCGCTCCGCAGCCGCTCGGCCAACGGCTCGCGAATTTCAGCCTCATCCTCGACCAGCAACAACCGCATCGGCCACTCCTTTCAGCGCCTATTGTTGGAGCGGCGTTCTGTGTCTGCATCAAAGCGCAGACGCCGCACCTTGCCGTCGTTGGTCAGGATGCGGATGTTATGGACCCGACGCCCCTCCTTCTCCTTGGTCTCCGCGGAGATCACCCGCCCCCCGGTATTCTCCCTGGCCCGCTCCACCGCCTGATCGAGGCTGAGGTCCCCGCGGGCGAAGAGCGGCGTTGCGATCAACAGGGCCGGTAACAGCAGGCTGAGAGCGATTTTTGAACATTTGGTCATACGAACTACAAACTCTGTCGGTTGCGGTTAGTCAGCGCGCCTGGGACGAATCAACCACCTCGACGACTGCCCGAAGCACCCGGCATTCCCATCAACGGTACCGCGCGGGGCGGACATCCACCTTCACTGGGATGCGATCACCGGGGTGTTCCTGGGTGCGGGTGGTAAAAAGCCGCCCCTGGTAGCGATATGTTACATCATAGCCGACCATTTCTTCCTCATAGGCCGTCTTATGGGTCACTTCACAGCGACGCTCGGTGGAGGTGGTGTAGTACCCGCCGGCATTCTTATGGCTGACGTCATGCCCAATGGCGCTGCCCAGCATGGCGCTGGCAACGGTTGCCAGATCCCTGCCGCGCCCCCGGTTGCGACTCACTTTATGACCGACCACGCCACCGATAATGCCGCCCACCACTGTGCCTACATAGGAGTGATGGCCCTGCCGATAGCGATCGACCTCCTCGTCCCAGCAATGCCGCTCGGGGGAAGTGATCTCAACTGTCCGGTAGATCGGCTCAACGCTGACCACCTTGGCGCTGTCCTGGAAGCGCTGGGGACTGCCGGCCTGGGCCGCCACAGCCGTTGCCAGTAACATCGCACCAAGTGTAAGTGATTGTTTTTTCATCGTCTGTCTCCATCTTGGGCGGGGTTACCGCCTGAAACAAGAGGGTTCTCCTCATCTCTGGTAACAGCATAGGTGGAGTAAACTGAACGAAGGCTGAACCGTTCGCGGTCAGCGGTCAGCTTGTAGGTCGGGTTAGCGTAGCGTAACCCGACACATCAACTCTTTATCGAACCAATCCGTTCTTCAGGTGGATGTCTTTCTC
>CAJICC010000408.1_pt1 | contig 14164 bp, 10 predicted proteins | sample 9199511 | NCBI WGS metagenome assembly CAJICC01 (sample SAMEA7708322, study PRJEB35096) | sediment metagenome | biome: marine neritic benthic zone biome [ENVO:01000025]; feature: sediment [ENVO:00002007]; material: shallow marine sediment [ENVO:03000034] sea grass bed [ENVO_01000059] ...
GAATCATTGCTTTCGTCTTGCAAATAGGCGAACAGATCCGTGTCAGCGGTAAGTTTTGACTCTTTGGGGCTCGAGGTCGGCATTGATGCCACCAGTACAACCCATTGCGCACTCGAAACAACACCGAACACGCGGTCAACCGCCAGCGACCATTCATCTATGGATTTGTAGCCTGACTTTATGACAATATCCTCCAGTTTAGAAAACTCCGGCCATTGTCTGGCGGCTTTAATCATTTTTCTCATATAATTGCCATCAAGTTGAGCCTTTGACAGCGTCTTTGATAGCTTGTGATCTTGCTTAACTTTTAATTTGATTCTATTGAGAACATTTGCGGTCTTGGGCACGCTTTCAAGAAACTTGTCTATCTCTCCGTTTGTTATCGCTGAAGAGTTCGCCGTTAACGGCAAAAGCAAGCAGATTATAGAAAGCAGTATTGGCGGACAGTTTTTCATGCTAATAATCTCCTCTTAAAATCGATACCTGTTGTGTCGATTTATCACATTGTTGACATAGGTGTCATTTGTTCCGGATGAGGGCCGGGATGACGAAGATAAACTTACTCAGAGTTTCCTTAGCAGTTGGAGCAGCCACTTGCGTGATGTTTCATTAATTGACCCCATGAGTCCATGAGGGTTCACTGCGGGTTACTTCGCTTGCCGTGCTTCAATCGCCACGCCTTCAGTTATCTTGTCGCTGGGGTGGAGAAGGATTAGCTCGCCGGCGGTCAGGCCGTCTATTATCTCCGCATCGAGGCCGGTGCGGTGGCCCAGGGTAACTTCGCGTTGAGTCGCTACACCATCGTCGTGGACAAAAACAGCCCATTTGTTCTCATTTCTAAACAGGGCGGTGAGAGGGATTTTGAGTATTTCCTTGCCCTCCCAGAGTACGATGCGCAGATCGACTTGGAAGCCGTGGGCGATGCGGGCCCAGGCGTTGCGAGGGCTGGTGAAATCGATGATGACGTTGACCCGCTGTTCCTCGATGCCGAGGGCGGAGACCTTGGTGAAGCCGAAGGGTTCTATGCGCCTAACCACGCCCTGCAATGGTTGATCGCCGCCCCAGTTGTCGATGATGACCCGCTGGCCCGGTTCCACCTTGACCGCGTCGGATGAGAGTAGATCGGCGACGATCTCCAGGTCGGCCGGGTCGCCGATTTCCACCAGGGGTTCACCGGCGGCGACTACCCCTTCGCTCTTGTGCAGGACCTTGAGGATAGTGCCGTCTACCGGTGAGCGGATTGGCACACAGGCGCAGTCGTCCGACTTCTCCCGGTTTGCGGTGGGTGAAATGAGCTGGGCGCGGGCCCGCTCCAGTTCAGCCTGGCGTGCCTGGCGAGCGGCGGAGGCGGTCTCCAGGGCCGCCTGCCGGGTCTGGTGGGAGCGTTCCGCGTTCTCCAGCTCCCGCTCCGAGATCACCGCATCGGCGCGCAGTTTTATGGCGCGCTTGAGTTCGTTGTGGGCGAAATTGAGTTCCACCCGCGCCTCTTTCACCGCCGCTTCCGCCAGTACCCGGTTGGCCTCGGCGGCGCGGATGTCGGCTCGCGCCTGGGCCTCGCTGCGGGGGTCGAGCAGGGTCGGATCGATGGGTTCGATCTCCGCCACCAGGGTCTGCTTGGCCATCACCATATCACCTACATCCGCCTCGATGCGCAGGGCGCGGCCGCTGATCGGGGCCGAGAGTACAAACACGTCCTGTACCCGGGTTTCCCCCTCTTCATCCACCGTGACCGTCAGCTCGCCCGGTGCCAGGGACAACAGGTCCACCGGGATCGGCTTGGGGATGAAGGCCCAGATCAGGCTGGCCACTAGGATCAGTCCCAACAGGCTCCAGAGCAGGATGCGTTTCCGTTGTGCGTTCATCTCATTCATTCATTTACTCACTCTCGGGTTTTGAGCACGGCGATCAGATCCAGGTGGTCGAGCCGGCGGCGTACCACGGCTGCAGAGAGGGCGGTGGCGACGAGTGTGACCAACACTGCGGTGGCGTTGGTGGAGGCCTTGACCACCAGGGGTATACGGTAGAGTTCCGAGTTCATGCCGCTGGTCATGAGCCAGCCCAGGGCGACGCCAGCCAGGCATCCCAGGGGCAGACCGACCAGGATCAGCAGTCCCGCTTCGCCGAGCAGGATGTAGGAGATCTCGCCGCGATGAAAGCCCAACACGCGCAGGGTAGCCAATTCCCGGCCCCGCTCGGACAGCGCGATGCGGGTGCTGTTGTAGACTACGCCGAAACCCAGGGCGCAGGCGAAGGCGGCGAAGAAGGAGACATAGATCATCAGGGTTTCCGCCATGGTGTTGTGGAACTCCTGCACCGCCGCATCCTTGAGGGTCACCGAAGAGATCTCCGGCAGGGTCTTGAGCTGCTTGTAGAGTTCGTAGAGAAAGTTGTCGTCCACCAGCAGATTGGCGTACTCCAGGCTGCCGCGTTCGCCCATCATACGGTTGAAGGCGTCTATGTTCATATAGGCGGGCATGCCGATGTAGGTTTCGAACAGGTCGGCCACCGGGATGCTCCGTTGCGGCCGCCGGCCCTCCAACACCTCCACCCAGACCCTATCGCCGATGGTCACGCCCAGCTTCTCGGCCAGGATGGTGGAGAGTAGTAGGCCGTCCTGTGGTACCTGCACCACGCGACCGCCGGCGTCGTAGACCCGCTGCAGCCGCGGATTGTGCGGTACTCCCTCGATGCCGCCCCGGTGGCTGCGGTTGCCGACGTGGAACTCGACGCCGGTGATGCGCATGGGCTCAGCGGCGAGTACGCCGGGCATGCGGCGGATCTCGTGCAGGCTGGTGTCTGATTGGGTCTCCACCAGGCCCAGCATCAGATCCTGGTGCTGGGCCTCGTAGAAGTAAACCTCCACGATGTGTTCGATGGAGTCGATCCATTGCAGCGCGGTGATCATCACCGCCACCGAGAGGGCGATGCCGATGCTGGTGAAGAGGGCGCGCAATGGCGCGCGGATGATTTGGCGCAGGATGATGCGCGTGGGTTGGTCGAGCCATTGGGCGAGGCGGCTGTGGGAGAGTCGAGTCCGGCGGTAGCGCGGCGGGGCGGGGGGCTGCATCGCCTCCGCCGGCGGCAGCTTTGCGGCCTGCTTTACTGCGCCCAGGCTGCCGACCAGGGCGGCGAGGAGGCTGACGATGGCGCCGATGGCGAAGACTCCGGCGTCGGGGCGGAAGATCAGCAGCGGAAAGCGGTAGAACTCGGCGTAGAGTTCCGTATTGACCCGTCCCAGCCAGGACCCCGCGACCCAGCCGAGCAGAATGCCGACGCCGGCCATGGCCATCACCAGCTTGGCGTAGTGCCAGGCTACCTGCAGGTTGCTGTAGCCAAAGGCCTTCATGAGGCCGATTTCACTGCGGTCGGTGGCGATCAGGCGGCTCAGTACCATGTTGCTGAGGAAGGCGGCGACCGCCAGGAAGATGGTCGGCATGATGCCCGACATGGTCTTGAGCATTTCGATCTCATTCATCAGGAACCAGTTGGAGATCTGATCCGCGCGCGCGATGGCACCGCGTCCGCCGTAGCGTTCCAGCAGGTTGTCGAGGGCAGCGATGACGTGCTGCCGGTCGCTGCCGTGCAGCAGTCCCAGGCTCAGGCTGTTGAAGGCGCCGTCCAGGTCGTAGGCCGCCGCCAGCGCCTGACGGCCCATCCAGAGGACCCCGTAACGTTTGTCGTCCGGCATCAGGGCGCCGGGTCCGATGGTGTAGATGTACTCCGGCGAGAGGGCGATGCCTACCACCCGCAGGGTGCGTTGATGGCCGTTCATCAGGGCCTTGAAGCGGCTCCCGGGTTGCAGCTTGTGGGCCTCGGCGAAGGGTTCGTTCAACACCACTTCGTCGGGGTGGTCCGGGCTCACCATGCGGCCGGTGCGCAGCACAAGTCGGTTGAGGTGCGGCAGGCCCTGTTCAGGGATGGAGACCAGTTCGCCGAGTACCGGTTCATTGAAATCATCGATGGAGAGGGTGGCCAGATACTTGATCCGGTCATCCATCGAACGCACGCCTGGGATGGCGCTGACCTGATCCAACAGGCGTCGTGGGGCGCGTTTGACGCTGGCGAAGACGTCGCCGAAGCGCTGCCGCTCGTAGTAGGCGTCGGCGGTCTCTGAAAGTGCCTGCACGGCGGACAACGACATCACCAGCATCGCCACACCTGAAGAGATGACCGCCGCGATGGCGAGCACCTGTCCCCTCAGCTTCCAGAGATTGCGCAGCAATTTCTTGTCGAGGGCGCGCATAAGGATCACCAACTCAGTTCGTTGGCGGGTTGGCGGGTGGCGTTGGTTTCGCTGTCCACCACCCGGCCGTCGCCGAAGTGGATCACCCGGTCGGCCATATTGCCGATGACCGTGTTGTGGGTGATCACCGCGGTGGTGGTGCCCAGTTCCCGGTTGACCCGCTCGATCGCCTCCAGCACCAGGATCCCGGTGTGGCTGTCCAGGGCGCCGGTGGGCTCGTCGCAGAGCAGCACATCGGGTCGCTTGGCGATGGCGCGGGCGATGGCCACCCGTTGCTGTTCGCCGCCGGAGAGCTGGGCGGGAAAGTGGTCGAGCCGCTCACCCAGGCCGACCATGGAGAGGGCCTCCGCCGGTGACATGGGCTGGCGAGCGATTTCGGTCACCAAGGAGACGTTTTCCCGGGCGGTGAGGCTGGGGATCAGGTTGTAGAACTGGAACACGAAGCCGACATGGTCGCGCCGATAGCGGGTGAGGGTGGACTCGTCACCGGTGGTGATCTCAAGGTCGCGGAAACGCACCTGGCCGGCGCTCGGGGTGTCGAGTCCGCCGAGAATGTTCAACAGGGTCGATTTACCGCTGCCCGAAGGGCCGAGCAGGACCACCAGTTCACCCTCGAAGAGTCGTAGGTCGACCCCGCGCAGGGCGTGTACATCCACCGCGCCGGTATGATAGACCTTGGTCAGCGCATTTCCTTGCAGGGTGATGTCGCGGCTATCTGTCGGGTCTGATACGGACACTGCCTATTCCTTTTCTCGATTCCGGGCCGCCGGTGCTGGGTGCCTGCCCCAGTGCTTAACTTATGCAGCGCTCTCTGGGGTGGTTGTCCTATCTAGATTATAACTTTTCAGTCTGTTGCTTGCTTGTTCATCGAATATTCGAAGCAAATCATCCATACTTTATTACATACTTGGTCGCCGGGTTGAAACGTTCGATGATGACCAGCCGCTTAGAGATGCTGCAGGATATCGAGCGAGAGTTGTCGGCCACCCGCCGGTTGGTTGGCCGTGATCACTTCGACAAGCGGGTCATGGCGGCCATGGGGCAAGTGCCGCGGGAAGCCTTTGTGCCGGCCGGCGAAAAACCCTTCGCGTTCGAGAACGGCCCATTGCCGATCGGTTGTGGGCAGACCATCTCTCAGCCTTATATCGTGGCGCTGATGACCGATCTCTTGCAAGTGGATGAAACGGCGGTGGTATTGGAGGTCGGCACCGGCTCCGGCTACCAGGCGGCGGTGCTCTCGCAGGTTGCAAAACAGGTCTACAGTGTTGAGATCATCGAAGCCTTGTCTCAGCGCGCCCGGGAGACGCTGCAAAAGCTCGCTTTTGACAATGTGGTCTGTCTGTGTGGCGATGGCTATCACGGCTGGCCTGAACACGCCCCTTACGATGGCATCCTGGTGACCGCTGCCGCGCCCGAGATACCGCCGCCGCTGATCGAACAGCTGAAGCCCGGGGCGCGCTTGGTGATCCCCGTGGGCGAGCCCTTCAGCTACCAGAATTTAATCCTGGTGGAGCGGCAGGCTGAAGGGGTGAGCATGCGCGACGTACTGGGCGTGGCGTTTGTGCCATTGACCCGCGCGCCCGGGTGACGTCTGGAGAGCCTCCATATACATCAGAGCTTCCCTAAGCAAGCGGCTTGGTTACGCCGTTCTCAAGAATCATGTCATCCATTAAATCGATAAACATCTGTTGGTATCGGCGCAGATACTTGTCCTTGTGATAAGCGACCCAGGTGGTCTCCCAAGGCAACATATGGCTGAGATCGCGAATCTCCAGATCCTGGTCCTGCTCGGATGAATAGCCCATGCTCGCGATCAGTCCGATACCCAGCCCCTCCCGCACATAGGTCTTGATCACATCGGTATCGGCGGCTGTCAGCACCACATCCGGCCGTAATCCGGCGCGGGCGATGGTGGTCTGGATATGGTAGGCGCCGGTAAAGCCGAAGGTATAGGTGATCAGGGGAAATTGACAAATGCTCTCCAGGGAGAGGGGCTTCTGCTCCAGCACCGGATGATCCTTGGGGGCGATGAGGCTGCGGTTCCAACGATAGCAAGGGATGGCATTGAGGGAGGAGTGCTCCCCCAGCTCCTCGGTGCAGATGGAGAGGTCGACCCGGTCGGTGAGTACCATCTCCACCAGTTGCTGTGGCGTACCCTGGTGTATCTGTAGAGTGACGGCCGGGAAGACCTTACGGAAGGCGCGGATCACCGACGGCAATACGTAACACGCCTGAGTATGGGTGGTGCCGAGTCGCAGCACTCCGCTGCTCTCCTCCACATGATCGCGACCCACGGCGAGGATGTTCTCCCGAATGGAGAGCGCCTGTCGCGCGTATTTGAGTACCTCTTCCCCGGCCGCTGTCAGGGCGATCAAGCGTTTCCCTTTGCGCACGAAGATCTGGGTCCCCAATTCTTTTTCGAGTCTAGCCAGGTGTTGGGAGACGGCGGACTGAACCAGGTGGAGCTTCTCCGCCGCCATGGTCACATTGAAACCCGATTCCTCCAGGGCTACCAAAGAAGTCAGTTGCCTGAGTTCCATATCTCTTTTCGTGATTGTTTATTAAATTATATTACTTCACAAGATACATATGGCATCCCAATATTGCTACCTAATTACGGGTTGAAATTCCAATAAAGAGGTAGTGACGCCATGCAAAGTTCCGCCAGAACCGAAGTCGAACCAGCACCCCATCCGTTGGATGGTTCACAGCTTACACGCCTGCAACAGGCGGTATTGGGTTTGAGCGGTGAACAGTTGACTTGGGCCAGCGGTTACCTGGCCGGACTGGGTGCCGTGTCTCCCGATGCCCAGCCTTCGACCGAAGTTTCCCCTGCCGTCACTATACTCTACGCCACTCAAGGCGGGAATGCTCGCAGTGTGGCCGAGACCCTGGCCAAAAGCGCCACCGATCGCGGATTCGCCACCCGGCTGGTCTCCGCTGATCGCTATCGGCCACGCGACTTGGCCAAGGAGGAGCTGTTGCTCGCGGTCATCTGCACCCAGGGTGAAGGTGAGCCGCCGGAGAGTGCCCGTGAACTATTCAAATACCTCCAGGGCAGAAAATCCCCCGAGTTGGGACGGCTGCAATACGCCATCTTTGGTTTGGGTGACTCCAGCTATGAGTATTTCTGCCAGGCGGCGAGGGACCTTGACCAGCTGCTCAAGGCCCGCGGTGCCCGCAGTCTGATCGATCGCGTCGAAGCGGATGTGGATTTCCAGGCGTATACGGCGTCCTGGAGCCAGCAGGTCCTGAACGAAGTGGAGAAGGTCATACCCGCCGCTCAGGCCCAAGTCATACCCATTCAACGGGCGGCGGGAGAAGTGCGCTACGATCGCAACCACCCCTATCAGGCGGAACTGCTGGAGCGGCGACGCATCACCACCGCCGACGCCCTCTCCGAGGTGCACCACCTCTCGCTGGAGATCGATGCCAGCGCTATCCGCTATCAGCCGGGCGATGCCCTCGGGGTCTATTTCCGCAACGATCCCGCCCTGATCGATGAGATCCTCGCCCTGACCGGCCTCTCGGGAGAGGTCAGCGTGAATCTCCATGGTGAGTCCATATCCCTCGCGCAGGCGCTAAGCGAGCGGCTGGAGTTGACCCAGCTGCATCCCGCCGTGGTCTCCGCCTGGGCGAAGGTCGTGAGCGATCAAAAGGGGCTTTCCGCCTTGAGCGGGGATAGCGAAGCCTTGCGCCGCTTCTCCGGCGAACGGCAGCTGATCGATCTGCTGCAGGCCTATCCCGCGACCCTGGATGCTGAGGGCCTAGTGGAACTGCTGCATCCGTTGCAGCCCAGGTTCTACTCCATCGCTTCCAGCCAGGCGGTCAACGAAGACGAGATTCATCTGACCGTCTCCACCCTGAGCTACCAGGCCCACGGCCGGGACCACCTGGGAGGGGCCTCGGGCTACCTGACCCGGCGTCTCGCCGAAGGTGATCACCTGGGTGTCTACCTGGCGGAGAACCCCGCTTTCAGATTACCGCAATCGGGGGAGACGCCCATTGTCATGATCGGTGCGGGCGCAGGCATCGCCCCCTATCGGGGCTTTCTGCAGGAGCGGCAGGCGCAGGGCGCCACGGGCCGCAATTGGCTGGTCTTCGGCAATCGCCACTTTCACCGAGATTTTCTCTATCAGACCGATTGGATCGACTATCGCGAGGCGGGTCTGTTGCACCGGATCAGCCTCGCCTTTTCCCGGGACAGCAGCGAGCGCGCCTATGTGCAGTCGCGCCTCTATGAAGAGGGCGCGGAACTCTACAGCTGGCTGCAGGAGGGCGCCCATCTCTACGTCTGCGGCGATATCGAGATGGAGCGGGCGGTGCGCCAGTCTCTGCAGGGGATCGTCCAGGTCCATGGCGGGCTAGCCGAGGAGGCCGCCGCCGACTATGTGGAAGCGTTGCGTGGTCAGGGACGTTATCAGAAGGATGTCTACTGATGGATAAGAAGGTCAATCCCAACGAGCTAATCAAGGCCAACAGCCGCTATCTGCGGGGCACCCTCAAGCAGAGCATCGCAGATCAGGTGAGCGGCGCCCTCTCTGCGAGCGATGCGCAGATCAGCAAGTTCCACGGTTTCTACGAGCAGGACGACCGGGACCAGCGTCAGCAGCGCCAAGCCCAGTTCCTGGAGCCCTACTACAGCTTTATGCTGCGGGCCCGGTTGCCCGGCGGTGTCTGCACGCCCCAGCAGTGGCTGGCGATCGATGCGGTGGCGAGGGAACTGGGTAACGGTAATATCCGTCTGACCACCCGTCAGACATTCCAGTACCACGGTATTCTCAAGCAAAATCTAAAGCCCCTGATCCAACGTATCAATCAAGCCATGATTGATTCCATCGGCGGTTGCGGCGACGTCAACCGCAACGTGCTCTGCAATCCCAATCCGGTGGAGTCGACCCTGCACGCAGAGGTCCATCGCTGGGCTCAGCGCATCAGTGAACACCTGTTGCCGAAAACCCGCGCCTATCACGAGATCTGGCTCGATGGAAAACCGCTGACCGGAGACGAGTCGGAGCCGCTCTACGGCGAGACCTATCTGCCGCGCAAGTTCAAAACCGCGGTGGCAGTGCCGCCCCACAATGATGTGGATGTCTATACCAACGATCTGGGTTTCGTGGCGATCGCCGACGGCGAGCGGCTCGAGGGCTTTAATGTCTTGGCCGGCGGCGGCATGGGAGCCACCCACGACGATCCCAGCACCTACCCGCGCCTGGCAGACGAACTGGGTTTCATACCGCCGGAGCAGACCCTTGCGGTGGCGGAGGCGGTGGTCAGTGTGCAGCGTGACCAGGGTGACCGGATTGACCGGCGTCATGCACGGCTCAAATACACCATCGAGCGTATGGGGCTGAGCGCCTTCATCGCCGAGGTGGAGAAGCGAGCCGGCGTGCGCTTCGAAGCATCCCGTCCGGTGCGCTTCACCAGCCAGGGCGACCGCTATGGTTGGGTGGCGGACGGCGAGGGCCGTTGGCACCTGACCCTCTACATCGAAAACGGCCGGGTGGCGGACAGCCCCGACGCCAGCATGATGAGCGGACTGCGGGAGATCGCCGAACACCATCAGGGTGATTTTCGTATCACACCGAATCAGAATTTGATCGTGGCCAGTGTTGCGCCGGAGCGCAAAGCGCTGATCGAAACCATCGCTCACGATCATGGCCTGCTGGCGGAAAACCAGAGTCCCACTCGCCTGGCAAGCATCGCCTGTGTGGCGCTGCCCACCTGTCCCCAGGCGATGGCCGAAGCCGAACGTTACCTTTCCGATCTGCTGCTGCGAATCGAACGTATAGCGTCCCGCCACAGTGTCGACCGGCAGGCCGTCGTCACGCGCATAACCGGTTGCCCGAACGGCTGCGCCCGTCCCTATGTGGCGGAGATCGGTTTGATCGGCAAGGGACCGGGGCGCTACAACCTCCAGTTGGGCGGTGACGGGACCGGTTTGAGACTCAACCGTCTTTATCAAAAGAATCTAAACGAAAGTGAGCTGCTTGACACCCTGGACGGGCTCTTTCGGCACTATGCCACCAACCGGTTGGCGAACGAGCGCTTCGGTGACTTTGTCATCCGCAGTGGTCTGGTAAAGCCGGTGATCAATCCCGCGGAGGACTATCATGAAACCGAGTGAACAGTTTTCCGCGACCATAGCGGAAGAAGAGGCAGGCCTCGACAGCCTGAACCGCACGCTTGAGCGGTTGAGCGCCGAGCAACGAATCGAGCAGGCGCTGCACTCCCTGCCCGGCAACCACATCATGACCTCCAGCTTCGGCATCCAGGGCGCCCTGATGTTGCATCTGGTGACGCGTGTCGCGCCCGGAATCCCGGTGGTGCTGGTGGATACCGGTTATCTCTTTCCCGAGACCTACAACTTTATCGATCAGTTGACAGACCGGCTGCAGCTTAATCTGCACGTTTTTCGCGCCGAACTCTCGCCTGACTGGCAGGAGAGTCGCTACGGCCGCCTTTGGGAGCAGGGCCTGGCAGGCATCGAACACTACAACCGCATTAACAAAGTTGAGCCGCTGCAGCGAGCACTGAAGACTTTAGATGTGGGTAGCTGGTTCGCCGGCCTGCGCCGGCAACAATCCGCCAGCCGTGCCGCCCTGCCGGTAGTGCGGGTACAGGAAGGTCGCTACAAGATCCATCCGGTTGTCGATTGGCACAATCGCGATGTCCACCGTTACCTGCAACAGCACCGTCTGCCCTACCACCCGCTGTGGGAAAAGGGTTATGCCAGCGTCGGCGACATACACACCAGTCGCCCGTTGGAGCCGGGTATGCACGAGGAAGAGACCCGTTTTTTCGGACTCAAGCGGGAGTGCGGGATTCATGAATGAAATAAAGCAAAGCGTTATATCGATGCAACAGAATTTTGAAACGAGAACACAATTTATAAATTTAAAGGAGTAATTTGAGCATGAACAACAACGTAGTCTGGCATTCGCACACGGTGGATCAGGATATCCGGGCCGAGCAGAAATCCCAACGGCCGCTGGTGATCTGGTTCACCGGTCTGAGCGCATCGGGTAAATCGACCATCGCCGGCGCCCTGGAGCAGATTCTCACACGCCAGGGTTATCATACTTACTTGCTTGACGGGGATAATGTGCGCCACGGTCTGTGCCGCGACCTGGGATTCAGCGACGCTGATCGCCAGGAGAATATCCGGCGGGTCGGCGAGGTGGCGAAGCTGATGGCGGACGCCGGACTGATCGCTCTCGCAGCTTTTATTTCACCCTTCCGCGCGGATCGTCGCTTAGTGCGGGAAATTCTGCCGGATAGCCAATTCGTCGAGGTCTTCGTGGATGCGGATCTGACGGTCTGCCGCGAGCGGGATCCTAAAGGCCTCTACGCCAAGGCGGATCGGGGTGAGATCAAGCAGTTCACCGGCATCGACAGCCCCTACGAGGTACCGGAGGTACCGGAAGTACACATTCAAGCAGGCGAGGTCTCGGTGGCCGAAGCGGTCAACCAGCTGTTGGCCTATCTGCATGAAATCGGCGCGCTACACGCGGGTTACGAACCGGTCGCGCACGAGGCCTGAGTCGAGATGTTCCTCTTTTCGAACGCGCCGGCAAGGGACAACCGAGGCAGCGGGGCCGCAACGGCGGTTGCCTCGGAGCGGCCCATACGCAGTCTTGCCAAGGCCATATCCTGGCGTGTTACCGGCTCAATCGACACCATGTTGCTCTCCTGGTTCTTTACCGGGGATCTGACAATAGCGGCTGCCATCGGTTTGACCGAGGTCGGCACGAAAATGGTGCTCTACTACCTGCATGAGCGCGCCTGGAACCGAATCTCTCTTGGTAGATCTGAAAGGGCTGATCGGCATATAGAAGTGAAGCAGAGCCCCGGTGCGAATCTGGAGAGAGGATTAAAGCCGGCCACTGAAAGTGAGTAAGGGCTAATAAGGCTGTCACTGTCTACATGTAAAGCCAAGACGAAGTTTTGAATTGCTAAGGTGCGGCAATCCGCACCTTAGCTTTTCTTAAGATGCGTTAAGGTAAGTCATCATGCCGGCGTAGGCCGGCATCCAGGCTATTGATCACTCTGGATTCCATCCTTAGGTCCGTAAACAGGTGCATCCCTGCACCACTTCTCAGGTATTCGCCGGAATGACAAAGATAGACTTATTCAAAGAGTATCCTTAACTGTCCTTGGCTGGACAATCCAAATGTCGAACCAATCCATTGGCTAATTCAACTTCGGGTTATCCAGAATTTCCACTAGTAAAAAAAGGCATCATACGCCCTAATTTTCACGTATACCTTCCTGTAACTTAAAGTTATTTCCCATCAAGCCGCTGTAATGTCGAAGCAGTGCTGAGTATTAAGAGACAGTAGATACGTATTGGGTAGTAGACCTACCCTCCAGGTGGGGTCTTTACCCTATAAGAATATTCAGACGCTTAGCTTATGGTTATTTAATATAACTAGAGATTTCGCTTTGTGGATGTCGTCATTGATATGACCTGACGATCGCTTGAGAAACCGGCTTGTTGATAATTCTCGACGATCTCAATCAAAACAATGTTTATACCATCGCGCATTGACATTATTCGTTTCGCGCAGCTTCGAATGGAATGAACTACCGGGTTGATCTTTTCGACAAACACATCCCACAACGTTGTGGGGAGGGTCGCGGAGTCGCTATCGTCATTTCAGAGCTTACATGCAGTTGCAGGTTGTTACACGGACTGAACAGAGACTGGCTGTAGAAGGGATGCCTATCACTCTGTTCATGTCGGTGCCGACAACATTCCCATCTTTTGTGGGTTGACCCAAGCCTTTATACAAGTAGCCGCAATAACAATAAAACACAGGCTTGATTTAGTACCCAGGAGATGGGAGATACCAATGAATAGACGATACTTGACTCTCACGGTGATAGCATGCGCGATGTTATCGATGTTGAGTCTGATGCTACCAGACAATGCGTATGCCGTACCTGCCTTTGCGCGTCAGACCAGCCTGCCCTGCACCGCATGCCACTTTCAAAATTTTCCAGCTTTGAACTCCTTCGGGCGTTCTTTCAGATCGGGTGGTTATACCCTGACCGGCGGTCAGGGGCTGATTGAGGGAGATGAGATCTCACTCCCGGTAATGCTAAACGCCTCTGTGATCACAAAGCTGCGCTATCAAAAGACTAACGGCAATACCAATACAGGTACGGACTATGGAGAGATCCAATGGCCGGACGAAGCCGCCTTGTTGATTGGCGGTAAGCTGAGTAAGGATACCGGCTTTCTCATGGAACTCGGTCTGCTGGGGGCTGTAGAGGTCGATCCGGTTACCGGTGAGGGGGAGAGTAACTCTTTTCTCTCGACAAAGGTTCATTTCAATGTGGCCAAGGTAGGCAATACGCAGTTGAGCATTATCCCTTTCTCAACCGACGGACTGGGATCGGCCTACGGCTTTGAACTCCTGAATACCGGGGCCCAACGGTCTCAACGTCCGATCGAGGATCGCAGAGGCTTCAGTGCCGCGCAGACACTCGGTTTGGGCAGCGGGGAGGCCACGGGCATCGCGCTGGTGGCATCGAGCCATAATTACTTCATTAACTATACACCCTGGGTGCCCGGCTGGGGCGGGACCAACACCAACGTAAAGCCCTCAGGGCTTGCCCACTACTTCCGGGCTGCCTGGATGCCCTATTTAGGCAGTTGGGATAGTGCCTTCGGTGTGCAGGTCTGGGGAGGTGATGCCGAGGTGTCCGACGGGGCGGGCGGTGAAACGGTTATGGCAACGGATGGATGGATCGTTGATGCGCAATTTCAGGGCAGCATAGGCAGTAAGCCGTTGGGTATCTATGCCAGTTATGGCGAATGCACCACAGATCTCAATCACCATCTGGGAGACTGCACTAATCAGGAAGATGCGAAAGCCTTCGCTATCCTGGGGCAGTTGGGTATCATACCGAACA
>CAJICC010000497.1_pt1 | contig 14148 bp, 14 predicted proteins | sample 9199511 | NCBI WGS metagenome assembly CAJICC01 (sample SAMEA7708322, study PRJEB35096) | sediment metagenome | biome: marine neritic benthic zone biome [ENVO:01000025]; feature: sediment [ENVO:00002007]; material: shallow marine sediment [ENVO:03000034] sea grass bed [ENVO_01000059] ...
ATATCGAGGCGCTGGAAGAGAATTTGGGCAAAAAAGCGAAGCTCAATATGTTGCCGCTACAGGACGGCGACATGGTCGCCACCTACGCGGACGTGGATGCTCTGGTCAATGATACCGGGTATAAACCGGATACCCCGCTGGAGGTCGGCGTCAAACGCTTTGCCGAGTGGTTTCTCGACTATTATGACTATGACTGAACCGGCTTAAACGGCCCGTTAGCGGGGTTGAATAGAGACGGCGGCCATCGGACACTGAGGCTCGCAAGGGAAGTGTTGCTGAAAAAAAGGCGAAAAAAGGGGCGAGGACCGAACTCTGGAGGCATTGAGAGTCTTCGAATCCTCGCCCTAGACTAGCGCTTAACACGGAAACGACCAACCGTGAGCGTGAGGACTACACTACTGGTTCGATTTGCCCGATACATTGACACAGGTCAATAAACCCTAAGTTTTATCAGGTTATCCCCTATTACCCATGCTGGGCATGGCATATTCAGAAGAGGACGGGGAACACCTTGCGCTGCCTGGGGCGAGACGGTACTGCCGTTCTACACCGCGCTGAAATCAAAGAGGTTCCAGATCTAAATGTGTTGGATGTAACCGCGTAAGGTAGAGATTCATGCACAGTTCGGACACGTCCATATTCACTCCCCAACAGCGGCAGATCCTGCTGGATATCGCACGTCGCTCCATTCGTCACGGTCTCGACCAGGGAGTCGCCTTGCAGGTGCAAGCAGATGATTTCGAACCCCCCCTCAGGGCAGTCAGGGCCTGCTTCGTAACCCTCAACCTGCATGCTGCGCTACGGGGTTGTATCGGTCATTTAGAGGCGAGCCTTCCGCTGGTGGAGGATGTGGCGGAGAGTGCCTTCTCCGCCGCTTTCAAAGATCCCCGTTTTCCACCACTTGCCGAAAACGAGTATGACGGACTTGAACTGCACATCTCGGTACTGACACCCGCCGAACCCCTCCCATGCGACTCCGAAGACGATCTGCTGCGCCAAATGCGTCCCTTCAAAGACGGCTTGATTCTTACTGACGGTGTCCACCGGGGGACTTTTCTACCGTCGGTCTGGGAACAGTTGCCCGAACCCTGGGATTTTCTGCGCCATCTGAAACAGAAGGCCGGGCTGCCCGAGAATTACTGGTCCCCCAGCCTGCGGGTCTACCGCTACGAGACCGAATCGTTTTCACAGTAGGTCCGCAAATGATCGCTAATGAACGCAAATCACCGCTAATTTAATCTGACCCAAAATCTAACACCCGGATCATTGCGTGAGACAACGGCCGATGGAATTTTCAGCGCAGGTGGTGCCGTCGTGCCAGATGGCATTTCCCAGGTTTGCCCCTTCGAATCGAGCCTCTTCGAGCCGGCTCGAGGTGAAGTCGGCATAACGCAGATCGGTCCACCTCAGGTCGCTGCCGCGCAGATTCGTCGTCTGCAGATTGGCCCCCAGCAGTTGTGATTGCTGCAGGTTGGCATAGCGCAGATCGGCGCCGCTCAGGTCTGCATAGCGCAGATCGGCACCGCTCAGGTTGGTGGCGCTCAAGCTGCCATTTCGCAGCACGGCGCTGTTGAGGTTCGCCCCGGCCAGACTGGCTGATCCCACATCGATACCGGTCAGTAGGCAATTGCGCCAATTCACTCCGGGGGCGGGTAGCGCATCGCATTCGGGCGTATCCACTTCCTTCGGCATACCAAGCCAGACCGCCACTCCCAACACCCCGCCGATTACAGCCATCACCACCAGCAGGGCCATCCAGGGAATACGCCGCTCCTCGGCGGCATCGAATGCATCACTCTGCTGCCGGTGCACCAGCGCCGCCCGGGCCTTGGAGTCGCCGGCTTCCGCACGCAGCGACAGGGGCACCACTTCCGGCACCTTGAGCAATCTCATCCACTTCTTGCGATCGATGCTGATCTGATCCGTAAGACTAAGCTCGCCCTCCAATAGCAAGTGCCGTATCTTGGCCCCAGGAAAGGGACCCATCGGCATCCCTTCATGGCGCACAAACCAGACTGTGGGTTTACTCTCGTCCTGCTCGCTCATCAGTCCCTCGCATTTGACCTCTTATTTACCTTATCGGCCATAAGCCTCTGAGATTGAACGGATACTAGCCGCACTTGATTGTTTTAGTCCGCAAATGAACGCAAATATATTCTTACTGGATGATGTTCAAGGGTGGGGCCCTGCCCCACCGTTCACGCTTTATGGTGGGGCAGAGCCCCACCCTACCATTACTTGCCGCACCCTACCTAAAAACCATTTGCGTTCGTTTGCGGACTTTATTCCATTCAAAAAAACCTCTCGATAGCGACAGCTATACTTGGCTACAGCCTTGCAAAAGAAACGATGCAGATACCGATTACACAAATACTGCTGCCCTCCTCCAGCCAGACTACCCGGGAGCCCCTGTTGCAGAACCTGCAACCCGGCCAGATCCTGCAGGGTACCGCCAAGAGCGAGAATATCGGCGGCAGGCTCAGCCTGCAGATCGGCGTCACGCGCCTGATCGCGCAGACCCAGCTCAGCGTGCGCCCCGGTCAGACGCTCACCCTACAGGTGGTCAAAAGCGATTCCCTGCCGGTACTGCGACTGATGCAGGCGCCCACTTTGGAATCGCTGAAGGCGGCGGCATTGAAACAGCTTTTGCCTCGGCAGCAACCTCTACCGGAGGTATTCAAGGCACTCGCACAGGTCATCCAGGCGCCTGCGCAAAATCGGATTCCCCCGGCGGTCAGGGAGCAGGCGGCGGCCCTCATGAACCAGTTGCCCGCCACCACCGATCCGGGTTTCAAGACCCGGCTGCAGCGCGCCCTGGTTGATAGCGGGCTGTTGACCGAACCGAGACTGCTGCGCAAGCTGGCCCAAACGGGGGACCTGAAACTGCAACTGGTGCGTCTGTTCGAGCGCATCAGTCAGCTATTGCCTGAGAACCGGTTGCTGCAAGCGAACCTGGATCCCAGGCTGATCCAACACCAGCTGAAGGGATCGAGCGAAGCCCTGGCGGAGAACGGCATCAAACTACTGATCGGCCTCTTGAAGCATCTCGATGGGGCCATCGCCCGCATTCAGACCCACCAGCTCGCCTCGCTTCCCCAGGACGATCCCACCCGTCAGGTATGGCAGTTCGAGCTGCCGGTCCGCAATGGCGAGGAGCTCGACTTGTTTTCTATCCGCATCGGCCGGGAGGACGGTGCAAAAAAGTCAGACGAGGAGACGGTCTGGAGCCTCACTCTGCGTATGAATCTCCCCCCCCTGGGTCCGATGCGGGTCCAACTGAGACTGCAAGGGGAGAATCTTTCGACCCTCATCTGGTCGCAGCGACCCCAAACCAACGATCTGGTGCAGAACCACCTGAAGGCGTTGCGATCGGCCTATGAGCAGCAGGGTCTGTCGGTGCAACGGCTGGATTCGTTTGTCGGCCATATCGGGGAGCGGGACGAACTCCCGGTGGATGGCTCCCTGCTGCATGAACGGGCGTGAATCATGACTGATATCGAACACAACCCCCCGGATCTCGCCATCGCCCTCAACTACGACGGCGAAAACGCCCCGCGCCTGACCGCCAAGGGGCAGCACGAACTGGCCCGTCGCATCATCGACCTGGCTGAAGAGTATGACGTCCCCCTGCACCAGGATCCGCAACTGGCGGCACTACTGTCGCAGATCCCCCTGGGTGATGAGATCCCCGAGGCCCTCTACCGGGCCGTGGCCGAGGTCATCGCCTTCGCCTATCTGCTGTCGGGTAAACGTCCGCCGGGCTTTGAAGAGGCCTGAATCCGCGCCCGCACGGACAAGGGGGGTTCACTTCAAGCGGGTATTGTGCTCGTCGTTCTCTTTCTGTTCAGTGCGATCGGCGACTCGACGCTCTTCCAAGCGATGGCGCTCGACCACCTTGCCCAGGGCCTGGGTACGGGTGCGTTTCTGCTTCCAGTTGTCCTTGTGGGAATCGTGGTTGGCCACGCTGGCGGCGACCACCTTCTGCTGCTGCCGGATCGCCGCATCCAATTTGGCCAGAAAGGCCCGGTATTCCTGCAGTTGCGACGCGCTCATCCCTTGGGACGAGACTTCTTGAAAGCGCGTCATATACTCCTGATGATACTGTTTCAGCTGCGCCAGCTTGGCCTCCTCCTGGGCCAGATGCACCCGCGCCTGCCCCATGTTGCGGGCCGCGCTCCGCTCCTTGTTGGCGGCGACCTTTTGTACTGGCTTGAGCCGTTTTGAAGGTGACATCGCTGCTGTTTCCTCGCTACTGGTTTATGGGCTGCGGCAAGTTGTTGCTTTCCAGGATATCCCCATCTTCCGCCTCGGCGGGGAACAGGACTTCGAGCTCTTCCAGGCTCTGGGCCAGATTCACCGGCGTGTGCATGTCCTGGCGCAGAAAGCGATTCAAGGCCGGCATCGCCGAGATGGCTATGTCGATCTGCTCGTCGCTTCCCTGCTCATAGGCGCCCACATTGATCAGGTCCCGATTCTGTTGATACAGGGAGTATAGATGCTTGAAAGAGCGCGCGGCGTCCTGGTGTCCGTAGGTGGTGATATCGTTCATGGCCCGGCTGATCGATGCCTCGATGTCGATGGCGGGGTAGTGGCCGCTGTCCGCCAACGGCCGGGAGAGGGCAATGTGTCCATCGAGAATCGCCCGCGCCGCGTCGGCAATGGGATCGTTCTGATCGTCGCTCTCAGTCAGCACGGTATAGAAAGCGGTGATAGAGCCGCCCCCCTGGTCGCCGTTACCGGCCCGCTCCACCAGCTGCGGCAGCTTGGCAAAGACCGACGGCGGATAGCCCTTGGTGGCCGGCGGTTCGTGGATCGCCAGGGCAATCTCGCGCTGGGCCTGGGCAAAGCGGGTCAGGGAATCCATCAATAACAGCACCTGCTTGCCCTGATCACGGAAGTACTCGGCTATGCTGGTGGCCAGCATGGCGCCGTGCATCCGCCGCAGGGGCGGGTTATCCGAGGGTACCGCCACCACCACGGCCCGTTTCAGCCCCTCTTTGCCGAGGATTTTCTCCACGAACTCCTTCACCTCGCGACCCCGCTCGCCGATCAGCGCCACCACGGTGACATCGGCGTTGGTATAGCGGGTCATCATGCCGAGCAACACGCTCTTGCCGACGCCGGAGCCGGCGAAGAGACCGAGCCGCTGGCCGCGGCCGACGCTCAGCAGCGCGTTGATGGCGCGCACCCCCACGTCGAGGGGTTCGCGGATGGGCGTGCGGGCCAGGGGATTGAAGGTCCTGCCGGTGAGCGGCCGCCGATCGTCGCTGTGGATGCTCCCCAGGTCGTCGAGGGGCAGGCCGGCGCCGTCGATGACGCGGCCCAGCAAATGCTCGCCCACCACCGCCTCGCAGACCCGGCCAGTGGGGATCACCCGCGCCCCCTGCTCCAGTCCGTGAATGTCGCCGGTGGGCATGAGATAGAGGCTCTCCTCGCCGAAGCCGACCACCTCCGCCTCGATATGGGTGCCGTTACTGCTGACCACGTCGCACTGGCCGCCGATGGCGGCGCGACATCCGATCGCCTCCAGGGTGAGCCCGACCATGCGGGTCAGGCGGCCCTCAACGATCAGTCCGCGGTCGTCGCCGAGACGGTCCTCGTAGCGTTTCAGACGCTCGGCCCAGAGGGCTTGGCGATCTTTACCCAATACCAGGGTCATGTCTCATCCCCGTCCCGATCGTCGACCGAGCGCGCGCCCGCCAGCATTGGCGCGATAAGACTCGCCAAACGTGATTCCAGGGTGGCGTCGATCTGCGAAGTGTCGGTGATCACTTTACAACCGCCACGGTTGATCACCGGGTCTTCCACCAGGCTCCAACCCACTTCGGTGTCGCCCAGGGCGTAGATTTCCCGGATCAGCTCGGCATCCTCGGGATGCACCGAGAGGCGTACGTTGCGGGAGTTGACCGGAAGGATGGAGAGGGCCTCGCGCACCACGCCGATAATCAAATTGGGGTCGCTCTTGACTTCCCGTCGCACCAGCTGTCGCACGATGGCGATGACCAGGGTGAGCAGTTCCTGTTCGATCTGATTGTCGAGCCCCAGTAACGGCTTTTCGAAGGTCTTCAGCAGCCGGTCGAGATGGGATTTATAGAGTTCGATATCGTGCTTGGACTGGGTCAGCCCCTCCTTGTGGCCGAATTCAAATCCCTCCCGGCGGCCCTTTTCATAGCCCTCTTCATAGGCCGACTTTTGCAAATTCTCCAATGAGCGGGCCGAGGGCGGCCGCAGGGTGCGCTGATCGCCCACCTTTCCGCCTTCGATAAACGGAGGCACCCATTGCCTGACATCGTTGGCGTCCTGATCTTTGTCTGGTTTAGACGAACTCTTCACCACCGCCTCCCAGCATGATCTCGCCGGCTTCTGCCAGGCGGCGAGCTACCACGAGGATCTCTTTCTGCGCGGACTCCACGTCGCTGAGCTTGGCGGGCGCCGCCGCTTCCAGATCATCCTTGAGCATCTCGGCGGCCCGCTTGGACATATTCTTGAAGATCTTGTCCTTGAGTCCCTCCTCGGCCCCGCGCATGGCAAGCAGCAGCTGTTCGGTGCTGACTTCGCGCAGCAGGGTTTGGATGCCGCGATCGTCCACGTCGATGAGATTTTCGAAGACGAACATATTGTCCTGCAGCTCCTGGCCCAGATCGGCATCGACCTCGGTGATCTCTTCCATCAGCTTGCTCTCGACCGCGCCGTCGAGCATGTTGAGGATCTCGGCGGCGCTCTTGACCCCGCCCAGGTTGGAGGATTTCACATTGGTGGCGCCGGAGAACTGTTTCTCCAGGATCTCGTCCAACTACTGCAGCGACGCAGGCTGGATTCCATCGAGGGTGGCGATGCGCATGATGACGTCGGTCCGCACCCGTTCCGGGAATTGGCTGACCACCTGCGCCGCCTGATCGCTCTCCAGAAAAGAGAGCACGATGGCGATGATCTGAGGATGCTCCAGGCGAATCAGCTCGGCGATGGCTCGGGGGTCCATCCACTTCAATTGTTCCAATCCCTTGCTGTTGCGTCCCAGGAGGATGCGGTCGATGACACCCCCCGCCTTGTCCTCGCCGAGGGCGTTGGTGAGCATGTTGCGGATATATTCGTCGGAGCCCAGGCCGAGGGCGGTCTGCTTCTCCAGGGTGGAGACGAAGTGACGCATCACCCCTTCCATCTGGTCGGTGGAGACGTCGGTCAGGCCGGCCATCGCCAGGCCCACATCCTGCACCTCCTTGGGCCCCATGTGGCGCAGCAGTTCCGCCGCGTCGTTCTCGCCCAGGGCGAGCATCAGAATAGCGGCGCGCTCAACGCCGCCGATGCGGCGTACCTCTTCCCCCTCGGCCGGGACGGCCTGTTCCTGTGCCTTGGTTTTTCTATTAGTGTCTGCCATCTTCCGAAATCCACTTTCTTACAACCTGGGCGACCCGTTTCGGGTCCTCCGCAATCATGCCGCGGGCAGCGTCCAGGGTCTTCTCATAGCTGCGTGGTCCCGGCAGGTGGAGGGATCCGTCATCCATTCCCATGGCGCCCATCTCACCGCCCGCTGCACCGGCACCGGCGCCACCCGCATAGCCTGGAGGATATCCGCCGGCCGCGCCGACGCCGGCCGGGGCGGTCTCAGTAGGAGTATGGACCACCGTGGCGTGGCGCAACAGGCGGGACATGGTGGGTTTCAGCACCAACAGGATCAGCAGCAGCGCCAGTAGCCAGCCACCCCCTTGGCGAACGATGTCCCAAAACCAACTCTGTTCCCACATCGGCACTTCCGGCAGGGGTTCCGGCGCCTCGGGCACGAAGAACGACTCGCTGAGAACCTGCACGCTGTCACCGCGCTGTGCGTCGTAACCGATAGCATCCTTCACCAGATCGGAGATGCGGGCGATATCTTCCGGCGTACGCTCGATCACTGTAGGTTCACCCTCCTCCCCGGCCGCATGCCGGTCGTTCACCACCACCGCCACGGAGAGGCGGCGCAATCGATTATTGGGCAAGCGGGTATGACTGATGGTCTTGTCGACCTCGTAGTTACGGGTCGAGCGTTTGCTGCTATTAAGCGGCGTGCCGCCCGCCTCGCCGGGCGCTGCGCCGGCCACTTGGGGGGCGACGCCCGCCGCCGGCGGCTGGTTGGAGAGCGCCCCGGGGACTCCCTGTACCTCGCCGAGCTGGCTCTGCTGCTCATTGATCTGCTCCGAGCGCAAGGCGTTGGCGTCGGGGTTGAAATACTCCTGTGTCTGCTCCGTGAGGGTGAAATCCACGTCCGCCGTGACCTCGGCGCGCAGATTCTCGTGTCCCACCAGCGGCGCCAGGATATCCTCGACGCGTCTCTTGTAGTGCTGTTCCAGGCTGCGGGTATATTCGAACTGGCTGCTGGTCAACTCCATCTCCCGGGAGTCCTTCTTGGTGCTCAGCAGACGTCCCCGGTGATCCACCACGGTGACTTTGGAGACCTCCAGTTCCGGCACGCTGGCGGCAACCAGGTGGGTGATTGCCTCCACCTGACCCTTCTCCAGGGAGCGTCCCGGATAGAGCTTGATCACCACAGAGGCACTGGGAAACTTGCGCTTGCGGATAAATACCGACTGCTTGGGCGTTGCCAGATGCACCCGCGCCGATTCCACATTGGCCAGGGTGGTGATGGAGCGGGCCAGTTCCCCCTCGATGGCGCGCTGATAGCGGGCCGTCTCCACCAGGCGGCTGGTGGTGAAACCGGTATCCTCCTGCATCAGTTCGAAACCGACGGAGCTCGATTGCGGCAAACCCTGACCGGCAAGTTTCATCCGCGCCTCACGCAGATCGCCGCCCGGCACCATGACGATGCCGTTGTCCTGATCGATTTCATACTTGATCCCGGCGGCTTGCAGAGCCTGGGAAATCTCCATGGCGTCTTTTTGCGACAGATTGCCGTAGAGGGGCACGAAGCTCGGTGACTGCGACCAGAGCACCACAGCCACCCCAAAGGCCACGCTGGCGGCAAATCCCACCAGCACCGCCAGTTGGCGAACAACGGGATTGTCTTGAATGCGGTTAGCCATCTGCAGTTGGGCTCCTGTTTCTTGAGCTGATGCCGTAGCCATAATTTTCTACTCTTTATCAGTTACTTAGATCGGCATGTTCATAACGTCCTTGTAGGCTTCAATCAGCTTGTTGCGCACCTGGACCATGGCCTCGAAGGAGAGGCTCGACTTCTGAGCGGCGACCATGACTTGGGCCAGATCCAGATCGCCCTCGCCCCGCTCGAAGGCCTGGCGCATGGCGCTGGCCTCCTGCTGGATCTCGTTGACCTGATCGATCGACTGCTTCAATAGGGCACCGAAATCGGCCCCGCCGCCGGGCTGGGACTCCTCCGTGCGAGGGCCTGCCTGGGCCGACATCGCCCGCATTTGCGCCAGCACCTGCTCGATATTCATGTTGCTGTTCATGGTTGGCTTCCCCAATCGCTACCTAATCAATGATGTGTACGCACTTTCCGTACCAAGCCGCCCCTCAACCGGGAATCGGCACCCCGGCCTCGCGCATGCGGGCGATCTTGTAGCGTAGCGTCCGCTCGCTGATGCCCAGTTTCTCGGCCACCCGTTTGCGGCTGCCGCCACCCTCTTCCAGCGCATCCAGGATCATCTGCTCCTCCACCGAACGCAGATCCTCGGGCAGGCGGCCGGCGCTGGCGGCCCGCCGCTCCTGGGGTACGACAGGCATGGCCGACTCCTCGAAACAGAGGTCCTGCTCGCGGATCTGCCGCTTGTCGTTCAGAATCAGCGCCCGCTGCATCAGATTGTCGAGCTCACGAATATTGCCGGGCCAGCTGTGGCTCAGCAGCCGCTGTTTGGCCTCGTCGCTGAACTCGGGCAGCGGCTGCCCGGAGCCGAGGCTCTTCTGCAACAGGTAACGGGCCAGGGGCATAATGTCCCGCTGGCGCTCGCGCAGGGGCGGCAGGGTGAGCGGAAAGACGTTGAGACGATAGTAGAGATCCTCCCGGAAACGGCCGGCGGAGACCTCTTCGCGCAACTTGCGGTTGGTGGTGGCCAGCACCCGCACATCGAGCTCGATCATGCGACGGCCGCCGAGCCGTTCCAGCTCCCGCTCCTGCAACACCCGCAGCAGTTTGGCCTGCAACGACAGACTCATCTCGGAGATCTCGTCGAGCAGCATAGTCCCACCCTGGGCCTGCTCGAACTTGCCGGGGGCCGACTGATAGGCACCGGTGAAGGCACCCTTCTCGTAACCGAAGAGCATCGCCTCCAGCATGTTTTCCGGAATGGCGGCGCAGTTGATGGCGATGAATGGGCCCTCGGCACGGGCGGAGCATTGATGGATGTAACGGGCGAAGACCTCCTTGCCGGTACCGCTCTCGCCGTTGAGCAGCACCGTCGCGTCGCTATGGGCGACCCGGCGGGCCAGTTCCAGCACCTCGCGACTGCGCAGGTCCTCCACCACCGGTCCGTCGATGGGCGATTCATTGGCGGGCATGATATGCCCGGCCACCTTGCTCACCAGCACCTCGGCCTCGAAGGGTTTGACCAGATAGTCGACCGCCCCGTCGTGCATCGCCGCCACCGCCTTCTCGATACTGCCGTAGGCGGTCATCAGCAACACCGGGATATCCGGATGGGTGGCCTTGATCTGGCGCAGCAGGGTATGGCCGTCCATGGGGCGCATCTGCACATCGCTCACCACCATACCCACCGCCTCCTGGCTCAGGATTTCCAGGGCGTCGCCCCCTACCCCGGCTACCCGTACCGGATAGCCGGCCAGCTCCAGCGTGTCACTCAAGGCCTCTCGCAGGGCCGGGTCGTCTTCTACGATGAGGACCGTTGCCATACTCATGACAGGCTCCTTGTTGCTCTCGCTTGTTCATTATCGGGCGCACAGGTGGTGCTGATTCCGTCGGCCGCTTCCAACGCCAGCGGGAAGCGAATGCGAAAACAGGCGCCGCTGCGCCTCCCCTGTTGCAGATGGATCTCGCCGCCGTGGCCAAGGACCAGGTTCTGCACCACCGCCAATCCGAGGCCTGTGCCACCGCTGCGAGTAGTGAAAAAGGGATCAAAAATCTGTTCCTGCAGGCTCTCCGGCACACCGTCGCCGTCATCCTCGAAATCGATCTCTATCTCGTTGCCGACACGCAGGGTTATCTCGATCCGGGTGGCATGATGCTGGATCGCGTTATCCAACAGGTTGTTGAAGAGTCCCTGCAGCGCATCTTCCCGACCGATCATGCGCGCTGCGCCTTGACTCCGGTCGTGCAGGATGATTTGGGTCGCGTGCGCGGCCAGGGTCTGCTCGGCCGCGGTAACGAACTTGTGCAGGGCCTCGGTGACCGTCAGTACGCTATCGCCGGCCTCGCCACCCCGGGCGAACAGCAGGATGTCTTGAATCTGTCGCTCCATGTGCTGCAGACGCTGGCGCAGCTTGGCGGTGAACTGCCGACGCTTGCCACCTTCTAACTGATCCACCGCCAGGTGCGAGGTATAGAGCAGCGCGGTACTCAAGGGCGTGCGCATTTGATGCGCCAGTTGGGCCGACATCTCGCCCATCGCGGTCAGGCGCTCACGGCGGTTGAGGCGCTGTTGCAGGCGCCGTGTCTCGGTGACATCGAGCATCACCAGGATATGTCCCGCCCCCTGGGCCAGTGCGCTGGCGGTCAGGGTCAACAGACGCCCGGACTTCAACTTCAAGTCCTCGCCACCCATGCCCCCGGTGAGGGCGACTTGTTGCAGAATCTCGGACCAGGGCCGGTCGACTTCGAGCACCTCCAACAGTCGCTCGGCCGCCGGGTTGAACTCGCGAACCCGCCCGGCGTCATCCAGCACCACCACCGCGGCGGGCAAGGTCTCCAGCAGACGCGCCAACCGGTCGGCCAGGCGCTCCTTTTCGGCCAGCTGGATCATGCGCTCGCTACGGGCGGCGGCCAGCTCCCGGCTCAGTTCAAGCACCTGGTCCTGCAACTGCCGATAGGAGCCCGTCAACTCCTCAGAGAGCTGATTGAACATGTTGAAAGCCGATTCCAGGGCGTGTTGTTTATCGGCGAGAGAAGGTGTGGCTGACACGGCTTGCGACCTCAGTCGTCTCTGTTATGACAAAGACGAAGTTGCAAATTGCGTGCCGAAAACTAATTGTTATTTATTTCAGATGGTTAGGATCACTAACTGTCGGCCGTGTCAAATTCCCGGCGACTCGGTATGACGTTGGAGACCATATTTGCGCAATTTTTCGACGAGGGTGGTGCGGCGCATGTGCAGACGCTTGGCGGCATGGGCGACTATACCCTCGGACTCGTCCAGCGCCTGCTGAATCAAGCTTTGTTCCAGGGTACTCAGATGGGCCTTCAGGTCGAGGCCGTCGCTCGGCAGGCGTGGCGCGGTGACGGTGGTGTCGGGTTCATCCCCTGAGAGGGAGACCTCCGGCAACTGCACGGTATCCAGGCCGCCGCCGGCCGGCCGGAACTTCTCCGGCAAATCCGCCCCGTCGACTACCCCGTAGGGATGAAGTATGGCAAGCCGTTCAATCAGGTTCGCCAGTTCGCGCACATTTCCGGGCCAGCGGTAGTGACTCAAGGCGGCGATGGCGGCCGGCGTCAGGCGCACCGATCCCCGCTTCTCGTTTTCGATGCGGTGGATCAAGTCGTTGACCAACACGGGTATATCCTCCACCCGGTTGCGCAACGGTGGCATCTCGATGGGAAAGACATTCAGACGATAGAAGAGATCTTCGCGAAACTCGCCCGCCTTGATCGCCTCTTCCAGATTGCGGTGGGTGGCGGCGATGATGCGCACGTTACAGGGCACGGTCTGGTTGCTGCCGACCCGCTCAAAGGAGCGCTCCTGCAACACGCGCAGCAGCTTGACCTGCATCGGCATGCTCATGTCGCCGATCTCGTCGAGAAACAGGGTCCCTCCCTCTGCCATTTCAAAACGGCCCTGGCGGGCGCTGATGGCACCGGTGAAGGCCCCCTTTTCGTGTCCGAAAAGCTCGCTCTCCAGCAGATCGGCGGGAATAGCGCCGCAGTTGACCGGCACGAAAGGCTTGCCCCGACGCACGGAATGGAAATGGAGCTTGCGGGCCACCACTTCCTTGCCGGTACCCGATTCGCCCAGAATCAGCACGGTGGCTTCGGAATCGGCCACCTGTTCGATCATCTTGTTGACCTGGCGGGTCGCACGGCTGCTGCCCGAAAGACTGCGAAACAGCTCCACCGGCCGTGACTTGGTGCCGTTGATTGAGTGGGACTCCTGATACACCTGGGCCTTGTGCGCCAACGCCATCAGATCGTCATAGTGGGTGGGGATTTTGAAACTGCCGATCAGGTTCTCGTAACCGTCCAACTTCTCCGGCACGCCATCCTCGTCGTTATACAGCTGAAAAACGGGCAGCGGAGGATCATCCTGGGTAGCTAATTGGAGTAATCGCAGTTGCTCCTCCCGGTCGCGCCCCGGGCCCAGCAACAGTGCGGCGCACTCTTCGGTCGATTCCTTCAACAGATTGGAAAATTCCTCTGGGCTTTCCACAACCTGAATGGTGCCCTCGACAAAGGCGAATATCTGCTCCAAATAGCCTTGTCGATGAGAATCGTTCTCGAATAAATAGACGCAAAGATTCGGAAACACCAAATTCACTTTCTCTTGATCAGGCAACATCTACACAAGTCTCCCTTTGGTAGTGACTTGGCTCCTGCCCTTATCTGAAGCGAAGTTAAGCAGTAAATTGTCAAAATGTCAAAATTACGTCGATCCGAGATTAAGTATTAGAATTTACGCTTAACATATTGTTATGACTAGATCTTAGATGATATTTACCCAGTTCAAAGCTATATCAATAGGATGAAGAACTATTTTCCCTAATTGAGAACGGAAAACTGACACCCTTGCCTGCTCCACCCCAATAGGCGACCGCCCTTCTGATGTCCATTCGCCCGCTTGCATACTCTCTCAGGAAGGTCCTTCCGCTCTCTCTCAAGGGAGCTGCACCCATACGTTTTTTTTAGTAAAAATGGATATATACTTCTGTTAATAAAAGTTGAATCTTCTCTAAGAAAACTTGTATTTGAGAAAAGATCCATGCCCAAACTCACACTCTCCTTCAAGGGACACGTGATCGATGTCTACCACCTCGAAAAGGGTGAAACCAGCATCGGGCGCGATGAGGGATGTGATATTTGTATCGACAGCCTGG
>CAJICC010000462.1_pt1 | contig 14000 bp, 4 predicted proteins | sample 9199511 | NCBI WGS metagenome assembly CAJICC01 (sample SAMEA7708322, study PRJEB35096) | sediment metagenome | biome: marine neritic benthic zone biome [ENVO:01000025]; feature: sediment [ENVO:00002007]; material: shallow marine sediment [ENVO:03000034] sea grass bed [ENVO_01000059] ...
ATGTGGCGCAGGATCCAGGCGCTGCCGGCGCTCAGCAGTTGTCGTCGCTGTAAGGGATCGCTCGGCGTCATTCGCGGCACGATGGCCTCTCCCCCGTTACCCAGTGCGCTGTAGAGCGTGACCAGGCGTTGCAGGTTGGTCGCCACGCCGCCGAGGGCGATGGCGAGGTTGGGGCCGGCTCCCGGTGGAAGCCTGAGTCCGGCGCCGGCGGTCTGCATACGGGCGAAGAAATTTCCGGGATCGAGTTGCTCCATCACCTGCACGGCGGGAATATTCAGCGATTGCCGAAGCGCCTTGCTGACACTGACCGGGCCGGAAAAGCCACGGCTGAAATTCTGCGGATGGTAGTCGCCGAAGGTCAGCGGCGCATCCATCAACAGGCTCTCGCTGTGGATGAGACCCGCGTCCATGGCCAAGCCATAGATGAAAGGCTTGAGGGTGGAACCGGGCGAGCGTTCGGCGGCGACCATGTCGAGATAGCCGAAACGCTCCCGGTCTGTCAGCTCGGCGGAGCCGAGATAGGCGACCACCTTGCCGCTGCCGTGCTCCATCACCAGGATCGCCAGCGAGGCGTGCTCCGGCAGGAGGCGCGCCCGGTCGCGGGCGAGGGCTTCCAGGCGGCGTTGCATCTCACGGTCGATATAGGTTGGGATCAGGTGGGCCTTGGGATAGGCGTTGACCAGCCGCCGCGCGAGCAGCGGCGCGAGCGGCTTGAGGTAGGGGCGATCCGCCGCGACGGTTTCGATTTTGGCGTCCTCCGCCGCCTCCCGGTTGAGCGCGCCGAAACGGACCATGCGCTCGAGCACCTTGTCCCGCTGTTGCTGCGCCCGCGCGGGATAGCGATCGGGACGATAGCGGCTCGGCGCCTGGGGCAGGACAGCCAGTAGTGCGGCCTGCGCACGGGTCAGGTGGGCGGCCGGATAGCCGAAGTAGCTGCGGCTCGCCGCTTCCACACCCTGCAGCGTGCCGCCGAACGGGGCGTGGTTGATGTAGTAGGTCAGAATCTCATCTTTGCTGTAGCGCCACTCCAGTTGCAGTGCACGGAAGATCTGCCGGAGTTTGGCGGCGATGCCGCCGGTTCCGGGATAGCGGATGCGCGCCACCTGCATGGTGAGGGTGGAGCCGCCGGAGACGATATGCCCGTGGCGCAGCCACTGCCAGGCGGCTCGCGCCAGCGACAAGGGATTGACTCCGACGTGGTGGCGGTACCAGCGGTCTTCATAGGCGATGAGCGCCTCCAGGTAGTAGGGCGAGACCTGTTCCAGGCGCACCGGGTAGCGCCATTCGCCGCGACTGTCGGCGAAGGCGCGCAGTGGCTCACCCCGATTGTCGACCACCACGCGGGCGGCGATACCCGGTTCCAGATCGACCGGTTGCAGCCGGTCGACGAGTAGAAATGCGAGAAAAAGCAGTATCCCCATCACGGCGACGGATTTGGCGATTAGCCAAACCCGGGTCGCCAGGGCGGACGCGATGGGCATTGCTTAGCGCGAGATACGCAACGTCTCCACCGTCGTTCCCATGGCATGGCGGTAGGGACGATACATATCCTCGATGAAGGGGGGCGGGACACGGTAGACCCCGGGTGTGACCGCACGGGCCAGATAGTAGAGATCGGATGTGCCGTAATCGTTGAGCACCAGCGCGGCGACGAAACGGTCGTCACGATACTCTACGTGCTCCACTTGCTCCCGACTGCGCCAGTCGCTGAGTTGCTTGCCGTCGATGGTGACCTTGCTCAGATCGACACTGGCGTTGGCGAGATTCTGGTTCTCCAGTTCCAGTCCGGCGGGGAGCAGGTCGACCACCAGCGCGTCCGGCGTATGATTTTCGGCGGAGACATTGATACGCACGACCAGGAGTTCGCCACTTCGCAGATCGCTCAGGTCAACGGCATTACCGTCAATGTCGAAGAAGTCGCGTTTGACGCTGAAGCCATTGTTGCTGGGTGCCGGCAGGTCCGATTGGTTGCCGATAACCTCCAGGCTGGCATAGAGGGTGCCCTCCCGGCCGCCAATCGACTCGATGGAGGCGAGTTGGTCGAAATCGAGTAGCGACTTGAACGGCTTTTGCTGGTCGATCTCCTGGCTGAATGCGTCGGTTTTGATCAGGGCCAGCAGCTTCTCGCCGATAACTGTTTTCGAAGCGAGGGCCGCCCTGAACAGGGCGTTGCGCTCCTGGGTGCTGAGCCAACGGTGCTTTTTAGTCAACTCGAAGATTTCTATCAACATATCCGACCTGGCCTCTCCCCTGGCAGCGAGGATGGCGTAAGTGAGGGAGAGATCACGCAGATCGCTGTCGTAATAACCGATATAGCGATCGGTGAATCGCTGTTTCCGCGCTTTGGCGAAGGCCGCCTTAGCCCGCGAGGTGTCTCCCTTGCGATCGAGGGCGTACCCCAGATGCGCCCAGGGCAGGGGGGAGTTGTCGAAGTCGTCCTTGACGGAATCGTAAAGCCGTCGCAAATCGGAGAGGTTGGAGCGGCCCGCCTTGGCCAGCACATAGGCGGCGTAGGCACGCGCAGCGAAATTGTAGATGTTGGAATCGCTGCTCCATCGGTTGGAGATGCGCGCCGGGTTTCGCAGGTATTCATTGAGTCGATTGAGCGTTTTGTTCAATGCCTCGGCGTCGACTTCCGCTCCCGCCATCTTCGCATCGGTGAGGAAGTCGGCGACATAGACGCTCAGCCAGCTCAACTCGGTGCCGCTGCTTCTCCAGAGTGCAAAGCCGCCTGAACTGCTTTGCAGCGGCAACAGGCGTTTCACGGCCTTTTCGATCTGCTGCTTGCGGAAGGCTTGTGTGTAGTCGGTCTCAAACCGCTGTTTAATAAGAGACATCAACTCCATGCGTTGGGCGGCATCCAGATCGACCAGCACCCACGGGTAACCCGAACTGGTAGTCTGCTCGGTGCAACCGTAAGGGTACTTGAGCAGGTGCTCGAAGTGCGAAGCGACGTCGATGGGCGGCTGGTCGGAAAGGATGAGCTGTCCCTGCACGCTGTTCTTGATCAGGTCATCTATTGCTATCTTCGGCTGCCAGGTCTCACCCGGGTTGATGGTCCGCATCTCCTTGCGCGTTACCGCCGGGTAGGGGTAACGCACACCCAAGGTCCAATGGCGGTTGATGGTGATGCCCTTGCCGCCGTCCAGTCCGTTGCTGACGCGCAAAGTGATGTCGCCCTCGCCCACCTGTTCCGCCTTGAGGGGCAAACGCAGGGTCTCCTTGGCGCCGTCGGCCAGTTCCAGTTGCCGCTCCCAGTCGTGCTCGCCGAGGGCGCCGGCGGTTTTCATAGTGAGCCTGAGCTGTTGGGTCTCTCCACTCATGTTGCTCAAGTCGAGGGTCATTTCCGATTCATCGCCGAGGGCGAGAAAGCGCGGCTTGGCCAGCTGGGTCACGAGCTTGTCGGCCACGGTGGTGTCGGCTTCGGCGCTGCCGACTGTCTGATCGGCGTAAGCGATCGCCATCCAGCGCAGCTTACCGTTGAATTGGGGGATATCGATGTCGATGCTGGCCGCGCCGTCTGCGTTGACGCGCACCGGCGCCGACTGCAGCGAGACGATGCGCACATCGTTCTTTGGCTTGTCGCCCCCGCGGGAGAGTTCTGCCGCAGACTCTCTGAAGCCGCCACCGAAACGGTATTGGCTGTAGTCGAATCCGGCGTTCTCGATGATCTGGCCGTAGACGTCGTAGTAGTCGGCCTCGTAACGCCTTGCGCCGTAGAGATAGCCGACGGGATCAGGGGTCTTGTAACGGGTGATATTCAATACCCCCACGTCCACGGCGGCCAGGGTGACATAGGTGTCGGTGGGGATCTCACCCGTGGCGCCGGTGAGTTTGATCTTGGCCGTTACCCGCTGCTCCGGAGCGATCTTCTCCGGCACTTCGATGGCCACATCGAATCGGGCGTCGGCGCGGCGCAACGGCAGATTGATGAAGCCGAAAGCCCGTTTCGGCGCTACGCTGTGCTGCATGTCCCCCGGACTGAGGATGGTGGCCGTGACATAGATATCGTGCCGCGACCAGTCCTCACTGATCGGAATGTCGATCTCGATTTGTTTCGCCTCCACATCCCGCTGCGACACCCACAGCACTTGGTCGTTATTCTCGACGGTGATGGTGGCGAGGCCGGCGGTGGCGGGAGATAGCTTCAGGCGGGCCGTTTGACCCGCGCGGTAGCGATCTTCGCGGAAGCTCATGCTGACCTGGTCGGGTTTCAGGGCAGTGCCGTCCGCGCTGTTGCCCCACCAGTACCAACGGGTGCGGAAGCGGTAGCTGCCGACGATCAGGTTGCCGGGGTCGCGCACCTCCAGTCGGTAGTTGCCCCAGGTGACAGGGACGTTGATCGCCACGGGCTTGTTGCCGTTGAAGCGCAGCTTGCCCGAAAAGCTTTCATACTCCATCGGGTCGTAATGCCAGCGCCAGCCGCCGCCGTCGCTGTAGGTCCAGTAGTAGTTCCGGTCCTCGCGCATCAACACATAGTGGTACTTGCCCGCCAGCGGTTCGCCCCGGTTATCGGTCAAGATCAGTTTGAAGGAGGCGTTGCTGTCGTTGTCGGCCTGCTCGTCGAATTGGGGTTCGATGCCGACCAGTTTTTCCGGCGTCATGCGGGTGGCGCTGAAACTGCGGGTGACCGGTCGCCCGCCGCTTTCATAGAGACTGGCCGTGGCGGTCAGGGCGAGGGGGGATTTGACCTGTTTCCAGTTGTTCAGATCGATATCCCACTCTCCGTTGCCGGCCTCGTCCAGACTGATCTTCGGCAGCGGTTGACGCGGCCTGGGGATATTCTCGTCGGCGATGCCGAAGCTGTAGGTCTTCCACCGTTCGAAGGGATGGCTGTCCTTCTCGGCCAACAGATGGCCGTCCAAGCTGTTACCGGAGGCGGGGGCGCCGTAGAGGTATTGGCCGTTTACCGGAATATTCAGCTTCGCCATGTCGTAGACCAGGCGGTGGCGAGTCGGGTCGCCGTCATACAGTTTCAGCGCCAGGCGTTCCGGCAGGAACTCCTCCACCGAGAAGTGGTATTCGCTCAGCACTTGTTTGTCGCCCGGGTTGCGATAGACCAGTCGCCATTTGCCCGGTTTGTCCGAATCGGTGAGTTGGTGTTTGAAGTGATAACTGCCGTTGTCGTCACGGTTCAGGGTGGTTTTGGCAACCTGGCTGCCGGTGGCGTTATAGAGTGTGGCGCTGAGCGGGATAGGGCGCAGCATGCGCGCGTCGTGATCGCGCAGGATGGCGTAGGTCTCGAACAGCTCGCCGGGGCGGTAGAGATCCCGCGGTCCCCAGGCGAAGAGCTGCATCGCCTGGTGCTTTGCCGTGGCATTGCTGATGCCGGAGAGATCGAGCGGCCGGTCCAGTCGTAGGACGGTGCTCTGATCATCTTTCCGCGCGATCAGTGTAGTGGCGCCTTTGAACCAGTTGCTGAAGCTGGCGATACCCCGTTTATCGGTGGTTTGCCTTGCCTTGAGTTCGTTGCCTGCATAGAGGGAGATCTCAATCCCTTCCAGCGGCAGACCCGACGAGACTGCGTTGCTGAAGACGTGCATGGCCTTGACCGTGCGCCGCACCTGGACGCCGATGTCGCTGACGGTGAAGAAGTTGGTGTCATAACTGCGTTCATAACGCCCGGGTATGCGCAGCACGGCCAGGTAGGCGCCGTTCTTCTCCAGTGCCGGGATATTGCCGATATCCAAATTGGTGGTGCTGCGCTGGTTGCGCCGGTGCTTGATGGGAAAGCGCGCGCTATAAACCAGCGGATTCTCATCGACGAAGGACTTCAGACGGTAGTAGTTGCTGCGCTGATTGTTATTGAAGTGGGACCAGGCAGGCGTGTCTTGCGGGGCGATGTGGAAGAAGTCCACATCCACTTCGTCCACATTCAGGGTGACCACGGGCAGCGCCCGCTTCATGTGGGTGCTCATGTCCTGGCCGTCGCCGGCGAACGAGGCGCTCGGTTCGCTGCGGCGGCTGGTGATGGTGAATTCCCGGTTGCCCGAGTGGCTGCGGCCGTTGATCGCCCTGAGGCCCGGCTTGACCCTCACGGAGTACTTTGTGGCCGCTTCGATGAAAGGGTAGACCGCGAGGAAACCGTCGTCGTTGATCAGCCAGTTCGAGGCGGGCAGCGTTTGCTTGTCGGAGCTTATCTCGAGATGTCGACGGAAATCCGCATTGCGATCCACGGGCACATTGAAACGGATGACGATGGATGCCCCGTTGTCGTAATTCTGCTCCAGCGCGGATGTGACCTCCATATCCTTGCCGGCATAGAGGGCTCGCTGATACAGGCGGGTCAAGGTTTCTATACGTTGCGTGTAGGCGTCGTTCAGGCACTTGCTGTCTGTGCAGCGGTTGCGTTTGTCGAGCCAGGATCTTTGTCCGGCCCTTATCTTTTCGCTATCGCTTTTAGGGACGGTTGACAGGGTGTTTCGATACAACTGTGTCAGTGTATCGTCAAGCGTCGAGAGGTTGCTGTCGCCGCATATCCTCTTCTCTGCAAAAGACGAGGCCTTTGTGCAGTCAAATCCGGCGGCTGACAGATCATGACTACTGAATAGGATTGGTAGCGAAAGAATAATTGTGAGGATATTGGCGAGAAGGGTGCTGCTGACGAACGATGATTTCATGGGTTACTGCCTTAAACATTCCTTGGGAGAGCGTAAATAACCCGGCAAGCAAATAACCTGAGGCGGGATAATTTATGGCTCCCTGTTATTTTTGGCGCTTCCAGGTACTTCCCTGGTAACGGGGCGAGCCTAAAAACTCACCATATCCTTTATGTAAGAAGTGGTTTGCGGATTAAAGTTTCATTCCTTTAGTCTTAGGGCCTATCGGATTAGTGTTAACAGGCCCTAGAGCAAGCGTTCAAAAATTATAGTGCAAATCCGCTGCACAAAACGATAACAGCGCGAAGCCTCGCGGGCCAGGGTCACATCGTCAATCGATACCCACGCGCCGATCGGTTTGTGAGGACCACAGGCGTTCCCACAATCTGCCCAAATCGTCCAGGATGACATAGAGGCTCGGCACCAGTACCAGGGTGATGGCGGTGGCGAAGAGGATGCCGTAACCGAGTGAGATGGCCATGGGGATCATGAAGCGGGCCTGGCGCGAGGTCTCGAAAATCATCGGCGCGAGGCCGCCGAAGGTGGTCACCGTGGTTAGCAGGATGGGCCGGAAACGGCGCACGCCGGCGGCCACCATGGCCTCGAAGGCGTTCAAGCCCTCCCGGCGGCGGATGTTGGCGTAGTTGATCATCACCAGGGCGTCGTTGACCACCACGCCACCGAGGGCGACCATGCCCATGACGCTGATCATGCTCAGGTTGTAGCCCATCAACAGATGGCCGAGGATGGCCCCCACCGCGCCGAAGGGGATGGCGCTCATGACGATGATGGGTTGGGTATAGCTGCGAAAAGGCACCGCCAACAGGGCGAAGATCACGATCAGGGCGCCGCTGGCGGTGACGTAGAAGCTGTTCACTGCGTCACGCAGGCTGGCCTGGCGTCCCTCGAAACTGTAACTGAGTCCCGGATAGTCGCTTAGCAGTGCCGGCAGCAATTCCTGTTTCACCGCTCCCAGAACCCGGGCGGTCTCGCTTATGGGCACCACGTTGGCGGTGACGGTAACGGTGCGCCGGCCTCCGCGTCGGTCGATCTTGGTGAAGGCGCGGCCCGGCTTGAACTCCACCACCTGGGCCAGGGGGACATGGCCCCCGGCAGGGGTGCGGATCAGCATCTGCTCCAGGTCGAAGACTCGCCGGCGCTCCTGCTCCGGCAGTCGCACCAGAACCTTGACTTCATCATTGCCCCGCTGTTGGCGCAACGCCTCTGCACCATAGAAGGCGGCACGGATCTGGGTACCGATCTCGTTGGCGGTGAGACCCAGGCTGCGGGCCTCGGCGGTGAGGCGGAAGTCGAACTGTTTCTTGCCCGGGGTATAGCCGTCATCGATATCCTTGGCGTTGCTGAACTCTCCCAGCTGCTCGGCCAGGGCAGCGCTGGCTTGATCGAGCATGGCGCTGTCCCGGTGGCTCAGTTCGATGCTGATGGAGGCGCCGCTGCCGGGACCGCCCCGGTCCGACTCATAGCGGCTCGATTCGCTGCCGGGTATGGTGCCCACCGCCTTGCGCCACAGCTTGGCGACCTGGGCGGTGCTGATCGGCCTCTCTCCCGGGGGTTGCAGATAGGCGCGCACAGAGACCTTGTTTTCGTCCACCAGGGCGAAGACCCCCTTGCTCAGTTTCTCTCCGCCGTGGTCGTCGATGATCTTATCTATTTCAGCGAGGAGGCGATCCCGTACCGCTTCGACCCGAGCCAATGGGGTGCCCACCGGCAGGGTGACCCGGGTGTCGGCGCGGTCCGCTTCCACCTTGGGCATGAGGATGAATCCCATGCGCCCGCTGATAGGGATCGATAGCACCACCGCCAGCAGGGCCAGGGCGCAGACGAGGGTGAGATAGCGATGGTCGACCGCCCGCCGCAGGAAGGGTCCGTAGACATCCTCCACAAAGTGACGGAAGGCGAGACTGAAGCGCTGTTGGCGCTGGTGCAGCGCCTCTCCCCAGCGGGTGCTGCGCCGGTCCCGTACGTTGGCCAGGTGGGCGGGCAGGATAAACAGGGCCTCCACCCAGGAGATCAGGAAGACGCTGGTCACCACCAGCGGGATCACCGCCCAGATCTTGCCGAAGCTGCCGGGCACGAAGAGTATGGGCATGAAGGCGATGATGTTGGTGAGAATGCTGAAACTGATGGGTACGGCGATGTCCTGGGCGCCGCGAATCGACGCCTCCAGGAAGCCCATTCCCCGCTGTCGGTATTCGTAGATGTTTTCGCCGGCGATGATGGCGTCGTCCACCACGATGCCCAGGGCGACGATGAAGGCGAAGAGGGAGACCATGTTGATCGATACCCCCGTCCCCGGCAGGAACAACAAAGCGCCGAGGAAGGCGGTGGGGATGCCCACGGTGACCCAGAAGGCGAGCTTGAACTCCAGGAACAGGCTGAGCAGGATCAGCACCAGGGCCAATCCGATGAATCCGTTCTTCAGCAGCAGTCTGAGGCGCTGCACGTAGATTTCGGAACGGTCTCTGAGGATCGCCAGCTCGATCTGCGGGGGCAGGCCGGCCTGGATCGCCGGCAGGACCTCACGCACCGCTTGCGAGATCCCGAGGGGAGTCTGCGAGCCGATCCGCGATACGTTGACGCCAATGGCGCGCTTACCATTGAAGGTGGCGATCCGGTTGCTGTCGGCGAATCCCTCGCTCACCCTGGCGATGTCGCCGAGCCGCACCAGCACGCCTCCCTCCCCTTGCACCAGGGGCAGCGCGGCGAACTCCCGCGCCCATTGGCGGCGCTCGTTGACCCGCAGCAGGATTTCGCCGCCCCGGGTCTCGATACTGCCGCCGGCCCGGTCGATGGCCATGGCGCGTACTGTCCGGGCCACGCCGTTGAGGCTCAGGTCATGGGCGCGCAGCATGGCCTCGGAGATTTCGATGTGCACCTCCAGGTTGCGGGCCCCCACCAGGTCGACCTGGGTGATCTCCTGCTGTTGCAGCAGTGCTTCCCGTACCCGCTGGGCGGCGCTATAGAGAGACTGTTCATCGGCGTCGCCATAGACCTGAAGGTCCACTACCCCGTGCTTATGCACATCGAGGGTGATGCTCGGCCGCTCGGTCTCCTCCGGCAAGGTAGTGATGCGGGCCACCGCTTGCTGCACGTCTTGGTAGAGCTTCTGGGCGTCGGCATCCGTGAGCAGTTCCAGGGTGACCACCGCGCTCCCCTCGGAGGAGACGGAACGCACCTGGTCGATGCCGTCCAGGCTGCGCACCGCCTCCTCTACCGCCAGTACCACGCCCTGTTCCACCTCCTCGGGAGTGGCGCCGGGATAGGCGATACGCACGGCGACCCGGTCCAGTTCGAAGGCGGGGAATACCTCCTGCTGGATGCGGGTGGTCATGAACAGGCCGCCCAACAGCAACGCCAGCATCAGCAGGTTGGCGGTGACAGGATTACGCGCCATCCATGCGATGGGGCCGGTTTGTCGGTATTTGTTCATGGTTTGCGCCGTGCCGGTTTCGCCGCGGTGCGAAGGGGCATCCCCTCTACCGCCACCGCCAGTTCGCTGATGATGATGCGATCTCCGGCTTGCAGGCCGTCACGGACAAAGACTTCATTGGCACCGCTGTAGATCAATGGGGGGCGGCGAATGGCGAGCTTGTCGTCTCTGTCTATGACCCACAGGGTGTTATCGTCCCGCAGCCAGCCGCGATCCAGGGCCAGTACGTCCTCCAGTTCGCGCCCCTCGATTTCGGCGCGCACGAAGGCCCCAAGTAACAGCGGCGGTTGCTCCGGCTCGGCCAAGGCCAAGGGATCGCTGACCGCCACCAGCAGGCGCGCCATGCGTCCCTTCTGGTCCAGGTCGCCGCGCAGCCGGATGATGCGGCCTGAGCGATAATGTCCTGCCTCCCAAATCTGTTCATGGTAGAGGTGCACTTCGGAGCCCGCCTCGTCGCCGGCGGGCAGCTTGAGCCAGCGTAGGCTGGCCACCGGCACCGCCAGTTCCACCCAGAAGGTGTCGGTGTCGACCAGGGTGGCGAGATTGGCGCCGTTGCTTACCCGGGTGCCGGTATTGACCTGCCGTTCCATCACCAGGGCGTTGAACGGGGCCTTGACCCGGGTGCGCGCCAGGCCCAGTTCAGCGGCGGCCAGGGCCGCCTCGGCGGCGGCCACCGCGGCACGGGCGGTCTCCCGCTGGGGTTCCCGTAGCATCAGCCGGCGCTGTTGCTGGGAGGGGCCTGTCTCCTGGCTCAAGAGGGCGAACTCCTGTTGCGCCACCTCCCGCTTTCCCTCCTCCAGGGCCAGTTCGGCCTTGGCCTTGGTCAGGTCGGCGCGACGCTGGCGTATGGCGAGCTTGTAGTCCGCCGGATCGATCTGCAGCAATAGTTCGTCCCGGGCGACCCGGGCGCCGGGTTCGAAGGCATCGCTGGTGTGTTGCACCTCGCCCGCCACCTGGGATTGCAGGGTCACCTGGCGCGCTGCCAGTACCGTGCCCCAGGCCTCGATGCTGAGACGGCTGGCCTGCGGCGCGATGTCGATGACTTCCACCAGCCGGGCCTGCCGCTCGGGTTTACTGCGCTGGGCGTGGGTCGAGGTGGTCATCATGTAGGTCACCGCCGCCGCCGCCAGTGCGATGACCAGGGCCGGTAGCAGGAGCTTGCGGGCATAGGATCCTGGATTGATGGCGTTATCGGTCATGTTCAGTTTCCTCTGGCGGGGTCATGGACCAGCCGCCGGCCAGCGCCCGCACCAGGAGGATGCGATCGCTGATCAGTTGGCGTTGGGCGGTCACTCGCTGGCGCTCCAGGGCCTGGCGGGAGCGTAGCGCGTCGAGCACGGAGAGATAGTCCGAATCGCCCTGAAAATAACGCTGTCGTTCCTGGCGTAGCACCGCTTGCGCTTGTTGCAGCTGGGCCTGCAGGCTGGCCAGGTAGCGACGTTGTCCCTGCTCGGCGGCGAGCGCCCCTTCCACCTCGCCTAAGGCTTCGAGCAGGGCTTGGCCGTAATCGTTCAGTGCCGCCAAAGCCGCGGCCCGGGAGCGTTCCGCCTCGGCGCGGCGTTGGCCGCCGTCGAACAGGGGGGCAGTCAGCTGGGCGACCAGGTTGCCGAGCCAGTTGGAGAAGAGGTCACCGCTGCCGCTGGATGTGGTGTAGGTGGCGCTCAGGTCGAGGCGCGGATAGCGGGCCGCTACCGCCGCCGCGGTTCGGGCGTCCGCCGCCCACAGGCGCAGGCGGGCGGCCTGCAGATCGGGCCGCCGTTGTAGCAACTCGGACGGCACCCCGGTGGCCGGCAAGGGACCGAGATCCGGTAGTTGCGCCCCCGCCGGTAGCGGCAGGGTACCGGGAGACGACCCCAGGAGGATGCTCAACTGGTGTTGCAGGGTATCGAGCCGGGACTGGGCCTGGGCCAGTTCCCCCTCGGTCTGGGCCAGCAGTTGGCGCTGGCGATAGATATCGCTGGCGTTTGTCTGGCCGATGCGGAAGCGCGCCTCCACCAGCTTCAGCAGCTGCCGGTTGGTATCGATCTGGCTTTCGACCTGGGCGACCTGGGCCCGCTGTTCCAACACCTGATACCAGGTATCGGCCACCTCGGCGCTGAGACTGATGGCGGCGACCCTCAGATCGGCGGCGGAGGCCTCGGCATCCAGGGCCGCCGCTTCGGAGGTGGCTCTCACCCGGCCCCAGAGATCGATTTCGTAGGCGGCGGCAAGTCCCACCTGGCGGGTTGTTTCAGCTTCGGTGGTATCGGAATCCTGGCGGGTGACGTTGCCCTGGGCGTCCAGGGTCGGCCAGCGCGACGCCCCCTCGCGGCGGGCCACCGCCTCGGCTTGGCGCAGGCGCGCCCAGGCGGCGCGCAGGGTGAAACTCTGGGACAGGGCTCGTTCCATCAAACTGTCCAAGTTCGGATCGGCGAAGCTTTGCCACCAGCGATCGGGGTTGGCTCGCTCCCCCCCCGGCTGAGTGAACTTGGGAGGTGGCTCTAGCGGCATCTCTCTTTGCGGGGGGGTGGACGAGCAACCGGTTAGCAGCAAGCCGATGATCATGGCTGTCCTGTAACGGTAGCAGGGGAGTTTTGAAAGCGCCAAAGAGTACACCACCAATGTGCAAACCGATCCTATACTAATTCAAGATAGCCTTGAAAAACAGCGTGTTATATGACTCAGCAGGGATGTCATATCACGCGCATTGCGCTACGTGCTTGTAATGTCCTTTTTTGTGGGGCAGCGGCCTGGGTTTCATCTCTGGTTGATGCCCTCAAACAGCCGCACAAGGCAAGTAACACCCATTTTGGGTTGTTGAAATCGTAAATAGTTCTAGCCTTTGTGAAGCATACCATCCCATGACTTCTTCGTGATATCCCGCGATCAGCCTGTGTGATATCACATGCCTTTGTTGTCACTCCAAAATAAAACTCAATAAAAACAAGAAGTAATAACTGGCCCTCTTCTTGCTGTATTTATCGGCTAGACCGCTTGAGGCGGTAATGCGAAATCCAACCACCCTCGGAGCCGGTTATAGATGATGAATTCGATCCGTTACGGCATGTTACCGGGTTTGTGTGCACTACTCTTTTGCGGCCTATCCCTGGCCGCCGATCCCATTTGGCTCTCGGACGATCCCCCCAAGGGCGGCCAGCGGATGAGGAGCAGCCATGGCGGTCCGGTGGAAGTGAGAAAGGGGGTCTATTACAAGCGCCTCTGGTTGCGGCAAGGCGGCTTGCCCTCGGAGGCGGACTATGTCCCCCAATTGGGCGAGACGCCGCATGCGCTATTGATTGATACCCAGGGCGAACAGAGTGAATTGAGCTTAAAGAAGGGCAAAGCCAAATCCCTCGATGTGAGCTTTCCCATGCCGGCAGAGGGCTTTTACAATGCCTATGTCAGCTTTCAGCGGCTGGACGGCGAGGTGCGCATGGTGACCCTAGCCAAGGCGGAGGTATTGAAGCACAGTTGCCGCGAGGGACATGACGACGTCAAGGAGAAGATGCCGCCTCGTCACGATAGGGATGTTGCCCTGGAGATCGTACGCGAACGCCGACCCAAGGAGAATTTCCATTCGCGGGTCGGCTACGGCGATCCGATCACCTTCATCGTTTATCGCCGAGGGATTCCGCAGCCTGGCGTGGAGGTGGTGCTCACCAGCGGGCAGGGGTGGAGTAAGCGCGGGATCAGCGATGCCGAGGGGCGTATCGGCTACACCATGATCCGCGACTACTATCCATCATGGAGCTTGTTCAAGAAGCGTCACGCCCAACCCTATTTGGTGTATGCCAGCTATCACACTCCTGAAACGGGGGAGCTGGATGGCAAGCCTTACCGCAGTACTCGCTACCTCGCCAGTTTTACCGGTAAATACTACCCGTCACCCGAGGCTTATGAGTCCTATGCCTACGGTCTCGGCTTCGGTCTCTTCGCCCTGGTGGGGACGGGGCTCGGTGTCACGTTCTACC
>CAJICC010000543.1_pt1 | contig 13942 bp, 12 predicted proteins | sample 9199511 | NCBI WGS metagenome assembly CAJICC01 (sample SAMEA7708322, study PRJEB35096) | sediment metagenome | biome: marine neritic benthic zone biome [ENVO:01000025]; feature: sediment [ENVO:00002007]; material: shallow marine sediment [ENVO:03000034] sea grass bed [ENVO_01000059] ...
ACAGGCCCTAAGAACTGACTCAATGGCTGAGTATTGTGAGTAATCAGGTAAATCTATGCTATTCGATCTACAATATGCGCCAGTCTTTCAGTATAGAAAGAATCTCCCCGATGCCCAGGTCGATGACCGCCGCCGCCACGTCGCTCGGCTCATCACCCCATTCCAGGGAAGCCGGTTCGATGCCGATCAAGCAGCGGGCCTCGGGCAAACTCTCCGAAAGCCGCGCCATATCCAGCAGTTCGCCGAGACCGACCTCGTGCACACTGACCCGGTTGCCCCTTAGATAGCGATCCATGGCTTCGTCATGAAAGACCTTCAGGGTGCCCGGTGGGGTATCCATGCGTGCTGCATCGATCACGATCAAACCGTCGGCCCGGGCAATGGGTTCCGCCAGGGTAAAGCTGAGGGTGCCGCCGTCCAGGTACTCAACACCCGGCAACTCCCCTACCTGCCGGCGCATGCGTTCGATCAGGTGCACGCCGATTCCCTCATCTTTTAAGAGGGTATTGCCAATTCCCAGAATCAGCACGTTGTGAATTGCCAAACAGTTACTCCTTGGGAGTATTGATTTTCGTATAAGCTAAAATTAACTAACGCTTCACATACCCACCCGGCTAAAGGTTACATCAATGTGTCTCGGCATACCCATGCAGATCAAGGAAATCGACGGTTTCACCGCCCGTTGCGAGGCCAAAGGGGTCGAGCGCGAGGTGAGCCTCTTCATGCTGCAGCACGAATCGCTGAAAGCGGATGATTTCGTGGTGGTGCATGTGGGTTATGCAATTCAGAAAGTCTCTCCGCAGGAAGCCCGTTCCGCCTGGGAGATCTACGACGAGATGCTGGGCCAAAGCGACGCCGATGCATGAGCTCTCCGTCTGCCAGGCGATGCTGGCTCAGGTCGAGGAGATCGCTGACCGGGAAGGGGCCGACTCCGTGGCAACGATCCTGGTCCTTATCGGCCCCCTCTCCGGGGTAGTGCCCGAGTTGTTGCAACAGGCGTTTACGCTGGCCCGCGCCGGCACCCGAGCCGACGGAGCGGAGCTGATCACCGAGCCGCAACCGATCCGTGTTCGTTGCCTCGATTGTGACGCCGAGTCGGATGCCGCACCCAACCGGCTGTTGTGCGCCGCCTGCGACAGTTACCGTACCCAAGTCATCAGCGGTGACGAGCTGTTGCTGGCTCAGGTCGAACTCGAGATTGCGGACAGGCCCGCCGGAGTGCCGGCAGAATTAAGGAGCCTCTGATTAATTCAGAGGTTCCTGCGGCACTGGGACGTGCCGCCATTTTAATCGCTGTAAACGATTGAAAATGAAGCAAACAGAAAATCACATTTTTTTGTTTGCATGCGCTGATAATGCCAGAGATGGCATTAATCAGAGCTTCTTTTAAAGAATTCGACGAATCCTGGAGTCACACCAATGTGCGATACATGTGGTTGTAACCTCACTCAAGCCAATCAGCACCTGGTTGAAGAGGGAGGCAAGCACGCCCACACGGCGCAGGGCAAGGTCGCTGTCGAGGTGCTGCAAAACCTGTTGAGCGAAAACGACCATCAGGCGGCTCACAATCGACAGCACTTCGATGCCCACCAGGTATTGGCCATCAACCTGATGTCCTCACCAGGCAGCGGCAAGACCCGTTTGCTGGAGGGCACCATCGAAGCCTGCCGGAGTAGATACCGCATGGCGGTGCTTGAAGGCGACCTGGAGACCGAAAACGATGCCGAGCGTATCCGCGCCATGGGCATTCCGGCCGTCCAGATCACCACCGGCACCGCATGCCATCTCGACGCCCATATGATCCATCATGCCCTGCACAAGATCGACCTCGATGCATTGGACATCCTGTTTATCGAGAATGTGGGCAACCTGGTCTGTCCCGCCAGCTTCGATCTCGGCCAACATCTCAACGTGACCCTGCTGTCGGTCACCGAAGGGGACGACAAGCCCGCCAAATACCCGGTCATCTTCCGTGCCGCCGATCATGTGCTGATCACCAAGTCCGATCTGCTGAACATTCTGGATGACTTCGATCCCGACCAGGCCGAGGCGGCCGTGCGCAGGCTCGCCGTTACCTCACCGGTCACCCTGCTCTCGGCCAAGAGCGGCGATGGCCTCGAGCGTTGGCTGGCCTGGCTCGATGAGCAGCTCGCGGCTCAGGCCGAGCGCCGCGCGGCGGGCGCTACCACAACACCGAAGATCCAAGCGGACGGAGCCCGGCTGCATGACCCCGGCTAAATACCTCAAAGGAAGACCACACCCGTGTCATTAGATGCAAAAGATTGGCTGCGGCAAATCCACGAACTCCCGCTGCAGCAGCCTGTACGGATCATGAATGTCTGCGGGGGACATGAACGCTCCATTACCCAGGCCGGTCTGCGGGGCACGCTGCCGGAGGCCATCGAGCTGATTCCGGGGCCCGGCTGCCCTGTCTGCGTCTGCCCCGAGGAGGATATCTACCAGGCGATGCAGCTTGCCCTCAACGAGCCGCTCACCCTGGTCGCCTTCGGCGATATGCTGCGGGTGCCGGTCAACGTCCCAAAAGGAGAGCCCCGCTCCCTCGATCAGGCCCATGCCGCGGGGGCGGATATCCGACCCATCGCCTCGCCCATGGAGGCGCAGCAGATCGCACTCGCCCAACCGGACCGGCAGGTGGTCTTCTTCGCCGCCGGATTCGAAACCACCACCGCGCCGGTCGCCTCCCTGCTGGTCCAGGGGGCACCCGAGAATCTCAGCATCCTGCTCTCCGGCCGCCTCACATGGCCGGCGGTGGCGATGCTGCTCGAGGCCGGCAAGCCCGGCTTCGATGCACTGGTGGCGCCGGGGCATGTGGCGACGGTGATGGGCCCGGAAGAGTGGCGGTTCGTGGTAGAAGAACACGGCCTGCCCGCGGCGGTGGCCGGCTTCACGTCGGAGAGCCTGCTGGCGGCCACCTACTCCGTGCTGAGGCAGTTTCTCGATGGCGAACGTTTCCTCGATAACTGCTATCCGGAGCTGGTGCGTCCCGGCGGCAATCCCAGCGCTCAGGAACAGCTCTACCTGGCCATGAGTGTAATCGATGCCAACTGGCGCGGCATCGGCACCATCCCCGGTTCGGGTTTTGCACTCAGTTCCGAATATGCTCACTGGGATGCGCGCAAGCGTTTTCCCGATTACGACAGTCCCGATCGCAGACGGGCGGGCGAGATGCCCCCGGGCTGCGACTGCGCACAAGTCGTACTGGGTAAGATCTACCCCAATCAATGCCGTCTCTACGGCGAGGCCTGCACCCCGAGATATCCTGTCGGCCCCTGCATGGTATCGGACGAAGGGGCCTGCCGAATCTGGTGGAGCGGCGGCGTCCGCGAGTCAGTCGCCAAAAGAGAAAGTACTTAAACTACTATCCGTAATATTTTGTTTTGATAAAAAATATTACTTTCTGAATAAAACCATAGTTTTTATGTGAAAATTGAGAACTTCCTTCCTCCCAAAGCCCATTTTTTGAAACTTTGATGCTTAACCAGACGTCTATAATTATTAAGATAGAGAGTATTTTAATAGTGTAATAACCATGCGCAGGATAGGACAGCGACTAATGCAATGGGTCTCTGATTGGCTCACCAAGGAGGGGCCACCCCCAGAGTCGCCCCTGTGCGATTTCAAACGCCTCAGTTACGAGTTGCGTCCCGGTGACGTGCTGCTGGTGGAGGGCCGCAGCCGGGTCAGCAACGTCATCAAGCAGATCACCCAGAGTTCCTGGACTCACTCCGCCCTCTTCATCGGCCGTATCTACGATATCCGCGATCCTGCGCTGCAGCAGAAGGTGCGCATGGCCTATCAGGGAGATCTGAGCGAACAGTTGATGGTGGAGGCGTTGCTCGGTCATGGCACCATTATCGTACCGGTCTCCAAATACCGTCATGACCATCTCCGGATCTGCCGCCCCACCGGACTGGAGCCGGATGACGCACAACAGGTCGTGGCCCATGCAATACAACATCTCGGCACCGATTACGATATGCGGCACCTGCTCGATCTGGCGCGGTTTTTCTTCCCCTGGGACATCATGCCGCGACGCTGGCGCTCCAGTCTCTTCGAACACAATGCGGGCATACCCACGCGGACCGTCTGCTCGTCATTGATCGCATCGGCCTTCAACAGCGTGAACTTTCCCATCCTGCCCTTCATCGATCGGGACGATGACGGCAGTATGCGCTTTTTCAAACGCAATCCGAGACTTTTCACCCCCAAGGACTTCGACTATTCACCCTATTTCGACATCATCAAATATCCCTTTGTGGGTTTGGACGAGCTGAGCGTATACCGGCGCTTGCCCTGGTCCGAAGAGGAGATCCTGTACAACGATGATGCCAGCAGTTTCGCCGAAACCCGCAGCCAAATGAGCGAACAGGTAGAGGCAGTTACCCGCAGTGTGTTCCGATTCTTGCCACGAAAAACGAAAAAAACAGAAAATGAAAAAACAGAAACAGAAGCAGATTCAGAATCAGAATCAGAATCAGAAAAGGAGTATTCGATTACCGATGCACCCGGAGGTGCTGGAGGCTAACCCATGAGCATGCTCGGCATTGTTCTCATCCTGGTCACGCTCTGGGGCCTCGCCTATGGCGCCGCTCGCGCCATCGTCTGGATCCTGGTCCCGCCGGTATTGCTGATCTGCCTACAGTTGGGCGGCCTGCTTGCCCTACCCTTCGCCGCGCCGCTCTGGTTGGCCTATGCCGTTGCCTTTCTCCTCTATACCAAACCTGAACTGCGTCGGGAAAAGATAACCCGGCCATTGCTGCTCGCCTTCCGCAAGGTGATGCCCGCCATGTCGGAGACCGAGAAAGAGGCGCTCAACGCGGGCAGCGTCTGGTGGGACGGAGAGCTCTTTTCCGGACAGCCAAATTGGCAACAACTGTTGTCGCAGCCCGCCTGCCGTTTGGACGACCGGGAGCAGGCGTTCATCGACGGGCCGGTACGGGAGCTCTGTGATCTGCTGGACGACTGGCAAATCACCCATGAGACACAGGACCTACCGCCTGATATTTGGGAGTTCATCAAGCAGCAGGGCTTCTTCGGCCTGATCATTCCGGTCGACGAGGGGGGACTCGGCTTCTCCGCCTATGCCCATTCCCAAGTGGTGTTGAAGATCGCCAGCCGCAGCGTCACCGCCGCGGTCACGGTGATGGTGCCTAACTCCCTGGGACCGGCCAAACTGCTGCTCCAATACGGCACCGACGAGCAGAAGGCCCGCTATCTGCGGCGGCTCGCCAGCGGGGAGGAGATCCCCTGCTTCGCCCTCACCAACCCCCATGCCGGCAGCGACGCGGGCGCCATACCCGATCTGGGTGTGGTCACCCATGGTGAGTATGAAGGGGAGGAGATCCTGGGCATCCGGCTCAATTTCGATAAACGCTACATCACTCTCGCCCCGATAGCGACCCTGATCGGACTCGCTTTCAAGCTGGAGGATCCCGAGGGTTTGCTCGGGGATGAGCCCCAATTGGGCATCACCGTGGCGCTGATTCCGCGGGATACCCCCGGCGTCACCGCCGGCCAGCGGCATATGCCCCTGAATATCCCCTTTCACAACGGGCCGGTCTCCGGGCAGGATGTCTTTATCCCCCTCGATTGGGTCATCGGCGGTCGCGAAGGCGTCGGCCAGGGCTGGCGCATGCTGATGGAGAGCCTCTCGGAGGGACGTGGCATTTCACTGCCCGCCCTCGCCACCAGCGCCTGCAAGGTATCCAGTCGCTACACAGGCGCCTATGCGGCAGTGCGCAAACAGTTCTCAAGGCCCATCGGTGAATTCGAGGGGGTCGAGGAGGCGCTGGCCCGCATCGGCGGTCTCAGCTATCAGATGGACGCCGCCCGCCGCCTGACCCTGAGTGCCCTGGACAACGGCGAGACACCGTCGGTGATCTCCGCCATCATCAAATACCACCTCACCGAGCGCTATCGCCAAGTAATCAACGACGCCATGGATGTCCAGGGGGGAAGCGGTATTTGTCTCGGTCCGGATAACCTGGTGGGACGCGCCTACCAGGCACTGCCCATCGCCATCACCGTGGAGGGCGCCAATATCCTGACCCGCAGCATGATCATTTTCGGCCAGGGGGCGATCCGTTGCCATCCCTATGTGCTGCAGGAGTTCCAAGCGGTTGAGAGCGAGGATACCGACACCGCCTTGAGGTCCTTCGACGAGGCCCTTTTCAACCACATCGGATTCGTGCTGACCAACTTCGCGCGCACCCTCTGGTTCGGCATTACCCATGGCCGGCTATCCCGGACTCCGGTGGAGGGAGCGGCGAAACGCTATTATCAGTACCTCAACTGGATGTCGGCAACCTTCGCCCTGACCGCGGACATCGCGCTGATGACCCTGGGCGGCACCTTGAAGCGCAAGGAGCGGCTTTCGGCACGTCTCGGCGATATGCTGAGCGAACTCTATATCGCCAGCGCCACCCTGAAGCGTTTTCATGAACAGGGGGAGCAACAGGCCGATCTGCCCTTGATGCAGTGGGCCATGGACGACTCCCTGCATCGTATCCAGCATGCCCTGCGCGCCCTGTTGCGCAACCTGCCGGTGCGGCCGCTGGCCTGGCTGTTGCGTCTGGTGATCTTTCCTACCGGCCTGCCCTTTTACCAGCCCACCGACCACACCGACCATCAGGTAGCCGCCCTGTTGCAGCGACCCGGAGAGGTACGCGAACGCCTCACCGATGGGATCTATACCACCCAGGATCCGCAATGGCGGGGGGGCCAACTCGAACTGGCGCTGATCGCCGTGGCCGAGGCCGCACCCATCGAGAAGACCCTGCGTCGCGCCAAGCGCGCCGGCCAACTCCAGGCGGCCGACTGGGACGATTTGATCGAAGAGGCGATCTCCCTGGGCATCATCAGCCAGCGTGACAAGGAACACCTGGATCAAGCCAAGGAGCTTCGCGATCAGGTTATCCAGGTCAATGCTTTCGATACCTTGAGTGTGCAGAATCGCAAAAATGGCCGCGCCGGCGGCAAAGGTGCCAAGCGTAGGCGCCTGGGCGTCGCCTGACTCATCACCACAGCTTTACGATGCGGTAAGCAGCACCCTACGCCTGAAGCAGGTTTTGACCCGAATGGGGCTTGCTGAAGTGATTCGGCAAGTGTAAGGCTTGCCATACCGCTTACAACTAACTAAAAACAGCTGTACGTACTGGAGGAGAACGCCATGCCCAAGTCGTCCCCTGCCGCCAAGCCTGTCTACGTGGTCGACGGCAGCCGTACCCCCTTTATCAAGGCCAGGGGTAAGCCCGGTCCTTTCCGCGCCTCCGATCTGGCGCTGGCCGCGGGTCGGCCGTTGCTGCTGCGACAACCTTTCGCCCCGGAGCAGTTGGACGAGGTGATTCTCGGCGCCATCTCCCCGGGTCCCGATGAGGCCAACATCGCCCGCTTGGTTGCGCTGCGCCTGGGTTGCGGCGACAAGGTGCCGGCCTGGACGGTACAGCGTAACTGCGCCTCCGGCCTGCAGGCGGTGGACAGCGCGGCCCTCGATATCGCCAGCGGCCGGTCCGACCTGGTGCTCGCCGGCGGCACCGAATCGATGAGCCACACACCGATCCTGCTGAACGAACAGATGGTCGCCTGGCTGGCCGACTGGAACCGGGCTCGCGGAACAGTCGCCAAGGGACGTCAGCTGGCTGCTCTGCGTCCCTACCACTTGCGGATCGTCATTGCCCTGCTACGGGGTCTGACCGACCCCCTGCTGGGACTCTCCATGGGACAGACCGCGGAGAAGCTGGCCATGCGCTTCGGCATCGAGCGGGAGGCCATGGACCGCTTCGCGCTGCGCAGCCATGAGCGGCTGGCCGAAGCGCAGGATGCGGGAAGGCTACAGGAGATCGAACCCCTGTTCGACCGGGAGGGAAATCTCTATCAAGCCGACGACGGTCTGCGCCGGGAGGGCAGCCTGGAGAAGCTGGCCAAGCTGAAACCGGCCTTTGACCGCCCGGTGGGCCGGGTTACCGCCGGCAACAGCGCCCAGATCACCGACGGTGCTGCAATGCTGCTGCTAGCCTCTGAAGCGGCGGTCAAACGCCACGGCCTGCCGGTCTTGGGGCGGGTTGTCGCCAGCCAATGGTCGGCGCTCGATCCCAGCCAGATGGGACTGGGGCCGGTGCATGCCATGGGCGAGCTGCTGCAACGTCAAAAGCTGGATGGCGAAGCGATCGACTATTGGGAGATCAACGAGGCCTTTGCCGCCCAGGTGCTTGCCTGCCAAGCGGCTTGGCACGACGACGGTTACATGCGTCAGGAGGTGGGCCTTGAACGCGGCTTCGCACCGATACCCGAAGAACGGCTCAATGTGGATGGCGGCGCCGTGAGCATCGGTCATCCGGTAGGCGCCAGCGGTGCGCGACTGGTGCTGCACCTGCTGAAGACCCTCGAATACAATGGGGCTAAGCGCGGCATCGCCAGTCTCTGTATCGGCGGCGGCCAGGGCGGCGCCATGTTGCTGGAGGCGGCGTCATGAGCAAACATCTGCGACTGGTCCTCGACGATCAAGGTATCGCCTGGCTCCATCTCGACCATGCGGAGAGCCCGGTCAACACCCTCTCGTTAGAGCTGCTGAATGAGCTCGGCGGCGTACTCGACGAGTTGCAAGCCTCGACTCCCCGCGGACTCATCATCCTCTCCGACAAAGTGAGCGGCTTCATCGCCGGCGCAGACGTCAACAATTTCAAACGCGGCATCACGCGACAAGAGGCGGAGTCCCATATCCGGCAGGTCCATAGTCTGTTGGCGCGACTCGAGGGGCTGAAGCCGCCCACCCTGGCTTTGATTCACGGCTTCTGCCTTGGCGGCGGACTGGAATTGGCCCTCAGTTGTGACTACCGGGTGGTGAGAGACGACGCAGGGACCCGGCTCGGCTTCCCCGAAGTCCGCCTCGGCATCTTCCCCGGATACGGCGGTACCCTGCGCAGCATCGAACGTATCGGCGCCCTGCCGGCCATGAAGCTGATGCTCAGCGGCCGCAGTCTCAGCGGCAAGCAGGCACTGAAACAGGGTCTGGTCGACCGGGTGGTACCCGACCGACAGCTGGTAGCGAATGCCCTCGACCTGATCCTGACCCAACCGAAACCGAGGCGCGCCTCCTGGAGCCAGCGGCTGCTCAACACCCTGCCCGCCCGCCATTTGATCGCCCCCCTGCTGATTCGGGAGGCGGCGAAACACGCCAAACCTGCGCACTATCCGGCTCCCTACGCCTTGATCGATCACTGGAAGAGCCATGGCGGCAATGCGCGCGCCATGCTGGAAGGCGAGGCCGTTCAGGTCAGCCGTCTGCTGACCGGCGACACGGCGCAGAACCTGGTCCGGGTCTTTTTCCTGCAGGAGCGCCTGAAGTCCTTCGCTGCTCATAGCGACTTCAGGCCGCGACACCTGCATGTGGTTGGCGGCGGTATCATGGGCGGCGACATCGCCGCCTGGTGTGCGCTCAAGGGTCTGCGCGTCACCCTGCAGGATCGGGAGGCCCGCTTCCTCAGCCAGGCGATGGGGCGCGCCCATCAACTGTTCCGACGCAAACTGCGTTCGCCGCGCTTGATCAGTGCCGCCATGGACCGGTTGATACCCGATCCCAAGGGCTACGGCGTGCCCCATGCCGATGTGGTCATCGAAGCAATCTTCGAGGATCTGGAGGTGAAGCAGGCGCTGTTCCGCGATCTGGAGCGCCGGCTCAAACCCGACGCCCTGATGGCCAGCAACACCTCCAGTATCCCATTGCAAAACATCGGCGAGGGACTCGACAATCCACAGCGCCTCATCGGCCTCCACTTCTTCAATCCGGTGGCCAAGATGCAGTTGGTGGAGCTGGTGCACACTGAAGAGACAGACGCGGCGCTGCTCGAGCAGGGCGCGAGCTTCATCCGCCGTATCGATCGCCTGCCCCTGCCGGTCCGCAGCAGTCCCGGTTTCCTGGTGAATCGGGTCTTGATGCCCTATTTGATGGAGGCAATCGTGCTGCTGGACGAAGGGGTGCCTGGCCCGGCCATCGATCGTGCGGCGGTCGACTTCGGTATGCCTGTGGGGCCGGTCGAACTGGCCGATGCGGTGGGGCTCGATATCTGTCTGGCGGTGGCGAAAAAGCTGGCTCCCCTGTTCGACCTGACCATTCCCGAGGAGTTGGAACAACGGGTGGAGCGCCAGCGATTGGGCAAGAAAACAGGGCGGGGTTTCTATCGCTATATAAAAGGCAAGATCCAGCGTGAAAAGCTCCCCGACGGTTATCTGCCTCCCGAAGATCTGGCCGACCGCATGCTATTCCGCCTCTACAATGAAGCCGTCGCCTGTCTGCGCGAGGGAGTGGTGGAAGATGCCGACCTGCTCGACGCGGGAATTATCTTCGGTACCGGCTATGCGCCCTTTCGGGGCGGTCCCATGCATACCATATACAGCGGCGGCCCGGAGCTACAGCGCCGTCGCCTGGAGACGCTGGAGCAGCGTCACGGCAGCAAGTTTCATCCCGATTCAGGCTGGACTCATCTTGGCGAGGTGTGACATGGTACTATCCGACAACATCTACGCAGGCCCTAACTCGCAGGATTTGTCGTCTATCGTTCACAAAACTCTGATCAAATCAGTGTTTCTAGTTCGGGTTAACACAAAGGCAGTTGAGCCATGAGTATAGAAAAAACCGATCACATCAGCATGAAGCAGGCTGACACCCTCGCCGGTGTCTTCGTCGAACGGGTTACGCGATCGCCCGATAAAATCGCTTATATTCAATACGACGAAGCACAAGACAAATGGCTCGAAATCACTTGGGCGGAGATGGGCCGGCGGGTCGCCCGCTGGCAGGCGGCGTTACAAAAAGAGGATCTCAAACCGGGTGACCGGGTGGCGATCCTGGTGCGCAACAGCAGCGAATGGGTCACCTTCGACATGGCTTCCCAGGGTTTGGGACTGGTCAGCGTTCCCCTCTACACCAACGACCGGGCGGAAAATATCGGTTACATTCTGCAGGACGCCGGGGTACGGCTACTGTTGCTGGAGAACGACGAACAGTGGCAAGACCTGCAGAAGATTCGCAATCAGCTGGCCGGTCTCAACCGTATCGTCACCCTGGAGCCGGTCGATCCCCTCGGCTTGCAACCCAGGCTGGCCCATATCGACTCCTGGCTACCCGAAAAGGGACTCAGGGAACCAAAGGCGATCGAGGTCCGCAGCGAAACCCTGGCCACCATCGTCTACACCTCGGGTACCACCGGACGCGCCAAGGGCGTCATGCTCAGCCACCGCAACATCCTGTGGGATATCGAAAGCGGCTTGAAAATCATCGACGTCTACCCGAGTGATCGCTTCCTCTCTTTCCTGCCGCTGTCCCACACCTTGGAGCGAACGGTGGGCCTGATGCTGCAAATCGTGGCGGGATCGAGCATGGCATTCTCACGTTCCGTCCCGCAGCTGGCCGAAGACTTGCAAATCATCAAACCGACCATGTTGATTTCGGTGCCGCGCATCTTCGAACGGGTCTATGCCAAGATCCATGAGAAGCTGCAGCAGGACTTGCCGATCAAAAGAAAGATATTCCACGCCGCGGTGGAGACGGGTTGGCATCGATTCGAACATGCGCAGGGTAGACGTCCCTGGTCTCCCAGACTCGCCCTCTGGCCCCTGTTCGAAAAACTGGTTGCCGGCAAGATACTGGAGAAACTGGGAGGACGCCTGCGCATCGCTGTTTCAGGCGGCGCCCCCTTGTCGCCCGAGATCGCCAAGGTATTCATTGGCCTGGGAGTGCCGATCCTGCAGGGCTACGGCCTTACCGAGACCAGCCCGATTATTTCCGCCAATACTCATAGTGACAACATTCCGTCCAGCGTTGGCGTGCCCCTTCCCGGCCTCGAGTTCATGATCAGCGAGGCGGAGGAGCTGTTGGTCCGCGCACCGAGTCTCATGCTCGGCTACTGGAACAACCGCACAGCCACCGCCGAAGTGATCGACGAGGAGGGTTGGTTTCATACCGGCGACAAGGTCAAATTCGAAGACGGACACATCTTCATCACCGGACGCCTGAAGGAGATCATCGTCATGGCCAACGGCGAAAAGGTGCCACCAGCCGACATGGAGATGTGTATCAGCATGGACAGCCTGATTGACCAGGCGCTGATCATCGGTGAAGGCAAGCCCTATCTCAGCACATTGGTGGTGCTCGACGCGGAGACAGCCGGCAAAGAAGGTCTCGACCCGGCGAACCTTAGCCAAGCGGAAGAGGACATGCTGTTGCAACGGGTCAATGCCCAGCTAGACAACTTTCCGGGCTATGCCAAGATCGTCCGCCTCTCGGTTGTGAAAGAGCCCTGGACGATCGAGAACGGTTTGGTCACGCCCACCATGAAACTCAAGCGCAAGGTGATTTTCGAACGCTATGCCGATGACTTGAATCGCCTCTACGACGGGCATTAGTTAGCTTTGAGTGGTTTCGGTGCGGCAAGCCGCGGCTTAGGTTTCGACTGTGGGTAGGGTGCGGCTTGCCGCACCGTTAATTCCTAGTCGGGTTACGCTTCGCTAACCCGACCTACCCGATCGTGGAAAGCTCACTTTAGGTATTGTGGCCGCAACCGCCATGCAGCATCATGTCGCCGATATCATAGTAGGAGATCATCCCCTCGAGCCTGCCGGTCCCACGGTCGACCACAGGCAGGTTCTGTTCCAGGCGGTGCATGGTCAACAGGGTCTCGATCAGTGACGTCTCGGGAGCTACGGTGACGACCTCCTGCACGATATGGGGGGCGATCGGATCCTCCAGCATGCGGTCCAGGTTCTCCCGCAAATCTTCGATGGAGAGCTCCTCATACCGCTTGACGGCTGCACTCATGTTCTGGGTGGTGGCTTGCGGCGGCAGAACCAGACGCAGCATATCGTTTACCCGGACAACGCCCAGAAAATGCCGTTCATCATCGACCACCGGCAGACTGCGATAACGCCGGCGCATGATCTTTCTCGCCGCGATGGCGATCGTGTCCAACGGGTGGATGCGGATAGGATTAGTATCCATGATTAGCCTTGCACTCATTGTCACGCCCTCACAGTCACCGGATTTCGATTGATCCCTTCAATTCCCCACAATATTAGTATACTTGCGCCGCTGGGTTGCGCGGCAATGAGCAATACCGCTCGGATACCAGGGTTTGCCAAATGAAGTCGCGGCGAAAAAGGAGAACTTTAATTGAACTAGGGCATGATAACACTAATCCCCACCCTACTGATTTCTTATGAGATGTAGGGTGGCTTGCCCCGATTGCGATATAACAAGTCTATATAAAACCACACATTACGAAGGCTATCTCATCAAATTTCACAAACTTGCACTGGTATGTTTTTGATAAGCCGTCGCTTCCGAAGTACCGACAGGCACCACTAGGAGACGCGCACTTCGATCTTGCGTGGCTGATACTTTTCCCGTTTCGGGATGCGCAGTATCAACACGCCGTCCTTTCCTGCACATTATTTGACTTCGGATCTGGCGCGGCTTGGCCGATTCTTGGCGCTGAATGGCGATCAAGGGTGATTTCCATCTCCCCTGCAGCGCAGATATGGTGGCGCAATGGCTATTTTTTCAAGGGAGAGATGGTGTAATGGGAATCAACTTGCTGAGTGATCGGAGAAAATTATGATAATCAGGTTTTATTCGCGCAGTAAGTTCGCATCATCTTAACTGTTTTAGCAAAATCTTTTTTCAATTGCTTGAGGTATTGCGCGCCTTCACTCTGCAGCATATCGGGTGTGGCTCGATTGATCTGCTGTGCGGTTTGTGCCAGTTTGTTCGCCCCGATATTACTGGCAGCCCCTTTCACGCCGTGCGCCTCATCTGCAAGCTTTTGGTACTTTTGACCACGCAGGGAAAAATGCATGCTGTTAATCAGATTATCCGTATCGAATTGGAAATGATCGATCAACTTCTCGATAAAGTCGGGACTCGTGCCCA
>CAJICC010000187.1_pt1 | contig 13899 bp, 11 predicted proteins | sample 9199511 | NCBI WGS metagenome assembly CAJICC01 (sample SAMEA7708322, study PRJEB35096) | sediment metagenome | biome: marine neritic benthic zone biome [ENVO:01000025]; feature: sediment [ENVO:00002007]; material: shallow marine sediment [ENVO:03000034] sea grass bed [ENVO_01000059] ...
CAGCTGATCTCATTCTCGGCAACCGGTTTCCGCCCCGCATTAGTCGGGGCGGAAGTCTTTTACAAGGGCACCGTCAAGCCGTTCAACTATAATGAACCCACTTCCCTACGGAATCTCCCAAAGAAAGGATAACCACCTTCAATGTACACGAATCTACGCCAAGTTCTGTTACTCATTATCTGCCTGTTGCTGTCAAGTACGCTGCAAGCGGAGCAAAAGCCGGTACGCTACGATCAAATCCGCCTCAGCGCCGAGGCGACCCAGGAGACCGACAACGACACCCTGATTGCCGTACTCTCCGCCCAGAAAGAGGGGAGCGATCCGGCGATCTTGAGCGACGGCGTAAACCGCCTGATCGACCAGGCCCTGGCCCTGGCCAAGCAGCAGTCCGGGATCAAGGTACAGACCCTTGGCTATCGGACCTCGCCGGTCTATCAGCAGCAGCGACTGAGCGGCTGGCGCGTCAAGCAATCCCTGCGCCTGGAGAGCCGCGACAGCGAGAAACTGAGTCAACTGCTAAGCCGGTTGCAGACCAGTCTGGCCCTGGAGTCGATCAGCTACACCGTCTCCGACGAACGCCGTCACGCTGTTGCGGAAGAGCTGATAAAGCAAGCCTTGGCCGGCTTCCGCCAACGCGCCCAATTGATCACCGAAGAGCTGGGGCGAAAGTCTTACAGATTGGTGGAGATGACCATCCAGAGCAACAACCAAACGCCGCAACCCATGCTAGCGCGCGCCCGCATGATGGGCATGGAGTCGGCCGCCGCAGCGCCGAAACTGGAAGCCGGTCAACAGACCTTGCGCGTGGAAATCAGCGGCACCATTGAACTTCAATTGGAGTGATACGCCCGTTTGCACATCGATATTTGAATACCGAACCTCCCTCGGCCTAGCGGACACATCCAGCGTATAATCTGGAAGTCTACTTATAGCCAGCAGTTGACCATACGGCTACAGCCATTCCTATGCATCACTCTATTTAATCCCTATCGCGACCAGAACGGACCTTAACGCCGCGCTTTGCGGCAACTTTGGAGCACCAGCTAAAATTTTGTCCAACAACAGTACTTTGTTACAAAATTATTTAAACTTCGATTTTGCTTCATTCCTGGTAGACACAGCTATCTCGGATTCTGTAACCGTTCGATCGCGCCCCTGTTCCTTGGCTGAATACATGCACATGTCGGCACGTCGCAGCAGGTCGGAAAACGATTCGCCGTGACGACAGATGGCGATACCGGCGCTGAGAGTCACATTGAGTTCGCCTCTTGCAAATCTGAAATCGTGATCATTTACAGCTGCGCGAATACGTTCCGCAATGCTACGACAATCCTCTTCGAGCGCATGCAACAGAACCACCATCTCCTCACCGCCATACCTGAACGCTAATTCGTTCGGCCGAAGACAACTTTTCAAGATTTGGCTTACTGTTCTCAGAACGGTATCGCCGACCTTGTGGCCGTAGATATCGTTCACCTGCTTGAAACGATCAAGATCGAAGAAAATCACCGCCAATAACGGCTCGTCTTCGGTTTCGGCCCTGCCCATTATCCGTTCACTGATCTCATCGAGGTATCTTCGTGTATACAGACCGGTTAAAACATCATTCACGGCACCTTCCCTAAATTGATGCATATAGCGTCGCGACAAGTAAAGTGATATAGCGATGTTAATTCCGAATAAAACGAAAATCAGCGCTGCACCCATGGAGATTTGCCGTATGGCTTCTGTGCGCAGATCATCAACATAGAGTCCAGATCCTACTACCCAGCCCCATGGTTTAAACGGCGCGACATAGGCGATCTTGGCTGCGGGGTTTCCGCCGGAAGGCCGCTGCCAGTCATAGGGGACAAAACCACCCCCGGCGCGTGCCGCAACAATAAACTCCTTAACGAAGGGCCGGTCATGGATGTCGCGTAAATCGAGCACCGATTGACCGATAAGCTTATGGTTGTAAGGATGCATTAGCATCATTCCATCAAAATCGATAATCCAAAAGTAGCCGTTTGCGGGGTATTTTATCGCTGCAATGGTAGACAAAATTGTTTGCTTGGCATCCGCTTCAGATAAGGCGCCCTGTTTGTGATCGTCATAGACCTTTTCCACCATGCCGAGAATAGATATCACTTGCGCCTGAATCGACTGCTTGCGCTCGCTGATGACATTATTGTGCATCTGCCAAATGATAGTGGCCATCAACACAATCATCCCGCTAAGGCTGACCAGCGATAGCATGATCATGTGAATCCATACCTTGGAATCTCGCATTGAATCAAGCATGTTTTTTGCTACCTCCTAAATTACGGGGACACAATACTTAATTCCGATAGTTCTGTGTTGCTTCCCCGAGGCAGTTGCGGCGTTGCAATATCTTCTACTAGAATTTCTCCCAATATCCAATTTCTGCAATGATCATTTCAGCCAACGTCGCGTATTAGGGTTTAGGATAAGCATATACATACACCTCACCTCCAGCGGGGCAGTGGCTAATGGTGAACTTCTTGCTCTCCATATTGGCTTTTAAAGTGATGCTGTCGTCATCTTGTGACCAGGTCATCTGCAATTCGTTGGACGGGGTATCGGTGATATGCAGGGTGCCGCTGAATGCCGCCGCGGTGTTTCGCAGGCGCATCATCTCCAGTTGGTCTTGAACCACTGAGCTTTGCAGGCCCTCGGTTACCATTTCGTTGGTTAAGGTGGTGCGATTAATCTCTTTGTGGCTGGCCGTGCCGCCCCTGTCGGCCGCAGCGTAATCGTTCTTGCCGGCGAAAAGATCGAGATACCAGACCTGGGGAATGCCAGGCATGAAGAGCTGGATGGCGCGCGCCAGGCGCAGCTTTTGTTCGTCTTCGCCCAAGGCGCTGAAGTAGGTGGCGTTGACCTGGTAGTAGGCGATCTTTTTGCCGTCCGCCCCATAGAGATTCTTCACACGGCCGCCGCGTTTGAGCACCCGTTCGATAGCGTCCTCGATATCGGCCGTATCGAGAAGCCCCGCCTGATAACCATCCTCGGTGGCAAAACCGTCCAGATCGAGCACGGGAATACCGTCATGGCAACCCAGCATGTTGATCGTTTGAATATCGTGCGCCTGGATCTCATTGATCCAGCTTAAAAGATAGGTGTTGCGCCCCCGGTCCAGTGCATCCAGCAGTAGACCGGGGAGGAAGAAATCGTAGATTGGGTAGCCCACTTTGGCGAGGGTTGAGTGCAGTCTTTTGCCGTATTGGGCGTGGATCTCTGGCAACAGGGTCAGCTGATTCGCTTCGGCTATGTACTTCAGACGATCGAGATATTCCCAGGTACCGGGAGTGTTGAAAAAATTACTCAGCCCCGGCTTTTTGTGCAGATAGGCGAAGGCATCGAGGCGAATCAACTTGGCGCCGAAATCGGCCAACCGTTTGAGAGTCTCTTCATAGAACTCCCACACGACTTCCGATTCGGCATTGAGGTCCATCTGGCCCAGGTAGCGTCGCTTGGACTCGACAATATCGACCACGTGATCCAGGTAATCCTGATAGGCACCTAGATCAATGTCGCGATAATCCTCGCCGGCGGCGATCTTGGCATTGACTTGGCTGAGGATATTCTGCACGGCCTTGGATGGGAGCATGCGAAAATGTTTGAGGTCATCGGCTTCCAGCCCACGGTAATTGATCTGTTGATAGAAGGTGTTCCAGTAAGGCCGCTCCGTGCCATCGGGGAAGCGGACGAACAGAATGGGGAGTCCCGGCTTGCGCATGAAAAGTTGATTCAGATGAGCCTCATTCGGAACAATGTAGCCCTCCTCACCCATCTCCCCTTCCGCCTCCCAAAACTTGTTCCAATCGATGAAAAAATCGCGATAGCGCGACTTATCACCCTTTGCCAGCATGTCCAGAAATTGGGGGGAGCGCACCGAGAGGTGATTCAGCACCAGATCGAACTTGAGGACGATATTCATCTGTTTCAGGGCTTGGAGATCCGCCTCTGATACCAATTCGCTATTGAGCTCATAGCGGTTGATGGAGAATCCGCGATCCAGATCGCTATGGAAGAAGGTGGGTAGGATATAGAAGAGGGAGAAGACGTCGTTTAACTCGGGGCGCCGCAGCAGCGCGATGGTATCGCTCAGTTTGGTACCAATGCTATCCGGGTAGGCGTTGAACATAACTCCATTGGGCAAAAAATGCTCTGACATCAAATCACCTTCTTATTGTTCATTGGCAAGTCGTCACTAGCTTAGGGAACATCTGTTTAGTCAGAATTCCCTCAGGCAAAACTTGAAGTAACCACCGGCACTCAACGCCAGAGGAGTATGATATATCCTGCCCCCCTGTCCTGTTGTAGTGACACGACTTCACATGGCCAATACGCGTTTGATTGCCGCCAGCAACTCACCACGACTGATCGGCTTGTGCAGCAGCTCTTTAACCTGCAGCTCACGCATCATAATTTCATCCACCGCATAGCCGTAACCGCTGCAAAGAATGATCGGTGTTTGACTGCCCAAACTGCGCAGATGTTCCACCATCTCCAGACCGCTCATGCCGGGCATGGACTGATCACTGATAATGAGGTCGATATTCGCTCCATCCCGCTGATACCGGCCTAAGGCCTGTACCCCGTTCTGGCAGCAGATCACCTTGGCGCCGGCATCGCTCAACATCTCTTCAAAGTAGGCCCTGAACTGGGGTTCGTCATCTACCGCCAGGATAGTTAAATCGGTCAAACGAATTACCGAGTCTTTAGACGCGTCCGATGTCTCATCCCTATCCGGTTCCGGCAAGGTCTCCGGCAGCAGGATTTCGAAGACCGCCCCTCTGCCCGGCGCCGACTCCACCAATAGGTGGCCGCTGTAGGAATTGATGATTCCGCGGACCACCGCGAGTCCCATGCCGGAACCTTCGCCCACTCCTTTACTTGTGATAAAGGGTTGAAAGATATCTTCCCGCAAGGACTCCGCAATCCCGTGTCCGGTATCGGCAACCTGTATCGATACCCAATCGCCTGAAATACTTTCCCCACAGATTGCGCACCGATCCCCTACCAGCTTGCGACCCATGACCTGAATGGTAATCAGGCCGCTGCCTTCGATCGCATCCCGGGCGTTGATACAGAGGTTCATCAACAACTGCTGTACATGCAGTGGATCCACCTTCACAAAGGGCGACGCCTGTGGCAGCTCGCTGCGAAGTTCGATCACCGCCGGCAGCATCGGCCGCAGCATCTTCATGATCTCCTTGACCAGCGGCGACAGTGGGATCGATGACGCCGCTTGGGTGTTTTCGCCACGGCTGAATATGAGCAGTTGGCGGATCAGGTCCCTTGCCCGCACACCGGCGATCTCGATTTGCGTCAGGTACTCGCGAAGCTTGGGATTCACTTTGCCGAACCGGTTCTGGGACAATTCGGTGAAGCCGAGAATACTGCCAAGGATATTGTTGAAGTCATGGGCGATGCCACCGGTCAGCTGCCCTACCGCCTCCATCTTTTGCGAACGAATCAACGCCTCCGTCAGTTGGCGCTGCTCCGTAATATCCGTGAGCAAGGCCAGTGCGCCGATGAATCCATTCTCTCCGCCGGAGATGATACTGGCGGAAACATGGCACCAGAGATCGGAACCGTCCTGGCGCCGAAACAAGAGATCGACCACCATCTTCGCCTGTTGCCTTAAACGCTCCCAGGCTTTCCGCGCCTGTTCTTGACCGGCCTCATCCATGAATTCAAACAGGGGGCGATCCTGCATCTCCTCCTGCGCATAACCCAGCATCTCGGCCAAACGCGGATTGACAAAGGTGGTCAGGGTATCCGCATCGAGCACCCACATGCCTTCGTGAGCCGTCTCCACGATCTGGCGATATTTCTCTTCGCTCTCCCGCAATGCCTGCACAGCCTCCATCTGCAGCGAAACATCCCGCTGTGAACTCATATAGGCGATGGCTTCTCCATGGTCGTTCAACATCGGTGTAATACTGTGCTGACAGTGGAAGGTAGTGCCATCCTTGCGACGATTGAGCAGTTGCCGGTAGATCCGCTGGCCCGCCTCCAACTGCGCGTATATTTCAGGCATGATGTTAACCGCATCCGGTTCCGCGTTGAGCATATCAGGCCGCTTGCCTTTGAGGTCCGCCAAACTGTAACCGTAGAGCCGCGTAAAGGCTTCATTGAGGTAGGTGACTTTAAATTCGGTATCCGTGAGCAGCACTGCATCGGTCGACTGTTCGACGATTTCAGACAGGCGGCGACGTTCGGCCTCCGCCTCCTTGCTGAATGTGATATCCACCATCACACCCACTAGGCTGATTACCTTACCCTCTTGCAAGATCACGCTGGTGACGTCGTGCAACCAAACCACGCGCCCGTCGGCGGCGATCATACGGTAGTCAAAGGCGTGGTCCTGCTTCTGGGTGACCATCGAGCGGCAGTATTCCGGCGCCCACTCTCGATCCTCCGGGTGCAGACGGTCGATCCAGAAGCCGGGTTTCCGTAACCAATCCGATACTGGATAGCCGAGCAGGTTCTCCGCTTCGGGGCTGACAAAGTTGAAGCGAAAGGCCTCCGGATCCGCCGTGAACAGAATGGCGTTGCTCGACTCCACCAACATGCGGTACTGGTTCTGTTGTTCGCGCAAGCGCTGTTCCAGTTTTTTCTGATGGCTGATGTCCACCAGGGTGCTGATGATGACCGTGCGTCCTGCTAATTCCACGCGGCTCGCATCCACCAGCACATGAATGCGTTTGCCGCTTTTGCGCCAATGCTCCCATTCAAAACGGGAACGGCGCCGCTTCGTCACCCGCCGCCACTGGGTAGCGAAGTTTTTCGGCGTGATGCCGACCACCAGCTCCCAGGGCTTTAGATTGAGATACTCATCCCGGTCATAGCCGTACATGCGCAGGCAGGCCGAGTTGGCATCGAGTATCTTGCCATCCCTCACATCCAGAATCACGACTCCGATCGGCACATGATCAAAGATCGCGCGAAACCTCTGCTCGCTCTCGTGCATCGCCATTTCCGCCGAATAGCGTTGCGTGACGTCGCGCAAGGTAATGAGCACGCCGGCGATCTCACCCTGTTTGCCGTAGTAGGGGGTATGCTGCGCATCGACAAATCGGCGGCCAATCGGATAGTTGACTTCAATTGCCTCAAAGAACACCGATTCCCCGGCAAAGCAGCGCTCCAGGGCCGGCCGTGAAAACTCCAAATAAAACTCTTCGCCGACCACATCGGCGATGCGTTTACCGATGATTTCCTCCCTCTGCTTATGCCAGAGGCTCAGATAGGCATCGTTGGCGGCGCGGTAGATGTGATCCAGATCGATGAACACCAATGCGTCGCCGCTGGCGGATACGATCTGCTCATAACGACGCAGCTCTTCTTCATAGGCCATGCGCGCGGTGACATCCTCCACCGCTACCAGGTATCCGCACAGCACCTGCCCGGGATCGTACAAGGGAGCCACCTGTATCTGGCCCTGAAAAAGGCGCCCCTTGGCATCCACCAACTCCGCCACCAGGGTACCGCCCGGATTATCTTTATAGATCACCCTGCCGACCCGCTCGTACTCCTCATCCGTTGGGTAGATCATGCGCGTCGTATGGTTCGCCATCTGTTCCTGCTGATAGCCGAACAGCGCCAGCGTGGCATCACTCGTCTGTATGATCCGCCGCTCCGTATCGACCACACAGAGGGCAAAGGGGAGTTGCCTGAATATGGAATCAAGCAGCAGCGTCTTTTGCAACAGGCCATCCGGCGCTGCCGCAGGCTCCGTATCTACCGAGTCCCGGGCCGTGACGGCATCTCTGACGATCAACAGAAACGCCGCGTCATCCCTATCGGCTTGCGGCATTCGCCTGAGGCTCAGTTGCAGCCGGCAACTCCCCCCGTCACACTCAAGCTCATAGGCTTGCTCGATCGGCGACCCATCCGACGCTTCCCGGAATCGGTCATAGACCTGGAGAATGGTTCGGCAGGGAGACTTGGCCAGCACACGAATGGAATCGCCCGCCGCCGCGGAGGCAGGCAGTCGCAACAGCTCGCGGCAGCGATCACTCAGGTAGGTGATCTCTCCCTGTGCATCCCAGGTAACGAGTCCGATATCCGGCGTCTCTCGCAACAGGGTATTGAGCAGGAACTCGGCATCCAGATCCTGGCAGATATTTTCAGGCATTAGTGAAGTCAATCAGCATTACATCGAATGACTATGAGTGTAGTCACGAATGGGAGAAACTGCCTGCTTTGGAAGCGAGATGGACGATTATCAGGACTCGAAGTGAGTTCAGTTCACCGGCATTGCGGCCACCACCGCTCGTTCGCGCAATTTATCGACGATGGCATAGATACCCACATGACGATTGGGACTGAGATGATCCGCCAACCGCAATTGCTTGAAGAGACCGTCCACGTCCAGTTCCAGGATCTCATTCAGGGGGCGATTGGAAAACAGATCGATCAAGAGCGCCAGCACCCCTTTGATGATCGCGGTATCGCAATCGCCGATGAAGCGGATCAATTCCGGCCGCTCAGGCACCCGTTGCGCCGCCAGGTGCACGGTGCTCATACAGGGTTTGACCCAGTTCTCATCCGTCTTTAACACCGCCGGCATGGCCGGGAGTTTTTCACCCAGCTCGATCAGGTATTGATAGCGGGCATCCCAACCGTCGAGAAACTCAAAGGTATCCAGAATCTCCTCGATTTCAGTCATCTGTTTCTCGTCGCGGGAAGGCCTGGATTCAAACGCTGAATGATTCTCCACAGCCGCACATCTCCTTGATATTAGGATTGATGAAGTCGAAGCCCTGATTGAGGATGTTGGTCTTCACGAAATCGACCGTCATACCATCCAACATGGGCAGACTCCCGTTGTCCACCACCAACTTCACGCCGAGCGATTCGAACACCCGGTCATCCTCGCCGACCTCATCCGCGTAGTCGACCTGGTAGGCGAAACCAGTACATCCGCTTTTTCTGGCAGCCAAACGCAGACCCTGACTCTGCGGTCTGTCTTGCAGCATTTTGCACACATGTTGCGCCGCACTTTCTGTCAATTGAATCGCCATAAGCACCTCTTTTGGGAGTCAAAGCATTCCCAATTGCAACAACGCCTCTTCGCTCATCCGCTCCTGCGTCCACGGCGGGTCCCACACCAAGCGCACGGTGGCGTCTGTCACGCCCGGCACCGCATCCACGACGCGCCCCACTTCGTAGGGCAGGGTACCCGCCACCGGACAGGCCGGCGAGGTGAGGGTCATCTCCAACTCGACCACGCCCTCGGTGTCCACGTCGAGCCGGTAGATCAGTCCCAAGTCATAGATATTGACCGGAATTTCCGGATCGTAGACGCCGCGCACGGCTTCGACAAGGCGCTCGCGAAGACTGTCTGTTTGGGGCTCTGACATACGTATTCACAATGAGTTTTGAGTTCTATGCGCTCACTGACTAAAGCCATTTAGTGAGCGTTCAGTCGCGCTCCTATCACCTCCGCCAACGATTCCCTCAAGGCCTCGCTTTGGAAGCGATCGATGATCTCGCTGGCGAAGCCGAGGCAGAGGAGTTGTCTGGCGCGCCCTTCATCCAGTCCCCGCGAACGCAAATAGAACAGGGCCTGGGGGTCGAGCTGACCCACGCTGGTACCGTGACTGCATTGCACATCATCGGCCAGGATCACCAGTTGCGGTTTGGTATCGATCTCCGCCCGGCGTGAGAGCATCAGATTGGCGTTGTGCAACTGGGCATTGCTCTTCTGCGCCTGCTCCCGCACTTGGATCAAGCCGTCGAACACCGCCTTGCCCGCACCGTACAGAATGCCTTTGAAATTTTCGCGGCTGTCACAATGCGGCACCGCATGATCCACCTCTAGATGCACGTCGGTAAGCTGGCCGTCGCCGGCCATATAGAGGCCATCCAGTTCACAGCCGGCGCCGCTGTCGCTAAAGCGATTGTGCAGCGAGGTACGCGACCAGGCCGCTCCCAGAGATGCCTGCACGCCCTGATAGCGCGCCTCCCCGGCAAGCCTGAGATGGACATCGCTCAGGTGGTAGGTCTGCGCCGATTCCAGCTGCACCCGCTGGTGGGTCAATTGCGCCCCCTTGGCCAGATCGACTTCACAGACCAGGTTGTTGAAGCAGCCGACGGCATCGTCGAGGGTCAGATAACGTTCCACCAGACTGGCGGCGGATCCCTCGCCCAGGGATACCGAATGACGGCTTCGCAGGGCCCGCCCCTCGACACCGCGGGTGGTGATATGCAGCAGTTCGATCGGTTCCCCGAGCCGCACGCCCGGCTCCACACGGATAATGGCGCCATCGTGCAGGGTGGCCAGATTCATGGCCGCGAAGGCGTGATTGCCGACGCCGGATAGTGCACCCACCGCTGACAGCAGCGCAGGATCACCCTCGGCCATGGCCGCGCGCAGACTGCCCAGGGTGACGCCCTGCGCTTCGCAAGCCGAAAGTTCCGCTTGATACAGGCCGTCGACAAACACCAGACGGCCGCACACCGGCTGCTTCAGAAACTGCCTGATAACAGCATGCCTGGGAAAGACATGCGCGGTATCGCAGGTCTCGAATCCCTGCTCCAACAGGCCATCGATCCCAGTATATTTCCAGGCTTCCTGCTTGGCATGTGGATAGCCCATATCGGCGAACCGTTGCGCCGCCGCCTGGCGCTGTCCCAGCAGCCAGTCACCCGAATCACGGGGCAATCTGTCGATATAGCGGGAGGCGGCCTCAAGCTGTTGTCGCATGGGTGAGTTCATGCCGCGCTATCCTCGGCCAGTAACCAGCCGTAACCCCGAGCCTCGAGCTCCTGGGCCAACTCCTTGCCGCCGGAGCGAATGATGCGCCCGCCGGCCAGCACATGCACGTGATCCGGCTCAATATATTCAAGCAGGCGCTGATAGTGGGTCACCACAATCATCGATCGCTCCGGCGATCGCATCATATTGATGCCGTCCGCGACCGAGCGCAGGGCGTCGATATCGAGACCCGAATCGGTCTCATCCATAATCGCCAGGCAGGGTTCCAGCATGGCCATCTGCAGTATCTCGTTACGCTTCTTTTCGCCGCCGGAGAAACCCGCATTCACAGAGCGCTTGAGCAGTTTCTCGTCGAGCTTCACTGCCGCCGCCTTTTCGCGCGCCAGTTTCATAAACGAAACCACATCGATCTCATCATCGCCCCGAGCTCGACGCAGAGCGTTCATGGACTCGCGCAGAAAGGTCATGTTATTGATCCCCGGCAGCTCGACCGGGTATTGCATGGCAAGAAAGATCCCCTGCCGAGCGCGCTCTTCGATCTCCAGCGTCAGCAGGTCCCGGCCCTTGAAGCGCACCTCACCGCCGGTCACCTCATAGCCATCGCGTCCCACCAGGATATGGGCCAGGGTGCTTTTGCCGGAGCCGTTGGGCCCCATGATGGCGTGCACCTCCCCGGCCCTCACCCGTAGGTCGATGCCTTTGAGGATCTCCTTGCCGTCCACGTTGGCCGCTAACTGCTTGATGGATAACATCACATAACCTCGTTAATTAATTTCTACTGTCTGTTCATAGCGGTCTTTGCGTTATATTTTTTGGCCCGCCCATTTCAACCAACCGCCCCTTCCAGGCTCACCGCCAACAGCTTCTGCGCCTCCACTGCGAACTCCATGGGCAGTTCCTTGAATACCTCTTTGCAGAATCCGTTGACGATCATCGACACCGCGTCCTCTTCGGAGAGCCCGCGCTGGCGGCAATAGAAAAGCTGGTCTTCGCTTACCTTGGAGGTGGTTGCCTCATGCTCCACCTGGGCGGTGGGATTCTTCACTTCGATATAGGGGAAGGTGTAGGCGGCACAGCGGTCGCCGATCAGCAGAGAATCGCACTGGGTATGGTTGCGGGCGTTTTCCGCCTTGGCCGCGATCCGCACCAAGCCGCGATAGGCGTTGCTACCCTGCATCGCCGAGATCCCCTTGGAGACGATGGTACTGCGGCTGTTTTCACCGATATGGATCATCTTGGTGCCGGTATCAGCCTGCTGCCGGCCTTTGGTCACCGCCACTGAGTAGAATTCGCCGACCGTATCGCGACCGCGCAGGACACAGCTGGGATATTTCCAGGTCACCGCGGAACCTGTCTCCACCTGAGTCCATGAGATATGTGAACGGTCGCCGCGGCAATCGCCCCGCTTGGTGACGAAATTGTAGATACCGCCGCGCCCATGCTTGTCCCCCGGATACCAGTTCTGCACCGTGGAGTACTTGATCCGCGCATCATCGTGGGCAACCAGCTCAACCACCGCCGCATGCAACTGGTGCTCGTCTCTCATGGGGGCGGTACAGCCCTCCAGGTAGCTCACCTGGCTGTCCGCCTCGGCGATGATCAGGGTTCGCTCGAACTGGCCGGTCTTGGCCTCGTTGATGCGGAAATAGGTCGACAGCTCCATGGGGCAGCGCACCCCCTTGGGGATGTAGACGAAGGTGCCGTCGCTGAAGACCGCGCTGTTGAGGGCGGCGAAGAAATTGTCCTTGTGCGGGACCACGGAACCCAGGTAGCGCCGCACCAGCTCCGGGTGCTCGCGGATCGCTTCCGACATGGAGCAGAAAATCACCCCCGCCTCGGCAAGCGTCTCACGAAAGGTGGTGGCCACCGAGACGCTGTCGAAGACCGCATCCACGGCCACGCCGGCCAGGGCCTTCTGCTCCTCGATGGGGATACCCAGCTTTTCGTAGGTAGCCAGCAGTTCGAGATCGACCTGGTCCAGACTCTCGAGCAGCGGATTCTGTTTCGGCGCGGAGTAGTAGGAGATGGCCTGGAAATCGATCGGCGGATGGCGCACGGCCGCCCAGTCGGGTTGCCGCATAGTCAGCCAGTGCCGATAGGCCTCAAGGCGTTTCTCGAGCATCCAAGCGGGTTCCCCCTTGCGCTCGGAAATGGTCCGGATCACCCCCTCATCCAGACCCGGCGGCAGGGTATCCGACTCTATCCGGGTCACGAAACCCTGTGCATAGTCCGCCTGGATGAGTGCATCCATTCGCGTGTTGGGTAAACCCATGTTACGACTCCAGTTAATAACCTAGTAATTTACTCGGTAAACAGGCCAAAAAAATTTTCAGCCCGTCACTTCCCGGGGTTCATGACGCCGGTGACAACGGGTGCGTCCCATGTAAAGGCAAAGCGCTTCAGCGAGTCCCCCGGCGGCGATAAACACGATGCCGAGCAGGCTGGCGGAGAGGAACAAGAAAAGGGCGCCAAAACCAAAACACAACAGCATCATGGCGAGCACGGGCCCACCGCAGCAGCGACGCGAAAAATTCTGTTTTAACCATTTCATTACTCCAATCCACCCCACTCCGTTCGGGAGACATAAATCTGATTAACATAGTAATATAGTCAGAAATAATCCATTGCAAGCTTCAAAGCCAAGGGGAAATCAGGGAATTCTCATCTTTCACTTTAGCGAGCAATCTGTAATGCTTTGATTAATAACAATAAAATACTCAATTCTCCAAATCGCTAAATCCATTTCCATAGGCACTGAATGGGCATTGAGCCAAGCCTGTTGGCTGCTTCAAGCTGGGATGGAGAATAAGTGAAGAGTAAGCCGCTGATGGACGCCAATCACCGCGAATCCACGCAAAATAGAAATAGGGTACAGATTGCTGAAGAAACTCTGGCTAAATCATCCTTCGCCGGCATGATAACTTGATCAGTGCAGACCTGGGGTCAGAGTAAAAATTATTCAATTACCTGATTACTTGCAATACTCAGCCATCGAGTCAGTTCTTAGCACAAACACCCTAGGGCCTGTTAACACTAATCCGATAGGCTCTGCTGGGGCTGTTTTTTCGTCCAGCAAGGCAGAATGAGCGTGGTGTAGCAGCGCTACATGAGCGAATGATAACGCCGCTGGGCGGAAAAACAGCCCCAGCCCTCCGGGTTGCGCCTGA